>Ga0208492_1000063_pt1 | contig 112255 bp, 100 predicted proteins | sample Subbioar_CSW14AB_FD_184820 | JGI IMG/M metagenome (GOLD analysis project Ga0208492, IMG submission 184820) | Serpentinite rock and fluid subsurface biosphere microbial communities from McLaughlin Reserve, California, USA - CR12Mar_CSW14AB (SPAdes) | ecosystem: Environmental > Terrestrial >...
CCCCGTTTTTGTTAAATCTTCGAGAAATTTCTTTTCCTTGTTGGTTAATTTAATTTTGTCGATTCTCATATATTTATGTTTGGTAACACAAATATAATGTTTCATGTTTAAATTGTCAAAACACTAGTACAATGATGCCGGTTAATGATAGTTTAGTCGATATAGAACCCATGTATAAACTAAATTCACTAATTTAGAGCGTGAATATTTTTATAGCGACCGTTACCGGTTCTACCGGTACTCTTACACCTGAAGAGAGCTGGCATTGTGCAAAGGTGCTTCGAAAAAAAACCGGCGACCGCCTTCACCTGATTGACGGTAAGGGAAATTTTTATGAAGGAGATCTTGAGCTTGTTTCGGAAAAACAATGCCGGGTAACTATCACAAAGGGCCCGGTAGCGCAGACGAAAAGAAATTATTACCTGCATCTTGCCATTGCACCGACAAAACAAATAGACCGGATAGAGTGGATGATTGAAAAAGCGGTAGAGATCGGGATAGATGAGATAAGTTTTATATCCTGCAAAAATTCGGAAAGGACCGTGGTTAAAAAAGAACGTATTTATAAAATCGTTGAAAGCGCCGTAAAACAAAGCTTACAGGCGCTTATCCCAAGGATAAATGATTTGAGATCATTTAAAGACGTTCTAAAGGAAACCGCCGATCAGAAATTTATCGCGCATTGTTACGAGGAGCCAAAGCAGGAGATCAGGCAGATTGCATTTGCAGGAAAATCAACATTTGTGATGATCGGACCCGAAGGCGATTTTACACCGGAAGAAGCAGAGCTGGCGAAACAACATCACTTTGTGGCGCTGAGCCTTGGCTCCACCCGGTTGAGAACAGAAACGGCCGGGCTTTATGTTTGCCAGGCCGCTTCGTTATTAAGCTGATCGGTGTCTCAGAGTAGTGATGTGATCTCTTCACTCATGGGATTGACCTTACTTCCAAAAAATTTCAGGATAGTGCCATTCTCATCCACCAGGTATTTACAGAAATTCCATTTTGGCGCATCTTCGCAGGTACCATTCTCCTCCTTTGTGCTAAGGAATCTATAAAGTGGGTGCATATCGTTGCCTTTTACACTGATCTTTTCCATCATCTGGAAAGTAACACCGTAATTTTTAGTACAGAAGGTTTTAATTTCAGAACTGCTGCCTGGTTCCTGCCCTCCGAAATTATTCGCGGGGAAACCGATCACAACCACCTTGTTCCCGTACTTTTCATGCAGAGCCTGCAGATCTTTATATTGCGGCGTATAACCGCACTCGCTTGCCACATTTACAAGAAGCATTTTTTTACCCTTGAATTTGGATAAACTGAGGTCCTGTCCATCCAGGGTTTTTAATGTAAAATCATAAATACTGTTTTTGCCGCTGCCAGTTTTTTTTCTGGTGGTCGCCGCGTACGAAAATATCGCAATAATGCCAATAAAAAGTGCTATGGATATTTTTAGAAATTGGTTCTGCATAAATAGTTTTTTATGAATAACAAAAATACAACAATTATATTTAATTATATCTGGTTTATTACTTCAGGGGGCACGCTGAATGACAAGTTTGGATACGGACCGTGAAGCCCCTGATTCAAAGCTTACCGCATAGATCCCTTCCGATAACTTATCCAGTGGAATAATTGTCTTGTTATTCACGCGATCATTGAATACAAGCTGCCCATGAAAATTTGTTATTCGGAGCATGCCGGGTTCATTTGCGGAAATATTTAGATGATCACTTGCGGGGTTAGGATAAAGGCTTGGGAATTCGGTGTTATCTTGTACTTTGATCCCGGTAGTGTTAAGGGGCACGTCTAAAAGATACTTCACAGTTTTAATAGTGGAAACACCGGTGTCGATCGAATCTATTTCCAGTAAGGCCGAATTGTTGGCAATATCATACCACCTGTACGTAACTCTGCTGAAATGCGAAACCGAAAAAAACTGTATCAGGGTATCATCTTCCTCATGGGTTATTTTTATCCGCAGTGTGTTACTGAATGTTCTGCCGGGAAGCATCAATGTACCGTATCCATCGCCTGAAATTTGTGTTTCTCCCTGCCCGGTGAAAGAATAACCCGAGGCGGTAAAATAATTCGTGAAACTATCGGTTAACAGGGTGCCGAATGTTATAGGGCTAACGGAAATCTGGGCTGTATTCAAAAATGTCATTGTCATGCTCGATGCTGCATTTGTATCAACAAGTCCCTTCAGTTCGTAACCAGAATTGTTCGCGTTCATGTAGTAGAACTGTCCCGTTGAAAATTCTTTTGCTATTGAAGTTCCGGTGTATAAAGATCCATGTGGGGTGGCGGCGGGATTCACGACTTTAATAAAAAGAGTGTCCTGCAACGCTATTATTCCTGAAAAATTCCAGGTCTGGTTGCTTCCCCCGTTTCCCGCAAATGCACTTGTTCCATCGCAGGTTTTGTATTTAACAATTGTTCCGATCGCCCGGTTTTCTATATTTATGATCGTCGGCTGGGCCAAAGAAATAACCGGTAATGCGGCTAACAGCAGATTACAAATTTTAGTTTTCATGAAATATGCGTTTTGGATTTGGTCTTTAATTTTTCGTATTCCCGTTCTGTCGCGCCGTTTTTAGGATATACGTATGCTTTCAGATAAGCGAATGCGAGTCCGATGCCCCAGCCGATCATGGGCCATACCGGCCAGGGAAATTCCGGATCCTTTTCGTTAGTTTCACTAAAATACCACATAAGCCAGAACATGGTATTAATAAGCAGATAAGAGGCCAGTTGTCTTTTAAAACTGACACGTTTTTTTGCGATGTACCAGAGTTCCGGATCTTTTTCTGTTTCCATTGTTTTATGTTATTGGTTGATATATTGCTTTAAATTTTTTACGTACTCCTCAAATGCTTTAATGCCTGTTTTGGTTATTTTACAGGTAGTCAGCGGATAGTTGTCCTTAAAACTTTTTTCAATTTCAATATAATCTGCATCCTTCAGCTTTTGCAGCTGCACACTCAGGTTGCCAGCCGTGGCCTTGGTTTGCTCTTTCAAATATGTGAATTCGGCCTTTTTTACGCTGACAAGTAACGACACAACAGCAAGCCGGAGTTGTGAGTGAAGCAGTGGATCGAGGTCTTTAAACATTAACTTGCGATTTGTATTGAGAACGTAATAAATGTCCCGGAATAATGTAACTGAACAGCACCGATCCGGCCAGACAAAGAAATTGTTCACTCGTGCCAAGAAAAACAGAGGCAACTGCGCATACAAAAGAAAACAGACTCCCTATTATCAGTGGCCTGAAATTCAGAATTCCTCCCGAAATAAGAGTCGCCATACCATACAGTATCATTAAAAAGAAATAAGTGGTTGGCATGCCATGAACCGGCATACAAACAAGCGTAACAGACATGGCAATAATAAAAGCTGTCCAGGAGTAACCAAGGTAAGAATCAATATAAGTTCTTACGATTCCTTTTTTTGCCCGCCTGCGACTATAAATTACTGAAATAATTCCTCCCAAAGGCATTAAAATCGGCCAGACAAAATAAGCGGCGTCAGTTTGTAATAAAACACCAGTGTAATTAATCAATGCCGCAAAAAAAACCAGCCACCCCCAGAAAACAATCAAAAAACCATCGTCTGCAAGCTTGTTTTTTGCGGTGTCAATCATCGATTTAATAATATCCAGGCTTTCCGCAGGACTTATTTCTTTTTCTTCCATTTCTTTTTTTGTTTTATTAATATGTTGTAAATGTAGATTAGTTTATGTTATAAACCAAATAATAATTTGTTAAATTTTTTTGCCCTCGACCTCTGTACAACTCATCGCCATAGCGGCCTGTTTTACATAATCTGCGGGCCGGTACGGGCCAACATTAAGCAAAATACCTCTTTTGTTAATTCAATCACCCCCTATATTAAATACCTGTTTTTGTCGGTTGGAAACGCTGTATCATTGCAGGCGTTGTGATTTTACTCCCTTCCGGATTAAAACCTGGGTATATAAAGAAAAAATGGTCATCAAAATAGTAATACTTAAAATCCTGTTAGTACTTAATATTATCCCGGAAGTGGGATTTTCTCAGAGTACAATTGAAAATGGTACCTATGAAATCGTAAGAATTCAATCGTATACAGGAAAAAGCCTGGAGGCAGCTTATAAAATAAATTATAGAAGCAGCACAAACAGCCTCCGTTTTTTTGAGGTCATCAAAACGGATACGCATATCAAAAGTTATTTTTTGGCGGATTTTCTTTTGATTGAAAAAATAAAAGGATGTTCTAAAATGATTTGTTATCCTACGGGATGGGAATCTTTAAAATCAATTAAAGAAATTGAACTTAGGGAAACCTGTCAGCTAATAATAAGGGGAAAGATAGTTTCAGAAGCAATGGAGTAGCTGTAGTGATCTGTCCTTTATGTATGTTGGTTAAGACACCCCGGATCAGTTTTATCATTTAAAAGTCTTTATCCTTTATGGATTTTATTGCAACGTTTTTCAGGAATTATGGTTTGTTCAGTCTTTTTCTTTTGACCGGTATTCTTGTGCTCGGTTTTTATATAAGATACCGTAGAGCAAAATTCCCTTTAAGGTCGGTGGTAAAGATCTTAGGCATGGTAGTTCTTGTTTTTGTTCTCACTCTTTTTTTGAATGGCATAAATGCGGGTTACATCGGTTATGGATATTGTTCTGGCAGGTTTAAAGTACTTGCCTGCGGAGATGATGTCCTCTGGGGAATAGATGAGTTTGCAGGCGTGAATGATAACCCGAAAATATACAGGATCCAGGGACTTCATCTGCAGTCAGGAGCGAAATTATTCCGGAAACTGATCAGGAGCCATTTTGAATACATTGGATATAAAAAACGCCTGATGTGGGCCTATATTGAAGAGAATGGAAAAAATGTGATCGGCATGGATCCGTTTACTGGCAAAACAAGGTTAACGACCGATGAATATAATTTAATGAAACGGGTTCCCGAGTTTTCAAAGGTAATTTGCCAGTCTTCCCCGGGAACCCTTTCTCCTCTTGCTACAATTGCTTCCGGCAGAGGGTTACGGCTCCTTGATGAAGAAAGCGACGCCCATCCTGCAGGTGGGTATTCTTCAGATAGTGGAGTGAATGAAAATGAATTCGAACTGAGCTCAGACCGGCTGACACTCAATAAACATAAGGTTATAACTTTTGGTAACGCTGAAAATCAGAATTTGACTGATGACAGGGGTAACATTCTGAATGACGAACTCACATTTTATTCGGGACAGTTCCTGCTCTTTGATGAGCGCAATGAAAAACTTGTGACAATGAGTTATACGACCCCGCAGAACAAAGAGTTTGTACTGAGGTATTTGTCAAAGGATGGTAAGCTGGTTTGGAAAGTACGGCAAAGCGACCTGGCAGTTGGCGATGTGTTTAACCCGGAGCCTGATTTTGAAAAGGCATTCATCTACAACGAAAATCTTATTTTTGTGTTTGAAGGTTTTGTTTTTTCGCTGGATAGTTTCAACGGACGGCTCAACTGGATGACACGGATGTAGCTTTAGTGTACAAAGATAACCTGCGAAGACAGCTTACTTATTAGTTCGTCTTTCTTTTTATCAGATACATCTACACGGTGGCCGTTACTTACAATCACGTGGGCGTCTTCCGATTTTTTATATTTTCGGATCTCGGTGAGATTTACGAGATACGATTTGTGGATCCTGAAAAAACCGAATTCAACAAGTAAATTTTCGAACTCTTTTAAGTGAGTGGAACTGAGGAGTTCATCGGCGCGGGAATGGATCATGGTATAAGGGCCATCGGCCTTACAATAAATAATATCTTTTATTTCAACAACAATTATCCCGTTGTTGGTACTGATGGCTATTTTTTTCTGGTTGTTTTTTTCGTAGAGGTTGTTGATCAGTACTTCAATGTTTTTATTTGCAGTACTTTCTTGCTGTTGTTTGATCGCTTTGTTCACTGCAATTTGAAGCTCGTCGGCATCAATAGGCTTTAATAAAAAGTCGAGCGCCGCAAATTTAATGGCTTTTAAGGCATAGTGCTCATGCGCTGTTGTAAAGATCACCGAAAAATTAAGGCCTTTTACACGGTTTAAAAGATCAAAACCTGTGGATGTTTGTAATTCTATATCTAAAAAAACAAGATTCGGCTGCTCTTTTATGATCAGTTTAATACCTTCTTCGGCGCTGGTGGCAATACCTTTCAGGACAACCTCACCAACGTTCTTTTCAAGAATGTCCCTTAGATAGTTGGCTTTTTTTATTTCGTCATCAATTATAACAGCGGTTATCATATTAAAAACTTTCCAATAAAGGTATTAAAATTTCGACCCGGGTGCCTGTAGCCTCGTTATTTTCATTTTTAAGGTCAAAATAGTCGATTTTACTTACCCGCTGGATGATCAGGTCGAGTCTTTCGCGGGTAATTTGCATGCCAAGAGAAAGATGGTTAAAAGCCTTGCTGTTTTTAATAGCGGTTGCTTTTTCGCGCCCGATCCCATTGTCTTCTATGATACATTTTAAAAACTCGCCCATCATGGACAAAGAAACTTTTAATTCACCTTTATATGGTTTCTTTTCCTGTTCTGATATCTTCACTTTGTTCTGAATGCCATGAATGATGCTGTTTTCAATAAAGGGCTGCAGGAGCATGGAATGCACTTCATAGTTCTTTGGATCCAGGCCCTCTTCAATTTTCAGATCAAAAAGAAAACCATTTTCCGAACGGATGTTTTCAAGATCGACATAAATGGTTAATAATTCAATCTCTTCCGACAAAAAGACTGTTTTCCTGTTCGAAAACTCAAGGACCAGCCTGATCAGCCGTGAAAATTTAGTCAGGTACCTTATGGCTTCTTTGGTTTCAGACTTACTTATAAATTCAAGAACCGAGTTAAGTGAGTTAAAAATAAAGTGCGGGTTCATTTGCAATTGAAGGGCCTTGATCTCAGAGTCCTTTACCCTCAGCATCAGGGCGTGTTTTTCCTTTTCCTTTTTGTGCCGGTATCTGGAGTAAAGCACATAAAATAAAGCAATCACCAAAAGGAATGAAATAACGGCAAAAATAACATAGTAGGTTCTTTTTTGTTCATTAAGGGCTTCCCGGCGTGTCTGCTCTTCTTTCAGAAGAAGTTCTCTTTTTTCAAATTCATAGCTCAGATTCTTTTTCAACCCTTCATTACGCGTGGACTCATTCATAGTACTGTCACGCATTTGAAGATACAGCTCATACATTTTTAGAGCATCGGAGGGATTACCAGTGTGTTCGTATATAATTTTTAAGCTCAGGGCCGCCTGCTTTATTCGTTCCAGATTCCCTATAGACTTCCCTATTTCAAGAGATCGTCTGGCATATTCCAGTCCGGATCCAAATTCCTTTAATTCTATGTAACAATCGGCAATACTGTTGAGCGAAGTCGAGATCCCTTTTTGAAGGCCTATTTTTTCTCTTAATGCTAAACCTTTTTGGAAATAGCTTAAGGCTTTATAAGGCTCTGATTTTAATTTGTAAACCGTGCCTATATGATTTATAGAGGCGGCGATACCGAAAGTGTCTCTGATTTCTTCTGATATTCTCTGGCTTTTTGTAAAGTAGATTAAAGCGCTGTCAGGGTTCTTTTTTTTAAGGTAAATAACACCAATGTTGTTTAATATATGAGCTACATCTTCTTTGGGTGATTTTTTTTGGGCGAGCAGGTAACTTCTCTTAAAAAGCTCAAGCGACTTTTCGTATTCTTCAAGTCCTATGTAACTAACTCCCAGATTGTTTATCAGAGTTGCAATACCAAACGTATCACGGTTCAGTTCGTAGTTATCAAGACTCATTTGCCAATGATCTATGGCCTGGATAATATCTCCGTTTTCATAACTATAGCAGCCGATCCGCCTGCAGGAAGAGCCAAGATACTGGATATAGAATTTTTGCAGCAACGAATTTACCGGCACCTTTTTTAAACGTATTCCGCAAAGTTTTTTTAATTCTTCGGAGTATTCTTTCCAGTTCTCACCTACCTGTATTTCTCCCAATTGATCCAGTATTTTGCAACGGAGGGTATCATTTACATCATCCGGAGACGCATGGGGTAATTTTAATAATGCCAGCTTAAGAGAATCGGTTTTTTGCGCACAACAGAATCCTGGAAATAACAGGAGCCCTGAAAATAAGAGGCGTATTAAAAATTCCTTACACATACTTCTGATTATGATGAGTATCCTGGTTTATTTTTTTAAAGGGCCGGGCGCACATATTTTCTATACATGTTAAAAAACGAACAGTTAAAAACTCTTGAACAGCGGGACTTCCACAAAAAGAGACTGGCAACCAATAACGCTTACTCTTTCTGTTTCAGGATACTGAACGGCAACGTAAAAGGTTAACAACAAGACAAAGTAAATTAACTTACGATGAACTTTCATTTTTAAGTGGTTAAGGCAGCGGGTTTAATGAGATGTGAGTGTGAGCGCGCCAGTACAGCTAATATAGTATAATATTAAATAGGGTCTACTGAAAAACACTTAACAAATTGATAATGAATATTTTTATTCCGATTTCACTACATTAAAATGCGGATCTTTTCTGACTGGAGTTCAAAAAACCTTGCATCATAATTCACATTTCTGATCTATTTGTTTCGTTAGTGCATAGTGCGGCATCTGTTGCGTTGGCTGCGGTTCGCAGTATTGTTACGCAGCTTCACCTTGCCGCCTAACATCTGCCGCACTCTGAACTTTTCTGCAGGCCCTAAATACGATCCTCTTAAAACAAAAAACCGGAACAGTTTAATGTTCCGGTTTTAACAACTAAGTCTTTTTAGCTTTTTGCGGCTTCTTTTGCAGCTTTTATTTTTGCTTTTATATTGTCGGTTGTTAAAGAACCCGGACGCTCAATAGGGGAGTTCGTGGCTCTGTCCCAGATAAGACTGGCCAGTACACCCAAAGCACGGCTCACACCAAATAACACTGTATAAAAATCGTACTCATGCATCCCGTAATGCACCAGTAGCGCTCCGGAATGGGCGTCTACATTTGGCCACGGGTTTTTGATTTTTCCTGTGCTTTCAAGGATCGGAGGAGCTACTTCGTAAACCATCTGAACGATTTCACAAATGTCGTCGTGTTTGATATAGGTCCTGTAAAAATCCTGTTGAGCGGTAAAGCGTGGATCTGTTTTGCGGAGTACGGCATGCCCGTAACCTGGCACAACCTTGCCTTCCGTTAAGGTTTTCTTAATGTAATCTGCTATCTGCTCTTTTGTTGGCAGACCGCCACCCAGCGTTTCTTTTAATTCCATGATCCAGCTTAACACTTCCTGGTTTGCAAGGCCGTGTAAAGGACCGGCAAGGCCATTCATTCCCGCTGCGAAAGCCAGGTATGGATCAGATAGGGCAGAGCCCACAAGATGGGTTGTATGGGCGGAAACGTTACCACCTTCATGGTCTACGTGAATTGTAAGATACAAACGCATCAAACGTTTCATATCAAACTCTTCATAACCCAGCATATGTGCAAAGTTCGCGGCCCAGTCCAGTTTATGATCCGGCTCAATATGAATGTTGTTTTTGTATTTACGACGGTAAATGTAAGCTGCAACACGGGGTAAACGCGCGATCAGGTTCATGCTGTCTTCGTAAACATAATCCCAGTAATCTTTTTTATTAATGCCTTTTGCGTAAGCTTTTGCAAACACCGATTCCCTCTGCATAGCCATTACACCAATCACAAATTGGGTCATAGGGTGTGTATCCACTGGCATAGCTTCGATCACATCAAATACATGTTTCGGAACATTGCTGCGTTTTTGCCACTCGGTAGTGATAAATGTAACGTCTTCCTGTGTAGGCAGGTCACCTACCAGCATCAGGTAAAAAATTCCTTCCGGCAGTGGCTCTGTTCCGCCGGGCGCCTTAGGCAATTGTTTGCGTAATTCAGGTATGGAATATCCTCTGAAACGAATTCCTTCTTCAGGGTCTAAGCGCGAAGTTTCGGTCACCATGCCGGGCATGCCACGCATGCCTTGATAAACCTGGGCTACGGTTATCTCTCCTAATTTAAATTCGCCGTGATTTTTAATAATATCTTTAATCTCTGCAGACAAAACGTCAGCTTTTGCCTTAAACTTTTCTTTCAACGGATCCATGGATAATGTCTTTTATGGTTATAAATTTACAATCTCAGCCTCTATAAACAAAGTAATTTTACATTAATTTTAGGTTATCTCGCAAACTTAAAAGAATTGCCCAAATAGCGTGCGGAATTGCCTAACTGTTCTTCAATACGTAATAACTGGTTGTATTTTGCAACCCTGTCGCTGCGGGAAGGAGCCCCGGTTTTAATTTGTCCGCAGTGTAATCCAACCGAAAGATCAGCAATGGTGGTATCTTCTGTTTCACCGCTGCGGTGACTCATTACAGACGTATAGCTGTTTGTTTGCGCCAGTTGAACTGCCTGGATGGTTTCTGTTAAGGTGCCGATCTGGTTCACTTTTACGAGGATCGAATTCGCAATACCCTTGTTGATCCCTTCTCCCAGGCGGCTTACGTTGGTTACAAAAAGGTCATCACCAACCAACTGCACTTTGTTTCCGATTTTACCGGTAATTTTTTTCCATCCGTCCCAGTCATCTTCTGCAAAACCATCCTCAATAGAAATAATAGGATATTTTTTACACCAGTCTGCCCAAAAAGTCACCATCTGGTCGGAGGTTAATTTATCACCCGTCGATTTCTTGAAATGGTAGATCTTTTCCTTTGCATCGTAAAACTCTGAAGCGGCCGCATCCATAGCGATGAAAACATCCTTGCCCGGTTTATAACCCGCGGTTTCAATGGCCTGGATCACCAGTTTGATAGCATCCTCATTGTTTTTAAGATTTGGCGCAAAGCCACCTTCGTCACCAACATTTGTACTTAATTTTTGTGATTTTAAAACGGCCTTCAGATGATGGAAAATTTCGGTTCCCATGCGTAAGCCTTCGCTGAAAGACTCAGCGCCAACGGGCATCACCATAAACTCCTGGAAATCGATCCCGTTATCCGCATGGGCGCCGCCATTCAGGATGTTCATCATTGGAATTGGCAGCGTGCTGGAATTTACCCCGCCTACATACCGGTAAAGCGGTGTGCCGGACTGTTCTGCTGCGGCTCTTGCAACTGCCAGCGAAACACCCAGGATAGCATTGGCACCAAGGTTTTCCTTATTTGGCGTGCCATCCAGCTCAATCATTTTACCATCAATATCTCCCTGGTCAAAAATGTACGATCCTTTTAAAGCTTCGCGTATCACGCTGTTTACATTATTCACGGCAGTATACACGCTTTTTCCCATGTAGTGTGTTTTGTCGTTATCGCGCAATTCTACAGCCTCGTGAGTGCCGGTGGACGCGCCTGATGGCACAGCCGCACGGCCTAAAACCCCGCTATCGGTTACTACATCTACTTCAATGGTCGGATTTCCCCGCGAATCCAATATTTGACGGGCGCTGATATTATTTATAAATGACATAAGGTTTGGATTAGGCAATGAAATTAATAATTTTTTAGCAGATAGGGTTTATTAAATATTAATTTCAGCGTGGCTGTATTTTTGAAGAAACAGTCTGCTTTTTAAGTGCGTCTGACGCAAACTGCTACGGTCTTTTTGTGCATTAGTCACCAAAAAAAGGATTTCAAAATGATCTTTGTCCAAGGACTCGACAAGGCACTTCCGGTGGCAGGCAGCTAAGACAAAAAATACTTGTAGACAGATAATACAGCTGGAATTCCGATCTCCCTAATTTCAGAAAATTTTCAATAGGCATGCAGCGTTTTTATGTAGCGTTTGTCTTCTTGTTAAAAGCAACTAACATGATGAAAAGGCTATTATTGAATTGCAGCTTGATGGCCATCCAGGTGCTAAATCTGAATGGACAATTGTCGACAACCGTTGAGCAAATTCCCGCTTCTTCTAAAACCAGGGTCATGGAAATGGGAATGAATCTGTACACACTTGGTTTTACCAATACGTACAATAAATACAGCAGTTTTATGTATAGTTATTACCCACAAAACCATGCTTTTGACCATTATTTTATGAATGGCGCATATTTTAAATATGTTAAGGGTAATAACGGGATCCGGGTCTCTGCCAATTATTTTCAAAAACTTGCCTACTTTGATCAAACGATTCTTTATTCGGGATATTCGGATTATCCTGCTTATGGTTCAGCTTCTACCAGAACCGGTGAGTTTAAGGTCGGTTACCAGCGGCTGATGGGAAAAAGAAAACTTGCCCCCTATTTTTTTACGGATTTTCGTTATGGGTATTCACAACAGAAAGGTTCCTATTACTACAGCAATCATGCATTTTGGTGCACCAATGCTCATATCGTCCCGGTTGAGAATGAATATCTTATTGAGCAGTCCACCTTTGGAGTGAATGGGGGCCTGGGCCTCCGGCTGATACTGGGACCTCTCATTACGTTTAATCTTGAAAGCAATGTTGAGTTTTACTTTTCCCGTTCGCAGGATATTAAGAATTCGGTGAATAAGGTACATGCAAAAAGTTTCGCTTTAATCCCCCTCCAGTTCTCAATGGGTTTAAGATTTTAGGTAGATTTATATTTAGATATCAACAGCCCTCTTTGAGCGATTTAGAAGCTATAATAGAGCAATGCAAAAAGAATAACCGAAATGCGCAGGCAAACTTATACAGCCGGCTGGCTCCTTCCTTGCTTGGAATTAGCTTAAGATATATGCAGGACCGTGACGAAGCGGAAGACGTAATGCAGGATGCCTTTGTGAAGATCTTTACAAATTTAAAGTCCTTCAAAAATGAAGGGAGCTTTGAAGGCTGGGCGAAACGTATAACTGTGAATACGGCCCTCACCGCTCTAAAGGTTAAAAAACGCATTTATTTTGAAAGAAACCTGGAAATAGTTGAAACCATAGAGTTTGAAAAGGATGAACAGGAACTCCTTAGCCTGCCGGAAATATTGTCCTGCATGGATGCTTTGCCTGAGGGATACCGCATGATCGTTAACTTGTCGCTGGTAGAGGAGTTTTCGCACAGGGAGATCGGAGAAAAGCTTGGTATTACTGAAAGTACAAGCAGGTCGCAGCTCGCAAGGGCAAGGCAGGCTTTAATGAAATTATTAAAAGAAAAAATAACAGCCGTGTCACGGAAAAACGCATAAGCTTAACACGTTAATGGAAGATAATGAACACATAGATAAACACCTGAAGAACTCGCTGGATGGTTATATGGTTCCGCCAAGGATCACTTCTTTTGATGACATTCTTCTGAAAATGAAAAAAAAACGAAGGAGAAGGTTTTTGATCTTCTTTTTCCCCGGGCTTCTTTTTTTAATTGGAGGGATGTTTCTTGTGACGAACAATTTTAGCCATACAAAGGATTTAAAGGAACATGACCTCCTGACCGTTTCAGGTGACAGGAGTGCAAACAATGCCACTTTTACAGAAAAACCTCCGGCTCCGGGATCCGCTTCCATTAATGGAACTACCCCCCGCCAGAATCAGGCTTCATCTGTGGACCAGTCTCCTCCTTTGGATCCTGATAAACCGGACACGCAGAAAAAGTATCCTGTTATGTCCGGGCATTCAGCCCACAAAATGCCCGGTCCGGGAAATGTAAATGCGCGGATCCCTTTGGAGGAAAAAAAGCAGGAGCAGATCCGGTCACAAAAACAAGAACAAGCCATCTCAGTTGTCAATGCTATTCCGCAGCCAATAAAACCTGACACCCTGGATGTAGATTTTCTGGAATCAAAACAGTTGCTTTTACCTCAGCGCGAAATGCTTCGGGAAATTGTTCTTATGCCCTTGTGGGAACCTGTTGTTACAGGGGGAAGAGATTCAACCAAAAAACAAAAGCCATTGCGCTTTGCTATAGGACTAGCGTTTAATCCGCAATTAGGCAGTTATCATTTGCAAAAGAATAAGAATACCTGGTATGACGAAACATCCCAGGACATGTATTTAAAGACTAAAAAAGAACAGAACAAAGGTACCTTCGATTATGCTTTTGGACTTAAAATGGGTATGATCGTGAGAGATAAATGGGAAATTCTGCTGGGTCTGGGATTTCAAAAATATACCCAGTTGGAAAAGATCACTACGCTTGTCCTGACACCTTCAACCGCAGGCAGCGGCCCTTCGCCAAATGGTACTTCAGGTACCCCGCAGGTGAGTGCATTCCTGGCGGCTGATCCTACCTTCGGAGATTTTCCGGCAGAGCCTGGTCGCACCTACAGGAACGAATTCCGCTACTGGGATTATTCTCTGGAGGTGAATCGATTCTTCACGTTAAAAAATGGCTTAAGAACAAAGCTGGGTCTTGGCCTGCATTCTCAAAGAAGAACGCAGTTTCTGTCAAATGGTTCACAGGTTGTTGTGGTTGGGGAAAACAGCGGATTTTACATCTCGGATGGATATATCAATGCCTGGCAGATCGCCAGAAGCCTGAGTGTAATACATCTTAAAGCCGGCTTAATTGAAGATCTGAATAAAACCATACAGGTACAGTTCTGTCCTACCTTGCAGTATTCACTTAATTCAATGTACGCAAAAAATTATCTGATCCGGCAAAAGAGTATAGGATTGGGATTAGAGTGTTTATTGCTTTTTAAGATCCTGTAATGGGGGCTCTGCTATTTTCGCTTCTTCGGGATTTTTCAAACCTTTGAAATTTATGAGTTTTACCTTTATTGTTCCAACGGTGATGGGTGTTTCAATATACAGTGGGATCTTGTTTTTATCGTTACTTACCCATACCGTCATGCCTTCACCTTTCTTAAAAATAGAGCCTTCAACCAAAAGCGGGCTGAACTTGATACAATTGTATTTCCCAAGCTCTTTCGATGTAAAGACTTCTTTACCCAGGTAACGCACATAAATAGCATAGACCGTGCCATCAAGCAAAAGAGAAATGCTGATCGTATCGTTTGTTTTGCAATTGGAATAATCGATGTTCCGGGCATAATAAATGGCAGTAAGAACGTCGATGGTACAGGCATTTATTTTTACGGTATCAACACTTACCGGTTTGTTGCCGCGATTGATGATCGTGTATGCTTTTTTTTGCGGGTTATTAAAAATATAAGTGTGCTTGTCATTTTTAGGGCCTTCCAGTATATCTGCCCTGAATTTTAACGGTCTGAAAGATTCTGAGTCCACCTGTGTTTCAAACACATCCCTGACTTTATAGAACCAATCGTATTTTGGATACGTACTTCCGCTCCCGGTAAATAGATAAGTGTTTTTCCCATTTAATTTTACCGAACCTACTTTAAAGGAAGCGTGTGCAGATTCAAGCCAGATCATGCCCCAGTTGTATATGACCTTGTAGTGGAGTTCTTCCCCGGATGAAAAGGCCGTATTTTTTACGATGCAGGAATTCTGCGAAACCAGGAATGAAGTGGTAAACAGAAAAAGGGAAATAAAAAACCTGCGTTTCATTAAAGACCGGTGGGTTTAAACGCCATAAAAAGCAATGAGATCTGACTTTAGTTTTAAGGGGTCTTCATAATAAACAGCTTTTTGCCCTGCCCTTACTATAACGCCATAATTATTCTTTGGACTCACTTTTTTTACATTAATTACTTTTGCGAAATAACAGCTTTCTTTTTTGAACGCCGATTTCCAGATTGAAAATTTGGCGACCTCACCGGATGGTAATTTGAGTTCAAATGTTTCTATCATGGTTTAAAACTTTAACAGATACGAAGATAGAAATTAATTTAACAGGATGTTTTTGCTTACTTATTAGAGCATAACGCCGGGCTGCGGCAGGAAAACCATCATGGATAACAAATGGCAGGCAATTATGAATTAAAAACAGGATACTATATTTTGTAGCAAAACAAAACAGGCTTCCGCAGTACCTTAGCTTAAAAATTCCCGCATACCTTGTAATGACCAGAGATGAATTTATAAAACTTACGATTCCGCAAAAGATGGAGCAATTGTGGACGGAGGGAGAGTTTATCTCTGAGAAAGCGTATTATGACAATAACATCAGTTTGTTCTTAATGGATAACTTCCTTGTGGAAGTCTTTTTTAACAGGTCGTACAACGATGTGGTGAGCATAGAGATCCAGGAAAATAACCAGATCCTGTTTGAATACGTTAAAGATATAGAGCTAAAGGAACTGCTCAGGTAAAATGAGGCTGGGTCATTTATTCTTAAACCAGGTAATGAGCAAGAAGGATGATCCCGTAGATCCAAAAACTGTAGAGCAGGGTATAGCCAAATGCGAAGCGGAAACTTTTACCGAGATCGTCCTTACACGCATTTGAATTTTTAAAGACCAGGCGCAGGGCCCTGAAAAAGATCCAGTAGAGCATGGCTGCAAAAATAAGTACGAGGCTCCAGAGTAAAGCCCCGAAAAGCCAGATGAGAAGTAAGATCAGAAAAGCGGCAAGAATCCAGGCTAGCACCGCCAGGAAAACTTCCCCGCAGCCTTCTCCAAAACTCAGGTCTGCGATTTCAGGAACCTCCAGGCTTTCTGGAAGGCCTGGAAAATGACTTCTCTTAATAGTATCGGTGATTTTACCAAGGTCGTCTTTCATTTTAACCCCCCTGTAAAGGCTAATAACCAGGAATAAAAAGAAAGCGGCAGATAAAATGCTGGTTGAAAGAACAGAGTTTACGAAAAGCGTGCGGTGCCGGCCCAGTCCAAAAAGCCATACTGCCAGAATTGTAAGGGCGAATACCAGCAGCGTTATCATAAAAATGCTTTTGGTAGTGATCAGTGTTCTGCCAGTCCGGTTCATAAAGCGGTTCAGTTTTTTTGAGTAAGATAATTAAATTGAACAAATAATGAACAATTAGCCCAAACGTTAAATATCTTTTTAATTCAAATTTTAATCTGTAATTTAGATATGCGTTCTATGAACAAGCATATTTGAGCCCGTAAGCTCTTATGAAAGCCTGAGCAAATAAGTTCTCTTATTCGCTTAGGCTTTTTTATTTTTAGTATTTTAAGAACATGACATTCCAGGAGAAACTGACCGAACTACATAACGAATCCTTAAGCACACAAAAAGAGTTTTTACTCGTTATTCAGGAGATCAGGACATTTGCAGTAAAGGGAAATGCCTTGCCCGAGGAATTGATCTTCAGGCGGGAAACTCTGTATCAGCAATTTAATAAAATACTTAAAATTCACCGGAGACTGATTAATTATACCGCGGAAAATAACATCCCGAGAGACAGCGAATATACGGAAGGCATGGAATCCACATGAAATGCCTATTTTTGGTAAGACCTTTAGAACATCTGGCTGTTCGTAAGTCCTGAGATTATAAGTTACGGAGCGTCCTTCCTGTTTTTATCTTAGTTATATGCCAGTAAAAGAATTCGAATCATTAGCGCAGCGCTACGAGCGCTTTGAAAAAGTAAACTTCCCGTTGCAGGCCAATGTGATTACCTGTGCAACCAATTCTGCGAACGCCCTGAAGGTCTATTTTGCTTCCAATAGAAGCCCGGAGGCGGAAGCCAGTGTAATAGAGTGCCTCAATAAATGGCGCAGCGCTTTAGACGAGTATGAGAGGAATAAAGGGAACTGATCGATGCGTTTCGGATCAGCTTTCTGCTTTTCCATTTTTTGATATAATTTTTTGGCAGGTGACTGATCCAACTGTTCAACCTAAAGTCTTGTTTCTTTAGGACCTTCATTAAAAATATCCTTGCTCCATCCCCTGAATTCATAATATCTGGCTTTGGGTTCACCGGTCCAGCCGTTGATCCCTTTCCGGGGTAATACTATTGCGTGTATATAAATTACGGGGATAAGCGTCAGTCCCAAAACTCCCAGGGAGACGATTCTTCCAAAAAAAAGAGAAAGGGTAATAACAATTGCAAGTGTGATCAGGTATTTTACCACTTTTCGCCATTTCGGACTTCTTTCTTCAAAATGACCTAAAAAAATATTGCCGAGTAAGAAGAAAAAACTTACTACCGATACCTCAAACCATAAACTCTCTGTGTTCCACATGATTTTTTATATTAGTTATATGCGTTTATTTCTATTTAATCTATACAATATTGAAAGATACAAAATTTTGATATTTCCTTATGCTTTAGAATTGGGAAGGAAGAAGATCTGACCAGGCATTAGTCTCAACACTTTAGTGTTGTTTATGACTCTGTATTTAAGTGGGGGTGGTCTAGAGTTTTGAACCCTTTACCAGGAAAGCCGATCTTATGGATTGTTCTTTTAAATGGAGGAATTTTTTTCTTTCCTCATCCTGCTTAAAATTCTCAAAATCCTCATCAGAGTCGAATTCAACGAGGTGGACCTAGTAGGGCTGTTCAATTGCACTTTCAATTATTGAATTTTCACCGGGCCTGATACGGAGCAACAGACGTCCTTTGTATTTTGCGATCGTAGGAATTGCGATCGCTTCAAATTGTTCGAATACCTTTTCCTGGCCTTCTTTGATGTAAATTAGCTGGGTTATGTAGATCATGTTGATAAATGTTGAGGTTGCTATTAAATATACTTAAGTTATTCCAGGGTTTCAATTTGTCTTTTAATAATATCAGGGGTTGTTTTCCAGTAAAACTCCAGGTGTTTAAAAATTGTTTCGGTCGGAAAATTAGTGATTTCAAGCCTTAGCTGAGTTTGTGTGCCGGCGGGTCTTAGCTGAAAGGTGATGATGGTATAATTTTCAGGTGTGTCGGGCAAACGTGATACCGAGTTTAATTGATTGTACTGAAGTAGTTTCCGGGGGTTGAACTGTAAAATAATCCCTTTGTTTTCAAAAAATGCGTGATGAAATCCACAGATCCTGATCGGGCTACCGACTTTCCAGGTAGTATCTATTTCAATTTTTAATTCCGGATCACCCATCCATTTTTTTATCAGTTCCGGTTCGGTCAGATGTTCCCAGACCCTGGTTGCCGGCGCATTTATCAGGATTGTTTTTTCGATGAGTTGTGTCATTACCTGTTGTGTACTTTAACCTTGTTGAGCGGGAATGTGATTTGGCCGCAAGGAATAAATACTTTGTTATCAAAAACGAGGCCTAGAGATATTAATGAGTCGCCGGTAGATGACATTTGCCCGCTAAGACTCTCTTTTGTAATAAGTTCAAGCAAAAAAGGTTCCTTGTATGATACTTCGGTTAGAACACCAAAAGTTATCACACATCTTTCGTTTGGGCTTACTATTTTGTTTAAAAAAACCGGGGCTTGTAAACCAGTGTCCAGGAATCTTTTTAATTCACTGCTCATCGTTCTGTCAAACTGCTGCCTCCAAGGAGTCAACTTCCTTGGCAGGAGAAAGACCCTGGTTCCTGGGTAATCAGTTGAGTGTGCGTAATGATTTTCCTTTGTGAAAAAGATGTTTAGCTGAACTGGAATGCTGCTGTCGTTTGTAACAGTACTTGTAACATACCTGTAACCATACTCAGCCCCGGTAGAATCAAAATATTGGAATCCCTGTCGTGGGCCATTTTCGATGGAAATGCCGGGATATTTTTTGAAATACGTGCCGGGAGAATTTTTGTGTTCCAGTTCCATTGGTGCCTCGACTGAACAATTGTACAGACTAAATACAACTAATAAAAAACCGGCGAGATTTCTAAGTGTCATAAATAAATGGATTTACAACAACTGAGGCGCTGAAATTAAAACTTTGTTTTTTGTCAAGGCCAGTTTATTTCAAGATCAATTTTCCATGAGCAACTTCTTTATCACCTTTGTTCACCTTAAAAGAATAAACTCCTTTGTCTCTGCCTTCCAGGTCAACTAATTGGTTCCCGTCTTTAACAAGGATAGAGGTAACGAGTTTCCCGGCCGCATCATATACTTCCAGTGTTTCGCCACTTTCGAGATCGCTGATGGTAAATTTTCCACCGCTCGGGTTTGGAAATGCGTGGATGCTTCCCTTCTTTGAGTTTTCAGAAAGACCAACCGCATCAATGTGTGTGTCAAAGGTCCATACATCCGACCATGGACTGTAATGCCCGCCGTTATTTACCTTTACACGCCAGTAGTATTTCAGATCCGGTTCAAGACCCGAGGTGATATAAGTAGAAAGGTTACCCGTTTTAAGAGACTTAAAAATATCGGTGAACAAAGAGTCTTTTGCCACTTCCAGGGAATAAATAATGCCGTCTGAAACGGCGCCCCACTTTAATAACAGCGCCATGCTCATGTCAATGGCCATGGTGCCGTTCACTGGTGTAACCAGGTTTGGCTTTACAGGAACAGTATCATTTGAGCCAACGGCGGTAATGAACATTTCGTGTTTTATATTCGGACGGTCGCTTGAATTACGCGGGGCCATCACAGTTGTATCTACCCACTGCATCCCGGAAACAACGCGGCCATACACGGAATAATTATTATTCAATGAAGGGTACGCTACAACACAGATAAAGAATTGGGAAGTGGCAGAGTTAATATTAGTTGACCTTGCCGCAGAAAGAATTCCTCTTAAATGTTTAGCCGCGCTGAATTCCGCATTTACGGTTGGTTGTCCCGGCTGACCATTACCCCAGGTATTGACCGTTCCGTGCCTTGAATTCGGGTCCCCACCCTGGATCATAAAATCCGGAATTACACGATGAAACGCAGTGCTGTCGTAAAACTGCACACTTACAAGGCTGTCAAAATTACGCACGTGATGGTAGGCAATGTTTGGAAACAGCTCAACGATAACAGATCCAAGGAATGTACCGCCCCGTTTAATGTCGATCTTATACATGGGTTTACCCGTATATGTAACCTGTGCCTGTAGACATGTAAGACTGATAAAAAGAAATAAAAGAATGTGAATTTTTTTCATGAGGATGGTTTTTAAGCGGTATAGATGTACGAATATAGTGAAAATCCAACATAAAGTAAACCAGAGAGGGCACTGAAATGGCACAAAAACAGCCGGGAATATCTTTGTGAACTCTTTGAGAAACTTCGTGCGTTCTATGGTTAAAAAGATTACTGGTTTTCATGCATCACCGTCCAGGCTTCTTTGGTGCTCAGGTCAGGCTTACCATTCATTTTTAAATACGTAAACAACTGGTACCTATATGCCGCCAGCCATTTGATAGGCGCGTTAATTATAGCAGTGCCCAGCACCATTTTTTCTTTTGACGGAAGCTCCACTTCTTTTTTATACAGGTCTTCTTCCGTGATCATGTTCATGTATTTCAAAATTTCCTCCATCTGCTCATCCAGGCGCTCCTTAAAATTCTCACGTGTCAGGCTATTCCTGTATTCGCGAATTTTTACCCATTCTTCTTTGGTAAGGTCATTTTTTACGAACCAGCGCATCATGGTGGCGCCCACACCCGAGGTATATTGCATCAACTCCAGGGTGCTGCGCATTTTTTCAGCGGGCCTGAACGCCAGGTCGCGTTCTTCTATGAGGGGCGCTAATTGTTTTAACAGAAAAATTTCTCTCTGCAGGTTTTGTAAGAGTTGTTGTTTGTACATGTCAAGATATTTTGCCCGAAAATTAGGTATTAAAGGTGAATTATCAGATGCCCGGCTTTATTTTTTTGCCGTGCCCTTCCGCCTCTTTTATCCCTGCAAGCGGAAAGGTCAGGCTCTATGCTGTAGCAGGCTTGCCTGTCATAAGCGCCATGAAAAAACACGTGCGGGGTCCCTTCCTTGTGTCAGGGCCTCCGCCGTGCAAGGGCGCTAATGATAAGCTGCGCGTGCTGCCGCTGCGATCCTTCACGCATATCTCCTAAACCTTTTCATTTTAGCAGCAATAAAGAAATAATTACCTTAGCGCCGTTAATATAACGTGCATGAACCAGAACTTAAAACCTGAAGAGCGTGAACTTTTTAAGCTTGTGAATTATTTTAAGAAACGTGCCGAGATCCTGATCATTGAGAACAGGTTGGATGAGGAGTACAGGCAGATGCTCGATACCTGCGACAAACTCACCGGTCAACTGGAGCTCCATGCCCAAAACCGCGCCACCGTTTTAGCCGCCCGCGAAGATCTGAAAGGTCTGGTAAAGGACAATGCCAAATGTCCGCGCTGCGAAAGCAATTCCAACTTGAAAGTGGTCGGGGTGGATAAAAATGAACAAGGCTGGAAAAGCAATAAATATAAATGCCGCCGCTGCAACATTACGTTTGTGTGGAACGCGCCGAATAATCCATGGGACATGATCCCTTACGTGGAGAATTTTATAAGCGAGATGGAACTGAAATTAAACGCCCAGGGAGTGAACGAAGAAACCCGGCAGCATAACTTGTCGGCACTTTCACACATGAAAAAAAACCTGGAAAAATTAAAACCTGTTGTGGAGGGCTCGGACTTTGACCTGAAAGAGATGGAGGAACGTGAAGCGCATATGGCGGAAATGGTTCATAAATTCAAAAAACATTTAATGATCGAAAAGATCAGGATGGAGGAGTAGGGAACTGGCTTGTGATTTTTCAGCTTTATCCAAAGAATGAAAACTAAATTAAGTATTTGGATCTTCAAAATCTGTGTTAGGCATTTGACTTTCTGTTTTCATTTATAAATTCTGTTTCGTTTTTTGTCATTTGAGTTATATGCATTTGTCCGTGTTGAGCAAGGAAATAAATATATTCATAAACATCAATTTTTCCCAGGTCATATACTATCATTGTGGTTTTATATAAAACACCTTCTCCTTTTTTTAGTTTGTCAAGATAGTTCAAACATAGATTTAGTTGGTCTTTTAGTTGTTGTCGAACTTCAGGTAAGGTCTTTTGACCTCGTGGTTCCATATGTTCAGGTCTAATCCAATTGAACGATTTATGAAGCCCAACTTCTGTTAATTTGTCTTTATGAAAGGAATAATTTTTAAGTTCTTGTTGTAGGTCAAGTTTGGATATATTTTGTAAAGCCTTATTTGTCGCTTTGTCTATAAGAATTAGCAAAAAATGGTTAGTCAAGCCAATATGCTCCAAAATTTGGTCAATTGTCCAACCACCGTTTTTAGGTTTGTATTGCCTAATTTCAAGTTCTTTTTCAAACCATAAATCAAGGTTCCCGAAAGTACTGTTAAGGAAATCTCTGAGCTCAACTATTAATTCTTTTATATCGACTTTACCCGCTAAAGTTTATTGGTTGCACACCTGTTTATATTTGCACTGCCACTTTGATAAGGCAAAAATACTGTTGTTATGGGGCCTTTTTACCCAACATGTTAATCCTCGCTATAGTCCTCGTCTGTGTAGTTGAATTCTACTTTGCTTTGTGTTACAACTTCGTCCAGAATTTTGTTTAGGTAGCCAAGCTTTACAGTGTCTTTAAATCGTTGATTGAGTATTGGGATATTTATTACTTCTTCAATGCAAGCCATATATTTGTCTACGATAGCTTTAATTGAGTAGCTTTTGCTGGCATTCTCCTTTATTTTTTTCAAAAGGTCTTTGGTGTCAGCGTCCGATTTGATAACAAATGTTATTGGGAACTTTTGAATTTTATCTATGTCAAGAAAGTATTTTTTAAAGTCTAATGTTTCGGTTACTTGAAAAAATCTTCCAAGTGGTTTCATCACAAAGTCAATACCGCCATCATTTGCATTAGTTCGACCTGTTTTATACAACTTTAAATTTTCCTTGTTGAGTCTTTTGATGTCGAAACCCCAAAAAATAATTTGGTCGTTATAATAATATTTTAGAATAGAATAACTTACAATCTCAAAAAGTCTTGCATCGGCATTTGGAGCAAGTAAGCTACTAATGAAGTCTTCAACTTTCTTTGGGCTTTTTTTGCCAATTTTTTGCAACTCTTCACACGATTTAATGAAGCGTTGAAACGCATCTTGCTTTGTCTTTGCGTACTCGTCAATGATTTCAATAATCGCATTTGAAATGTTAAAGTTGGTTTTGCCAACTTTAACTTTTAAAAGATTTTCATTAAACCAATATCTGTTGGTTTCAATTTTACGAAGAATAGGAATGAATTCAGCACTGGGAAAGTATTTCCGAAACTCGGAATTCATTCGATTATTTAAAGCGTGATTTTGTAATTTACTTCCAAATGGTAATTCTCTTTGTCTGGCAAAAAGCTTATTGAATAAAGCTCCCTCATGCTTCGAATAATCGCCTTTCTTATCAAATCCATGTGCAAGATAATCCTCAACTATCACATAAATAGCATATAAATTTGCAAAACTTGAGCGTGATTTTGAACCGCGATTTGCGGAACGAGTTTTTTCGTTGATGTATTGGATTAATAAACTCTTTTCGTAAATCTCCTCCGAATTTTTACCAAAGTGCTTTGCTAAAACTTTCTTAATGTTTGAAGTGAATGTATTTTCCATTTGGTTCTTCAAATAATTTGAGATTTACCGTAGCAGCTATTTTTTTTGTTTCAAAGGTGCGAATTTTTTTTTCTAATTTTTCCCCATTATGCTCAGTAGAGAGTTGTAGTCTGCGCAGTCCAATTTTAATGTAATCTTCTTGTAAATCGATACCAATGCAGTTTCTACCTAATTCTTTAGCAACAAAGCAAGTTGTAAATGTGCCGGAAAAAGGATCCATTACCAAATCTCCTTTATTTGAGCTTGCTTTAATAATTCTTTCTAATAAGGCGATCGGTTTTTGAGTTGGATGATTTTCGTATTCATCCATACGGTATCGCACTCTTGAAAATTCCCAAACATTTCCTGGTACTTTTTCAGAATTATAAATGGTCGGTATTGTTTTGCGATAGTCAATAAGCTTTCTTTTAGCACCTGTTTTGGCCTCTACTAAAATGTCTTCAGAATTAAAAGTGTAATTGTTTTTGTCCTTAGTACAAAAAAGAATTGGTTCATACATTGAGCCATAATGTTTTTTTGCTTGCACACCTGAACTGTCATAAGACCAAATGATTCTGGATAAAATACTGAGTTTGTTTCGTAAATAGATGTCGAAGTACGGCATAAACTGAGTCGAGGTCATTACATAAAAACTCCCGTTTGGTTTAAGCTTTTTGATACATAAGTCAAGCCACTCATAGCACCAATTCAGATAATCCTCGTCTTTTGCCCATTTGTCCAAATGTCCATTAAAATTTTTGCCAATATTGTAAGGAGGATCAGCAAATATCAAGTCTACAGAACTGTCTGTAACCTGTGTTCGCAGTGCTTCTAAAGCATCACCGTGTATAATTTTATATTTCTTGGTTCCTAAAACGTCCATTGGAAATTAGTTTGTTTATGTGGTAAATTTAATTAAAAAAGCAATCAGAATTGTCAACTGTTTACAAGTTAATGAGGGCTGATAATCGGCTCTTAAAAATCCATGTATCGTTTTGCAGATTTGCACTGTGCAGGCTTCCACAATGTTAGTAGATATATAAATGTCCGGCAAGTCTATAGCTAAAAAATCAGAAATATCTGAGTTTTTTTGCCTTGTGTAACAATAAACAACCATTTACAAACCGCTACAATTATTTATTGTCGGCTTCAACTATTCAAGCCTCCTTTTTCAAATTCCCCCAAACGCCTAATGGCAGCTTAACCCCGCTTTTTGCGTTCAAATACAATTCTCCGATAGTAAGTTCTGATCTGTGTTTTTGTGCGAAGGGTTTTAATAAGTTTTCGGGTACAAGGGCAGAAAAACCCAGGGAATACGCATTTAAAATAAGCAAGTGTTCTTTAGGATCGAGGATCTGCAATACACTGGTGATCATCTCCGAGATATTATCTTCCAGTTTCCATTTCTCGCCATTAGGACCATGGCCAAAAGCGGGTGGATCTAAAATAATTCCCTGGTATAGATTTCCCCGGCGCAGTTCTTTTTTTACAAATTTAAGCGCATCATCCACCAGCCAGCGGATGTTATCTAAATTTGATTTCTGCATGTTCTCATTCGCCCAGGTTACTACCTGTTTAATGCTGTCCACATGCGTTACGTCGGCTCCCGCAGCTTTCGCGGCAAGAGAAGCACCGCCTGTGTATGCAAAAAGGTTTAAGAACTTTGTTTTTGGTTTGTTGTGCAGGAAGGAATAAATTTTATCCCAGTTCACCGCCTGCTCCGGAAAAACACCGACATGTTTAAACGAGGTAAGTCCAAGTCTGAAAACTATATCCTGTCCAGTTGCTTTCTGCCCACGGCCAACTGCATATTTAATCTCCCACTGATCCGGCATCTGTTTTAATTTTTTCCAGTCGCCGCTGCTCGACGAGCGCGGAACGAATTTTACATGCGCTGCTTTTTCCCACTCGCTTTCCGGATGGACCTTTGGCCAAACGGCCTGTGGTTCGGGACGGATGGTAATGTATTTTCCGAAGCGTTCCAGTTTTTCAAAATCGCCGCAGTCAAGTAGTTCGTAATCTGAAAAGTTGCTTGGAGACAGTAATTGCATAGTGAAATTTTATGAAGTCAAATTTACTATTAAAGATTTGTTTTGCAATAGATGTATGCTTCCGCGTTAGGGACGGAGCGGTGTGTCTGAGCTCTTCCCGGCCAGGCCGATTCTCAGTATTCTATTTAAAGGCCTGGCTGGGAGAGCGAGTAGCGATGGCCTGGCCAAAAACGAAAGATTTTACCGGCTTCCTGAAGGCATTCTGCAATTAAAATCCGAAGGTTAACAAATCATAGGTGAAAAGTTGGGAATGCCATGTAATTTAAAATATATTAGGGTAAATTTTATGTATGAGTAAACAAGGCAATTCACCTTTTATCGCAATTATAACCGTATTTTTCTTCTGGGGTTTTCTGGCAGCGTCAAATGGTATTTTTATTCCGTTTTGTAAGACGCATTTTGAGCTCACGCAGTTCCAGTCACAGCTTATAGACAGTGCGTTTTACGGAGCCTATTTTATAGGTTCGTTGCTGCTTTATATTTTTTCGCTGCAGTTGAATAAAGATCTTATTAATTCGATAGGCTATAAAAAAACCATTATTTATGGACTGGTTCTTTCGATTGTTGGTGCCGCAACGATGATGCCGGCTGTAAACTCCGGGTCTTTTGTTTTTATTCTGGTGGCTTTTTTTATTATCGCGCTTGGTTTTTCACTTCAGCAGACCTCGGCCAATCCCCTGGTGCTGAATATTGGTGATCCTGCAAGGGGTTCGCACCGCCTGAATTTTGCCGGGAGTATTAATTCGTTCGGGACCACCATTGGCCCGATCGTGGTGAGCCTGGTATTATTTGGCAAAGCGGTGGCATCGGAGGCTGATAAAAAAACGGCTTCAATTTCTTCCATTAATATTCTTTATATTATTTTGAGTGTGGCTTTTGCACTGGCGGCGGTGATCTTATATTTTACAAAGATCCCGAAACTTGCCATCGAGGAAAAAGAACCGGATATGAAGATCCTGAAAGCGCCCTTGTTCTTTATTCTCTGGACGCTGGGCATTCTCATCGCTATATTTGTTTATTTTGCTTTGGGGTCACTTCACGTGAATCAAAGCCAGTTCCTGTTTCTTGCGCTGTTTGCTTTTTTTCTGGCTATTTTAGGTGGCATTCTTTTAGTGCAGTATAAAAAAATAAAGAGGGAAAATCGTCTTGAAACAAAACCATATCCTCAGGTTCTTTTGGGAATGTTTGCGATTTTGTTTTATGTGGGAGTCGAAGTAACCATACAAAGCAACCTCGGTTCCTTATTAAAACTTCCTGATTTTGGCGGGTTAAAAGATTCTGAGATAGGTCCGTTTATTTCGCTGTACTGGGGGAGCCTGATGATAGGGCGCTGGACGGGCGCGATAGGGGCATTCAACTTAAGCAGAAAGCTGGCGGTAATTCTTACTATTATTGTACCATTTATTGCAATGGCGCTTGTACTTTATATGAACTACCTGAATGGCGCTGACCCATTTGTATTTACTAAATATGCCATTTGTGTTGCAGTTCTTGTAGTTGCTGTTTTTATGGGACAACAAAAACCGGCGCTTACCCTTAGCATCTTTGCAATACTGGGCACGATCGCCATGGTAACGGGGCTACTCACAACCGGCACGTTGAGCGTGTACGCCTTTTTAAGTGGTGGTCTATTTTGTTCCATTATGTGGCCTTGTATTTTTTCGCTGGCTACTGCGGGACTGGGGAAATACACCAGCCAGGCTTCCGGGTTTTTGATCATGATGATCCTGGGGGGCGCTTTTATACCACCTATGCAGGGTTTGTTGGCCGATAAAACGAACATTCATTTTTCTTATATTATTCCCATCATATGTTTTGTGTTCCTGGCCTGGTATTCGTTTAAAATTAAAAGCGTATTAAAGTCCGCGGGGATTGATTACGATTCCGTTGGTTCGGGAAGTCATTAGTTTTAAGTAATTGGAAACAGAAAATAAAAATAAAGACCCTGATTACCTGACCGTCATTGCGAAACTCATCAATGTCATCATTATTTTGCTGATCATCATCGTTATTCTGGTGGTGATTAATTTTTGTGGTATTGGCAATGCTAAAAATAACGAACGTGTGATCTCCGAAACTAAAGCTCCGGTCATGGAACAAAAGGCGGAGGGTCTGGCTGCCTGGAGCGCGCCGGACACTACAGAGATCAGCACAGAGCAAAACTCGGAACTGATCAGGTACGGCAGGGAATTAGTCGCGAACACTGCTTATTATTTAGGACCAAAGGGCAAGATCTTTCATTCAGGTAATGGTATGAATTGTCAGAACTGTCATTTAGACGCAGGTTCTAAACCTTATGGGAATAACTATGGGTCGGTTGCGTCTACGTATCCAAAATTCAGGGAACGATCGGGCACTATTGAAACGATATACAAACGGGTAAACGATTGTTTTGAAAGAAGCCTGAATGGAAAAGCGCTTGATAGTTTAAGCCGGGAGATGCAGGCGATCGTTTCGTACATCAGGTGGCTTGGAAAGGATGTTCCCAGGGGCATAAAGCCATTAGGCGCGGGAATTGTGGAGATCCCTTATCTCGACCGGGCCGCTGATCCTGGCAAAGGAAGAATCGTGTATGACTTAAAATGCGCAAGATGTCATCAAGGGAATGGCGGTGGAACATTGAATGGTAACGGATTAACATATAAGTATCCTCCGCTCTGGGGTGATAACAGTTATAACATTGGAGCAGGCCTGTACAGGATTTCGCGTTTTGCTTCTTATGTAAGAAATAATATGCCGCAGGGCGCTTCTTTTGAAAACCAGCAATTAAGCGACGAAGAAGCCTGGGACGTTGCGGCGTTTGTAAATTCTCAGCCACGCCCTGCAAGGGACCTTAGTAAAGACTGGCCAAAGCTTTCAGGTAAACCTGTGGATCATCCCTTCGGACCTTATGTGGATGAGTTTTCAGAGGAGCAGCACAAGTATGGGCCGTTTCAACCGATTGCCGCCGCAAGGAAGAAATAAGAAACGACAGATTTCGCAAATTTCACTGATAGTATTTTAGATTTAAGAAGATTTCTTCGGCCGGCAAAACGTCCATTTGCACAATCCGTGAAATCTGTCGCAAAAAAACAGTAATATCTGTGGCAAAAATTGTAGAGTTATTGAATAATTCAATTCTTAAATAAAAAATTAAATACTTATTTTCAACCAAAATCCGCGTTCCTTTAACAGAGGTTCGTATTATGATTAATCTATGAATATCTTTACACACCCCTGGCCCTGGTACATTGCAGGCCCGCTGATCGGGCTAATGGTGCCGTTGCTCTTATTACTTGGGAACAAAGCCTTTGGGATCTCTTCTTCCTTGCGCCATATTTGCGCGGCCTGCATTCCAAATAAAGTTGAATTTTTCGACTACGACTGGAAAAAGGAAAGCTGGAATCTTATTTTTGCCCTGGGTATGATCATTGGCGGTTTTATAGCCGGTTATTTCCTTCAGAACCCGGACCCAATCCAATTGTCGGATGCGGCGATTGAGGATATGAATAAGCTTGGCGTAAAGAATTATGACGGCCTGGTGCCTTCAGATGTGTTTAATTTTAATTCGCTGCTTACTCTCCGTGGTTTTATCTTAATGGTTGCAGGTGGTTTTTTTATTGGCTTCGGAACCCGTTATGCCGGTGGATGTACTTCGGGGCACGCCATCATGGGCATGTCTAATTTACAACTCCCTTCTCTTATTGCTACCTGTTGTTTTTTCGCGGGAGGTCTTATTATGACCTGGTTTGTGTTACCTTATATTATGAATCTGTAAAACTAAAGGGATGAAAAATTTAAAATTTTTATTGGCGGGAACTGTTTTTGGGATCATCCTCATTAAGGCGGAAGTGATCTCCTGGTTCCGGATCCAGGAAATGTTCAGGTTCCAGGCCTTTCATATGTATGGTACTATTGGTGCAGCTATCTGTGTCGGGATGATCTCTATCCTGATCATTAAAAAATATAATATCAAAACTTTTTCCGGCGAGGAAATAAAAATAGAGCCTAAGGAATTTAGCATAGGAAATATTCTTGGCGGCCTGATGTTTGGTTTGGGCTGGGCTATGACAGGCGCTTGTCCCGGACCTATTTATGCTTTAATTGGAAGTGGAATCCCGGTGTATGTGGTAATTTTACTAAGTGCGGTTTTAGGTACCTATGCGTATGGATGGTTACGGGATAAATTGCCGCATTAGATAAATTGCTACAGATTGCAGGAATCATCAATCTGTGTTAATTTGTGAAACGAGTGTCTGAAAGAAAAAAAACTATGAGTGATCAAAAATGTAATAGTCCTGATTGTAATTGTTCCTGTCATCATGAAGGAATTGATGACAAAGAGGGGAAGCTGAATAATCATGATAAGGGCAGGCGTGATTTTTTAAAGTACACTGGTCTGGGAATACTCGGCCTGGGAGTTGCTCCTGCGGTAAGTTACTGGTTGCAGGATGAGGGCCGGATCAAAGAAATTATTAAAAATCCTGCTATCATAAGAGGAAAAGCGCAGCGTTTTACGATCCTGCATACCTCGGATATTCATGGACAACTAGATATTCACGACGAATTTTTCTGGGAAAACAATGGACCTGTGTATAAAAAACGCGGAGGTTTTGCTACTCTTAAAACGATGCTGGATGAACTGAGGAAAGAAAATCCCTTAAATACCCTGACCGTTGATGGAGGAGATTGTTTCCAGGGAAGTGCTATGGCTTCATTAACCGAGGGCCGGGCTATTGTGCCATTGGCAAACAGGTTGAATTATGATCTTGTTTTACCGGGCAACTGGGAAGTAGCCTATGGCAAACAAATGATGATTCATGATATGAATTCGTATACGGCTGCAAAAGTGTGCGCCAATATGTTTCATAACGATGATCTCGATCACGATTCACTTTTCCCCCCTTACCAGATCTTTAACCTCGGTGGAACAAAGATCGGATTTATTGGTTATAACGATCCTTTAACGCCGATTCGCCAGTCACCCGATTATTCGAAAGGAATAAAATTCACAAAACCTGAAGTCAACCTGGGAAAATATGTAAAGATCCTGAAAGAACAACGCGGCTGCAGTATGGTATTTGTTTTATCGCACATGGGTCTGGCACAGCAGTTGCACCTGTCGAACCAGGATTGCGCGAAGGGTGTTGATTATATTCTCGGCGCCGATACGCATGAACGGATCCGCGAGCCATTACAGGGTAAATATACAAAGGTAACCGAACCAGGCGCTTTTGCTTCGTTTGTCGGCAAGCTGGATATCGTTATAGAAAATGGTAAAATAAAAGATGAGGTGTACCAGTTGCTGGAAGTGGATCCTGCAAAATACAAAGAAGACGAAGAGATGAAACACCATGTGGAGAAAGCAAAAAAACCATACAAAAAAATATTAAGCGAAGTGCTTGGACAAACCACTACGCCTCTGGTGCGGTATTATGTTATTGAAACACCCATGGACAACCTGATCACCGATGCGGTGATGTGGAAAATGAAAACAGATATTGCCGTTTCCAATGGTTTCCGTTTTTGTCCGCCATTGGTGCCGGATCCAAAAACCGGGAAGGCTGATATAACCCGGGAGTATTTGTGGAGTATGCTGCCTGTGAATTCTGAAGTGAAAACTGCTGATGTAAAAGGAAAACAGATCAAGAACTGGCTCGAAAAAGAACTGGAGAATGCCTTTGCAAAGGATCCGACCAAACGCTTTGGTGGCTGGTTCGTGAGATTTAACGGTATGAAGGTTACTTTTATTATGAATAATGAGAAGGGCAGCCGCGTACAGGAAGTACTGATCAAAAACGAGCCGCTTGACCTGGAAAGGATCTACACCATGGTTGCCTGTGAGCGCGAAGGAGACCCTGACAATGTACTTTGCAGGATGCTGAACGTTCATAATCCTATTAAACAGGGGATCATGCTGCATGATGTAATGGAAGAGTACCTGGCGGAATTTTCGCCGGTATCACCGAAAGTGGAGGGACGTGCCGTAGCGCTTGACGCGCCTCCTACCTTGCTGACACAAGTGCTGGGAGCAAATTATCAATTCAGATAAAACAAACCCTATGACAACACGTCGTAAATTTATAAAACTCTCTGCTTTGACCGCCTCTTTGTTCGCGGTCAATAAAAATAAAGCAGCTGAGGTCCTGCAAAGTGGAACAGCCTCCTCAATAAAACCAATTGTTGTTTCAACCTGGCGTTTTGGTATTGAGGCCAATGCCGCCGCCTGGGAGATACTAAACAAAAACGGAAGGGCTCTTGACGCGGTGGAAGCAGGAGTGAAGATCCCGGAAGGGGATCCAAAGGAAAGGAGTGTTGGTCTGGGTGGGCGCCCTGATCGTGACGGGCGGGTAACGTTAGACGCCTGCATTATGGATGAGAATATGAACATTGGTTCTGTTGCTTGTCTTGAACACATTGTACATCCGGTTTCAGTAGCACGGGCCGTGATGGAAAAAACCCCTCACGTAATGCTTGTTGGCGAAGGAGCGCTTCAATTTGCGCTATCACAGGGATTTAAGAAAGAGAAGTTACTGACCCCCGAATCCGAAAAAGAGTGGAAGGAATGGCTGAAAGAATCCAGGTATTCTCCGGCTGCCAATATAGAAAACCACGATACCATCGGAATGGTGGCGCTGGATATGAACGGAAATTTCTCAGGCGCCTGCACTACAAGCGGCCTGGCTTTTAAAATGCACGGAAGGGTGGGAGATTCCCCAATTATTGGCGCGGGCTTATACGTGGACAATGAGGTAGGCGCAGTCACCGCTACAGGTCATGGTGAAGAGGTGATCCGCATCGCAGGTTGTCATACCGTTGTGGAATTGATGCGGCAGGGACTTTCTCCTGAAGAAGCCTGTAAAAAAGCGGTGGAACGCATTATTTCAAGCGCCAAAAAAAGGAACAAACCCTTAAGCGAGTTGCAGATCGGTTTTATCGCCATCAATAAAAATGGAGAACATGGTGCTTATTGCCTGCAAAAGGGATTTAATTATGCCGTGTATTCTCCGGAAATAAAAAATCAACTCCTGGATGCAAAGAGTTTGTTTTGATGATTACTGGCAAAATTCTTGAAATAGCCTGTTTCAGCCTGGAATCGGCCCTTCTTGCACAGGCAGCCGGAGCAGACCGCATAGAACTCTGCGAGAGTTATGAATCAGGAGGTATAACCCCCTCTTACCAACTTATAAAAGAAGCCCGTGAAAAAATTAAGATCCCGCTCCATGTGATTATTCGTCCGCGCGGAGGCGATTTTATTTATTCCGGCGCTGAAATAAAGCAAATGGAACAGGATATCCTGTTCTGTAAACAACAAAGAATTAACGGGTTGGTGTTTGGCGTAGTGACTAAAAACCGGCAAGTTGATACTGCACTTTGCGCACACTTATTGGCATTAACAGAACCTCTGCCTGTTACCTTTCACAGAGCCATTGATGAATGTGCAGATCTGGAAAATGGCATAAGGCAGCTTGTAGATCTGGACGTTCACCGGGTACTTACTTCTGGTGGAAAGAAAAATACGTCCAATAATGCTGAGAGAATAAAACGACTCCAGGCAACTTTTGGCGAGCAAATAATTATTATGCCCGGAGGTGGGTTAAGGTCTTCAAACATCCTTTCACTTATTTCTACCGGATGCAACGAGTTTCATTCCTCTGCAATTACCGGAATGACCCTGCTGCCGGACATCCATGAAATAAAAAGACTAAAGCAGGTTTTAACAGGGGCACTTTAAATACAGATCAAATAATGAGTAATTTTCGTGCTGTAAAACAGCAGTTTAATTTTATGAAGCAGTTTCTTTTCTGGGCCTTATCTTTTTTTTATCTCTCTGAGCAGTGCAGCGCCCAAACAAATTTAACTTCCTACGTTAACCCTTTTATAGGTACCGGTGGGCATGGCCATACCTTTCCTGGCGCGGTTCTTCCCTTCGGCATGGTACAGCTTAGTCCCGATACACGCGTGGATGGCAGCTGGGACGGTTCCGGCGGTTATCATTACAGTGATAATTTTATTTATGGCTTTTCGCACACGCATCTGAGCGGCACTGGTTGCAGCGACCTGGGTGACATCCTGCTTATGCCCATGGCGAGCTCACCTTCGCCCGATAATAAACTATATGGCTCCCGCTTTTCGCACACTCATGAAAAAGCAAGCCCCGGATTTTATGAAGTGCTCCTGGACGATGAAAAAATTAAAGTAGAACTCACGGTAACACCGCGCGTAGGAATCCACCGTTACACCTTTCCAAAACCGGAAGAAGCTAATGTGATTATTGATCTCCTTCACCGTGACAAAACCCTTGCTTGTATGCTCCGGATCATTGATAGTACCACGCTGGTTGGATATCGTATAAGTGAAGCCTGGGCAAAAAAGCAGCATGTTTATTTTGTAATAAAATTCTCAAAGCCTTTTATAAAAATGGAATACCTGGTGAAAGGAAGCTTCAAACCGCAGCTCACCAAAATGACCGGCGGAGCACAGGGAGGCTATTTCCGTTTTAATGTGAGCGATGGAAAACCGCTGCTTGTGAAGGTGGGGATCTCTTCTACCGGGATAGAAGGTGCGGTTAAGAACCTGGAAGCGGAAGCAACACACTGGGATTTTGATAAGTATAAAATAGCCGCGGAAGAAACCTGGAACAGGCAATTACAAAAGATAGAAGTGACCGATCCCGACAAAGATAAAATGACTACTTTTTATTCTGCACTCTATCATTGTTGCATCCATCCTTCCCTGAATATGGATGTGGACAACCAGTACCGCGGCAGAGATGAGAAATTACATACGGCAACCGGCTTCACAAATTACTCTGTGTTTTCCTTATGGGATACCTATCGGGCATTAAATCCATTAATGACAATCATAGAGCCAAAACGTACTTCTGATTTTATTAACACTTTTCTTGTACAGTATCAGCAATCGGGTCGTTTACCGGTTTGGGAACTTGCAGGAAATGAAACGGATTGTATGATTGGGTTTCATTCTGTTGCGGTTATCGCGGATGCCATGGCAAAAGGTATTGGTGGTTTTAACAGGACCCTGGCGTATGAAGCAGCAAGATCCGCCGCCGGTTATACAGCTTTTGGAATTCCTCTATTTAACAGGAATGGTTATTTGCAGGTAGATGATGAAAGTGAAAGCGTGAGTAAGTCGCTGGAGTATGGGTATGATAATTGGTGTGTGGCGACCATTGGAAAGTTAATCGATGAAAAAGAGGACGTGAGTCTGTATCTAAAACGTGCCCAGGCTTACAAAAATTTGTTCGATGAGAAAACGGGTTGCATGCGTCCGCGTAAGAATGGAGATTGGCTTTCTCCTTTTTATCCATCAGAAATAAACAATCACTTTACGGAAGGAAATAGCTGGCAATATTCTTTTTATGTTCCGCAGGACATTGAAGGGTTGATTAAGTTACATGGTGGGCGGGAGAATTTTGAAAAAAAGCTGGATGAGTTATTTTCTACTTCTGAAAAAACACAAGGCCGTGACCAGGCAGATGTTACGGGGCTTATCGGGCAATATGCCCAGGGAAACGAACCGAGTCATCACATGTCGTATTTGTACAATTATGTTGGACAACCCCAAAAAACTATTGAGCGTATACACCGGATCTGTAAAGATTTTTATTTTAACGCTCCGGATGGATTAATAGGCAATGAAGATTGCGGGCAAATGAGCGCCTGGTATGTTTTTAGTTCGATGGGGTTTTATCCCGTATGCCCGGGCAGACCAATTTATAATGTTGGCGAACCCCAATTTAAAAAAATAAAAATAAATCTTGATAATGGGAAAAATTTCGTCATCACTGCGGATGCTTCATTAAATCAACCTGTGAAGGAATTTGATCTCAATGGGAAAATACAGTTAATGCCGTTCCTGGAGCATTCGGCTTTGATTACCGGTGGAAATCTTGATTTTAAATACGCGGCAAATGCAAGCGGGAATTATGGAACTAAGATACCTCCTCCGTCTTTCCATTTTCCGCCGCTGATCCCTGCGCCTCTTGTGGTATCTGCAAGCCAGGTGTTTAAAGATAAGCTTGAAATAAGTATTGCCAAAGTTAATGCGGATAAAGGTCTTTGTGTTTATACACGTGACGGGAAAGAACCAACGCGAAAATCGGAGGTGTACAAGGAGCAGCCTTTTTTGGTTGATACGAACACAACGGTTAAAGTAAAAGTATACACTGATAGAGACAGCAGCGCGACTACGATCGCGCAATTTTTCAAGATCAAATACGATTACGATATTGCAATTACATCTACCGCAAATCCACAATATACTTCGGAAGGATCGCAAACGATGATTGACGGGATAGTGGCAGATGTGAACTGGCGCAAAGGAAACTGGTTGGGTTACGAGGCGCAGGATTTTGAGTGTGTAATAGATCTGAAACAGGAAAAGGAAATAAATTACCTGGCGCTGAATTTCCTGCAGGACAGCAGGTCCTGGATCTTGTTCCCGGTATCTGTTAGTTTTTATGTTTCAACCGATAATAAAAATTTTACCTTGGTCGGAACTATGGATAATGCTATAAAACCAGAAGACCAGGAAGTCCGTGTTCAGAAATTTGCAAAAGAACTTACTCAGAAAACAAACACACGTTATATTAAAATTGCGGCCAAAAATTTCGGCAAACTACCCGACTGGCATATTGGCAAGGGTGGGGACGTTTTTATTTTTGTTGATGAGCTGGAGATCAGGTGAAGTTTTGTGGTTTATTTGCTTAAATTAACTCGGTTTTTCAGGTAGTCCAAGCGCTTTCTTTCTTATCTTTGGGTTTCATTTTATGATGGATTTCTCCAAAAAATACTGTAACAGCCTCACCCAATATTCCCGTTTTATCACCCGGGAAGTCAGCATTGGTGATCTTAAGATGGGCGCGCATAACCCGATCCGGGTACAGAGTATGACGACAACTGATACGATGGATACCAAAGGAACGGTTGAGCAAAGTATCCGGATGATAGAAGCTGGCTGTGAGTTGGTGCGCATTACGGCGCCAAGCATGAACGAAGCGCGTAACCTTGAGCAGATAAAAAAGGAATTAAAAGCAAGAGGTTACAACACGCCTATTTGCGCGGATATTCATTTTACACCTAACGCTGCGGAGTTTGCCGCCAGGGTGATAGAGAAAGTTCGTGTAAACCCGGGCAATTATGCCGATAAGAAAAAATTCGAAACCATTGATTATACCGACGCCGCTTATGAATCTGAGCTGGAGCGTATCCGCAACCGTTTTACACCACTGGTAAAAATCTGCAAGGAGTATGGAACTGCGATGCGAATTGGTACCAATCATGGTTCTTTAAGCGACCGCATTTTAAGCCGGTATGGCGATACGCCCCTTGGCATGGTGGAAAGCGCGCTTGAATTTTTAAGGATATGTGAGGAAAATAATTATTTTAATATTGTGATCTCCATGAAGGCGAGTAACACGCAGGTAATGGTTCAGGCTTACCGTCTACTGGTGGCGAAAATGATCGAAACGAACAGGAATTATCCTCTGCACCTGGGTGTAACAGAAGCCGGAGACGGGGAGGATGGAAGAATCAAATCTGCGGTGGGGATCGGTACCTTGCTGGAAGATGGATTAGGGGATACGATCCGTGTGTCATTAACGGAAGAACCGGAGTACGAGATCCCGGTTGCAAAATTGTTGGCAGAGCGTTATTCGAACAGGAAAGATCACAAAGAAATAAAACCTATTGAAAGTGAGTTACCTTACGATCCTTATGATTACAACCGTAACCCGACACAGGAAATAAAGAACATTGGCAATCACAATGTGCCAAGGGTTATTGCGGACTATAGCATGAAGCCGGAAGTTACCGCTGCCAGCTTATTCGGGGTGGGGTATAATTATTCCGTGCCTTTGGATAAATGGAACCTTACAGACCTTGCGGTGGATTATTTATTTTTAGGTGACAACAACATCAATTTTGAAATTCCCGGTACACTTGGATTAATTTATAATTCTGAGACCTGGTTGAAAAACAAAAGCCAGGAAAGGGCCTACCCCTTATTTTGCGGGGAGGAATATTTTAAAGTACAGGAAAAATCTGCAATTCTGAATTTTGTCGCTGTGGATATTTCGGCTCTCACAAAAGAATTTATTCAAAGGATAAAAAACGAATCATCAGTATGCCTGGTGTTGGATTCTTTCAACACACACACGATGCCGGAATTAAGACGCATGGTCATCGAGTTGAAATTAAATGGATCAAAGCTTCCGTTTATTATCAAATGTAATTATTCACAGCTAAGCGAAGAGCAGTTTCAGTTATACAGCAGCACAGACCTTGGAGGTCTTTTGCTGGATGGATTTGGAGATGGTGTCTGGATCAAACAGAAAGAGTGTGTGAGCACGCAGGTATGTAACTCCACTGCTTTTGGGATTCTCCAGGCTTCACGAACGCGGATCAGCAAAACCGAATATATCTCCTGTCCAAGCTGCGGACGTACTTTGTTTGATCTGCAGGAAACCACGCAAAAAATTCGCGAACGTACCGATCACCTCAAAGGGATCAAGATCGGGATCATGGGTTGTATTGTAAATGGCCCGGGTGAGATGGCGGACGCGGATTACGGTTATGTTGGAACAGGCCCCGGGAAGATTAGTTTATATAAAGGCAAAGAGGTAGTCAAAAAAAACATAACCAGCGAAACAGCGGTAGATGAATTGATTGGCTTGATTCGTGAACATGGTGACTGGGTGGAAAAATCCAACTGATACATTTATAATAAAGATCAGTGATAGTTAAAATTTTCAGAAGCAAATATTTTTTTGTTATCTTTGATATTACCCAAAAAAGAATTATCCAAAAAAATGAAAAGTTTACGATTAAGAATAATTGTCTGTTCAATCTTTATTTATTCGCTACTTATTGTTAAAGGTCAGCCCACAACAACCCTTTTTGTTAGTTATACTGGTAGCGTCCAAACGTTTACTGTTCCGCAAACCTGTGTTTCAAGTATAACGATTCAATGTTTTGGTTCAAGCGGAGGGACTCACCCTATTAACGGCTCATTTCCGGGGGCGGGTAGCTCTGTGTCGGGTGTTCTTACAGTTACACCCGGAAGCGTCTATTATATTACGGTTGGGAGTTATAATGGTTATAATGGTGGAGGTTTTTCTGGTGGCCCCTATAATTCTGGAGGAGGGGCTACTGACATAAGATTTGGGGGAACTGGCCTTGCTGACCGTATTATGGTGGCCGGTGGTGGTGGTGGATCAGGAGTTGGAGGCTCATCACCAACTCAGTTGTTTTATGCTTATCCAGGTGGTAGCGGCGGCGGAGTTAATGGCCAAAATGGTCAGAATTCACCAAATGCGAACGCTGGATCAGGAGCGACTGGTACATTAGGAGGTATGGCCGGTGTGGGAGGGTGTTCAACTTTTGTTGTAACAAGTGGTTACTTCGGAACCGTTGGTTTTGGTGGAGCCGGAGGTTTAGCATATGGAACGTTTGCTATGGGAGGGCATGGTGGTGGTGGTGGTGGCGGTTACATAGGCGGTGGTGGTGGCGGTGCTGGAGCAACAACGTCCTTGTGCAATAATAGCGATGGAGGAGGAGGTGGTGGTGGGGCTGCTGGTACAAGTTATATTAGTCCCGCTTTTTCTAATACTACATTTGTTCAGAATGCCAATGGACCTTATAACCCTAGTTCTGGATATGTAATAATTCGTTATCAAGCCAGTCCTTCAATGACAGTTAATGCGAGTTCTACATTGGCGTGCAATGGTAATCCCATAACGCTTACGGCAAACAGCTCATTAAATACTTATACATGGAGCACGGGTTCAACTAATTCTTCTATTTCAGTGAGTCCCACCTCGAATACATTTTACACAGTCACTTCTGCTTTAAGCAGCAACCCCGGTTGTAGTGCTACTAAAACGGTTTATATCAGTGCCGGTTCTTCACCGTCACTCGTTATCAATCTTAATCCTGGGCCTGTATGTGCGGGAGGCACTGTTTCTTTATTGGCGTCCGGCGCTAACTCTTATACCTGGAGTGGAGGGATCTCTAACGGTAATCCCTTTGTTCCGGCAGCAGGTTCGGTATATACAGTAAATGGCCAGAATATATGCGGCACAAGTATATCAACGGTAGCTGTGAATGTATTACCAAAACCAACCATCCTGGTTAGTTCCACTAATAACACACTATGCGCCGGGCTTAACACAACACTCTCTGTTACAGGAGCAAGTAGTTATACCTGGAGTAACCCGGCTTCAAATTTAAGTACGGTTGTGGTGAGCCCTGCTTCCAATACGTGTTATTCGGTTATTGGGTCAGTGGGAGCCTGTGCAGATACAGCAAATTATTGTTTAGGAGTTTTGCCTTTACCTCCGGTTGCTGTATCCGGAAGCAGTTCGCTCTGTCTTGGATCTGGTATCAGCTTAATTGCAACCGGAGCAAATTCGTATACCTGGAGCACTTTACAAAACTCGGGTTCAATTGCAATCACGCCAACGGCTAACGGTTGTTATACTGTAACCGGGCAAGGACTCAATGGTTGTACAAATACGGCGACTCATTGTGTTAATGTTGTGCCCGGCCCGGCGCTTGGTATTTCGGGACCAGTATCTCTTTGCGCAGGCTCGAGTGTTACATTATCGGCAAATTCAGTCAGCGCTTTAAGCTATACATGGCTGGCCATCGGATCATTTCCTGGCTCAAACAATGCAAGTATAATTGTCAGCCCGGTTTCTACGACCAATTATACAGTTGTGGGTGCGAACATTTCAGGTTGCGTCTCTCAGTCGGTAGTACCAGTAACTGTTATTGCCACATTACCTGCAACCATAACAAGTTCTCCGGGAAATACCATCTGCGCCGGTGAAACGCTTATTCTTACCGCGTATAATGCTCAGAATTGCATCTGGTTTAATTCTGTAAATTCAAATACGTTCAGCACGCCAAGTATTTTTGTAAACCCGGCCGCGAGTACAATGTATTCAGTAATGGCAGTGGATGCAAACGGTTGCCACGTGTCGGGTTCTATTCATGTGGTGGTTATAACCTGCGCCTTGCTTTCTGAACACGCAGAAAATATTTCTGATATAAGCGTGTTTCCTAATCCAACCGAAGGACGAATCGTGATTCAATCGGGTTCTGGTGTTGTATTGCACATGTTTAACCAATTTGGCCAGGAAATAGGATCTGTCAGACTTAGTACCGAAAATAACTTTACGGCAGTTTTGGATAATCTTGAAAATGGTGTTTATTTTCTATCCGGAAAAAACGCTACAATTTCTTTCACACGAAAAATTATCGTAACAAAATAATCGTAATGTGCTCTAATTTGTAATTCTGTATTGATCGCGGGCAAAGTCCGGCATCCGGGTGTAATTCCCTGTCCGCTTGTCGCTTATGCTTCATAGCTTCAGCGAGGGAGCTTGGCGGGGTAGTTCATTAGCTTCTTCTCTTGTTATACAATGCCCGCAGATTTAGCGCTGTTGTTGCTATCACGATCAGCAGCCAGATATACATCCATACTCTGGCGGGGAAAAAGCCAACTTCGTTTTCGTAGGCTTGTAGATCGGAAGATGGTCCTACATTAAAGTCCTGGATAATGTACAAGACGCAGGCCACTCCAAGAAAACCTAAAATATAGGAACTCCTTTTTTTATTTGCCGAATACCATAAGGCAGCCGAAAAAGCAAGCAGTATGCCGGTTGTAATAAAATTATCGAACCAGATCAAAGCTGAAATAAACATCAGGCCTGCCAGGACCTTCTGCACAATATCCGGGTTCCTGCTTCCGGCCAAGCGCAATATAAGATTGCCAAACAAGGCGCTGCCTATATAACCACCCATGATCAGAAGCGCTTTATTTCCACCCACAACTCCCGTTACACCGCTGCCATCCATATTAACGGCGAGAGATTTTACAGAACCACCTGTAATGATCGCAAAAAAAGCATGGCCGAATTCATGCAAAAAGGTGCATAATAACCTGATCGGTAAGGTTATCAAGCCAATTACCGGCACATACACGATAATCATGTAAATCATTACCGATAAAAGAAGATAAAACAGGTAACGGGTGTTTTCTTTCATTGTATCGGATTTTTATTTCAATTAAAGGAATTTACTGTTTTTTTTACGCAGATTCCACAGATCCGAATAAAAGTGCCATCGGCAAATTTCGCAGATAAAGTATAAGTATTGTTCAGCAGTCTATATGTAAAGTACTTCGGTCAATTCTGCAAATTCGTTGAATCCGCGTCGACTTAATTTATTTAGAATCATAAAAAAATCCCTTCTGTTTTAAGAAGGGATTTTTTAAAAATGGCAGATTTTATTTCAGGCTGCCGATCATGTCCTCCGGCCTTACCCACTGATCGAACTGTTCATTGGTTACATAGCCTAATTCTATCGCCGCCTCACGCAGGGTCTTATTTCCTTTGTGTGCCGTTTTTGCGATCTTCGCAGCCTTTTCGTAACCAATATGTGTGTTCAAAGAAGTTACCAGCATCAATGAGTTTTCAAGATGTTGTTTTAATACCGGCAGGTTTGGTTCAATGCCCTCCGCACATTTTTCAGTGAAGCTTACGCAGGCGTCACCGATCAGTCGGGCAGACTGTAATACATTCGCCGCGATAACCGGTTTAAAAACGTTTAATTCAAAATGACCCATTGAGCCGCCGATAGAAACAGCAACATCGTTTCCTATTACCTGGGCGCAAACCATAGTCATTGCTTCCGGCTGTGTTGGATTTACCTTACCCGGCATGATAGACGATCCCGGCTCATTGTCCGGAATAATAATTTCACCGATCCCGCAACGTGGGCCTGATGACAACATTCTTACGTCATTCGCGATTTTCATAAGGGCAACGGCGGTACGTTTTAAAGCGCCGCTTATTTCCACCATGGCATCGTGAGCTGCAAGGGCTTCAAATTTATTCGGCGCGGTTACAAATGGTAATTTTGTTAGCTCGGCAATTTTTTTCGCTACCAGCACATCGTATCCTTTTGGTGTGTTTAAGCCCGTGCCAACAGCTGTTCCGCCAAGTGCAAGTTCTTTAACTGCCTCCAGCGCGTTTTTTAAAGCGCGGATGCTCATGTCAATTTGCTGAACATAACCACTGAATTCCTGTCCAAGCGACAAAGGCGTGGCATCCATAAAATGCGTGCGGCCTATTTTTATAATGTTCTTAAAAGCTTCCGATTTTTTATGTAAGGAGTTGCGGAGTTTTTCAAGTCCCGGAATTGTGATCTCCACCACCTGTTTGTATGCCGCGATGTGCATAGCTGTCGGGTACGTGTCGTTGCTGGACTGTGATTTGTTTACATCATCGTTAGGATGTAATATTTTTTTATCATCGCTTAATTTTCCACCGCTCATTACATGAGCGCGGTAAGCGATCACTTCGTTTGCGTTCATATTGCTTTGGGTACCCGAGCCTGTCTGCCAGATCACCAGTGGGAACTGATCATCCAGTTTTCCCGCAATGATCTCATCGCAGGCCTTTGCGATCAGCTCGCATTTTTCTTTTGATAATACGCCAAGTTCTGTATTTGCGAGGGCGGCTGCTTTTTTGAGGTAGCCAAATGCATAAATAATTTCCTTGGGCATGCTGGCCTCAGGTCCTATTTTAAAATTATTTCGACTACGTTCTGTTTGCGCTCCCCAATAAACATGCGCAGGTACTTTAACCTCGCCCATGGTGTCTGTTTCTATTCTGAATTCCATAAATGAAAAATTTTTGAGCTATAAATGTAGCAATTATAAGGAATCGGCAGCGCTTTTTGGGGCTAAAAAAATGAAGAATAATTTATTTCCCGGCTATGGCAATAACGGGTGAATTCCACCGCTGCACAATAAAATCAAGGCTTCTGAGTGAAACATCATTGGCATCCGTCCACAAGTATCCCGCCAGGGAGAAATCCCGAACGGAAAAACCTTTGCCGGTGTATTTCGATGCTTTAATTTCGGGTTCTTTTTCAAGCCGTCTTATTTCGGTGGTCAGAACTTCGTATCCGTCAAGTTCGTAGAGTTTATTTTCTTCAATAAGTTTGATCAGCTGTATAGCGTAATAAGGGGAAGTGGCATATCCGGCATTTTTTAACCCGATGCACCAGCTTTTATAATCATTTACCGAAAGTTTAAACAGTTCCGCATAGCGGGGACGCGAAGTTAAAAACAAACTATGATCGGTATAGGAGTCTTCGATCCTGGGGTAACTTCTGAAACATTCGTTAAGGGTATCGTCATGCTTCACAATGGTATCGCCAAGCCAGCCCACATGACATTTGATCCCGAAATGATTATTCGATTTTTTTGCCAGCAGGCTGGTGCCGCTGCTGCTCTCAAAAATAGCTTGTGCCATGATAACGCTGGCAGGTATTTTAAACTCAACCATCTGCTGAATGGCTATTTCACTGTATTTTTCAATATAATTATAGATCTTAAACTGCGGCGGCTGCGCAATTGCCGTAAAGGAGAAAAGGATCAGGACGAAGCCCAGTTTAAAGGAAAATGAGCGCGATTGCTGAGGTATTGAAAATCCGGCTTTAATCATCTACATTTACAAAAATATGCCCTCAAAGGGTGCCCGATCCGCTTACTTTTTTTACATATCAACAAACCATTTTTGACAAGATGAGAAAATCACTGAGCCTTGCCGTTATCTGCACTCTTTTTAATAGTTTCCTAATCGCCCAAAAAGATTTTCATTACCCTGTCACCGAAAAACAGGATGTCACAGATGTGTATTTCGGCACAACAATAATGGATCCTTACCGCTGGCTTGAAGACGATAGAAGTGCCAGGACCGAAGACTGGGTGAGGCAGGAGAACAGGGTAACCGAAAACTATTTGAAGGATATTTCCTCCAGGGATAAAATAAGAACGCGCCTGACGGAACTTTGGAACTTTAATAAAGAATCCGCCCCTTACAAAAAAGGAAATTCGTTTTTCTGCTTCCGGAATAATGGATTACAAAACCAGAGCGTGATGTACATAAAGAAAACACTGGAAGACCAGGGAGAAATTTTACTGGACCCTAATACCCTCTCTGCAGACGGAACAATTTCCCTGAGCGGGACTTCCATTTCAAAAGATGGTAAAACACTTGCTTATGGAATCTCGAGAGCGGGAAGCGACTGGGTGGAGATCCACTTTAAGGATATTGCAGGAAAAAAAGATTTGCCCGACGTGTTAAAATGGGTGAAATTCAGTGGTATGAGCTGGAAGGGGGACGGTATTTATTACAGCCGTTATGCAGAACCAACAGGAAGCGAACTTTCACAAAAGAACCAGTTTCATAAAGTTTATTATCACACTCTGGGAACAACACAGGCAAATGACCAGCTTGTTTTTGAAGATAAAGAGCACGGCGATTACAATTTCGGAGCTTTCGTTACCGAGGACGAAAACTTTTTATTTGTCAGCACAAGCCAAAGTACAAGTGGTGAAAAGCTGGTTGTAAAGGACCTGAAGGATCCTAAAGCGCAGTTTAAGGTTCTATCAGGGGATTTTAATTATGAGTACAGCGTTATTGATAATATTGGAGATACGTTTTACATGATTACCAATTTAAATGCGCCGAAGAACAAACTGGTGTCCTTTACTTATGGGGCAACAGACCCGGACAGCTGGAAAACGCTTATTCCTGAGGGTATAAATCCCCTGGAAAGTGCAAAGATCTGCAATAAAAAATTGCTGGTTAATTATTTTCAGGATGTTGTTTCAAAATTATATTGTTACGATTTGCAGGGAAAGCTTGAACGGGAAATCAGGCTTCCCGGCCTTTGCCGGTTAAATGTGTTTAACGCCGACAAGGACGATGATTTTGCAACCTATAGTATTTCTTCTTTCATTTCTCCCGGACAGACGTATTATCTTGACGCAAAGACCTGGGACAGTAAACTCATCTTTCAGCCGGATTGCAAATTTGATTCGGATAAATACATTACCGAGCAGGTGTTTTATACAAGCAAGGATGGAACAAGGATCCCGATGTTCATTACCCGGAAAAAGGATTTAAGGATGACCCCGGAAACCCCTTGTTTTGTTTACGGTTACGGCGGATTTAATATTTCAATAGGTCCTGAATTCAGGATCGACAGAGCTGTGTTTTTAGAAGCCGGGGGAATTTATTGTGTGCCCAATTTACGTGGAGGCGGCGAATATGGGGAAGACTGGCACAAAGCGGGTGTCAAGTGTAAAAAGCAAAACGTGTTTGATGATTTTATATCCGCATGTGAGTTCCTGGTGGCTAAAAAGTATACTTCCTTTCATAAGATTGCCATCCATGGCCGTAGCAATGGTGGTTTGTTGATCGGGGCTGTCATGACTCAACGCCCGGATATATGTAAAGTTGCAGTTCCGACTGTTGGAGTTCTGGATATGCTGCGTTTTCATTTGTTTACGATCGGGCGCGCCTGGACCGTGGATTATGGTTGCAGCGACACCAAAGAAGAATTTGATTGCCTGGTAAAATATTCTCCGCTTCACAATATTAAGGAAGTTAATTATCCTGCCACGCTTGTTCTTACAGGCGACCATGACGATCGTGTGGTACCTGCACATTCCTTTAAATTTGCTGCAAGCCTGCAGGAAAAAAATAAAAGCGCAGAGCCCATGCTGCTGCGTATTGATGTGAATGCAGGACATGGGGCCGGCAAACCTACTTCAAAACAAATTGAAGAATTTGCGGATATGTGGAGTTTTACTTTTTACAATCTGGGCATAAAATAGAGTTGAGCCGGAAATCAAAACAAGCTTGTTAAAAACATTAGAAAAGCCGTCCGGTACGGCCCTTTTATTAGTCCTAACTTTAGTGGGATGAACAGGATTTTTCGAACACTGATTGCACTATTGCCCTTCGCAATATTTTCTTTTGTAACTCCTCCCGGAAAAAAGAAGGATCCTGATTTTATTGCGATTCAGAGCAAGTGGGTAGACTCGGTGTTTAACTCCCTGACTCCGAAAGAACGTCTGGGCCAATTGTTTATGGTTGCGGCTTATAGCAACAAGGATCTTAAGCACGTAAAGGAAATAAAGGAACTTGTTACAAACTATAATATCGGGGGGCTGATCTGGATGCAGGGAGGACCGGTGAGGCAGGGCAAGCTCGCTAATTATTATCAAAGCATCGCGAAAACTCCTCTGTTATATAGTATTGATGGTGAATGGGGCTTGGCCATGCGCCTGGATTCCACGCCACGTTATCCCAAACAAATGACCCTGGGTGCGATTCAGGACGATTCCCTGATTTACCACATGGGCCGGCAGATAGCGAGGGAATGCAAGCGCATGGGGATCCATGTAAATTTTGCTCCGGTGGCGGACGTTAACAACAACCCCTTAAATCCCGTAATTGGTATGCGGAGTTTCGGCGAAAATAAATTTAAGGTCGCGCAAAAATCGTATATGTACATGATGGGCTTGCAGGACGAGCATATAATGGCGAATGGCAAACATTTTCCCGGCCATGGAGATACGGAAAGTGATTCGCATAAAACGCTCCCTTACATGACACATGCCCGGGAACGCCTGGATTCACTGGAGCTGTATCCTTTCCAGTATTTATTTGACAAAGGCCTGGCGAGTGTGATGGTGGCCCACCTGAACATCCCAAGCCTCGATACCACAACAAACCTGGCTTCCACCTTATCCCCGAAAGTTGTAAACGACCTTCTTAAAACCAGAATGGGGTATAAGGGATTGATCTTTACCGACGCGCTGAACATGAAGGGGGTATCCAAATTTTATGCGCCTGGTATCGTAGATGTAAAGGCATTGTTGGCTGGCAACGATGTGCTTTTGTTCAGTGGCGATGTGGCAAAGGCAATGGATGAGATAACCAAAGCGATAAAGGAAGGAAAAATTACCCAGGCAGGAATTGATGAGCGCTGCAAGAAAATATTGCAGGCAAAATACTGGTGTGGCCTTTCTGTAAAGCAGGAAATTGTTACACGTAATTTATCAAAGGAACTGAATATAAAACAAAGCGAGGATCTCAATGAAAAACTGGCTGAGGCATCGATCACTCTTTTAAGAAATGAAAATAATTTTTTACCCCTGAAAGGAACCGACAGTCTGAGACTTGTCGAGGTTTCTTTTGGAGTGGAAGAAACGAATACTCTTGGCAACACGCTTAAAAATTATGCCTATGTGGAACATATCGGTTTAACGCATGACGCTAAACCCGATGTTATCAGCAAGGCTTTCGAAAGAATAAAGGAATCTGATATTGTGATCCTGCAACTCAACAAAGCCACATTAAAGGCAGAGAACAACTATGGGGTAGGGGAACAAACCTTAAAACTTATCGATTCTATCTCCCGCCTCAGGCCAACTATTATGGTTATGATGACCAATCCTTACCTTCTGAATAAAATCACTTCCATTTCAAATTTTAAGGCAATTATTGTGGCCTATGAATACATGCCGTCGCTTTTACGTGCTTCTGCTAATGCTATTATGGGAAATGTCCGGGTAAGCGGTAAGCTTCCGGTAAGTACCAATCATTTTAAAAGTGGCACTGGTCTGATAGTGGAAGCTCTCCCGTCTAAAGATAAGAACTACATGAAAGAAGTTTTTATGAAAAAGAAATTTGGTGTTGTGGACAGCATCGCTTTATCAGGCATCCTGGAAAAAGCCTATCCCGGCTGTGAAATAGTCGCATTAAAGGACGGGCAGGTTATTTATCAGAAATCATTTGGAAACTACACGTACAGCCGCGATTCAAAACCTGTTGATAATGGAACGCTTTATGACCTCGCAAGTCTTACAAAAATCACAGCAAGCTCCCTGGCTTTAATGAAACTGAAAACCGACGGGTATTTTGATTACACAAAGACCCTGGGGAGCTATCTGCCTTATCTGAAAGGCACAGATAAAGAGAACATTGTTATTGAAGATGTACTTTCGCACCAGGCAGGCTTACAGGCATGGATTCCTTTTTATTTAAGAACCATGCAAAGGGATGGAGATTACAAACCAGGAATTTATGCCAAAACAAGGTCGGCCGATTACCCAACGCAAGTAGCAAGGAATCTCTATATTTTTAAAGGGTTTAATGATTCAATTTACAAAAGGATCGTAAGCTCTAAAATTGAGAACCCCGGGAAGTATCTTTATAGTGATATCGGTTATTATTTTATGCAGCAGATCATTGAACAGCAAAGTCAGAAAAAACTGAACGAATATGTTGCGGACCTTTACACAAAGATCGGAGTAGGACTGACCTATTTACCTTTGAATTATTTTTCTCAAAAACAAATTGCCCCGACAGAAAACGATGAAAAGTTCAGGAAACAGATCTTGCAGGGATATGTGCACGACCCTGGAGCGGCTTTATTGGGAGGAGTTGCCGGGCACGCAGGAGTATTCGGGAACGCGATGGATGTTGCTAAGATCATGCAGCTGTATCTGAACAAAGGAGAATTAAACGGGGTAAGGATTTTAGATAGTAATGTTGTAAAGGAATTTACGGCTTGTCGTTTTTGTCCCGGCAACCGCAGAGGTCTGTGTTTTGAAAAGCCGGAGATTGACCTGAAGAAAGACAATCCGGTTGTTTCGGATTGTAGCCTTGAAAGTTACGGGCATAGCGGATTTACTGGTACTTTTGCCTGGGCAGATCCAAAGAATAATTTGGTGGTTGTTTTTCTCAGTAATCGTGTCTACCCTAGCGCGGATGAAAACAAACTCGCTAAAATGGGAATACGTGGAAAGATACATAAAGCATTTTACGACGCACTAAAAAATTAAGAATGTGTTTAGTCATTGCGAGCGAAGCAATCTCAAGCACTGATTTACAGATATAATTGGAAAACTTTTCTAAAATCGCGGATTGTTTAAATTGTATCTTAAAATAGAGTACAAACAATAATAAATGAAACTCTTAATTCTTACACAATATTTCCCTCCGGAAGTAGGAGCTCCTCAAAACAGGTTGTTTGAATTGGCGATCCGTCTGCAGAAGGCGGGTATTGATATTACAGTGCTGACGGCAATGCCTAATTATCCTCAAATGGAAATTTATGAAGCCTATAAGGGTAAAAAATATGTATATGAAGAAATGGATGGCTTAAAGATCCACCGGTCCTCCATCTTCGTTTCAAAAAATAAATCTATTATCAGCCGGCTCAGAAATTATTTTTCCTTTGTTTATTCAAGTGCCAGGGTAGGTAAAGCAAAGCTGGGTAATTTTGATTTTCTTCTCTGTGAGTCGCCACCTTTGTTTTTAGGCTATAGTGCCATGTATCTTGCGAGGCATAAAAACGCGCGGCTTATTTTTAATGTGAGTGATCTTTGGCCGGAAAGCGCTGAAAAATTAGGTGTTGTAAATAATAAATACCTTCTCAGGCTCGCTTATAATCTTGAAGAAAAGCTCTACCGACGATCTGTTCTCGTCACCGGTCAAACGCAGGGCATCTGTACAAATATTAACCAACGATTTCCATCCGTGAAAACATATTGGCTGCCTAACGGGGTTGACTTAAATTATTACGATCCTGCCAGAATAGAAAGTCCTGTATGGAGAAGGGAAAATGGATTCACGGAAACTGATTTTATTTTTTTATATGCCGGTATTATAGGCATCGCGCAGGGCTTAGAGGTTATCCTGAATGCTGCAAAGGAATTCAAAGATCAGCCGCGGGTGAAATTTGTCCTGATGGGAAGTGGTCCGGAAAAAAGCAGGCTCCTGACTTTAAAAGAAGATTTAGCTCTTTCGAATGTTTTTTTCCTGGAGCCTGTAACGAAGAAAAATATGCCGGTTGTTTTGAAAAGTGTTAATGCGGCCATTGTTCCGCTCCGGAAACTGGAATTGTTCCTTGGCGCGATCCCTTCCAAGATCTTTGAAAATCTTTCCATGGAGGTGCCAATTTTATTGGGTGTTGACGGAGAGGCGCGCGATCTTTTTATCAGCCGGGGAAACTGTGGTTTGTATTTCGAACCCGAAAATGTGGGAGAGCTTGTAAAAGCAATCTCAGGGATGCTGAACAACAAGGATCTTGCACGGGAACTTGGAAAAAACGGGCGAAGATTCGCCAACGACAATTTTAACCGTGAAATGATAACCAGGAGGTTTTATGAGGAACTCATGAAGCTATAATGGTTTCAAAATCCTATCTTAGGGCTTTTAATTGTTATATGGAAGTCAGTTTAAAACAGAAACTTTTTTATTTTTTTCCGGTACTGTTTTGCTTTTGTTTACCTTTCGGATCACTGGTATTATCCGGGTTGATTGTCCTCTGGGTTCTTTCTTCTTTCTTGAACGTTGATGTAAAACTTTTAAGAAGTGGATTGTTAAATAAAAGGCTTATTCTTTTTTACATCTTTTTTTTTCTTACCGTCGCCAGCGCTTTGTTTTCTTCCAACAAGGAGGAAGGGATCTTTAGCATTGAAGTAAAGCTCACCTTTTTCTTTTTTCCTTATTTATTTTTTTGTTTCAGGTGGCCTTTTGAAATTTTAAGGCGCTGTGTCATTTCGTTTGTTTCGGGCTGTTTTTTCGCCTGCCTCTATCTTATTGCAAGGGCCTTTCTATATGCGTTTAACGGCGAGCCGGAATATTTCTTTTACACGCTTTTTTCCGATTTTATACACGCGTCTTATTTTGCTATGTACCTGGTGCTGGCCATTGTTTTTGTAGTGGTTTTTTATAACGATTGGTTTAAAACACAAAAAAGTGTGATCTACAGTTCTTACTTTTTTGTTTCCATTTTTATTACGTCCATTTTTTTATGTTCCTCAAAATTAGGACTCATAAGTTTTTTTATTTGTATGCCTCTGTTGTTGGCTTATAGATTCAAAGAAAAACTTAATTCAAAGAGAATTGTTGTCCTTGCTGCTTCCCTTCTTCTGCTTGTTTTCGTTTCTTCTAAAATTTTCCCTGAATCGTTTAACCGTTTCAGGTCACTGAGTTCGATTTCTCTTGAAAACACCGATAAAACCTCTTCTGAAAGCACTGCGGTCCGTATCCTGATCTGGAAAGAATCAATAACCTTGTTACGGGGTAATTTTATTTTAGGCACCGGGGTAGGTGATGCAAATGATCAGCTAAGGGAGGCATACAAAAAGAATGGTTTAACGGGAGCCTACGAGCATAGATTCAATGCGCACAACCAGTTTTTTCAGACGTTCATCGGCCTGGGACTTGTTGGGTTTATTCTTTTAATTCTTATGACCTTTGGTACTTTTTTAAAAGCCTTACGAAACAAAAATTTCCTCCTGTCTATATTTTCCCTTCTCATCATATTAAATTTTATGGTAGAAAGTATGCTTCAAACGTCGGCAGGTGTTTTGTTCTTTGTTTTCTTTTCCTGCTTTTTTGATAAGGCTACTGAAAAAGAACTCAGGGACGAAACTCCGCGCTCTTCTTCTGGAAATACGTTAACAGTATAAACATATAATTGTGCTGCACTCAGGATACAGAAAATATTTGATTACCTGTGAATTGATCACAACCGTTTTGTTTTGTAATTCCGGAATTTGTTTTTCTCAAAGCCCTTTTAACTATATCTGGCCGATCGATTCTCCGTTTGTAATTACGGCAAATTACGGCGAGCTGAGGCCAAATCATTTTCACGCCGGAATTGATTTTTCGACCAGCGGCAAAATTAATCTGCCTGTCTATAGCATTGAAGAAGGGTATGTATCCAGGATCCGCGTGAGTCCTTATGGTTATGGAAAATGTGTTTATATTACGCATCCGGGCGGCAAAGTGAGTGTATACGCGCACCTGAATGCCTTTAGTCTTAAGATCGCGAATAAGGCAAAGGAACATCAATACATGACGCAGAATTACGAGATCGATTTTATGCCCAGGCCCAGGACCATGTACGTTCGTAAAAACGAGATCATCGGGCTTTCCGGTAACACAGGGGGATCTACCGGTCCTCACCTTCATTTTGAGATTCGCGATGAACTTCTTGAAATTCCTTTGAATCCACTTGGATTTTATCACTTGAAAGATCATACGGCTCCGGAACTTCACTCCATTGCATTTTATAATTTATCGGATACAACTGCCCCTGGGTTTATGAATATGCACAGGATCAAAAGAGGGAGGGGCGATAGCCTTATTCTGGATAATGACCACCTTATACTTCAGCAGTCAATAGTCGGCCTCGCATTTTCAGGCGCAGACAGATGTTACCCGAATGGAAATTCCAATAATGTTTTTGCGGCGCGTATATATGTTGATGACAGTCTGGTATATGTGCACCAGCTCAACAATATTTCATTTGCCGACACACGTTTTATTAATGAATTCAGTGAGCGGATAGGAAAAAATAAATTCCAGAAATGTTTTGTGCCAACCCTTTACGCGGAAGGGATGTTTGGAAAATGTATAAATAAGGGCAGGATAATTCTGGATGATAGTACTTTTCATAAAATTAAATTGGTCTTATCTGATGAATCCGGAAATAACGCTCCGCTGCAATTTTACCTGAAAGCTAAAAAGATAAATGCCTATAAAGACTACGAAACAACAGGTGACTGGAATGTGAAGTGCATGGAGGATTTCAAACGTGAAAGGGATGGCATGATGCTGCAAATCCCGGCCAAAACATTTTTTTATTCGTGTCCCTTACTGGTCGTAAATGAGTTTGAGACCGAAGGGAAACTGAGCATCCTGCCTGAGCTTAATCTGCGACAAGCTGTAACTATTGCCTTTAAGGTGCCGTCGCGGTTATGGGACCAAAGGGAAAAACTACTATTAAAAAATTCATCGATTGCACTCCCCTTAATACGCAATGATTCTGTATTTTATTCGATCAAAGAATTCGGGAAATATACACTGTTTATTGATACCGTTCCCCCAAAAATTAAAATTGATTATTCGGAACGTAAACTAAAGGAAGCCTGGCAAATGGATGCATTTTCCTTCAGGATTACAGACGATGCCAGTGGCATAGGAAAGTACAACCTCTGGCTTAACAACGATTGGGTGCTTTCCGAATACGATGCAAAGGAAGACCTGCTGACCTATTATTTCGACGAAGAAACGCCTATAGGACTCCTGCAATTTAAGCTCGAAGTCATTGATAAAGTGGGAAACCGTACTTTTTTAGAATACACGCTAAAAAAGTAATGGTACTTTGTTTAACTATATAAACATCTTAGATCTGCGAGATCAGCCGAAGGCTTTTATTTATTACGATCCGTGCAATCTGCTTCAACCTACGCAGGTATACACATATAGATCTGCGAAATCAGCCAAAGGCTTTTATTTATTATGATCCGCGTAATCTGTGCGATCTGCGTCAACCTATACAGATAAACACCTATAGATCTGCGTCAATTTTTTAAATAACGAATCGTCCCCAGGCCGGTATTGAAGATCAGATCAAGCACGCTTAAATTCGGCATAAACTCGAACTTACTCTCAAATGTCTGGTAATAAGGTTTGTTGAGATGCTTCAAAGCAAGCGTATCGCTTTTAAAATCTAATTTCGGGTGGATTCTTTCTCTCAGGTCCAGATAACCGTCAAATTCTTTTTTGTATTCAGGGGTCGGACGGATTTCTTTTTTAAGTTTTAAGATCTTCAGAAGCGTTTGCAGCTGTAATAAATTAAATTGTAATAAGTGATCGTGTTTTTGAATATAAAGGTTTTCAATTTCGCTTTCAAAATGTTCAAAGTAGGGTGAATTTTTATAAGCGCTGGTAATTGCCCGCCAGTGTTTGATCTGCCAGTTTTCAGCATAGGAGATAAGAATGTCTTTTGTAAATTCTTTGGTTGCTTTTTTCTTAACAGGAATTGAAAGGTCCAGCGGGCCGTTTGCTGATAAGATCTGCGTTCTGTTCCGGAAGCTTTGTTTCTGAAAATGTTCGTGTTGTTCTATATAAATTGTTTCTGAATTCAATAGATAATAAAAGTAATGCAGGTTGGGCCAGTAAGCGGTGCTCAGGATAGTTTTCATTTCAGTCTTCTTACGGTTGCCACAACTTTGCCAATAATACAGTTGCCGGGCAGGAATCCCCAGGAACGAGAATCATTTGCATTATCTCGGTTATCTCCCAGCACAAAGTAATAGTTTTTCTTTACTATGTAATAAGTGCTCAGGGCGCCATTGATCAGAATGCTGTCTTGTTTTATCTCCAGGTTGTTTTTTTCATGGTGAGCGATAAGGTCGTAATAGAGTCTGATGTTAATGCTGTCAAGCCGCAGGGTATCGTTTATTTTAGGAATGTAAAGTTTGCCATAGTGGTCCATGTTCCATTTGTAATTCAGGTTTGAAGGAAAACAGGTTTCATCAAAATTATTTTTTTTCTCGGTTTTAAGCGTCACACTTTTAATAACGGAGTCTTTTCTCAGCTTCTCACATTCCTCTTTGGTAAGTGAATAACAATAATCAAATTCATCGGATACCTGCCCACCTTCGGTTAAACCATAATAAAGTTTAAAGACCAATTGTGGTTTTTTATCCCTGGTCTGAATAAAATAATTGTGTTTGATCGTGCTTGTATCGCGGAACTCAATACCATTCCGGTAAATGCGTTTATTGGAGACCTCAAAACTATCCCCCGGTAGGCCTGCCAGGCGCTGGAAGAAAAATGTCCGGGTAAGAAGGGTGTCTTCTACGGGGTATTCAAAATACACGACGTCCCCCGCCGTATACGTATTTGCGATTTTTTTAATGAGCAGTGCCTCCCCAAACCGATAGGTAGCTGCCATATCTTTATTATTTACTCTGACGATATCAAAGGCGAATTTTTTTAAAACGAAGAAAGTCGCCAGGGCAATAAATGCACTAATAAACCACCTGATCCTGATTACAAAATCAAATATGTGTTTTAATTTGCTGATTTTTTCTCCAGTTTCATTTTACGGCGCGTATTCCATTTGCTCAATCCCCAGATGCCAAGGATAACAAGTATGAAAGGAATTTTGATGGAATGAAGTTTACCATCCTTAACATAACACAGGAAACGGTCCCAACGGAACTTACCTTCCTTGCTGTTTTTAAAGAAACTACTTAAAGTGAATTTCCCGCTGACAGGATTATTCTCTACATATTTCATGCTAAACCACACAAAAAACGGCGAACCGACAATATGATCATAAGGAACCAGTCCCCAGCTTCTGCTGTCCGCACTATTATGCCGGTTATCACCCATCATAAAATAATAATCCTGCTTAAAGGTATAGCTGCTGATCGGCTGGCCGTCATAAAGCACTTTCCCGTCCTTAATGCCTATCTGGTGAATGCCGTCATCATAAGTATTCATTACTTTTTCATACAGGTAAACATTATGCGTATCAATAGGCACGGTCATTCCTGCTTTTGGTATCAGCAGGGGACCAAAATTGTCATTGTTCCAGCGATAAGAAGGGTGATGAGGAAAAACACGGAAATCGTAATGGTCTGCAGGTTCGATTTTTTTGGAAATAGAATAAACACCCGGTATATTTTTAACCTTTTCAGCTACATCAACAGGCATGTTAATGTCGTAATAATTTGTGTCAATATTAGAAGGAACCTCAATTTTCCATGCCTCAGAAACGTAAATATCCAGTTCGTCCAATAATCTCACATTACCCAAGGAATGCGTATTTTGTTTGGTAACAGTATTATCTCCGAAGATGCTGCCATTGGTTCTCACAATATAGCGGTGCTGAGCCCTTTCGGGCATGGGCTGTTTTACTCCGTCAATGTGAACCTCTCCCCGCCTTACTTCAAAAGTATCGCCTGCAATTCCCACGCAGCGTTTTACATAGTGATCTCTTTTATCTACCGGGCGCGACGTAATGGCGCCGTAAGGCCGCTGCGGACCATTTATCTCTTCCCAGGCCCTTTGCATATAAGAATTATCAGGATGCGCGCCATTGTCGTAAATTTTCAGATCATGGGCTCTTTCTCTAACGAGGTTATAATAACTTGAATTTTGCTGCAAAAGTGCAACGGTATCTCCGTCAGGATAGTTAAATACAACGATCTGGTTATTTTTCACAGAACCAAAACCCGGCAGCCTGAAGTAAGGTAATTTGATCCACTCGAGGTAAGATTTTTTTGTATCACTTAAGGGAAGCGTATGATGCGCGAAGGGAAAGGATAAAGGCGTCTGCGGTATTTTTGGACCGTAGGCAAATTTATTCACAAACAAAAAGTCACCTACCATCAGTGATTTTTCCAGGGATGAAGTTGGGATCGTAAACGCCTCTATAAAATAACCGCGAATGATGGAGGCCGCAATCACTGCAAAAACAATGGGATCAACCCAGTTCTTGATGATCTTGCTCGGTTCAATTTTAAATTTGCTGAGGCCGACAAATTTTGCGCTGGGATCGAACCCCAGTTTTACAAAAAAGAGATAGGGAAGTATAGAAGCAAAAAGAAGGTCCTGGTTGCTGGGTTTATTAAACGCCCTGGCCACATTAAATCCGTATACGCCATACATCAGGATATTCACGCCTGGTACGATCATGATCAGGCACCACCACCAGGGTTTGTCAAGCAGCTTCGCAAGCACATAAAAATTGTAGATCGGAACCCATGCCTTCCAGCCCTCAATACCTGCTTTTGTAAATAATTTGCTTAGTCCGAAAAAAGAGGCTAAAACCAGTATTAAAAAAATATAATTTCCCATAAATAGTAAAGTGTGAAGATATAGAATTTAAATAAATGGCAAACGTTCAAGTTTTCGCACAATTGTTTTGTCCGTTGTTAATATTTGTTATCCAAATGAATGAATTTAGATACAGATTTTGCTGATTTCGCAGATATAATTAACAAGGAAATTATTTGTATTGGTCCTGCACAGATCGGCCATCTGTGTGATCTGTGTAATCTGTGGCGAAAAGAATTGGAAGGTTTCTGATGAACCAATTTTTTTTCTATCTTTACTCTCGAAAAATAAACCTGCGTTGTTTGCAGGTAAGCTACATTATGATAAAAATAACTCTCCCCGATGGTTCTGTTCGCGAATATGAAAAAGGAACTTCATCATTGCAGATCGCTCAAAGCATCAGCGAAGGCCTGGCAAGAAACGTATTAGCCGCCAAAGTAAATAACGAAGTATGGGACGCGACACGCCCGATCACTTCAGATTCCTCAGTAAACCTTTTAACGTGGAACGACCCTCTTGGAAAAGAAACCATGTGGCATTCTTCTGCGCATATTATGGCTGAAGCCCTGGAAGCTTTGTATCCGGGTGTGAAATTCTGGGTTGGACCGCCGCTTGAAAATGGTTTTTATTATGATGTGGACCTTAACGGCCAATCTTTAACTCCTGCCGATTTTGAGAAGATCGAGCAGAAAATGCTGGAGCTCGCGCGTCAGAACAATTCATATATCCGCAAGGAAATTTCTAAAAACGATGCTGTTTCTTATTTTAAGGATAAAGGCGATGAATATAAACTCGACCTTTTGGAACGGCTCGATGACGGGAACATCACACTGTATACACAGGGTAACTTTACTGATCTTTGCCGTGGGCCGCATATTCCCTCAACAGGTTTTATAAAAGCTGCCAAAATATTGAATATTGCCGGCGCCTATTGGAAAAATGATGAGAAAAATAAAATGCTTACCCGCATTTATGGAATCACCTTTCCAAAAGATAAGGACCTGAAGGAATATCTTGTTTTACTGGAGGAAGCAAAAAAACGCGACCACCGGAAGTTGGGGAAAGAACTTGAACTATTTACCTTTTCTGAAAAAGTAGGATTAGGATTGCCATTGTGGTTGCCAAAAGGAACCATGCTGCGTGAGCGCCTGATCCAGTTTATGCAGAAGGCTCAGATGAAAGCAGGATATTTGCCGGTGGTTACACCGCACATCGCGCTTAAAGATCTTTATATCTGTTCCGGGCATTACGAAAAATACGGTGCCGATTCTTTTCAGCCTATTAAGACCCCTCATGAAGGCGAAGAGTTCTTTTTAAAACCGATGAACTGTCCGCACCATTGCGAAATTTATAAGGCTTCCCCAAAATCGTATAAAGATTTACCGGTACGTTATGCGGAGTTCGGAACAGTATACCGTTACGAACAAAAAGGGGAGTTGCATGGCCTGACCCGTGTGCGTGGTTTTACCCAGGATGACGCCCATTTATTTGTTCGTCCTGACCAGGTGAAAGAAGAGTTTTGTAAAGTGATAGACCTTGTAATGCATGTATTTAATGCCCTTGATTTTAAGGATTACACAGCGCAGATCTCTTTACGTGACCCTGAAAACAGTTCAAAATACATTGGAAGTGATGAGAACTGGAAGCTGGCGGAACAGGCAATTATTGAGTCGGCAGCTGAAAAAGGTCTCAGGACTGTAACAGAATTGGGAGAAGCGGCCTTTTATGGCCCTAAGCTCGATTTTATGGTAAAAGACGCCCTGGGAAGAAAATGGCAGCTCGGAACTATCCAGGTAGATTATAATTTGCCGGAACGTTTTGAGCTGGAATACACGGGTAGCGACAATCTCAAACACCGCCCTGTGATGATCCACCGAGCTCCATTCGGTAGTTTAGAGCGTTTTATAGCCGTTTTGATCGAACATTGCGCCGGGAGTTTCCCGCTCTGGTTAACACCTGACCAGGTTGCAATTCTTCCGATTTCAGAAAAATATAACGATTACGCGCAAAATGTATTAAATTTATTGAGTACTTTTGATATTCGTGGATTTGTGGATGACAGGAACGAGAAAATTGGAAAGAAGATCCGCGATAATGAGATGAACAAGATACCATTTATGCTTGTTGTGGGTGAGAAGGAAGAAGCGGAAAAAACTGTTGCGGTAAGAGCAAGAAGCAAGGGTGACATCGGGTCGTTTACCGCAGGGGATTTTGCAAATTATGTAAAAGAACTGATCGAAAGCGATTTTAAACAAAAAACAGAAATATGATGCGTCAATAGTTTATAATCAATAGTTTTAAGAGACTCTGACTATCAACTAAACTGGCAACCATAAACTAACAAAGTATAACTAAAAAGCGGAGGCAATTATCAATCAAAAAAAACCAAACATTCCACCGCCGGCAAATACAGCTGGTGGCGATCAAAAACCGGTCTTTAAACAGCCAAGAGGTTTAAAAGCGGGATTCAAACGTCCGGGAGTAAAAGAGGAACTACATAGAATAAACGGACGGATCAACACGCCAATGGTCCGTGTGGTGGGCGAAGATATTGAAGCTGGGGTTTACCCGGTTTCTAAAGCTCTGGAAATGGCCCGTGAAAGAGGCCTGGATCTTGTTGAGATTGCGCCGAACGTCGATCCGCCGGTGTGCAAGATCATCGATTACGGTAAATTCTTGTATGAACAAAAAAAGAAAGCAAAGGAAATTAAAGCCAAAGCTGCTAAAGTTGTGGTAAAAGATATCCGTTTCGGACCTCATACCGATGATCACGATTTTAATTTCAAGAAGAATCATGCGATTAAATTTTTGCAGGAAGGCTGCAAGGTAAAAGCGTATGTGTTCTTTAGGGGAAGAGAGATCGTTTTTAAAGTGCAGGGCGAGATTTTATTGTTGCGTTTCGCAAATGAACTGGAAGAGTGGGGCAAAGCAGAACAGCTTCCAACACTGGAGGGTAAAAAGATGCTCATGCTTATAGGACCAAGAAAAAAATAATCGTTAATTCAATTTCAATAAAAAAACCAGGATGATCGTCCTGGTTTTTTTATTTTAGTTAAACCGCTAACCAAGCCTGTCGAATGATCTATGGTAGCTAAGCCTATCGAAGCTACTTTAAATCATTTAATACATTCGAAGCCTCGAAAATATAAAGATCCTTGGAAACATTTTTAGCCCACTTGTTTTCCCTGTTTAAACGGCTGGTATCGGCAGTCAGTTTTATTTTATCTTCTTCAAGTAAAGTAGCGTCAAAACCTTTTATTTCTTTACGAAGATCCTCGTATTTTTTATTCTGCTCGCGTAATTGTTTTTGTTCAGCTCTGAATGTTGCAAGTTTCAGGTTATATCGGGTATCATCTTTTTTAAGTTTTACCTCTTTGGCTTGTTGTTCTATTAAAGCGAACTGGGCGCTGCTTGTAACACGTTTATTGCTGTTCTTTAAGATCTTTGCATAATTGATAATGTCAAATTCCACATAATTTGCACGGGTAATTTCATCCCAGGGCATCGGGTTCTCGTATTCCTTTTCACCAAGATCAATAAAAGCATATGGATCCGGTAATAGAATATCAGGTGTTACTCCCTTCAGCTGTGTGGCGCCACCGTTGATCCGGTAGAATTTCTGCTGGGTGATTTTTACCGAGCCGATGGGTTTTATCGTATCGAATTGTTTTAATAAAAAGTCATCCAGGTTCAGGAAAGATTGCACCGTACCTTTTCCAAAGCTTGTGGTGCCGATAATTACTCCACGCTTGTAGTCCTGGATGGCTGCGGCAAGTATTTCACTGGCGCTTGCACTGTTATGATTGATCAGTATGGTTAACGGACCATCCCAGGCAACATCCGGATTCCTGTCTTCCATAACATTCAGTGGCACATTACTTTTTCCTTTTACCTGTACCACCGGTCCTTTCGGGAAAAACAGCCCGGCCATCTCCACAACTTCCTGCAGGGAGCCTCCGCCATTGTCACGCAGATCGATAATAAGACCCTTAATATCTTGTTTCTTTAGTTTTTCAATTTCCTTACGCATGTCTTGTGAGCAATGACGTGTTCCGTTCCCCATAAAATTGGTATAGAAAGACGGAAGATAGATATAGCCGAGTTTGTTCTTATTGTCGATCAGGGCACTTTTTGCAAAGGTTTCTTCTATTTCAATAATATCCCTGATGATTGGAATTACCTTTATGCTATTATCGCTTTTCTTCACAGTTAAGCGTACTTCCGTTCCTTTTTTGCCCTTGATCAGCTCAATAGCATCTTCCATGTCCATATTGGTAATATCAACAGGTTCACCAGTCCCCTGGGCCACTTTCAGAATATCGTCGCCCGCTTTCAACTCACCCTGTTTGTAACTTGGACTTCCTACAATGATCTCGCTAACTTTCAGCACTCCGTCTTTCTGTTGAAGGCGCGCTCCGATCCCCTCAAACTGCCCGCTCATTCCCTGGTCAAATTTCTTTTTATCTTTTGGTGCGAAATATTGTGTGTGTGGGTCATATACTCCGGTAAAGGCATTGGCAAATTCTGAGAAGCGGTCGCGTGGTGTGATCTTGTTTAAACGTTTGAACCAGTCTTCCTGCTCCTTTAATGTTTTTTTACGGGCCTCAGCTTCAAGTGAGTCAAATAAAGCTTTTTTGATCTCGCCTTTGGCCGTATATGCTCCGTTTGGAAGCTGTTGTGGCTCCACCGCAATAAGGTCTTCTTTTACACTTTGCTGGAGCTTTGGAGCTTTGGCTGAAGATAAAGCAGAGTCTTTTTTCTCAGCTTTCGTTAACATATCGTCCAGGCGGAATAATACGCGGTACTTCAGCATTTTTCGCCATTCGTTTTTAAGCTCTTCATTCGTTTTAGCGTAAACCATTTTTTTATAATCCGTTTCATATTCCTCATTAGCTGTATAGTCAAAAGGTTTTGAAAGGATCTCTTTGCTCCACTCTTCTTTTTCCTTAATGCGTTTATTCACAATCTCCTGCGTCGCGGTATACAGGTCATGACGTTGTGTGGCAATCTGGTCGTCAATATCATGCCGGTACTTGTTTAGCTCGTCTATATCGCTTTGTAAAAGAAATTGTTTATTAAAACCGTTATTGATATAAAGATCAAAAACCTTTTCACTGAAGGCGTCATCAAGTTTTTGCGGAGAATAATGTGCTTGTTTCAGGCTGTCGAACAGCAGGCCCACAATAACATCGTTTTTGTCAAAAACAAATTTGAAAAGAGTAAAGGAGGATAATATAATTACACTAAAAACGATAAAAGCCTTTTTAGTGATTTTAGATGATAACTTTTGCATAGGTGATAGTTTAATCTCAGTATATACAAAATTAATTTTTTAATTAGGATTTGCCAGCCCGTCCATCACTTATTTTTGCCCGGCAGACTTAAAACTTGTTTAAATATTGTTAAAAGCCAAGCCCGGAAGAACCCTATATTTAGGGCTTTAGAAATTATATATGATCGATTTTTCAAGAGCGCAGCTCACACATTTTGTAGTACATTTTGTTGGTAATAAAGGTTTGGGTGAGGAATTAACCTGCAGCGAAAAACTCATTGAGTTTAAAGATGATTTTGTAAAAGAAACAGTACTGCGTTATTTTTTAACGCCTTTCAAAACGGATATTTATTACCAGTTCAAAGGAAAGGTGGATGTTTCGCTTGCAAGTGTGGCAAATGCTTCCGAAGATCTGTTCAATTCACAAAAAGAGTTTGTCAAACTTTCAAAACAGGTCGCAACTCATCTTTACAATCAGAGCATGCATCCTAAAATAAGTGGTGGTGAATTTTTTGTTTGTTATTTTAAAGATGCCATGGTTGATGGCGAACTCTGTGATGCCGTTGGTTATTTTAAAACAGAAAATAAAGAAACTTTCCTAAAGGTTTACCAGCATGTTGATGAGTTTGATGTGGATTGTGACAACGGTATAAACATTAATAAACTTGACAAAGGCTGTCTTGTATTTAATACAGAGAAAAAGAAAGGATACAAGCTGAGTATTTTGGATACCAACAACCGTGTGGCTGAATGCGCGCTTTATTGGGAGGAAGATTTTTTAAATGCCGTGATCAAACCAAATGGGTATTACCACACTAAGAATTTTATGGACGCGTCCCGTGGTTTCTGTGAGGAAATTCTTACAGAAGCAAATAATGTGGACAAAAAGGACCAGATGATGATGCTCAATAAAAGCGCTTCGTACTTTAAGGAAAAAGATACATTTAACTTAAAGGATTTTGAAAAGGAAGTCCTGGTGCAGCCTGAAATTATAGAGGCATTTAATGACTATCGGGGCGATTACAATAAACGGCTGGATCTCACAGCTATTGACGAGTTTGAGGTGTCGCCAACCGCGGTGAAAAAGAACGCGAAATACATGAAGAGCGTTGTAAAGCTGGATAAGAATTTTCACATCTACATCCACTCAAAGCATGATTACGTGGAACGGGGCTTTGATGAAGAGCGGGGACTGAAATATTATAAATTGTTTTATGTTAACGAGGAAAGTGGTAATTAGTCCGCGACTATAAAATTCTGACAAAAATCATAGAGCCCGGATAAATGATCCGGGAACTCTTTTTCCAGTTCATTTTTTAAGATCAGTATACTATCAGGCTCTGATCTCTTTTTATCACCGGGGATCGGAAGTCTGCGCACGGCAGATCTTGTACTTTATATTCGTGACGGCTCGTCTCCGGTTTTCTGACGATAATCATCCTGCAAAAATGACAAGGGTCAGTTCGCCCTTTGGTAGCGTAACGTAATTTTAAACAAAATTATTTTGATGCATAACGAACATTCTGATTTAAATTTTCAACTGCGTATTGATAAGGGCGAACACATTGAAGCCCGGGATTACATGCCTGAGAACTATCGCCGCCACCTGATCCGCCAGATTTCGCAGCACGCGCATTCTGAAGTAATAGGAATGCAGCCGGAGGGCAATTGGATCACGCGAGCGCCCAGTTTACGGTCAAAACAGATCCTACTGGCCAAAATCCAGGATGAGGGCGGACACGGTCTGTATTTGTATAGCGCGGCAGAAACGCTTGGTGTATCCCGCCAGGAGTTGATCCATCAGCTTCATACGGGTAAAGCGAAATACTCGAACATTTTTAACTACCCTGCACTTAACTGGGCCGATATCGGAGCTATCGGGTGGCTCGTAGATGGCGCGGCCATTGTAAACCAGGTATCACTTCAGCGAACCTCGTATGGCCCATACAGCAGGGCCATGGTGCGAATATGCAAGGAGGAAAGTTTTCACCAGCGGCAGGGTTATGAAATAATGGCCAAAATGATGAAAGGAACCAGGAAACAGCAGGCAATGGCACAGGACGCGATGAACCGATGGTGGTGGCCGGCTCTGATGATGTTCGGTCCGCATGACACAGATTCGCCGCACAGCAGCGACGCCGTGAAATGGCGCATAAAACGCGAAACCAATGATGAATTGCGCCAGAAATTTATTGATAAAACGATCCCCCAGGCTGAGCTGATCGGTTTAACCGTGCCGGACGCGCAGGTAAAACTTGATGAAACGACAAAGCATTATACGATAGGAAAAATAAACTGGGAAGAATTTTACCGGGTCATTGCCGGTCACGGACCTTGCAATAAACAAAGGCTTGATCACCACAGGTTTTATTTTAACCAGGGAGCCTGGGTGCGTGAAGCGGCAGAAGCGTATAAACAAAAGCACATTAAAAACGGAATGCAAACTATTTAAAAAGAAGGTCAATGAATTCAGACACACAATTTGATTTGTGGGAGGTGTTTATCCAGAGTAAATCAGGTCAGCCTTATGTTCACGCTGGCAGCATTCACGCTACAGATATGAAGATGGCGATGCAGAACGCCCGGGATTCTTATACCAGAAGGGGAGAAGGAACCAGTATCTGGGTCGTGCCATCAAAATATATTGTTGCGTCGAACCCGGACGATAATGAAATGTTATTTGATCCTTCTGCGGACAAGATCTACCGTCATCCCACTTTTTATATCATGCCGGAAGGCGCTAAAAATATTTAACTCAAAGATCGTATGACAACCAAAGAAGCTTCTTTTATTTATGCGCTCAGAATGGGAGATAATGCGCTGATACTCGGCCACCGTTTATCGGAACTTTGCAGTAAAGCTCCCTTTATCGAAGAGGATCTGGCTCTAACCAATATCTCCCTGGATCTGATCGGCAGGGCCCAGGCCTTGCTTTCTTATGCTGCCGAACTCGAAGGAAAAGAAAAGACCGCGGATGAGCTGGCATATCGCCGCCCCGAAATAGATTATTACAATCATTTAATTACGGAACAGCCTAACGGAGATTTCGCTCATACCATTATAAGGCAGCTTTACATTTCTGCGTTTGAACTCCTGTTTTTTAAAGAACTGGAAAAAAGCAAAGACAAGACATTCTCAGCACTCGCAGCAAAAGCAATCAAGGAAGTAAGTTATCATTTTGAACATGCAAAGAACTGGACGATACGTCTGGGTGATGGTACAGATGAGAGCAAACGAAGGATGCAGGTGGCGCTGAACGACTTGTGGATGTATACTGGTGAATTGTTCGAAATGGATGATGTGGAAAACTGGTTACTTTCGGAAGGAATTGCAGCAGATCTTGTGCCCTTAAAACCAAAATGGGCCCAAATGATTGGAGACATACTGGATGAGGCCACACTGGAAGTACCGGAGGATACCTATATGCAAACGGGAAGCAGGAAGGGAGTTCACACCGAGAGCCTGGGACATATTTTATCTGAAATGCAGTATTTACAACGTGCTTATCCCGATGCCACATGGTAACCTCAGAGCAGCTGGCCGCAAATGTCTATAACATGATCTCGGATATCCCGGATCCCGAAATACCCGTGATCACGATCAGGGATCTGGGAATATTGCGGGGAGTACAGTATGACAACGGCGAGTTTACTATAAAGATAACTCCGACATATATTGCATGTCCGGCAATGGGCATGATAGAAGATCAGATCATGGAAATTCTTACCGGAAACGGGATCCAAAAAGCAAAAGTGGAAGTTTCATATACGCCGGCCTGGACTACCGATTGGTTGAGCCCGGAGGCCAGAGAAAAATTGCGAAGATATGGCATAGCGCCTCCGATACATAGCGCCTGCAAAAAAATGCATGCGGCTGGTGGTACGGTCAGCTGTCCACAATGTGGTTCCGATGATACCAGGCTGATCAGCCACTTTGGTTCAACGGCCTGCAAAGCGTTATACCGCTGTAATAACTGCCTTGAGCCTTTCGATCTTTTCAAATGTCATTAAAACAAAAATGTGGGATCTCTCTTTTTGTGTAAGGCAAAATTGATAAAAATCATATCACTTACCTGAAGAATATCATTCCCGTTCCGGCTAATAATTTTCTCCTTTGTAAAAACAAAAAAAATGTCAATTTATCAGAAACATGGCAGGATACCGGGCAAACGTCATATCGTTTTCCGGCAGCCTGACGGACAATTATATCACGAGGAATTATTCGGAACAGAAGGGTTTTCAGGCACCTCGTCGCTGGTTTATCACCTGAATCCGCCAACTATGGTGAAAGAAATTGGTAAACCGTATTTGGCAAGACCAGAGGTAGCCATAGAGGATAATTTGAAAGCGCTCAGCTTTATGGGATATGAGGTTGCTCCTGAAAAGGACTATCTGCAAAGTCGTAAGGTGTTTTTCTTTAACGACGACATGCAGATTGGAATGGCATGTCCGATGGAATCGATGGCTGATTATTTCTTTAAAAATGCGGATTCAGATGAGATGCTTTTTATTCAAAAGGGAAGCGGCCGCTGCAAAACCATGTATGGCACGGTTGATTTTGAATACGGTGATTATGTCATCATTCCGAGAGGTACGGTTTACAAACTGGAATTTGATGTGGAGGAAAATAAAATTTTGTTTGTTGAATCGCATAGCCCGATAAGAACCCCTAAACGCTACAGGAATGAATTCGGCCAGCTGCTGGAGCATTCTCCCTTTTGCGAGCGGGATTTTAAATTGCCTTATAATTTTGAGACGCACGATGAACAAGGTGATTTTAAGATCATGATCAAAAAACGGGGCCTTATTTATCCTTATGTATATGAAACGCATCCGTTTGATCTTATTGGCTGGGATGGTTACAATTATCCTTACGCTTTTTCAATCTTCAATTTTGAACCGATCACCGGTCGCATTCATATGCCACCTCCAATTCATCAACAGTTTGAAGGAAGGAATTTTGTGATCTGTTCTTTTGTGCCACGTATGTATGATTATCATCCGGATGCTATTCCAGCGCCTTATCATCACAGCAATATAGATGCGGATGAAATTCTTTATTATGTGGACGGGGATTTTATGAGCAGAAATAATATCAAACACGGCCAGTTTACACTTCATCCCGCCGGCGTGCCTCACGGTCCTCACCCTGGCGCGATAGAGCGAAGCATTGGTAAAAAGGAAACTAAAGAGCTCGCGGTCATGATCGATCCTTTTAATCCTCTTAAAATAACAACCGAGGCGATGAAGTATGAAGTAAAGGATTATTATAAGTCATGGATGAGTCATCCGGTAGCAAATCAATAAAAATAAAATAAAATGGAAGCACGTGATTTAACGTCGGTAAAAAACTTTGATTACAGCGGCGAAAAAGTATTTGAAAAAGCACAGGATTTTTTGCCCATAAATGGAACGGATTATGTTGAACTATACGTAGGCAACGCCAAGCAGTCCGCCCATTACTATAAAACAGCGTTTGGATTCCAGGAGCTTGCTTATGCCGGTCTGGAAACAGGCCTGAGGGATCGGGTATCCTATGTATTGACGCAGGGCAAAATTCGCCTTGTATTAACAACACCGTTCGACCCCGAAAGTGAGATGTCGCATCACATCCGCCGGCATGGTGATGGAGTCAAAGTAATTGCTCTGTGGGTGGATGATGCCCGGAAAGCTTTCGAGGAAACGACAAAGCGCGGTGCGAAGATTTATTTTAAGCCGGAGGCTTCTGTTGATGAGTTTGGAGAAATAATTAAAGCAGGCATCCATACCTATGGTGAAACAGTGCATGTGTTTGTAGAACGTAAAAACTACAAGGGTTTATTTATGCCCGGGTATGTAAAATGGGAAACAGAGTACCGGCCTGAAGATACCGGCCTGAAGTATATTGATCACATGGTTGGTAATGTAGAACTGGGCTCTATGAATAAATGGGCGTCTTTTTACGCAGATGTAATGGGTTTCGCTAATTTGATCACGTTCGATGATAAAGATATTTCTACGGAGTACACCGCTCTGATGAGCAAAGTGATGACCAATGGCAATGGACGAATTAAATTCCCTATCAACGAGCCGGCCATGGGCAAAAAGAAATCGCAGGTGGAAGAATATCTTGACTTTTATCACGGTCCGGGTTGCCAGCACATTGCGGTGGCAACCGATGATATCGTATTTACAATTTCTGAAATGCGCAAGCGTGGCGTGGAGTTTTTATATGTACCGGGTTCATATTACGATACCGTTAAAGATCGTGTGGGAATTATTGAGGAAAATTTGGATGTACTAAAAAGGTGGGGCATCATGGTGGATCGTGATGAAGATGGGTATCTGCTCCAGATCTTTACAAAACCTGTTGAGGATCGTCCGACTTTATTTTTCGAGATCATTCAGCGCAAAGGTGCTAAGTCCTTCGGGAAAGGAAATTTTCAGGCGCTGTTTGAGTCCATTGAGGCAGAGCAGGCCAGGCGGGGCACACTGTGAAAGGTTTAATTTTATGATCAAGATGGAATATTCTCAGCTACATAATGACAACGGATCCTCCTGAGTTAAAAAGAGAATGAGGTTTTCAGTTTTTAAAAACAGGTTTTAATTCTATTTAGTTTTACTGCTATGAAACAAGCTACAATTGTTGGTTCAGGACTTGTTGGTTCCTTATGGGCAATTTATTTATCCAGATCGGGGTATAAGGTAAAAGTACTGGAACTCCGTCCTGATATGAGGAAAGCCCATATTTCAGCTGGTAAGTCCATTAACCTGGCTACATCATTCAGAGGCTGGAAAGCACTGGATGAAATGGGAGTAGGCGATGAAATCAGGAAAATAGCCATTCCCATGTATGGCCGGACCATGCATGATATGCACGGTGAGACAACTTATCAGCCTTATGGTCTTGATGGTCAGGCTATTTTTTCCGTATCACGTGCAGAGATCAACTGCAAACTGATGGATATTGCCGAAGCCAATGGGCATGTAGAATTCCGGTTTAATGAAACGTGTATTGGCAGTGATTTAAGGGCAGGGCTCGTGCAATTAAAAAATACGGTTAGTGGGGAAATATCAGAAGTGAAATCTGACGTGGTATTTGCTACAGACGGGGCTTTTTCCGCGGTGCGCTACCACGCCATGCAAAAAACAGATCGCTTTAATTACAGCCAGAATTATATTGAGGACGGCTACCGCGAAATTTTATTGCCGGCAAACACTGATGGTAGTTTTAAATTGGATAAAAACTGCCTGCACATCTGGCCCCGCGGCAGGTTCATGTTAATTGCGCTTCCTAACCGCGATAGTTCTTTTACATGCACTTTATTTATGCCATTTGAAAATCACAAATACTGTTTTAATAATTTAACCGATGATGACAAGGTGGTGGCTTTTTTCAAAGAGCTTTTTCCAGATTTTTATGAAATGATGCCTGACATCTCCAAACACTGGGAGGATCACCCTTTGTCATCGCTGGCTATTATCAGGTGTTTCCCCTGGTCGTTTGGAAAAACAGTGTTGATGGGAGATGCAGCGCATGCTACCGTTCCTTTTTTTGGACAAGGCATGAACGCGGGGTTTGAGGATTGTTCGGTGATGCATTCCCTTATGAAAAAGCACCACCACGACTGGCATATCATTTTTAAGGAGTACGAAGCCTTGCGTAAACCAAACGGAGATGCCGTGCAGGATCTTTCTCTTCTGAATTATGTTGTTATGCGAGACAGAGTCGCCGATCCATACTACCTGCTGCAGCAAAAAGTGGAACGCCGCATCTCTGAACTTTACCCGAAAAAATACTTCCCAATGTACTCCATGGTTTCATTTTCGGATATCGGGTATCAGGAGGCATTGAGCAAGGGGAATGAACAGGACAAAATCATTCAGGAAATGATCAGGGAGAATCACATCATTAACGAAACACCAATGGGTGAAATTGATACACACATTCACAAATTGTTTAATTCTGGCAACATAAAACTATGAATAAACTACAGGAAGAATTGATCGGCAGGATCAACGAAAAATACAAAGCATTGGATCAAAATCCGGATGTGCATTTGGAAGGCTTGGTATGGGCCAGACCCATTACTTACTGGGATTATATTTTGCCAGATGCTTTGCTGAGTCTTCAGGTCCAACGAACAACACAACCCGACGAAATGGTATTTATCATGTACCACCAGATCAACGAATTATTATTTAAAATGATCTTATGGGAAATAAACCAGGTGAGCGATTCAAACGAAATAAAAGCGGCCTTTTTCACTGAAAAATTGCGCCGCGTAAGCCGCTATTTCGATATGCTTTCTTCCAGCTTTGATATAATGGGTGAGGGAATGGAGAAGGAACAATACATGAAATTCCGGAATACCTTAACACCAGCTTCAGGTTTTCAAAGCGCGCAGTACCGTTTAATTGAATTTGCGTCCACCGAACTGATCAACTTAATTGATGCTCGTTTCAGGGATAATATCGACCGTAACACCCCCTATGAGCATGCTTACGAGCATCTCTACTGGCAGGCAGCGGGAAAGGATCACGCTACCGGAAAGAAAAACACACTCATTACTTTGTTTGAAAAACGGTATAAAACAGATTTCCTCAGAAAAATGGAAGCATACAACCAGACAAATTTATACACCAGGTTCAAACAGCTGCCTGCAGACATAAAGGCCGATCCGGGTTTGATCGCTGCAATGCGTCACTATGACCATACCGTGAATGTGACCTGGGTAATGGCACATTATAATGCTGCTGCAAAATACCTGGGCAATGCAGAGGCTACAGGTGGCAGCGACTGGAGAAAATACATGCATCCTAAATATCAAAGGCGCATATTTTTTCCGAAGTTATGGAGTGAACAGGAACTAAAAGATTGGGGAAACAACGTCTGATTGTTTGTCAGATAATTTTTTCTAAACTTCTGCTTTCCTTTTTACAATGAGGATCAGGTCTTTGTCTTCAATTGGCAAATAACCAAATTCGTAACAAAAGGTATAGGTATGATTGTTTTTGGTCGTAACCTGATTTGTATAAAAGCCGAAATTAAATCCTTTATCTGTGAGTTTTTGTCGTGCAACGGTAGTTTTCTCACCCTGAAGTAATTCCTCGAGGATCCTGCGGTTTTTTCGCAGTGAATTATTAATATTTCTGACGTAATTGTTGGTGTCGCTGTTCTGCTTGTTGTTGTATGAATTGCGGCACATGTCACTGCAGAATTTTTTATCGATCCTGCCTTTTATAACTTCACCACACTCGGGGCATGTACGTTTTTCCATAATGGCTAAAAATAAATATTAAGCTATTATTTTCAAAGTGTTTTTAACCATCCTGGCTTTTTGTCGGGCTTTCAGAATATCGTTGTCAACAATGGTGGCGTGTCCCATCTTACGGAAGGGTTTGGTTGTGGTCTTGCCATAGAGATGAATATAAACCCCGCTGAACTTCAATACATCCTCCATGCCCTGGTAAATGGCGGTTCCTTCATACCCGAAGTCGCCAAGCAGGTTTACCATAACGGCCGGCCTTACCATGGAAGGATCTCCTAAAGGTAAATTTAGAATAGCGCGCAGGTATTGCTCGAATTGTGATGTTACATTGGCTTCAATGGTATGGTGCCCGCTGTTATGAGGACGTGGAGCAACTTCATTCACAAGCACTTTTCCGTCTTTGGTCAGAAAAAGCTCTACCGCAAGCAGACCCACTATTCCTAATTTTTCGGCAACAGCAGTGGCAATTTTAATTGCTTCCTTTTCAACGGTCTTTTTAATGTCGGCCGGGCTGAATAGAAACTCTACGAGATTAGCTTCCGGGTTAAACTCACACTCCACCACCGGGAAACATTTTATTTCACCGCTTTCACTGCGGGCAACTACCACCGACAGCTCCTTGTCAAAATCCACCAGTCTTTCCAATACACTGGGCGCTTCAAAAGCCTTTTCAAGGTGATGTGCATTTACAAGTTTGATAACGCCTTTTCCGTCATACCCGCCCGTGCGCAGCTTCTGAAAAAACGGGAAATAATCCGCGTACTTCGTAATCTGTTTTTTGTTCTCTACAAGAAAAAAATCCGGACTCGGAATATTGTTGCGCTGATAGAACATTTTTTGCGAGCCCTTGTCCTGGATCAATTCAATGATGTGCGGTTGAGGAAATACTTTTTTACCCTCTTTTTCCAAGGCCTTTAAGGCTTCAATGTTCACATTCTCAATCTCAATGGTTATAAGGTCTTTGTCCTTGCCAAAATCATATACAGTCTCAAAATCGGTAAGACTACCTTGTGTAAATTTTTTTACCAGGTGTCTGCAGGGTGCATTTTTATCAGGATCTAAAACAGAGATATTTAGATTTAAATTTATGGCATTCTGAATGATCATTCTTCCCAGTTGCCCGCCCCCTAAAATGCCAATATGGAGTTGCTGAATTGTTTTAGCCATAATTCCTTGATAAATTGAGGGCAAAGGTAATTAATAAGATCTGTTTTTTTAATGAAATATAACAAATTCGTAATGAATGGAGGAAAAGTTGGCGTATTTTTGGGCATGAAAAAAATTGTAGCCATCCTGATTTTCTGTTATGTAAATGACAGGCTCTCCGCGCAGTATTTTAAAGAAACAGCCATTCAAAAGCATATTTCTTTTCTGGCGTCCGATAAATTGAAAGGCCGTGGCACTTCTTCTCCCGAAGAGCTGCTGACGGCGAATTACATAGCTGCTGAATTTAAAAAAGCAGGCTTAACGGCTTTTAATAAGTCCTACCTTAAGCCGTTCAGTTTTAAGAAGAACCTGGATCCTCATGATACTTCCCTGGCAAATGTGAAGGAAAGGTTTTCAAATAATGTTGTTGGATTCCTCGATAACAAAGCTCCTTATACCATTGTTATCGGCGCACATTACGATCACCTGGGCCTCGGGCATGACCGCAATAGCCTGGATGCAAATCCTGAAGGTAAAATTCATAATGGGGCCGACGATAATGCGAGTGGTACGACCGGTGTAATTGAACTCGCGCATTTTTTTTCTTCGAATAAAAAAACAGAACCGTACAATTTTCTTTTTATTTGTTTTAGCGGGGAAGAGTTAGGCCTCCTGGGATCCAAGAAATGGTGCGACAATCCGGACATTGACCTGAAAACGGTCAACTACATGGTAAATATGGATATGATTGGGAGGTTAAATGATTCAACCCATAAGCTGATTGTTTATGGAGTAGGGACCTCACCTTCTTTTGTTCCTTTGATAGATAACATCAGAACGCAGCTTAGCATAAAAAAAGATAGCGCCGGGATAGGGCCGAGTGACCAGACCTCTTTTTACCTGAAGGATATTCCTGTGCTTCATTTTTTTACGGGGCAGCACAGTGATTACCACAAACCTTCAGACGATGCCGAAAAAGTGAATTATAAAGGTGAAGTGGAAGTGTTGAATTATATTGTTTCCATCATTGAAAAAACTTTCGAAAGCCCAAAGCTCAGTTTTAGCTCAACCCGTGCGCCTGAATCCTCCAACATGTCCTTTAAAGTGACCATGGGTGTAATGCCTGATTATACGTTTGAAGGGCCGGGCATGCGCATTGATGGTGTTACGGATAATAAACCAGCGTTTAAGGCCGGAGTATTAAAAGGAGATATTGTGAAGAAGCTTGGTGATGTTGAGGTCAAGGATGTAATGACTTACATGAAAGCTCTGTCAAAATATAAAAAAGGCGATTCAACAACCGTTGAGGTTCTGCGTAACGGTGAAACAAAGGTTTTGGATCTTACTTTTTAAACATTAGTTTTTAGTCTGCTAAGCTGGTGGTTTCTGCGTGAGGGATGGAGCGTCCCCATATCTATCGGGAGTTTGAGCTCGGGCGAGTGTAAACCTCGCCCAGCGAGTCGCGACAGCCCGACCCTTCCGCTAACGGGAAATAATAAATTACGGAAGGGGCACGCCCGAATAAAATGAGATAAAAGTCTACCTGATCCTATCCGCGCTTTTAAGCAATTCAATATCCTTTTTAATATATCGGGCTGCAAGATAAGCACTCATCATCCCAATCACCCCGATGATCGAAGCGATTCCGGAATTCTCAATAGACGTGATGCCTTCTGTTTTTTCAACCATTGGACAGAATGAAACGATCAACGTAACTCCCAGTTCAAGAAGCATTAAAAGAAAGCACAGTCTTACCTGCAGAACCCGTTGTTTGTAAAGGAAAATAGTAATAAGGGCCAGGGTAAGACTTACTCCATCAAGGATCATTCCGGTATAATGCCATACGGTGCCGGTGAGTTCTGTGGTGTAAAGTGAAAAAAGCGATACACCAAGCGTGCTGCCATTGTGTACTATATAATTACAGGGGATCATTACCAGCGCCAGCGCCGAAAAAACCACTAATAAAAGGAACAGAGTTTGTTTACGTTGAATCATGACGCAAATTTAAGAAATCCGGGTTACCAGCTGTATAATTTTAATTGATATTTTCCTTCTTCAGGTTGTGAAGAGATAAGGAATGAGTCCCGGGACAAGGAGATGAAATTTGGATTGTTTTGCTCTGCAATCTCTTCAATCGTTGTTAGTTGGTATACTTTTTTTACGGGACTTAGAAAGGAATAATTCACGCTGTTCTTTTTTGTGGTGTGTTTGCCCAGGATCCATATCGGGTTTTTATCAGCGTCAAGTTTGAATTCTTGTTTTACCGGAAAGGTCAGGGTCTTATAAAATATACGTTCCTGCTGGTTCAGGGTATCAGAACAGAGTTTTCCGTTCAGGTCCAGTTTGTCGGTTGTAATATAATAATCTTCCACCTGCAGGTTCGGGCTGATCGTGTTTTTTTCAAGCGCTAATTTATCCTCGGCAGGAACAATATTAAAAACGAGTGTATTTGTATAGAAGTAACAGATCCCCGGATGAGGTATCTTAAAAACGTCACCGGTAAAGGTAAGCCCACCAGCCGCACGTTTGGTAAGGTCGTTTAGTCGCAAAAGATAAGTGTTAGGTCCTTTTTTCATCCCGGTTTTAATATCGTTTATAGGGATCCTAAAATCGGCTTTAGTGACAATTTCTCCGAGAGAATCAATTTCGATGGCATAAACTGTTAACTGACCGGTACTGGAAATTACCCATTGATTTGGCCTCGGGTTTAATTCCGCCTCGCTGAACTTTTGCCCGACGAGGGTTATGGACTTATAATTTTTGTCTGCAAAAAAAGAACCAAACAGGTACGCTTTTGTTTCTCCCTTGTCGTTAAGCTTCGTGGCTTTGAGAAGTTTTCCTGTGCCCGATTCGATCTTCAGGATCCATTGTCCGTTTTTTGTACCCCCTGAAACCATTACAAAAAGAAATACAAAACTTTTATCGGCGTGGAAAATATGGGCGGAATGAATATTTTTTCTCTCAAAAGGGAACTGCCACTTAAATTCGTAATCAAAATTTGTAGTTTCCGATTTCAGCTGGTATTTATTCAGGTAGAACTGTTTTCCGGACGTGTCACTTTCTGTTTTTATGGAATATACCGTATTCCTGAAATAAAGTACTTCGCTGCTAAACATGGCTGTGTTGTTAAGTCTTGCTATGTCTATATTTTCAAGCGTAGCAACGAGCTCAAATTTTTTATTGAAACGTAAAATGGTTACCGCTTTTTTTTCTTTTTTCTGAAGATATAGGTTCAGGTGATCATGAAGTGTGTCTGAATAGATCTGTAAATAGTTTTCAGGTGTGCCATTACCCTGTTCAACCAAATGACTGTCAAGAACTATTAGCTTAAGATCTTGTTTGTAGATATAAAATACAGTATTGTTTTTTTTACCGGATAAACCGTACGTATAAATGTTTCCGTTAAATAAGCGGCAGCCTCCTTTGCTAAGGTCAAATTGTTTCTGCTGTCCGCTAATCTTAAAAACAAAAAGGAAAATAAATGAGTATACAAGTTTATTCTTCAATAAGGCCTTCTTCTTCGCGTTTATTATAATCTAAGATAAGTAAATAATACATGATAATTCCAAAGGCATATAAAAGTGAGGTGATCAGGAATACATGCACAAAATCATACTGACAGGCAAAAAGAACGGTTACCATAATGCCACTTAATACCCAGCTTCCGCTCCAGATAGCCGAGGTAAGAGCACTCGTGATCTCCCTGTTTTTTTTGCCCACGTAGTTTAATACCAGTTCAGAGGTCATGGGGCCGGCCATATTCATGAGGGGTTGCCGGAGGATGTAACATACAGACGCGATAAAAATAGCGATCGGATACTGGCTGTAATACTCTGTGGTAGCAAGCGCGATCAGGGAAATAACCGCTAAGGATTGTGTGGTTGGAATAGCGATCTTATACCCGATTTTCTCTTTGATTTTAGGAACAAGTAACGCGAAATAAGCTACAAGTAGCGAAGCGAAAAAACTCAGTACGGAGAATCCTCCTTTTCCCAGGGAATGAACTTCTTTAAAGAAAAGGCTTATAAAGGGAATGGTAAGTCCAGCTCCTGTTGCCACAATAAGTGTCGGCACAAGCGCTTTCCCCACAAGTTTCCAATCTGTTTTACTTTTTTCTCTTGGAACAAAATGCGTTTCTTTCTCCGATTCAATCATGACTTCGGTAAAGTTTTTTATCCTTCGCAGATAAAATATTCCTCCAAAACCGAGAATTGAAAATAAAAGGAGCAGGAATTTTTCGTCGAAGAGTCCTGGATTTATAAAGTCCAGCAATACTGTGACAATACTGCTCACAATACCTCCAAAACTCCAGGTAGTATAACTTAGAGCGATCGCCGCGGTATGGTGTTCTTTTTTTGCATTTCTGAGAATAAACGGAAAAATCGGGATCTGCATAAAGGTGAACGAAGCGCCCCATAATAACAGGGTTATAAATACCAGGTATTTTAAATGAAAGGCGATCGACAGAATGATAGCAATTCCAAAAAGCGGGACGCAGATATTTGAGAGGAAAAACAAAGGAAGTAATTTTCTTCCTTTTATGTATCTTCCGAGGGGGAAGGCCAGAACAAATACTCCAAGGAAACGAAAGGTCAGAAATAAGGCGATCTCATCGTTCGAAAAATTTTCGCTTTCCATATAAAGCGGAAGAATGGTCATAAAGGTTGCATTCACCGTTTGAATAAAGAATTCGGAGGCGATCGCGTTCTTTATCGGCAATTCCAGCTCCTTGTAAATTTTTATAAATGAAAAAACTCTATTCATGACTCATGATAATATCCAGATAACCGGTGATCTTTGCGAGATCCTCCGGTCCAAATTCCTCAAATTCATCCCTGTTCTTAAACCAGGTGATTTGCCTTTTTGCGTAGTTACGCGTATGCTGTTTTATTTTATCAATAGCGGTTTCAAGATCCGTCTTCCCTTCCAGGTAATCATATAATTCTTTATAGCCAACAGTTTTAAGCGCATTAAGATCTTTTTTATCCGAAAATTGCCTGGCTTCCGACAATAAACCCTCCTTCATCATGGAATCGACGCGCGCGTTTATGCGGTTGTAAAGCTCTTTCCTGTCCAGGTTTATCAGGATCTTGATTGCGGTAAAGGGCCGTTGGTTTTTTTTGTTGTTAAGAAATCCTGAATAGGGTAAGCCTGTGTGTCCTATCACCTCAAGAGCCCGGATCAGTCTCTGTGGATTATTCTGGTCTACAGTATTATAATAAGTTTCATCTTTCTTTTTTACTTCTTCCTGCAGCCACTGCAGTCCTTTTTCTTCGTATAGTTTATTTAGCCTGGCTCTTACTTCAGGCGGCACTTCCACAAAATCATCTACCCCGTTCAAAACCGCATCAATATATAGTCCGGAGCCGCCAACCATAAAAACAACGGCGTGCTCTTTAAAAAGATCTTCCAGTGTTCGTAAGGCGTCTTTTTCAAAATGACCCGCTCCGTAGAGTTCATCGATGTTTTTTGTGTTGATAAAATAATGTGGGACTTCTGAGAGTTGTTGCTCTGAAGGTTTTGCGGTGCCAATGGTTAATTCCCTGTAAAACTGCCTGGAATCGGCGGAAAGTACAACGGACTGGTAGTGACGCGCCAGTTCAATTGCCAGTGCTGTTTTTCCCACTGCTGTGGGACCTGCGATTACAACCAAGTATTTATGAGCGGTAATGATTTTAAATAAAGCTAAGTGTCAATTGGCCTGCAATATAGGAAATCCCGGCAAACCCCTGAACGGCTTGCTGTTGTTTTTTCGACGGTGCAGCCGGTATTCCCATAATTTGAACGAATTATTCAAAATTGGCTGTGAACAACTCTTTTTATCTGTTTTCTTTTACCTGTTCCTGTTTGTTATTTTTATAGGATGCACAAACCTTGGCATAGCCTGGCTTTTGGGATGGTTGTTTTTTTAACGCTTGGCCTCCTGAGTTTTACGTTTCCAAAAACCGGAATCCTGCTTGCGAATAATCTGACACTAAAATTTCCTGATCTGAATTCTTTACTGGGCCTAAATGCTTCTAAAAAGGATATCACAAAAATTATTGAAGCGGTGAACACAATTGACACGTCTTTCGTTATCCATGATCCGGCAGACACAGCAATTGAAAAACCAATAGTCAGCACTCCTGAAAAGGACTTACCGGCCACAACCGATGTTTCAAAAGAATCTGTTGAGGATCTGGGGTTGGATATAGAAATTAAGGAACGCGATACCGCGGTATTAATAACCAATATTCAGACACGGAATAAAAATACCTTGAAAAAATTCTTCGAAGCCTTGCATGGACTTAAGCAGGATCCAAGATCGATCAGGGTGCTTCATTACGGTGATAGCCAGATCGAGGGTGACCGGATTACCGATTATCTCCGTTTAAAACTGCAGGGACAGTTTGGCGGGAATGGCCCCGGGTTGATCTCACTGATGCCAATCGCAAATAGCCCCATAAATAAGGTAACCAGCGGCCCCGGTTGGGACAGGTATAATGTTTTTACAATGAAAGATAAGCGCGTGACGCACAATAATTTTGGAGTATTAGCAGGATTTAACCGCTTCACGAGGTATAAGAAGGTCAGCGATACCAGTGCCGTGATTTCCTCAAGTATCATGGTTACCACTACTAAATTTGGTGGTTCAAACGCGATGTCGTATAAAAAGGTAAAGCTCTTTTATGGTGGCGCGCAAAAAAGAACCTGGTGCGAATTTTATGATGGCCCAGCGCTTATATCTGCCGATAGTCTTGAAGCGGGTGGGGCAATGAGGATGGAAGAGTACAATGTTGGGAATGGTTCACTCGCACATACCCTGAAATTCAGGGGAAAAGACAGTCCCGATTTTTACGCGCTTTCTCTTGAAAGTGACAACGGTGTTATGGTTGACAATATAGCTCTGCGGGGGAGCAGTGGAACATTTTTTCACCAGATAAATAATGCCCAGTTAAAACAGTTTTACGATTACCTGAACGTAAAGCTAATCATCCTTCAGTTTGGAGGCAATTCTCTTCCGGCTATTAACGACCGGGAGATGGCTGTCAATTATTCGAATTACATGAAGTACCAGATTTCTTTACTGAAAAAAATGGCGCCCGGCGCAAGCATACTCTTTATAGGTCCTTCGGATATGAGTATAAAAAAAGGAACCGAATATGTCACCTACCCATATCTTGAAACAATGCGCGATGCGCTCAGGAAAGTAGTACTCGAAAGCGACTGCGCTTTTTTTGATATGTATGACTGCATGGGCGGTAAAAACAGCATGCCAGCCTGGGTGGAGCAAAAGTTAGCCGCTACCGATTATACGCACTTCAGTCCACAGGGCGCACGCAAAATGGCTACACTTTTGTATTCAGAACTGATCAAAGAATATAACCTCTATCTAAAAACAAAAAATTGAAAATACTCCAGAAAATACGGTTCTCCTGTTTTAAACATCTTCTGTGTTTGATCTGTATGAGCCTGTACATCCCTCGTCTTATGGCCCAGGACAGTATTACGGACTATCCATTCATTAAATTTGAATATAATCATTTGAATTTTTCAAAAGACAGCTCGTCCTTTTTAAGGTTCTTTAAAAAACTGGATATGATGAAAGAGGAAAAAAACGTCAGGGTAAATATTGTCCATATGGGAGGATCACACGTTCAGGGAGGAACCTGGAGCAATGTATTTGTTTCATCATTTCAGGCAGAGAATAGCACAACGGGCGGGGGATATTTTACCTTCCCTTATAAAATTGCGAAAACGAACGGCCAACCCTACGCGACTTCATTCTCGGATGGGAAATGGAAGCGTTGCCGTGCGCAGGGTAAGGAATTCTGTCTACCCCTGGGAATGAATGCGCTCAGCATCACAACTAATGACAGCGCCAATTATTTTGGGGTTGCTTTAACAAAAAAGGCCGCATGCAAATTTGTCAATATGGTTAAGGTATTTCATAACTTTAACCCAAGTTTTGAGTTTAGCGTAATTCTAAAAGATAGTTCTATAGTTGAACGGCAGGAGTTCAAAAGATCAGGCTACACTCTGTTTAAGTTTATGGAACCTGTCGACTCCGTTATCTTTCAGTTGGTAAAAAAAGACACATGCACAAAAGATTTTGTGATTTACGGATTGAGTATGGAAAGTGATCTTAGCTCTGGATTTTACCTGGCCGGGCTGGGAGCGAATGGTGCCTCGAGTAGTTCTTTTTTGCGTTGCGCCGAACTTCTTCCGCAACTTGAAACACTTGAAGGGGACCTGTTTATATTGTCCCTCGGAGTTAATGATACGCAGGCAAAAGGTTTTGAAAAAGATGACTACATTGAGAACTATGACACGCTGATTACTTACATCAAAAGGTCGAATCCAAATGCGGCAATTATGTTAACGACGACCACCGATAATTTTATCCGTGTCAAAACTTCGAATAAAAGGACGATCACCGCGCGCGATGCAATGTTTGAGTTGATGACACGGCACGATCTCGCGGTTTGGGACCTCTTTTCACTTATGGGCGGCTACAGGTCCATGATAAAATGGCAAAAGGCAGGCCTGGCTTCCAAAGACAAGGTACATTTTACCAATAAAGGTTATACAATAGTAGGCATTTTAATGTATGAAGCGGTTGCTAAATCATATCTCAATTATCAAAAAAGAAGTAAAACATCGAATTAATAAATTACATAATTAATTATTCCCTGGACAAGCCGCTTTTGTTTACGCAATTGTTTTTCTGGGCTTTCTTTTTCCTGGTATTGTTCTTTTATGCTTTTATTTACAAGGTCAATAAATGGCGCACCATATACCTGCTGGCCGTTAGCCTTTTTTTTTACTTTAAGACAAGCGGCGTATTCGTTCTTTTACTACTTTTTACCATTTGCAGTGATTATTTCTGGGGGAAAAGGATTTATGGCTCGCGTTCCCTTTTAGGAAAAAGAATATTTTTATCAGCAAGCGTTATTTTGAATCTCACTTTACTTTGTTATTTTAAATACGCTTATTTTTTCACGGAGAGTTTTAACCAGGTAACAGGTGATCATATTCCTTTTTTTAATCACTTCGCCCAGTTTTCAAATTCTTTTTTTTCTACGCACTTTAACGTTGATAAATTATTACTTCCGGTGGGTGTATCCTTCTTTACGTTCCAGTCCCTGTCCTATACAATTGATCTATACAGGGGTAAGGTAGAGCCCGTTAAAAGTATTTTTGACTACGGATTTTTTGTTTGTTTTTTTCCGCACCTGATGGCAGGCCCGATCGTAAAAGCTCATGATTTTATTTATCAGATCTATCAGCCTTATAAATTGGAAAGATCGGAATTTGGTTTAGCCTTTTTCTGGATCATGAATGGCTTTTGCAAAAAAATTGTGGCCGATTATATTGCCGTAAATTATGTAGACCGGATCTTCGATAACCCTAATTTTTATACCGGAGTAGAAACCATCATCGGTATTTTTGCGTATTCCCTGCAGATATATATGGATTTCAGCGGTTACACCGACATGGCCATTGGTCTTGCTTTGGTCCTTGGGTTCAGGTTAAAAATGAATTTTAGCTCGCCTTACAAAGCCACAAGTACCAGCGAGTTCTGGAAGCGTTGGCATATCTCACTTTCTACGTGGTTACAGGAGTATCTGTATATCCCGCTTGGTGGAAACAGGAAGGGAACGATTGGTTCATACATTGCAATTTCCATCATTGTCCTGTTTTTGGTTTTATTAAGCGGCAAACTTTGGTTGATCCTTGTTTTTCTTTTCCTCGCGGTTTTTTTATTGCTCCTTGCTTATTTTTCATCTGCTATAAAACAAAATATAAACACGAATATAAATCTAATGGTTACAATGCTGTTAGGTGGACTCTGGCACGGTAGCAGCTGGCTCTTCATAATATGGGGAGGATTGAATGGTATTGGTCTGATCATACATAAATTCTGGAAGAAGATCTCTCCGTTTAAGAATACGGAGAATGTGGGAATTAAAATAGTTCTGATGCTGGTAACTCTTTCTTTTATAAGCTTTACACGTATTTTTTTCAGGAGTCCCACACTTGAAACAGTGAATGCGATTTTTGACAGAATTATGAACCATATGGGTGCTGACCTTTTCGTGGAAATTGTATCAGGATATAAATTTGTTTTTGCGCTGATCCTTTTTGGCTATTTTGTCCACTGGATTCCCGAAAAAATAAAAGCAGCCTATCGCGCCTGGTTTGCTTCCCGTTCACTCGTAGTAATGGGACTACTCGCAATTATTGCGATTGTCCTGATGTACCAGCTCATGAGTGGCGAAATGCAACCCTTTATCTATTTCCAGTTTTGATACTGCTACAAGAATTGTATTCGGGTAAAAAAAAGCCGCAGGATTTCCCGCGGCACTTGAATATTAAAAACAAATGGATGATTTAAAATTGTTTCTTCTTCTTAAAGATTGAGAACAACGCTTCAATACTGTCAAGGATTCGCTTAAATACATCAAAATACAGGGTAACAATTAAGATCATGCTCATTAACCAGATAATGCACATGTTAAACCCAAAAGTGGAATAATAAACATTAAATAGTTTTTTGCGCGGGGCAAAAAAGTGCGCGCGCCCTATTTTAGAATCCACCGGATCCTGGAAGATCGGGTCGGTACGCTGGATCAAACGGCCATCTTTTTCAAGGCATTTTTCGCCGCTGATGTCGTTTTCGTTTTTTACCAGTTGTATCAGGTTCTGGTTTTCAGAACGGTCTTTCAGCGCAACCAGTCCATCATTACCAAGTTTTTTGATCAGGTCCAGCGTTAGCTCGTTGTGTTTTTTACGAGCATCGTTTTCCATGTTTATGTAATAATTCTTTACCGTGTTGGTGAGGTAATTCCTGATCTCGGAACCTGTAGCTTCTGTATATTTTTCAGGCGTCACATTTTCAAGGGACTGGAATTTTTTCTTCTTGTTGTTTCCTTCTTTTTTCAGTTCGTTGTAAAGCAGATCAATATCATACTTAAGCTCCGAAGTCTTTTTACCGACCTTAAGTTCATTCTCAATTTTTACAACTTTGTTACTGATTTTCTGCATCCAGAAATCTTTTTTGTAAGACGCAATACTTATCCGTTTGTCTTCCTTGTAGAAGGTCTTTTCGTAGGTGTTTTCTTTAAACTGATTTACAGCAAGCGCTTCGAATGCCCATCTGCTGGCCATCATTTCACCTACAACGGGAACACTTCCCTGAGCGGCAAGCGTGGGATTTAACTTGTCGAATTTAACCACAACGCCGGCAAGTAACAGCTGCGGGATTATGAGAAATGGTATCAGGATGTAAATGGTAACTGCGCTGTTAAACGCGGATGAGATATTAAGTCCGAGAATATTGGCGAAGCAGGAAGTGGTAAAGAGCACAAACCAGTAATCGGTATACATATTCTGAATACCCAGGATGGAATTGCCTACAAGTACAAAAGTTAATGTCTGCATCGCAGAAAGAACAAACATAATAACGATCTTGCTCCACAAATAACTCCCTTTACTCAGATTAAGAAAGGATTCACGTTTGCGGATCTTTCTGTCGCGGATGATCTCTTCGGCACTTACGGTGAGACCAATAAATAATGCCACTACAACTGACATAAACATATAAGCCGGCACGTTCTCGTTGTCTTTAAAAATATACCCCTTGCTGTTTTCCTCGTCAGTATTAAAGTAACGCACAAGATACGCCAGGATCAAAGCGAGCAGGGGAGCTTCAAGGAAATTTATCAATAAATACTGCGTATTTGTCAGCTTGCTCTTTACGTCACGGGTTAAAAACACCTGGAACTGCTTTATAATATTTGGGATCTTAAAAATACTCTCTGGTATTTCAGTATGCTTCTTGTCCGAATGAATTTCCGTTTCTATCAGTTCTTTATAGTGCGAATTCCAGGTAACTGGACTTACCTTACGGTTATATGTCAGATTTCCGTATTCATCAAGCACCTTGCTTTCAATAATATTAAAGATCTGTTCGGGATTTACATTACCACAATGACCACATTCAGATTCTTCCGCATTCACATGATACACCAGTCGCTTAAAGTAGCTTACCGCATCTACAGGGTTGCCGTAATAAATAGGGTAACCGCCAACGTCAAGGATCATCAGCTTGTCAAACATTTTGTATATGTCTGAAGAAGGCTGGTGAATCACCACGAAGATCAATTTCCCCTTTAGGGCAAGTTCCTTTAAAAGATCCATAATATTCTCCGAATCCCGTGAAGATAAGCCGGAAGTAGGCTCATCCACGAAAAGAACACTTGGTTCACGGATCAGTTCAAGCGAAATATTTAAGCGTTTACGCTGTCCGCCTGAAATAGTTTTTTCAAGTGGTGATCCAACTTTTAAATGACGCGTTTCACTTAATCCTAAGTTGGCAAGGAGTTCATTACAATTCTTTGAGATCTCTTCATCCGGCAGATTCCCAAAACAGAGTTTGGCATTATAAAACAGGTTCTCATATACGGTAAGTTCTTCAATCAGCAGGTCATCCTGGCTCACATGCCCGATTACTCCTTTAATTTCGTCCTGTTCCGTATGTATGTTCTTTCCGTTGATCTTTACCGAACCGCCGCTTGGGGTTTCCATGCTGTTAAGCACATTCAGCAGCGTAGACTTACCTGCACCTGATCCTCCCATGATCCCGATCAGTTTCCCGCTCTCCTCGCTGATGTTGATGTCGCGTAATCCTAGTTTGCCCCCCTTGAATTTATACTCAAGGTTCGTTACTTCAAACGTAATTCTCGCGCGTGACTCGTCATTTAGAAAACGGCCGATAACATCGCTGTAATAAATTGGTTTTATTTTACTGGAACGTATGGAGGATCCCGGCGTGAAAATATGTACACGTTCACGTGATATCCCTTGTCCGTTCAATTGGAGCTCAATTTTACCATAGATCCTTAAAGCATACATGGAAACACTACTGATCTGCACAATGCGTACATCTTCATGCATAGGTTCACAATACACATGTTTACTTTGATTTTGATACCCGTTTGGTTTGTTATTAATAACAAGAATGTTCGGATTATCAGGGATTGTTTCGGCGCTATCTTCGATAAATGCCTTTAATAAAAGGAACTCGGCATTTGGAATATTAAATGTATCAGCCACCGTTATAACAAATTCGTACTCCTGCTCTGAAATTTCGTTACTTGAATAAATAAATTCGAGCAAACGAATAAGCACAATCACTTTCTGAGGCTGCTCGAGTTCCTGGTTTATCTGGGTGCAGATCTTTAATACCTTCACTGAGTTCAGGGAAGTTCTTTTTTGGGCGCCCTCTTTACGTTTGCTTGCATTCTGATGAGATTCCAGGTACTCATCAAAGATCTTCAGGTAAATATCCACCTGCTCAAGATTGAGCTGTTGTTTTAAGAAAGATTGTACGATCTGCCTTCCTGTATTATTTATGCCGTCTACCTTCGCGATAATTGCGAACATCTGCATAAGGGCTCTTAGTATTCGTTCACTCATAGTGGTTTAATATTTATTTTTTTTGTTTGATGACATCGTAAAAACACTTCGCCATCTCTTTTATCTGGCCGGCATCACGTTTTGTAAAATCGGTTTCCGCCTTTGCAAAATAAATGGATGTCATCCCATCGTCCTTTAAAGTGGAAATATAGTTTTTAAAGACCTCAACAACAAATAATCCCGTTGTTTTATCAATTTTGTATTGTTTTGTGTTCTTAACGTAATAGCTCTTGGACCCTGACCTGATTTCAAGCACGTCTATTTTATCGAAATAAAAATTTTGTTTAACCACAAATTTCAGAAAGTATTTATCATCGTCCGTTCTAAAGATCCGCACCGTTGAAAAATCTTTTAAAGTAACCTCAATGTACTCTCCTTCCAGAACTTTTCCGCTTTCAGGAACCGACATGGTATCTTTTACAAATGCGGATCCACATACTACCTGACTCTTGCACACTGAGACAAAAAGAACAAAATAAAAAACAATAAGCCTGACTGCCATTTACAATTTGAATTACCCGGTTTGGAGTTCCAAGATACAAAAAAAGGATAAAAATGTATTTTATCCTTTAAAGAAAATGTTTTTTTTGAAATTATTTTTGCTTGAAACCTATGAGGATTACGGCACATCCGGAGCCGGGATTCTTATTAACATCAAGTTGAGCCTCAATAATTGTTTCAACGGTTGATTTCACCTTAAAATCCCAGTAGGGCGCGTTTTTTTGGCTGTGATTGCTGAATAACAGATGGCGGTCCTGGTCATAAATATTGAAAATAAGGTTTCCGTCAGAACGTCCGCTGCATGCCGCGATACGGTAAGTAGTTTCTCCAAAAAAGGTTGTATGGAATTCCGCGTATTCTTCAGAATTTAATAAAAGAGAGCGGTATTGTTGCCCGTCGGAAATAAAACTTGAAATAATGTGTTTGGCGCACATGTTTGCAATTGTGTCGCATTGTGCGTTTAAAGTATTAATACAAGTTCCTGCAATGATAAAAGACAATACTAAAATAAATTTCTTCATCTGATTTATTATGATTGAGTTGTATTAACTATTTTGTTCCTTATTTCCTTTAGTTTTTCAGCGATCTGGCTTAATTGTTGGTCAGATACAACTACTTCGGTGGTGCTGTTGATATAGGTGATTTTCTTCGTCGTGTCAGTAACCGGTTCAACAAAATTGTATTTGAACTGGATTCCCTCATATACTTTTGCAAGCTCACTAAGCATTGCATTAAGTTGAGTCACTTCCGGGGTGGTATACGCTTTCAGGATTTTAATAATACTGTTAAGCGCCTGCTTCTGCTCCGCAATCCTGAAACGGATGGCATCGGTAGATTTTGTTTTGTACGCGGTTAGCGAAAAATGCATACTTTCTATCCAGCCACCGGTAAGGATCAGGCTGCTGATATCCGTCCTCTGGTTTTCTTTTAGATAAGCATCGCTTCCTCTATAAGCGATACCTACCAATACCATCATGCTGTCTTTATTTGTGATATTGTTCTTGATTCGCTCCATGGTTGGTCCGTCAAATGCGGCTGATATGCCTAATTTATCGGTGAGTTGTTTTATGGAGGCAAGATACCCCAAAGCATCCTGCGTCTGATTGTACAAGGACACATAACCCAGGTCAGCGCCATATATTCCCAGGTTTAAAGCACGGGTAAAATCGGTGGAGTAGGTGTTTACTTTATTGGAGGTGCTTAGGATTGATTTGTCATAGGTGATCCCGCTTTTTTGAATTAATAATGCGGTTTGAATCGGAGAGGGTACGCTGAACAGTTCACCTCCAACATTTAATACCGCAGATTTAACTGTATCAGGAGCTTCAACCATATCATCTTTATCCTCATCGTTTTTGTCATCGTTGCAGGATGCTAGAAAACAAGCGGTTATGGCAAGTACCAAAAAATGTTTGTTAAACATATATTTAAAAATATTCATCGGCAATTAGATGTTTTAAAGGTAGACTAAATTTTACTGCAAGTAAACAAAAATTAATGATATTGACAAAAAAAAATATGTGCCTCACAGGCCTTGCTGTTTCTGTGATTTAGTTATTGTCCCCTCCAAAATACACTTCTTCAATAATGTCGGCGTTATAGGCTACATCATAGAGTACAGCATCAAGAATTGATTCATTTGTCAATTCTACCGGTTGCACTGCCTGAACAATTATTGTTTCACAGTCCGAGCCATCGGGTCGTTTATCTGTTGTTACCGTTACCTGCGCATACGTGCCCATGCCCCCTTCTTTAAGTAGCTTGTAATGATTTAAATTAGGGTTGTATTCACCGCAGCGGCTGTTAAAGTAAACTACCTCTTTGCCAAAATGTCTACCCGCAATTATCCAAACATACACATACTGGTAACGCCAGTTTTCATCTTTCATTTTAATGGCCACGTCTATTCTGAAAATCCCCGGACTGATTTCATCCAGCTTATATTTCCAGCGGCTGGTAATGTTTGTAAGAACGGCTTTTAAATCGAACATAAGATTCCTGATAAAATTGTTGAACGAAAATAATAAAATTAATTCCAACCGGCGTAACCACTATTACAAATACAGTTTTTAAGTATTTTTTTACCGGATTATTTTGAATACTTTAGTGTCTTATGAAATTTATCACCGAAGATACGATAGTAGCGCTCGCTACAGCTCACGGCAGCGCGGCTATTGCAGTGGTCAGGCTTAGCGGGTCAAAATCAGTTGAAATAGTAGACAGGTTCTTTTACACGCGCTCTTTAAAAAAAAAATCACTGCTGGCTGCTGCCTCACACACTGTTGGTTTTGGGGTCTTGCTTCATCAGGGCATTATAATAGACGAAGTACTCGTCACACTTTTTAAAGCTCCGAATTCTTATACCGGTCAGGATAGTGTTGAGGTTTCCTGCCATGGTTCGGTATTTATCCAGCAACAGTTGTTACAACTATTTTTAAGCGCCGGCGCACGTATGGCGGAACCCGGTGAATTTACCCTGCGCGCTTTTTTAAATGGAAAACTTGACCTCAGCCAGGCCGAAGCTGTCGCGGATCTTATTGCCAGCAACTCTTCGGTTTCTCACCAGGTTGCCATGCAGCAAATGCGCGGAGGTTTTAGCGATAAAATAAGGGTCCTGCGGACTAATCTTGTAAATTTTGCTTCTTTAATAGAACTAGAGTTGGATTTTAGTGAAGAAGATGTTGAATTTGCAAACAGGACCGATCTGAAAAATCTTATAACAACGATCAATTCCGTTATCCATAAGTTGATAGGGAGTTTTGAAGTGGGTAATGTGATCAAGAATGGAATCCCGGTGGCAATTGTCGGGAAGCCCAACGCGGGTAAATCTACTTTACTCAATGTGTTGCTTGAAGACGACAGGGCTATAGTTAGTGAAATTCCAGGAACCACACGTGACACCATTGAGGATGAAATAATCATTGAAGGTGTTTTGTTCCGTTTTATAGATACAGCCGGCTTGCGCACAACAACTGATATTATTGAACAAATAGGGGTAAACCGGGCTTTGGAAGTAATTAAAAAATCAGCAATAATTATTTATTTATTTGATTCCCATACGTTAAGCAGTGGTGATCTGAAAATCGAAATCGACTTGTTGCGTGACTATATCGGAACTTCACAATTGGTAATTGTTGCCAATAAAATGGATGTTGAAAGAGAGGAAGATCTTAAGGATGAATTTTCCGGTTTTCCCGGGATCATTTATATATCAGCCAAGGAACACAAAAATATTGATCAGCTAAAACAAAAACTGCTGAACCTTTTTGACACGCGTACACTGGACACTTCCGACACTATTGTAACGAATGCAAGGCACGCTAATTCACTCAAAAATGCGGGAGAAGCTTTGGATAATGTAATGAAGGGATTAAACGAGAATATTGCCAGCGACCTGTTGGCACTCGACATCCGTTATGCGCTTGATGAGTTGGGAAACATAACCGGCCAGGTAACGAATGAAGACCTGCTGGAGAATATTTTTACAAAATTCTGCATCGGAAAATAATAATTAAAATAGTGCCGGATCAACCGCATAAAAAAACCGGAAGTTTGCTTCCGGTTCTTCATAAATAGATTTTGGAAAAAAAATTATTTCTTCTTAGCGTAACGTGTGCGGAATTTATCTACACGTCCTGCAGTATCAACCAATACTTGTTTACCAGTATAAAAAGGGTGAGAAGTCATAGAAATATCTAATTTAACCAATGGATACTCATTACCGTCCTCCCATTTAAGGGTTTCTTTAGTGTCAGCGCAAGAGCGGGTTAAAAAAGAATAGCCATTGCTCATATCTTTAAAAACACACAATCTATAATTTTCCGGATGAATTTCTTTTTTCATTACAATTTAGTTTTATTTATTTCGGGCTGCAAATATACAAGTTAAATTCTATTTTACAAATTAATAGTTGGAAACAGAGTGTTAATTATGAATTTAACAACAGGGCAAAGCCAAAATCAAACCCGCCAAAAAAGTTAATTTTAACACTTATTTGATGATTTCTGGAAAGATAAAATCAAAATTCCCGCGCAAAAAAAAGCCATTTTATTAACGGATAAATGTTCACTAAAACCCAGCTTAACCATTTTAGGATCAGTTGATTCAAAATCATAAAAAATAAAATTAACGGGGAATATTTGTTTTTTAAAATTCTTTAACTAATTTAGCAGCCTAAGTACATTCTATTAAATGTGCGTCGTAATTCTTAAAAACAAAGTATGAAAAAACTTTTCGTTAAAATTGCCTTTGTGGTAGCTGGTTCTACTGGGGTTGCAGTTGCTCAACAAGATCCTCAGTTTACCCAGTTTATGCACAATAAACTGATCTACAATCCGGGTTATGCCGGTACTACTGGCGCAGTCTGCGGTGTCTTGCAATACAGAAAGCAATGGTTGGGTTTTGATGGCGCTCCGACAACTTATGCCCTTGCGGCGGATATGCGTTTGAAAGCAATGCCTATAGGACTTGGTATCACTGTGATGAACGATAAGATCGGACCAATGCAAACAAATTATTTCAGGTTAGCTGGTTCTTATAATCTTACCAGAATTGGAAGAGGAACTTTAGGATTAGGCCTGGATGCCGGGATCCTTCAGAAATCTATAAGTGCAACCTGGACAGTTCCTGAACCTCTGAAAGATGATCCGCGTATCCCTGGTATGGGTGGTGTTGGTCCAAGTGGATCGCCAACTTTTACAAACGGCGCCCTTAACAAATTAACCTATGACCTTGGCGTTGGGGTGTTTTATAACATTCCCGGAAAAGCTTATGTTGGATTATCATCCACTCACTTGCCTTCTCAGCAAATTAAAGAGAATGGCCTGGGATTCAAAGTAAAAGCGCACTATTATTTAATGGCGGGTTATACTTTTCAGCCAACAAAATGGAGCAAAATTACCCCGAACGTAATGTATAAAAATGATCTTTCCGGTTCAGCCTTTGATGCGAATTTAACTTTCTTATGGAGCGATATGGTATGGATTGGGGGTACATACCGCATGAACGATGCAGGAGCAATATTAGCCGGTTTTCAAAATAAAGCTCTTAAGGGAAATTCTTTAAGTTATAAAGTTGGTGTATCTTACGATTTTACTACTCCAAAACTGAAAACATACGCTAAGGGTTCAGTAGAATTTATTCTCGGAGTATGTTATACCCCTATTCCTACAAAAAGAACAACCTACCGTAGTGAACGCTTTCTGGAAGATTAAATAATGTGTAACCTTTAAGTGGAAATTTCGTTTAAACCCTTTACAACTAACAATTAATGTTAATAACTTTACGAAAAAGCACTCTTGTAACCTTAGTTAAAGTTGCGGTTATAAACAAAAATAAGTAATATGAAAAAACTCTTGATATTAGCTTCATTCGTCGCCGTTGTTGCAGGTTGTAACAAACGTTCCGGTGAGTTGATTGGTGTAGTTGGCCGTGAAAAATGGTATCAGCCCGACCCTTTTGGAACTCTGTTTATTCCGATGGGAAGTTACCATATGGGTCCTGATGATGAAGAAGCTCCTATGGCGCATACAACTAAATCCAAAGTGGTTTCAGTACAAGCGTTTTACATTGACGATTCAGAGATCTCGAATAATGAGTACCGCCAGTTTGTTTACTGGGTGCGTGACTCAATTGCCCGCAGATTGTTGATTGCCGGCGGACAGGAAGAAGCTTTTGGTATTACCCAGGAGGACTTTCTCGCGGCCTGGCCGGTTTATACTACAGATAATAATTTGCAGGAACCATACGTGAACTGGGAAAATGAAATTGACTGGGAATCCGGTGATGAAGAAATTCGTGGGATTTTGCAGCCAATGTATCTTCCTGAGGGAGAGCGGTTCTATAACAGAAAAGAAATTGATACCCGTAAATTGAATTACGAATATTACAGGGTGGATATCCGTTTAGCTGCGTCTAAATCAAACAGGTTTATTCCGAATAAATCTCCGGATGTTCAGGACGCTGCTCACGATTATAAAAAGGCAGATTATATTAATGGTGTGACATTAAACGACGGGCAAAATGGTGCTGCGGGAACTCCGGCAACTCCTGTTACCGATCCGGCAAAAGACAGCAAGACACTTGGAACTTATAATGTTAAGGATCAGGTTTCTGTTGGCCAGGGTAATTATGTTCCAAGGGAACGTAAAGGCGTTGACAGGTCAGTATTCATTATTAAAGATATTATTAATGTATATCCTGATACCTTGGCCTGGGTGCATGATTTTACTTATGCATTTAATGAGCCTTTAACAAATATGTATTTCTGGCATCCGTCTTATGATGATTATCCTGTTGTAGGTGTTACCTGGAAACAAGCACGCGCATTTAGTATCTGGAGGTCCAACCTTTTAAATAATTTCTTAATTGGAGTGGGACAATCGATTATTAATGATTTCCGTTTACCTACTGAAAGCGAATGGGAATATGCAGCCCGTGGCGGCCTGGAAAAATCTCCTTACCCTTGGGGCGGTCCTTATATCAGGAACTCAAAAGGTTGTTTCCTTGGAAACTTTAAACCTTTGAGGGGTTCATATATTGACGACGGCGGTTTCCATACCTTATATATTTACCAGTACAACCCTAATGATTATGGACTGTATTGCATGGCGGGAAATGCTTCTGAATGGACGAGCAATGCTTTTGATGAGTCGGCGTATGATTTCCAGCACGATTTAAACCCTGATTATGTATATGAGGCGCAGGATAAAGATGCAAACGTATTAAAGCGTAAGGTAATTCGTGGCGGCAGCTGGAAAGATGTGGGATATTACCTGCAGACAAGCGCGCGTACTTATGAATACCAGGATACTGCTAAATGTTACCTGGGTTTCAGGAACGTTATGACTTTCCTTGGTCGTTCCAAATACGATAATTTCTAAACTAACACAATTCAATAATTAACAAACACAACTAACAAAAAAAACAGCTATGAGTAGATTACCTAAAGTTAAGGGCATGAAAAAACTGATGCACCAGGCCTCTTGTTTCGGTGCGGCTATCGTTATTCTTGGAGCCTTATTTAAAATTATGCACTATCCCGGGGCTTCCATAATGCTTCCTGTAGGTTTGATTGTTGAAACTATGTTATTCATTGCTTTCGGTCTTGATATTCCCCATGAAGAAGTTGACTGGACACTTGCATATCCTGAATTAGCAGGTATGGGACATGATGAAACTCCTCAGCACGAAGAAGAAGAAGCAAATTTACCTATAACTGCTCAACTGGATAATTTATTGGCTGACGCCAAAATAGGGCCTGAATTAATTGAAAGTTTAGGATCCGGGATCAGGGCATTAACTGATACCACCGGTAAAATGGCTGATATCAGCAACGCAACGGTGGCAACTAATGAATATGTGGATAGCGTTAAAAATGCATCTAAAAATGTAGCACAATTATCAGACACATACAGCAGAGCAGCTGATGCAATGGCAAATCTTGCTGAATCAAACGACTCAAGTGCTTCTATAGGTGATTCTTTAACCAGAGTATCTAAGAATTTATCCGCTTTAAATGCTACATATGAACTGCAGTTGCAAGGCAGTCAATCTCATCTGGAAGCTACCAGTAAGTTTTATGATGGCCTCGCCGAATTAATGAAAAACCTGCACGATTCAGTGGATGATACCAAGAAGTATCGCCAGGAAATGGCTACGTTATCAAGCAATTTAACTTCACTGAACACAGTTTACGGAAACATGTTAAGTGCTATGAATGTTAGGCCTTCTTAAGCTGTAACCGAATTGCTTTTCAGTATTTATTAATCAGAGTATCACTTTATTATAAAACAAATTCTAAAAAATGGCAGGCGGAAAAGAAACCCCCAGGCAGAAGATGATTGGCTTAATGTACTTAGTACTTACTGCCATGTTAGCGCTTAACGTATCCAAGGCAGTTCTTAAAGGTTATGTATCGGTAAATGATAGCTTGGAAAAAACTAAAAAGAACATAACGGAGAACAATAAACTTATCTCAGAGGCCTTTAAAGGAAGCATTGCCGGGAACCCTAAGGCTGCCCCTTACTATGCTGAGGCTGTAATTGCCCAAAAGGACCTGGAAGAAATGTTTAAGTACGTTGATGCTGTGAAGGGTAATTTTATGGGAGGTGTTATTGGCTTACCCGACGAAAACGGAGTAAAGGGCGATACTATTCAGCTGAAATACACAGGAATGTGGTTTGAAAAGATTGACGATTATGATACTCCTACGCAGTTTTTAATAGGAGCAGACGAACACAATCCAAAAACTGGTCATTTGTCTGCTGCGGAGTTAAAATCAAAATTAGAAGCACTTCATACTAAATTAAGTGCTCAATTGGACAGAATGCAAAAAACAGACGGGTTGCATTTACTTCAGCCCGATTATGAAAGTTTAAAAAAGAAGATCAGTGTTTTAAAACCAGTGGCAAGCGGGTATGTGGAAGACGGCAAAGAGTTTACATGGGAAATGGAAATGATTGACCATATGCCCATGGGTGCCGTATTTGTTAGTATGAACAACATCCAGGCAAATATTAAAAACGTTGAAGCTGAGATTTTACAGCAATTTAGTGCAGCAAGTGGTAAATTGTCTATTAAGCCGGATAAGTTGTTGGCAAGTGTTGTGGCTGAGTCTAAGTATATTTCTTCCGGGCAACCTTATAAAGCCAATATTTTCTTATCTGCGGGATTTACCAAATTGAATGAAGGTGATATGGAAGTGATGCTGGGGGTAGATTCTTTAGCAGCAACTAAAGGAGGTAAAGGATCTCCTGTTAAAGTTGTAAATGGTGTGGGTGTATATGAAGTTGGTACAAATGCAACAGGCGATCAAAAGTATACAGGGGTAATAAAATTCAGAAAACCTGATGGGGGATTTGAGTATTATCCATTTAGCGGAGATTACAAAGTTGCTAAGTCTGCGGTTGCTGTATCTGCAGACCAGATGAACGTGTTTTACCGCGGTGTTGTTAATCCTGTTACTGCCGGTGTTGCGGGTGTATCTCCTAATGATATTGTAATTACCGCAAGTGGTGCGGGTGTAAAATATGTACCTAGAGCCGAGCCTGGAAAATATGATTTTACTTTTAGCGGAACCGGAGAGTGTTTGATTACTGTTTCAAAAAGAGGTCCGGACGGGGTTAAACCTCAGGGTCCTCCTCAGAAATTTAGGGTTAAACCACTTCCAAAGCCGGAAGCCAAGATAGGCGGAAAATTTGCGCCATCCGAAATGAAAAAAGGAGACTTAAGTACTGTGGGTGCAATTGGTGCCGGTGCTAATGGATTTGATTTCGCGGCAAACTATATAGTACAGAGTTATGAGGTAGTTGGTAAGGTAAAGGGCGCGGTTAAGATCGCAAACGGTAATGGCGCAAACTTAGGCGCTGATGCTATCAATATCTTCAAGGGAGCAGACGTAAACACCAAATTATATGTGGATATCAAGGTAAAAGGTCCGGATGGAGTTTCTTATAGTTCAACCTGCGGTATTAAAGTTATTAAATAATTACAAAACAGTTATATCATGAAAGCCTTCACAAAAATCCTGTTCGTTGCAATAGTGGCTTTGTTTGCTGCTCCGATCCAGGCACAACAGAGCATCTTCCAACCGGGCGACTATAAGGACGGTGTATATGATAAAGAAAACTCGGTAAATCGCCGGTTTATTCCATACACGCATCTTCGCGAAGGAGATGTTACCTGGGAGAAACGTATCTGGCGTACGATCGATATCCGTGAAAAGGTAAATCAGACTTTATACTTTCCTCTTGAACCGAATGTAAGTCGTATTTCCATCATGCAATTAATGACGAAATATATTTTGTCGGGACAGATCATAGCGTTTACCGATGAGGAATTTCTGATTCCTTATGAAAAAGCGCAGATTCGTGATAAAATGGTGATTAAAAGTGATTCTGTTGAACAAGAGCAATTCGATGATCAGGGGAACTCTTTTACCGTTAAAGTGGCGGGAGCGATCGATTCAACATGGCTTTACAGTAACTTTTGTGAGATTGAGCTAAAAGAAGATTGGTTTTTCGATAAACAAAAATCTACACTCGAAGTAAGGATCATTGGTTTGGGTTTTGGAGCGGCAATTAAAGGCAAAGAAGATTTGGGTTGTGTGAACCAGTTTTATGTTTATTTCCCTGCCTGCCGTCCGTTTTTCGCAAAGCATGAAGTGTTTAACGTTAAAAACGATAGCGAAAGAAGAACATTCGAGGATATTTTCTGGAAAAGGCAGTTTTCCAGCACTCTTAAAAAGGAATCAAATGTATACGACAGAACTATTGAGCAATACTCCAAGGGGCTTGATGCCTTGTTAGAATCCGATAAAATCAAAGGAGATATTTTCAGATTTGAGCACGATTTGTGGCACTTCTAATACACAAAGAAAAATCAAAAAACCTCTTGTAGTACACAAGAGGTTTTTTGTTTATACACGGAATTTTCAAAGGTTAAAAATTCTAAATTTCACCGGGAAGTTTTAAATCTTGGTATATTTGTTGATAGGCTAAGTAATTATGAAAAAAGCAATTATACTAATCATTTCTGCGGTGACTTTTGGCGCCGCTTTTGCCCAAAAACCGGCTCCCGAGAAAAAATTTTCATTTAAAGTTGATGGGTCAATAAGAAATTTTACAGGGAAAACTGTTTATGTCACTCATAAATCAGGCGCCAACGAAATTAAAGATTCTGCGAAGGTTACAAACGGTAAATTTACATTTAATTTAAAAAATACCGAACCCTCTTTGTATTGGTTAACTATCAATTCTGATCCCAATGCCGTTTATTTCTTCACTGATGAGTCACCAGTTAAAGCTAAACTAATAGCGGATTCAATGGTATATTCAACTATTGAAGGAGGACAACTTCAGTCGGACTTTACTGAATACAGGAACTTTATAAATGGTCTCATCATGATTCAGCAAAAAATGCAGGCCGACTTTACTACTGCTGCCCAGAATAAGGATGTAAGCACGCAGAACGCGATCCAGGCGGAATTCCAGAATTTAAACGCTCAATATATGAGTGGGTTAAAGAATTTTCTTAAAACACATCCAAAGTCTGCGGTGAGCGCTCATATTATTGGCAATGATCTTAATAATGCCGCCATTCCTATTGCAGAAGTAGAGGAAGCACTGTCTTACCTTGATAAAAGTCTCGAGAATAATTCGCACATAAAGGCCGCTAACAAACGGCTTTCAGACGCGAGAGGAACAATGGTGGGGTATACTGCCACTAATTTTTCGCAAAATACACCAGATGGAAAAAAAGTAAGTTTAACAGATTTCAGGGGAAAATATGTTCTCATCGATTTTTGGGCTAGCTGGTGCAGGCCATGCCGCATGGAAAATCCAAATGTCGTTGCTGCTTATAACCGTTACAAAGATAAAGGATTTACCGTTTTAGGAGTTTCAATGGATTCTAACAAAGACCCCTGGCTGGCAGCGATCCAGCAGGACAGACTGACCTGGACACACGTAAGTGACCTTAAGGGATGGGGGAATGAAGTAGGGAAGATGTATGGTGTTACCGGGATCCCTCAAAATTATTTAATTGATAAAGAAGGTAAAATAGTTGCAAAGGATCTGCGTGGTGCAGCTCTTGACGAAAAACTCGCTGAAATCATTAAATAATCCAACAGAAAAATTAAATTTGCACAAAATTTTAAACGTAGTATGAAGAAAAGTAGACTAGTTGTTGTTGCTTTGGCCGTTACAACATTTGTAAATATGGCTAAATCACAGGACCCGACTGTAATGACAATTAATGACAGACCCATTAAGAAATCAGAATTTGAAGCTGTTTACCGCAAAAACAACGGTAAGGAAGTAACCAATAGTACAAAATCTGTTAAGGAATATGTAGACCTTTTTTCTTTGTATAAAAGCAAAGTATTTGAAGCCGAAAGCCTCGGTCTTGATACACTTCAATCTTTTATGTCCGAATTGGCCGGATACAGGCGGCAATTGGCAGCTCCTTATCTTACTGATAAAAATACAAACGAGAGTTTATTGACAGAAGCGTATGAACGTATGAAGTCTGAGGTACGGGCAAGTCATATACTTGTTAAGCTGGATGAAACCGCCTTGCCTAAGGATACCCTTGAAGCATGGACGAAAATAAATATTATCCGGAACGCCGTTATGGGAAAACTTCCTACCGCTGCTGAGATTACAAATTATGAAAAGCTTTTAAAAAACTCTACAGAAATTTCAAAACGTCTGAAAAACAAAGACAGCGTTTTGTATACTTCGAAGATGAAAGTGATGAGGAGCCTGAGTTCTCTGTTACAAAACAACGATGATAAATTCCAGGCGCTTGCTCCTTCTATGAGCGACGATCCTTCTGCCAGTGAAAATAAAGGCGATCTTAATTATTTTTCAGCATTAGATATGGTATATCCGTTTGAATCTGCCGCGTATAATACAAAGGTAGGTGAAGTTAGCCAGATTGTACGTACACGTTTTGGGTATCATGTTTTAAAAGTGTATGACAGAAGAATGAGTCGTGGCGAAATATCCGTTGCGCATATTATGGCTAAGTTCCCTAAAGATGGAACAGATCAGGATAAGGCTAACGCTAAAACTAAAATAGACGAACTTTACACTAAGTTAAAAGCCGGACAGAGTTTTGAGGAACTTGCCCGTCAGTTCAGTGACGATAAGCAAAGCAGCGACAAAGGTGGGCAGTTGCAACCTTTTAAAGGTGGCCGTTTGCCAAAAGCATTTGAAGATGCAGCTTTTGCATTAAAAAATAATAATGATATCAGTGAACCTGTTCAAAGCCCTTTTGGCTGGCACATTATTAAGCGTATCGACCTGAAAGGTGTTCCTGCATTCAACGATATTAAGAATGAGCTGAAGTCTCGTGTGAGCCGTGATAGCAGGTCGCAAATGGGACGCGTTGCACTTATTGAAAGAGTTAAGAAAGAAAATGCCTTCCGGGAGAATCTGAAGAATCGTGATGAGTTTATGAAGGTATTGGATTCTACCTACCTAAAGGCATCCTGGAAAGCTGACAGAGCGACCAAACTGGGGAACAAGGAAATATTTAATTTGGGCGGTAAATCGTATACACAAAATGATTTTGCAAGGTTTATGGAAACACAGATGACCTTTAAACCTAATGCCGACCTTAATGAACTTATGAAAGGTATATACAAGACATGGGTAGAAGAAAGTATTGTGACGTTTGAGGATTCTCAGTTAGAAAAAAAATACACTGACTTTGCTAACTTGTACCGTGAATACAGAGATGGCATCCTCCTGTTTGACCTTACCGATCAAAAAGTATGGAGCAAGGCTGTAAAAGATACTGCGGGATTAAAGGCATTTTACGAAAAAAATAAAAATAATTATCTCTGGGACGAAAGAGCGGAGGTAACTATCTACAAATGTTTGAATGAAAAGGTTGCCAAAGATGTACGTAAGATGTTAAAGGACGGCAAATCTGAAAAACAAATTTCGGAGGTTCTGAATAAATCCTCACAATTAAATGTTTCAGTTGAAAATATTACTTACTTAAAAGGCGAAAATAAATATGTAGACGCCAGTTGGAAAAAAGGCGTTTCTGAAACGGATATTAAGGATGAAAAAAATGTAGCGGTACTTGTTGTAAATAACATACTTCCAAAATCCCCTAAAACTCTTGGTGAAAGCCGTGGTAATGTTACCGCAGATTACCAGAATTACCTTGATACGGAATGGCTGGCCTACCTGAAGAAAAAATATACCGTTAAAGTAAACCAGGAAGTTCTGGATACAGTTAAATAAACAATCCTGAAACCATATTTACCGGCTGTACCTGACCAGGCAGCCGGTTTTTTATTTTAAAAATTTTACATTTCTATTAAAAGTTTAAATTAACTTTAAGAACAAATAGAGTGAAGAGGTTAGTTAATATATTAATTTGCGCCGCATTGTTTTCATGCAAAGATCCTTCTATTGGAAAAAAAGAGAGTGAAGCAAAGATAGTCGCCGTGGCTGGAGAAGAAAAACTGGATATAAATGAATTCACGGATGGTTTTGTTTCTACGGGAATAATTAAGGACAGTGTTTATAATGCAAAAAAATCTATTGAAAGCTGGGCTACTGAAACTTTATTTTTCCAGGAAGCGCTTAATAAACTCAATGAGGATGAAATAAATATCGAAGGCCAGGTTGAAGCCTACAGGAGGTCATTGGTAAACTACATCTACCAGACAAAGCTTATAGAAGCTAATTTAGATACGGCCATCAGTAAGCAGGAAATCGAAGCTTATTACAATGAGCACAGGGATAACTTTATTTTAAAGGAAAATATTATAAAAGTGAATTATTTCAAAATTCCGGTTAGGACACCTGTACTTATAAAAATAAAAAAATTACTTGGGTCATCTAATCCAAAAGACAAGGAGCAGCTTAAGAATCTATGTATACAAAACGCCGAGAATTTTTTTATGGATGACAGTACCTGGTTATTCCTGGATGATATTAAGAAAGAGATACCGGCCTTAAAGGAGCAACCCGACTTTAATTTAAGCACCGGAAGGGTGGTGGAGTTTACAGACGAAGAGTATTATTATTATTTGAAAGTAAAGGATGTTAAAGTCAAAAATGGCTTGTCCCCTATTAATTTTGAAGCACAGAATATAAAAAAATTCATTATCAATAACAGGAAAACCCAGCTGATAACGGAGTATAAAAAGACCCTTGTAGAAAAGGCCAGGGCTAATAAGAAATTCATTATCTATTAGGTTTTACTCCTGTTACAAGTGTATTCTCAACCTTCTCTAAAGCACTCCGCCGGTTTTCAGATGAGTCTGCAATTACACATTGAGTGTATAGATCCATTCCAGGGCGTCTTCAATGGTCGAAAATAATTTAGACGGAATTACTGGTTTGTTTACTTTCAGGTAAAAATTGGCCACCAGCCGATAAGCGAGATTGTTTGCAATGATGGCATAGGCGCCTATTGGTGAATCGGGTACATTGGAATTTTCGCGTGCCTCTTTTGTAATGGTGACACCACTGGACGCCGAAAAAATATAAGGTAGTTTTTTTCCCGGAGCCATTTGCCTGAAAATATCTCTCATTACACGCTGTGTTTCAACATCAACAGTTGTGTTCTTTTTATAATGAACATGTATGATTCCATCGCTTCTGAGTTGTATGAGCGCTTCAGGAATATTGATCTCTTTAAGGATTATTATTTGAGGAGCAATTACCATTCACTTAATTAAAAGATAAAAGAATAGCCAAAGGGCAAATACCGGTCAGGTTTGTAAAAGCCCGACATTAAATCGTTTTGTAATTGGAGCATGATCAGCCATTTCTATTCCCATGCTGATCACTTTTCTTGTTTCAACAGGGTCTATGATGGCGTCTATCCATAAACGCGATGCAGCGTAATAAGGTGTTGTCTGTTTATCGTAACGGTCTTTTGTTTTATTAAACAGCTCGGTTTCTTTTTCCTGGGTGATCTCTTCACCGTTGGCTTTCAGACTTGCGACTTCTATCTGAACGAGCACGCGGGCTGCCTGTGAACCCCCCATTACGGCAATTTTCGCTGTCGGCCAGCCTACGATCAATCTTGGGTCGTACGCCTTGCCACACATCGCATAATTGGCTGCACCGTAGCTGTTGCCAATTACTATGGTAAACTTTGGAACCACGCTGTTTGCCATAGCATTTACAAGTTTTGCGCCGTCTTTTATAATTCCACCCTGCTCACTTCTCGAACCAACCATAAAACCGGTTGCATCCTGGAGGAATATCAGTGGAATTTTCTTCTGGTTGCAGTTCATAATAAAACGGGCAGCCTTGTCGGCGCTGTCACTATAGATGACGCCGCCAAACTGCATTTCGTTGCTTCCGCCCGGTTTTTTGCCCTTTACAATTTTGCGCTGGTTGGCAACGATACCTACGGCCCAGCCATCTACCCTGGCGTAGGTGCAAATGATGCTTTGTCCGTATAACTCTTTATATTCTTCATGAGCACCGTTATCAACGAATCTTTCGATGATCTCGCGCATGTCGTATTGTTTATCACGCGAGTCTGGGAGAATGCCATATATTTCTTTTACATCCTTTTTTGGAGTCACTGGGGCGATCCTGTTGAAGCCTGCTTTTTCATGGTCGCCAACTTTACTCATGATATTACGAATGCGGGTTAAACAATCTGCATCATCTTTGCATTTATAATCTGTTACGCCGCTTATTTCGCAATGAGTGGTGGCGCCTCCAAGGGTTTCATTGTCGATATGCTCGCCAATCGCCGCTTTTACGAGATAACTGCCTGCCAAAAAGATCGATCCGGTTTTGTCCACGATCATGGCCTCGTCGCTCATGATCGGGAGATAAGCTCCGCCTGCCACGCAGCTTCCCATTACGGCTGCTATCTGTAAAATGCCCATGCTGCTCATTACGGCATTATTCCTGAAGATCCGGCCGAAGTGTTCTTTGTCGGGAAAAATCTCATCCTGAAGCGGCAGATAAACACCGGCACTATCTACCAGATAAATGATCGGGAGACGGTTTTCCATTGCGATTTCCTGCGCGCGGAGGTTTTTTTTACCTGTTATGGGGAACCATGCACCGGCCTTAACGGTTGCATCATTTGCAACAACTATACATTGTTTGCCACTCACATAACCAATCATAATAACAACACCACCTCCGGGACAGCCACCATGCTCCGGATACATTTCGTACCCGGCAAAGGCTCCCATTTCAAAACGGGGAGAATCTTTGTCAAGTAAAAAATCGATCCGTTCACGGGCCGACATTTTACCTTGCTCCTTTAATTTTTCGATGCGTGTTTTACCACCTCCCAAATATATTTTCTGCAGGCGCTGTTCCATCTGGCTGATAAGCAGCCGCATCGAATCCTCGTTCTTATTAAATTCTATATCCATAGACAATTTTCAACAGTTTAATCAATCATTAAATTTATATAAATAATCCTTGCGAAAAAAATAGGTTAAACGCGTATCATTTTCAGATACTTTACTGTTTCATCAAGATAGTTTTTCAGGTTAAATGGTTCCGTTTTTTTTATCACCAGGTCTGCAAGATTAAACCGGCTATTCCCGCCACATTTCAGATAGGCGGGTAGATTGGAGGTTAAAGCGTAGGCAAACAGGTTTGTTTCGGCGCAGGTGTTTATTACAACATCAAATTTTTTGTTCTTCAATTCAGATTCAAGTTTTTTGCCTGGAAGATTGAGAAATGATTTATCCTTTCGCGAAAAACAATGCCAGTCTGTATAGCTGCGGTTTTTTGAACTGGTTTCTATATAAAATACCTCAATATATTTTTTTGAATTCTCAATAAACTGGTCCACCGAACTTTTATTCAAGCTGTCTTTTTTTTCGATAACGAGGGCAATTTTTTCAATCTTATCCCAGGGCATAAATTTTTTTTGCCTGGTGGCATTTTCTTCGTTGATCCTTGATTTTAGAATCATTTTAGCAATTGCGCCAAACATTTTCTTAAAACAGGTTTTTTACTAATTCAATAAATTTTGCCTCGGTCGAATCCAGACTCTCGGTGCTTTTACCTCCGGCAGCATTGATATGGCCACCACCGCTAAAATAGCTGCGGGCGAATGTATTCATGTCAATTTTGCCTTTACTCCTGAAGGAGGCCTTTACATACCCTTCAGATTCATTGAATAACGCACACACCTTAATGCCTTTAATAGAAAAAGGGTAATTTACAAGGCCTTCAATGTCACCTTTCTGATAATCGAATTTTTCCAGTTCTTTTTCGCTTAGAGTAAAATAGGCAACAGGATAATCTTTTATCAGTTTTAATTTTTCATTAAGGGCAAACCCAAGAAGTTTTAGACGGTTAAGGCTATAATTGTCATAAACGGCACTGTGAATGTCAGACGGAACAAGACCTGTTTTTAGTAATTCAGAAATTATAAGGTGCGTGCGGTAGGTTACACTTGGGTAACGGAACGATCCTGTATCTGTCATTAAACCAGTGTAGAGACAAGCTGCAATTTTTTTATCGATAAGATTTTTTCCCCCCAGGCCGACAATAAAATCAAAAATGAGCTCACAGGTGCTGCAGGCGGCCACGTCATGAAAATAAAAGGTCGCGTAATTATCCGGTTGCTGGTGATGATCTATAAGGACCTTTGGTGAACTTGTTTTTTCGAGGATATTCCCCAATTTTTCAAGGCGTTTATAAGAGTTAAAATCAAGGGTAAAAATGGCATCGGCCGAATTAAGGATTTTAGTCGCCTTCGGTCCATTTTCCTGGAAATTAAGTACCTGTTTGTTTCCAGGTAGCCATTGGAGGAAGTCCGGGTAAGCATTTGGGACGATGACATTGACCTTTTTCCCGAGTTTTAACAAAAACAGGTATAAACCCAGGCTGCTCCCCATGGCGTCACCATCTGGGCTCCAATGTGTCACAATTGCTATTTTTTGGCTGTTTTTAAGTAGGTTTTTGAACTTCTGGAAGCTATCTTTCTGCATAAATCGTAAAGTTAGAGTTTTAGGGGGGAATAAACGGCTAAAAATCTTTAAAAAATTTTCGCATAATTCAATAAAATCCCTATATTTGCCCCTCTAAATTTAAATAAACAGTAAAAAATGTTAGTAGTTCAGATAAAAGAAGGCGATAATATCGAAAAAGCTTTAAAAAAGTACAAAAAGAAGTTTGAAAAAACAGGTGTTGTAAAACAACTGCGTGATCGTTCCAAGTTCACCAAACCTTCGGTTCGTCGTCGTGAAGAGATCATTAAAGCCTCTTACAAACAAAAATTACAGATCGGCTTGATCGAAAAATAGGCCTTTTTCTTTTTTTTAAGATAAAATAATTGCAATCCTAATTTGAAATTCATAATTTCGATTAGGATTTTTTATTTTATATGGTTGAGGGAGCAGTAAACGGTTTTTTATCCTACTTAAATCTTCAAAAAAGATTTAGCCCCCTAACAACGAAAAACTACGAAGCAGATCTTAAGCATTTTTTTCAGTTTCTTAACGCAGAAATCGCTTCTTACGCCCTTTCTTCTATTTCTTTCCTGCACCTGAGGTCTTATGTTGCTTCTTTAATGGATCAGGGTCTTTCACCACGGAGTGTTAACCGGAAAATAAGCGCCTTGAAGTCCTTTTTTAAATATCTTCTCAGGAATGGAGAGATAGAGATAAATCCCACTCAAAAAATCCAGGGGCCAAAAACTCCAAAACGTCTTCCGGTCTTTATTGACGAGAACCAGATCAACAAAGTATTTACTTTATACGAGTTTGCCGAAGGATTTGACGGTATCCGTGACCGTTTATTAATTGATATTTTATATCAGACTGGCCTGAGGCGGGCAGAGATACTTGGCTTAAAAGAAAGTGACGTTGATATTTACAACTCCCAGTTAAAGGTTTTAGGCAAGCGTAACAAGGAGCGGATAATTCCTTTTGCCGTTTCATTAAAACGTAACCTTGAGCTCTATCTCGACGTAAAAAAAGAAAACAATCTTACCTCTCCTTATCTCTTGGTTACTCTTAAAAATACTCCCTTAAGCACCGCCAAAATAAGCAGAATTGTGAAAGAGGTTTTAGGTACGGTAACCACTAGCAAGAAAAAGAGCCCGCACATTTTGCGACATACCTTTGCGACGCACCTGCTGGACAACGGGGCTGATATTAATGCCGTAAAGGAATTGCTGGGTCACGCCAATCTATCCGCAACGCAGATCTATACCCATAACTCGATAGAAAAATTAAAAAAATCGTATAATCAGGCCCATCCGCGATCGGGCAATTAATAACAAAAAGTAAAAGGAGGAAAAGTTATGACTATCAACATTCAATCCGTGCATTTTAATGCCGACAGAAAGTTACTCGACTTTATTAACGAGAAAGTTGAAAAATTAAATACATTTTACGATGGCATAATAAATAGCGAGGTCACGCTAAGACTTGATAAGAGCAGCACAAGTGATAACAAGATCGCCGAGATTAAAATGCTGGGTAAGGGCCAGGAGTTTTTCGCAAAAAAGCAATGCGCAAGTTTTGAGGAAGCGACTGACTTATCGTGTGAAGCCCTTAAAACACAAATAAAAAAACATAAAGACAAACTAATTGCACAACACTAACCACATTTAAAAAATAAAAGTGGAGGCCGCCGGATTTAAGCCCGGCGGCTTTTTTTATTCCCGCAATTAGTTTTATCTTTAAACACTAAATGCGGAAAATCCTGATCGTTATATTCATATTAAGCTGCTTTACTGGTTTTTCACAACAGAAAAAGCAAAACCCTCCCTTTACAATAAGGGGTAATATCGGGATTCCTAAAATTGTGTCAAGCAAGAAGTTTAAAACCGGCTTTAGCGCGGTTGTGCAGGGTAATATCAGTGCAAACCTAAGATTATTTGATAGTTTTTATGCGGGACTTGGATATGACTACTGTAGTTTTACAAATAATAAAAAGGAGTGGGCTGCTCAAATCACTACGCCCCAGGGTTCTGTCTATCATAAAACATACCTTACCGGACATGCAGGCTTTTTGAAAGTAGGATATGATTATTTTTTCTCTGACATTGGATATGTAAGTTGCTCAATCAATTCTGGGTATATGAAACTTAATTATACGAGTATCTTTCCTGATTCAAGTGATTCTAATCAGCCATTCGTTTCCACGGAATTCAGTGCGCCCTATGTGCAGCCGGAAATAGCAATTCACTTTCTTGCAGAAAAAGCAGTTAGTTTCTCGGTATTTTTGGGCTATACAACACTTGTTTACACATTTGATCCAAAAGCTCCCAGATTTAATCATATTGAGGTAGTAAAAGACGCGAGAAATAACTATTACATGAGTTGGATCAATATAGGGTTTGGGTTTAATATCCTGATCAATTCTAAATAATTCGATTACTAAAATTAAAACCATGATCACAGCAGAAATGCCCGTAAAGTTTGAGAGAAAAAAACACAAGGATTCCACGCTTTTAGAATTATATAATAATATTTTAAAGCCCCGCATGATCGAAGAAAAAATGTTGTTGCTTCTTCGACAGGGAAAAATTGCGAAGTGGTTTAGTGGCATCGGGCAGGAGGCAATTTCGGTGGGAGTTGCCACTGCACTTAACAGCGATGAGTATATTTTACCAATGCACAGGAACCTTGGTGTTTTTACGACCCGTAAAATCCCGCTGAATCGCTTGTTCTCGCAGTTCCAGGGAAAGCCGGGCGGATTTACACAAGGGCGGGACCGCTCTTTTCATTTCGGTACAAACGAATATCACATTGTGGGAATGATCTCGCACCTGGGACCGCAAATGGGAGTTGCGGATGGCATTGCCCTGGCCGATAAACTAAGAAAAGATAAAAAAGTAACGGTTGTTTTTAGTGGTGATGGCGGAGCGAGTGAAGGAGATTTTCATGAAAGTATAAACACCGCGGCGGTATGGAACTTGCCCGTAATTTTTGTTATCGAAAACAACGGGTACGGGCTAAGCACGCCCAGCAATGAACAATTTCGTTGCAAATCCTTTGCGGATAAGGCAATAGGTTATGGTATCGAAGGAGTATCTGTGGATGGCAACAATGTTTTAAAAGTGTATGAGACGATAAAGAGCCTTGGGGAAAGCATCCGCAATGATCCGCGTCCGGTGATACTGGAGTGCGTGACCTTTCGTATGCGTGGGCATGAAGAAGCCAGTGGTACCAAATATGTGCCAAAAGAATTGTTCGATACCTGGGGAAGAAAAGATCCTGTGGCAACCTTTGAAAAATTTCTAACGGACGAAGGTGTATTAACGGATGAACTTATTGAACAAACACGTGCCGGAATAAAAAAAGAAATTGAAGAAGGATTGGAAATTGCTTTTGCGGAAAAAAATCCGGTGCCGGATACTGAAAAAGAACTGAGCGACTTGTATAAACCTTTTGTCACGGGGGATACAAGCAATTCTCCCGAAAATAAAACAAACATGCGGCTGATAGATGCGATCAGCAGTGGTTTAAAGCAGGCCATGCAAAAACATAAGAACCTCGTTTTAATGGGGCAGGATATTGCGGATTACGGTGGGGTGTTTAAAATCACGGAAGGTTTTGTGGAAGCGTTCGGAAAGGAGCGTGTGCGAAATACGCCATTATGTGAAAGCGCCATACTGGGGGCGGGTTTTGGATTGTCAATTAACGGGCATAAGGCGATGGTAGAAATGCAGTTCGCGGATTTTGTTAGTGAAGGCATGACGCAGATCGTAAATAACCTGGCGAAAAGTTATTACCGCTGGGGGCAAAATGCCGATGTGGTGGTACGGATGCCAACAGGGGCTGCCGTTGCAGCAGGTCCTTTTCACAGCCAGAGTAACGAAGCATGGTTCTTCAAAACACCGGGATTAAAAATCGCTTACCCGGCTTTTCCGTCAGATGCAAAAGGGTTATTACTTACGGCCTTTGAAGATCCGAACCCGGTCATGTATTTTGAACATAAAGCATTATACAGGAGTATTACGGAAGATGTTCCGGACGGGTACTATACAATTCCTTTTGGTAAGGCAAAACTCCTTAGAGAAGGAAATGACCTTAGTATTGTTACATATGGATTAGGAGTGCACTGGGCGCTGGAAGCCTTAAATGAAAATACGGAAATAAAAGCTGATTTAATAGATCTCAGAACGCTTGCGCCTTTAGATATTGAAACCGTATATGCTTCCGTTAAAAAAACCGGCAAACTGATCGTAATGCATGAAGATACTCTAACGGGTGGGATAGCGGGCGAAATAGCCTCCCTGGTCACAGAAAACTGCTTTAATTACCTGGATGCCCCGGTAATGCGCGAGGGAAGTCTCGATACACCTGTTCCTATGAATGTGGACCTTGAGCATAACTTCTTACCGAAGGAACGCTTTAAGGAAAAATTATTAAAACTCTGGAAATATTGATCAATGGAATTTATTGACTTGCGAAGCGACACGGTAACGAAACCGTCAAAAGCAATGATGGAAGCGATGATGACAGCACCGGTAGGCGATGATGTTTTCAACGAGGATCCTACTGTTATAAAATTAGAAAAGTATGCCGCGGATTTATTCGATAAAGAGGCAGGTTTATTTTGCCCGAGTGGCACAATGACCAACCAGATAGCCATTAAAGTACACACGCAACCGGGTGATGAGGTCATCTGCGACGTGAATTCACATATTTTTAATTATGAAGGTGGCGGGATTTCTTTTAATTCAGGAGCCCAGGCGCGCTTAATTGCAGGGAATGAAGGAAGATTGACGGCGGATATGATCGAACCCTGTATTAACGGAGATTTTGACTGGTTAACCAGGACGTCATTGGTTTCTCTTGAAAATACTGTGAACAGGGCAGGGGGGAGTTATTATACAAAAGAGCAGATAAAGCCGGTGTATGATTTGTGCCGTGATAAAAACCTGAAATTACACCTGGATGGAGCCCGTATTTTTAACGCGCTCGTTGAAACCGGAGACTCTGCAAAAGAGATCGGTAAATATTTCCATTCCATCTCCATCTGTTTATCCAAAGGACTCGGTGCACCGGTAGGTTCTGTTTTACTTGGTGACAAAGAATTTATTAAGAAAGCACGCCGTGTGCGTAAAGTTTTTGGCGGAGGCATGCGTCAGGCCGGATTTTTAGCGGCAGCAGGATTGTATGCTTTACAGAATAATATTTCGCGTTTAAAGGAAGATCACATCAGGGCAAAAAAGCTGGAAGGGGAGCTTCGGAATTTGTATTTTGTAGAATCGATTCTGCCGGTGTATACGAACATTATTATTTTCAACCTAAAAAAGGACGTGATAAGCGGGGAACAATTTGAAAAAAAACTGTCGGAAAAGAATATTAAAATTTCTGCTTTCGGCAAACAGACAATACGTTTTGTTACCCACCTGGATTATACGGATGATATGATGAACAGGACCATTGAGGTCCTTCGCTCGGTTGTAAAGTAATTTAGAATTGATTATCTTTAATACCCTGATTTCAGATAAGTGATACCTAGAAATACCGTTGATAAGATACTGGATGCTGCGCACGTTGAAGAGGTAGTAGGAGAATTTATTACGTTAAAAAAGCGTGGCACCAATTTACTTGGTCTGTGTCCTTTTCACGGTGAAAAAACACCTTCGTTTACGGTTTCGCCGGTTAAAGGGATTTACAAATGTTTCGGCTGTGGCAAGGCTGGTAACTCCGTTAATTTTGTTATGGATCATTTGCAGCTTAGTTACCCTGAAGCTTTAAAATGGCTGGCAAAAAAGTACGGAATTGAAGTTGTGGAGCGGGAGATAAGTCCTGAGGAACGCGAGCAACAAACCGAGCGGGAGAGCATGCTTATTGTGATGCAGTACGCACAACGCTATTTTACCGAAACAATGATGAATACCGATGAGGGAAAATCAATTGGCCTGGGTTATTTTAAAGAGCGTGAATTAAGAGACGACATCATTGCCAAATTTCAATTAGGATATAGTCTGGAGGAGCGTAATGCTTTTACCAGAGCAGCGGTAAAAAGCAGTTATGCGCCGAAATACCTGGCGAGGACCGGGATGAGTATCATCAGTAACCGTTACGTGGAAGGTAAAGAACTTACTGAAAACGATCTGTTTGACCGCTATGCAGGGCGTGTGATGTTCCCAATCCATGATGACGGGGGGCGGGTGGTGGCATTTGGAGGCAGGACCCTGAGTACGGACAAAAAAACAGCCAAGTATATTAATAGTCCGGAAACGGACATCTATAATAAGAGCAGGATCCTCTACGGATTATGGCTCGGAAAAAAAGCGATCCAGAATACAGATGCCTGTTATCTTGTTGAAGGATATATGGACGTGATTGCCATGCACCAGGCAGGTATAGAGAATGTTGTCGCATCGAGTGGAACTTC
>Ga0208492_1000064_pt1 | contig 111133 bp, 100 predicted proteins | sample Subbioar_CSW14AB_FD_184820 | JGI IMG/M metagenome (GOLD analysis project Ga0208492, IMG submission 184820) | Serpentinite rock and fluid subsurface biosphere microbial communities from McLaughlin Reserve, California, USA - CR12Mar_CSW14AB (SPAdes) | ecosystem: Environmental > Terrestrial >...
AACTGTGGGCAGGAGAGGATTCGAACCTCTGAAGTCGAAAGACAGCGGATTTACAGTCCGCCCCATTTGGCCGCTCTGGAACCTGCCCCTCCCCAATTCCTTATTCAAGAACTGATGAGAGCCACTTGTCGGACTCGAACCAACGACCTGCTGATTACAAATCAGCTGCTCTACCAACTGAGCTAAAGTGGCTTGTTTAAATTTTATAAAATCGCCTGTAAAAGAACCTGGTTTATGTGCACACGAATGCACCCCTATTTTTTGGGAAGGCAAAGGTAACGGAAAACATGAAACGGAAAAATTTTTAAAAAGAAAATTCAATGATTTTTCGAACCATCATTCCTAAAATCATTCAAGATGAATTTAGGACAGGAATTTCAGGCATGTGAGATTCTGAAATTTTCCAATGATCATGCAGGAAACAGGATGCGTATAAATAAAAAATCCGCCCTGCTGCGCAAAGCGGATTTGAATGTTGTTTTAAAGTTGGTATTGCTTTTCCTTTTTTCTTTTTAATTGTGTAATGAGTGAATCAAGGGCTTCATCAAATGACTGTTCAAATGATTTGGAAGTTTGTTTTACAAATAACTGCTGACGGGGAACATGTACTTTAATTTCCGCTACTTTGTCTTTAATGTTGTGCACCACATTGTCTAGTTTGAGATACACATCCACTTTCATAATTCTGTCATGAAAGCCGAAAAGTTTCTGTACACGCTGTCTTACGTAATCAATCAATTTTGCATCGGCGTCAAACCGCACAGTTTGGATGTTTACAGTCATAGCAAACTTTTTTTTACGAGTGAAATAATTATGTGAAAGAACTGGAAAATGTGCCCAAAAGGGTTGGATTTTTTCCTGAATTCAATTTACTGAAGACCCTTCATTTTTCAAAATAATTCTCAATGATATTGATATTTTTAACCTCTTTTTTTATGTTCCCCGCTTGCTATGCTTTAGGGTGGGCTTTTTTGTGAATATCTTTTAGTTTTTCAATCGTATTGTGTGTATAGATCTGCGTGGCAGCGAGACTTGCGTGGCCCAATAATTCTTTAACGGCATTCAAATCAGCACCATTATTCATTAAATGTGTGGCAAAACTATGTCTCAATACATGCGGGCTTTTCTTCTCAGCCGTAGTTACTAAGGAAAGGTAATATTTTACTTTCCCCTGTACATACCTGGGATGCAATGCCCTGCCCTTTTCATTCACTAATAATTGAACATCAGGCTTCGTTTTGAATTTCTCTTTCTTGGCCCGGAGGTAGTTGATGACATTTTCTTTCAAAGTTTCATTCATGGGTATTAATCGCTCTTTGTTTCCTTTACCCAGAATTTTCAAATTGCTTTTAGCTAAATCCGCCTGTGATTCTTTTAAATTCACCAATTCACTCAAACGCATGCCTGTACTGTAAAAAAGCATCAGCATAAACCGGTTCATCTGCCCTTCCCAATCATCAGGAAACTCAACGTGATCAAACAAGGTTGCCAGGTTCTTTTCTTCTATAAAAGACGGCAAACGCTTACTTACCCTGGGAGATACAATGGTGGTCATGGGAGTTACATCCAACCCGCCTGTTTTCATTTCGTACTTGAAAAAAGATTTGAGACTGGAGATGCGTCGGTTGATGGATTTAGCTGTATCTCCTTTCTCTTTTTGATAAGCCAGCCAGCTTCGTACAAAAGAGGAACTTATTTCTTTTAGAGTAAGGTTGCCGAAGGTGGCATTGATATATTGAAAAAACAGGTTTAAATCGTCCTGGTAGGCCCTTATTGTGTGGGAAGAATAACGCTTCTCAAATTTGAGATACTCGAGGAATGCGGTATATGGGATATTGGTGGGTGATGACATAAAACACAGATAGCCGTAAAGTTAAGAAACTCTACGGCTATCAGCTATAGTTAAATGAGAAGCTTACAGTTCAATTTTGCCGCTGGCAATCTGCTGCTTGTAGATTGCTTTCAGTACTTCGCCCCTGCGACGAACAGAAGGCTTTGTGAATGACTGACGCTCACGCAACTGTAACAGAACTTTGCTCTTTTCAAACTTCTTCTTGTACTTTTTCAGTGCTTTGTCAATGTTTTCGCAATCTTTTGAATCAATAATAAGCATATATACCCCCTTAATAATTTTAGAGGCGCAAATATAAGCAGCTTCCATCATTCAGCAAAACATAAATTCAGCTTTTGCACAAAGCAGGTAAATTTGCACTTATGTTTACCGGAATCATAGAAGCATTGGGTACCGTTACTTCCATTGAGCAAAAAGGCTCCAACCGCAGTTTTTGGATTCAATCGGCTATCTCAAATGAATTAAAGGTTGATCAAAGTGTTTCCCACGAAGGGGTATGCCTGACCGTAGAAGAGGTAAATGAAGGCAAACACAGGGTTACGGCAGTTGAGGAAACGCTCATTAAATCCAATTTAAATACATGGGTATCAGGCAAAGTCGTGAATTTGGAGCGGTGCCTGCAATTATCCTCCCGTTTAGATGGCCACCTGGTACAGGGGCATGTAGACACACAGGCAATTTGCACCCGCCGAATAGAAAAAGATGGAAGCTGGGAGTTTGAATTTGAACTGGACCTAAAAGCTGAGAGTATGAGCCTGATCGTTGAAAAAGGTTCCATTGCTTTAAATGGTACAAGCCTCACCATTTTTAATGTTCAGCGGAACAGGTTTACTGTTGCCATTATCCCTTTTACATTCAATCACACATCTATAAATGCAGTAAACGAAGGCAGTTGGGCAAATATAGAATTCGACATTATTGGTAAGTATGTTTTACGAAACCAACAAGTACTCAAATACACGTAAAATTACGCAGGTAAAAATCGCCGATAACTCCCCTTTTACAGCCAGAGAAACCTCTATAAATTGCATAAGAATTAAGGATAAAAAGGATAGGCTAACTTTAATGAAAACAAATGGCTGAGATTTCAATTATCGTACCCGTGTATAATGAAGCAGAGCATATTCTGCCATTTTACTATGAATTGCGCAAACACGTTCCTGCTGACTATGAATTGGTTTGGGTTGATGACGGAAGCACTGACTCTACTCTTCAGGAAATTGAGGAATTAACTGTAAAGGACTCCCGTATAAAATGTGTTTCACTTACCCGCAACTTTGGACAATCAAGTGCTGTATGTGCCGGGCTTGATTTTGCAACTGCTCCTGTTATCATTATTATGAACGGGAATTTGAAGAATCCTCCTTCAACATTGCCCATATTATTATCAAAGCTTGATGATGGGTATGAAGTTGTGACTGCAATAAGCAATAATACAAGACAAGTTACTTTTATAGAAAAGGGATTGTACAATCTATACTACTCTTTACTGAACAAATTAGCTCCTCATAGAAATATCAACGACATTACCCGTTTTCGTGCTATTAACAGCAGGGTAATTGAGGGTATTCACCAGTTAAAAGAAAACAATCTGTTACTCAGCAATTTCTTTTCATGGTCTGGTTACAAAACAGCAACAGTAACTTACGACTGTAATAAATGCAGTCGCAAACACAAGAAATATACATTTGCGAACCTTGCTTTTGAAACACGCAAAACAATCAACCACTTACAGCCTGGCTTTTTTAAAATACTGCTCTACACAGGCTTTACATTTTCACTCACAGCACTTGCATTAGGTGTGTGGCAGGTTGTAAACGGTGATACAGCAAATCCTGTTGCTATGATCATTACCTCTGTATTACTCCTCGCAGGTATATTCCTGATGGTTAAAAGTAAAAAGCCACAGAGAGTACAACTGAATAAAAAAATAAAAATGCCTGCTTATTTAATTAAAGATGTAATTGAACAGGAAAAAAATTCTTATAATCTTTCATTTTAATTGAAATCCCGGATAACTACAGATTCTCATTTCACAAATAAGGCCGGATTAATCCGGCCTTATTTATTTTGAATGTGATGCTTGCTGAAGGATGGCAACTCTTAACGCATTAAGTACATTTTACCATAACCCCTGTTAAAGTACTGGTCTGTTTTATCGCCAGTTGCCTTGTACTGATCCAAAGCTTTCCCATTAAGATTTGTAAGAACCCTGTACAGATAGATACCATTGGCAAGCTTATTTCCAAACTGGTCAGTACCATCCCACTTGTACTCGGTAATATTTCTACCTATGCGAATAGGGCCCAGTTCTTCTTTTGTTATTTCACGAACTACTTTGCCTGTTACAGTAAGGATTTGTATACGAATGTTTTGAGGCACTTCTGAACCCGTTAATGTAAATACAAATGCCGTAGATGTGGTGAACGGATTGGGGTAGTTGAGCATATTGGATATCATCGGCTTATTGATCACCTCAAATGATACATTATATTCAAGTTCCCCGGCTTTATTACCACTTCTGTCAGTACCTGAAACCATCAACTCATAAATACCATCTACCCTAAAGTTGGGGAAGAGATCCACTGTGGCTGTATTGTCTCCATTATTTAATGTAGCAGGAGTAAACCTGGCTGAATCAGAACCTAACTTAAACTCTCTTGTTATACGTGGATCATTCGGTGTAGCGCCGGGATAGCTCACTTTTACTCTTAATCCGGCAGTATCACTCAAGGCCATATACTTACTGTCATCTTTCAACTTAATGAGGATATGTGGTTTTGATGAAACAATATCACGGTTAAGAATATGCACACCATCAAACGTTACATCAAGCCAGGGGTTTGTCCGGTCACTCCGTACAAAGAAATTCTTATAAAGGAAGTTATTGAACAGGTACTGTTCCGGCTGATCATTATCCGGGTTTACCATCAAATAGATCAAATTCATACCCTCCAGATCTTTTGTATCAAACGTATAGGATACTACTATTGAATCTCCTTCTGCTATCGGTCTTTTTTTCGGTAACGGTATTTCATGCGGAACACCATTTCGATCTGTAACTATGAGTTTAAGTTTTAAACTGTCAAATGCAGCTTCACTAATGTTACGGAATGCAACAGAGAAGTTTTGCGGCTCTCCAAGTTCAACGGTATCCTTACATGTAAATCGAATATTAGGCGCAATAGCACCTTCGGGTTTCATAGAACCGATCAGTCTCCAGTACTGCAGTTGGAAAGGTGTAACGTTCACTGGATCTGAAGTAAACATTTTCATTTTTACATATGGAAATACTGCAGGATCAATAAATGAAATGGATGTGTCTTTTGCATTTGTAATGGTTGCAAGTTTTAGTTCAGTACCTGTTGTTGTTTTACCATATAGTTCAAATGAAAGACTGTCTCCCGGGGACTGACCACCGCTGAACATACCATCCCATGAGAATGTTTTCCACTCTTTGGCAGGGCCCATCCATGGTGATTCCATCGAACCATTGGTTAACTGTGCCGGCAAATCAACGACCACATCAATATAATCGTTTTCATTTTCGCCAATGAATTGACGAATGAACTCTGGATTACCCTTTTGATAAACAAATGCAAAAGGAAGATTCCTTGTAAACTTATTGATATCAGTAAGTCCGTTATTAATGAATGTATGGTAAATACTTTTACCTGAGCCATACGTTAAAGTATCATTCTGCCAGTGATTAATAAAAGCAGTATTGGCAGGATTAAATCCACCCTGACCTGTACCCTGGTTTATGATCATAACAATAGAACCAACCGGAATTGAATCTTCAAGCATAATACGGGCATAGTTCCTGGATGGGCCGTCTTCCATCAAAAATTCAAAGAATTTACGAGGGAAGCCAAGACACATAGGAGGCATACTCATGAACCTGCCGTTTCCTCCGGTAATATATGGTTGGTTCACCCACGATTTTAAGGTTTTAGGCTCAAACACATAAATAGAAAACACATTAAAGAAACAACGCCATTGATCAACCGTTTGAAGGTCAAGGAAGACTATGTTATTAGGTGATCTGAAATGTGGAAAGAGACCCGTCTTAATAGCAAGCTTTCTGTTAACAATCTTATAATCAAAATTTCTTGTATTTGTGTCCAGTAAAAGATCGGTATACTCATTATTCAAGTACTGGAAATAATGTGACTGATTAAATCCGGTATCATTATTACGGAAAACAAAACTGCTGTTGTTCCAAACCACAGGTGTTGCAGCATCAGGTTTAATACCAACCCGCCAATAATAAACTCGATCATGAGCGAACGTGATACCTGTCGGCTTAAACCCGATAGAACCACCTATTGACGTAACTGAATCCCTTTTTAGAAGCGATGAGTTGAATTTTTGTGTTGTATCAATTTCAAAATAATACTTCCGGTTACTTCCTAAAGGATTAGCTGTAGAAGCATAATAAGTGATGTTTTGCTTATTTACAATTCCATAATTATAAGGATATACAGGTCTTATCTCATCTTCAAAAATGAAGAAGTCTTTTGTAACCGTGTTATTAGTTTCACATAGCTCAGAAATAGAACTTTCACCATCAATGGTCACAATTATTTTATTCGTTCCTTTATCAGTAAACGGATCAATCGGTAATTCAAGATTGATTGAATCAGCATAAGGAATGTATTTATGTTTTTGCTCATAAACGGTAGTCCTTGTGCCTGTTGGAAATTCTCGTTCAATTTTTACACTTACTGAGTCGGAAGTAGCTTTACCGGAATTATAAATCTTGACTTTTGCCTGGAATTTATTTTCTGCAATGGATACAAACTCCGGAGATATTTGTACACTTGCCTGTGTTACTGCATAATCCGGCTTATCAGTTGTATAAAATGTAACTGCGGGGTCACCATGCAATGTTATCTGCTCACAATGCATTCGTACAAAAAAATCATAGATTGTAAATCGTTTGATCAGCGTATCAATTGATTTTGTTAAAATAGTTCCAATTGATGCTCCATAATCTCTTCTGACAAATTCGTTATAAAATTCTTCTGTGTAAAAATTAAGATATTGAACAATGCCTAATGAGGTACTGGCAATGAAAGCAACGGCACCTTTGTTAGCCACTGAAAGCAAATATTTTTCTGACAATGTATAGTTTCCGATAAATCTTGTAGAATCCGTAAGGAAAAGATTACCTGCATTACAGCCATTCACCAGGAAAATCGGGTACTTTCCGGTAGAAGGATAATTCTCAGGATTATCAAGATTGAATTCCAGTGTACTTGCAGAAGAATGCCCAAAATAAGTCAGTAATGAAAACCCGTTTGCAAACAAACTCTTGATACGTTCACCTGATAAATTTTGAACTGCGGTAAGTGATGATTTTTGAAAGGTGTGCACATTACCACCATAAAACGTATCTTTTGCAACACCTGCATATTGACCAAGGTGATATTGAATTTGTTCACCCAGGTAATCGTTAGCGCCACCAATATGAATGATCTCTTTCTTCCACATTTCATCATCCGGGTTGCAGGAGTGTGCTGTTTTCCAGCTATCATACTCTTTTAATTTTTGCAGATAATCGGCAACCTCACTACCATTGATCACATTCAATCTACCAATGGGTATTTTAGGAACAATATCTCCTTCATCTGCTGCCAGTGCCATATCCGATGCAGGAACACCCCATGATGGAACTACCATTAAACGGTTAATAGCAGCCCTGTTTTCAATAGTTCTGGCGAGGTTCATGGTAGCACCTTTACCAATGATGAGTGTATATTTTGGTTGTATCGAAAAATTCTGTCGTGCATAACGTAAAAAGTTACGAATACCGAGGGGATTGAATTTAACGCCCCATCCAAATTGGTCAATCAATTCATTTATATCATAAATTTTGGCTGAATAACCACCACCACCTGTGCTGCTGCGATACAGGCGGTATTGTTCAACCTGGTTCACTCCATTGCCATCGTTATAAACAATAGGATTGGAGATAATAATGTAGTCACCCTGGTTGGCAGCGTTTAAATAATTAACAAAGTTGCGCTGCAGAAATGCACCTACCGAACGGATAGCAGATGTTTCAGTTGATGCGATGATCAATTTACGGGCTGTAGCTGATGGTGGTAACACAACTCTGTACTGATTACCACCCAATGCCTGTGCTGTAATACGTAAATTATTAGTGACGTCATATAAAACAGGTGCAGAACCCCCATTAAAATTGCTGATGATCAAATTATTACCTGCTGCATTTGCATCCAGTGTAAAAGAAAAAGATGATGATCCTCCAAAATTAAATTCTCTTGGATATTTCAATTCGTAATTAGCTACCACCATACGATCAGTTGGCTCTGTAGCAATATTCCAAAAACGAAGAGTAGCTGTATTGGAACTGATCATTGACAAGGGAATGTTGGTAATTTCATCTTTCATGTAATTGAAATAATTCATTTGCTTTTCTGAAAGCTGATTTCCATTTAGCAGAACCCGAACCGCTCTTGTATTAAGTGCTTTACCAACAACCGAGTATTTTAAACTGGCTTCAGGACCTGATGCAGCCACAAACAAATTGTTTTGTACAGATTCCAACGGACCGGCAGGACCAATATCCACCGATGTATAACCTTCTCCCACATCATAAATGGAACTATACACAAAACTTCCAACCACAGCAGCAAAGCCGTTGTTATATGAATTCCTGTAATTTACTTTAAGCGAATGAATGAAATATGGATCAGCAGGAAGCACTGAAGAAAGATCATTTGCTGTTTGTATAATGCGTTTATTAGGAGTAGCGGTATTTACAGTTAAAAAGTAAGTAACAGAATCTGTAAATAAACTTATGCCCGGATTCAAATGACTTTGTGGATCGGGGTACAAACGGCTTTCCCATTCACCATCGTTTTGTTCACTCCAAAATTCAAGAAACCCATTAGATGGAAGGGCGCCTGTGGGTTGTGAAGTATAAATGGCTACTTCTTGCCCTTTACACCATAACTGAAAATGAGAAGCATCAGCAGCACCTAATCCAATAGAAGCAAGTTGAGCTTGTGTTATTCTGAAAAAACCCGTTCCACCGGTCTTGAAACGGTAATATGTTTTATTGTGATCGATCCATTCATTCATGAAACTTTGGGAGAAAGCGATTCCTCCCATCATTAAAAAACAAAATGAAAGAATGAGGGTCTTCAAGCTTTTCATCAGCGTTAATTTTTGCGTTTAGGATTCATAAGGTCGAGTCGTAACGAAATGATATGTGTATACAACGGGTTCGATTGATTGGCCAGGTTGGTAAATGCATAATCCACAAAAAATGAATTTCCCAATTTAAAACCTGCACCTGCTGCCGGTTGATAGATCCACACTTTCTTTTGATTGAGTGTATCACCATCAGCATATGTTTTCTGGAAATTGTAAATACCGCCTCTTACAAAAAACACTTCTTTTATATTCAATTCAGCACCAATACGTGGATCACCATTTACAACATCAGAACTCAGCAATGTATTTCTGCGACCATCAAAGGTTAAATCAAGATTGGCTTCTGCTTTCAACTTAATGCCGTTACCCAATCTAAAGTCATAAGAACCACCTAAGATCAAACGTGGAGCGGTTAGCTCCGTTGATTTTACAGGAATATCGTTATTGGTTAAAAACAATACTTCTTTCTCACGTTCAGAGAATGAAAAACTCCAACTGTTGAATGTAGTGGTAATATCACGTGCTGATGCACCAACGGCCCAATTCTTGCCCTTCATTTGAATACCTGCATCTAAACCAAAACCCCATGAGTTGGCAAAGCTTCCTACTACTCTTCGGATCACTTTTGCATTAAAGCCAACACTTATGAGCTTATCATCTTTTTCTTTGATGGTTTGCGCCACTGAAAGAAGGAATGCCCAATCCGCACTGCTAAAACTGCGGATGTTGGCATAGTTCACACTGCCATCGGGTTCGATTAAATAAAGCGTATTGGGAATATCATCCACTGCAAAACGCAAAACAGAAATACCAATCGTTCTTTTATTATTGGCAACGGGTATCGCCAAACTTCCAAAATCATATTTGCCAATACCGGCAAAATATTCTGCATGCATCAAAGAAAGTGATGGATTGTTTTTTACATGAACCAAACCCGCTGGATTCCAGTAACCTGCTGTGGCATCATTAACAGAAGCCACCTGAGCGCCACCCATACCTAAGCCACGGGCACCGGCACCAATGTTTAAAAATTCGTTGGAATAGATACGAATTTGAGAAAAGGAGCTTATACACATAAGCAGGGTTGCGGTAAGCAAGATGGATCGGGTAATCATCCGGGCAGTTTTCAGATAAACAATTAGTTTTATAGATGCTTCAACCATGGCAAGAGCTGCTTGCAGCTACTCAAAAGTAACTAATAAAGCCGCTAAAATCAAGCTTTGTTGAAGCAATCTAACAAGGCGAAACGCTGATTTTCAATGTTTATTGCCCGGTTTACGGGAACAATAAAGCCTCTGCCCTACTTTTGCCAAAATTTCACCCGAAACTCATGAATTTAATTGAAGAATTACGCTGGAGGGGTATGATTCAGGACATTATGCCCGGAACGGAAGAGCAACTGACCAAAGAAATGACCTCAGCCTATATTGGCTTTGACCCAACGGCTGATTCGCTTCATATAGGAAGCCTTGTCCCGATTTTATTGCTGGTTCACTTTCAAAGAGCCGGACACAAGCCCATTGCTCTTGTAGGTGGTGCTACCGGCATGATTGGCGACCCGAGTGGTAAAAGCCAGGAGCGTAACCTGCTGGACGAGGCAACGCTGCAAAAAAATGTGGCTGGCATTAAAGCTCAGTTAGAAAAATATCTTGATTTCAACAGTTCCAACCCCAATGCGGCAGAAATGACCAATAACTATGATTGGTTCAAAGGCATTTCCTTTATTGATTTTTTGAGAGATACGGGCAAACACATTACCATCAATTACATGATGGCAAAAGAAAGTGTGAAAAAGCGGATTGAAAGTGAAGTGGGTTTGAGTTATACGGAGTTTGCTTATCAATTGATGCAGGGATATGATTTTCTCTGGTTATACCAAAACAAAAACTGCAAACTGCAAATGGGTGGCAGTGATCAGTGGGGCAATATTACAACCGGCACTGAACTGATTCGTCGTAAAGTGGGTGGTGATGCATTTGCTTTCACTTGTCCGCTGATTAAAAAAGCTGATGGTACCAAGTTTGGAAAAACTGAACAGGGTAATGTGTGGCTGGACGCTTCTAAAACCTCACCATATCATTTTTATCAATTCTGGTTGAATGCCAGTGATGTGGATGCTGAAAGCTGGATCAAGATCTTTACACTTCTATCCAGGGAAGAAACATTTGCTTTAATCGATGCACATAAAGCAGATGCTGCTAAACGTATTTTACAAAAGAGATTAGCTGAGGAAGTAACACGTTTTATTCACGGTGAGGATGCTTTGCAGGAAGCTATCGCCACTACCGAAAAATTATTTGCGAATCAAAATGCACCTGCTGAAAGTTTAAGTGAAGCCGACCTGGAAAGTATGGAAGGTGTTGTGAAGATTGAGTATGCTGCAGCAAAACTTAGTGAAGGTGTTGATGTTGTTTCGTTCCTGGCAGAAACAGGCATTTTCCCCAGCAAAGGCGAAGCAAGAAAGATGGTACAGGGTGGCGGTGTAAGCATCAACCGTAAAAAAGCAGAAGGCATTGAAATGAAAATAGAATCTTCACTGCTTCTTCATAATAAATATCTGCTGGTACAAAAAGGAAAGAAAAATTATTACCTCGTAAGTATTAGTTAATCGCTTTCAGTTTGCTCCACATTTCCCGGGCTACTAATAAATTTCCTTTCGCATTCAGGTGAACTCTGTCGTAAGTAAGAATTCCCCTGTCTTTGTTTTCTTTATTGTGCGTAAGGTTATGATCAAGAAATGCTTTTCTCAGATCCACCAATGAAAGTTGATTGTTTGTCGCTATACGCCTGATGATCGTACTGTAAGCATTGAGATCACCATCCTGCGGATTGCTGAAATCTGTACGTTCACCTATTACAGCGGGAGTACATAGAATGATCCGGGCACCTGTTGCTTTAATTTGATCAATGATTGCCTGATAGAATTTTTCAAACTTATCAGGATCTGTACCGGTGCCAAAAGATGATTTATGCCACACATCATTCACACCAATAAAGATCACCACTACATCAGGTTTTTTATCAAGCACATCTTTTTGCAACCGTAAATAAAGATCATACACTTTATTGCCGCCGATACCGGCACCCATCCATTCAAACCGTTCTCCTTGTCCTTCCACTTTGCTGATGCTGTCAATAAGCGTAATGTATCCGCCTTTATCAACTCCCATCTGCGTAATAGAATCACCAAAGAAAATCACCTTTGTTTTTTTGGGTTGCTGAAAGCCAAAAGATGCAATACTCATAACAATCAGAAAAAGATATTTCATATACCGTTTGTTTCTATTCATGAAAAAGGCATCATAACGATGCCTTAAGTTAGAAAGAAAAATTATTCTACATCCACCCGTTTGGGTATCAACGCTCCATCACTGGCTTCCATTAAAAATTTTCGCTCGTTAACTATATAACCATTCCCCTTTTCACAAAAATGAACCAGTAAGTTCTCTACACTTACAGGATTGCCATCAGGTATATCGGCAATATTGGAATGAAGAATATTATGTCCATCAATAATGATCACTAATCCACTGCCGATGGCCTCCATTTTGTTGCCTTCAGTGATCAGCATGCCTGTGTCTTCTCCCAATCCGATCCCAATCAAACCCGGATGACTGGCAACAGCTTGCGCCAACCGAACAAATCGTCCACGTTTTTCGAAATGTGAATCAATAATCACTGAGCTGATGAACCCAAGCCCCGACGTCATCTTTACTTCACCTTTCAAATGAGCACGTGCGGCATTGCCTTCATAGATCATGGTTTGGCTCATGGCCATAGCGCCTGCACTGGTACCGGCAATCACAAAATTTTCGTTTTGATAGCGTTCTTTCAACACTTTTAAAAATTCTGTACCGCCATCTGTTACACTCAACCGCATTTGATTACCACCGCTGAACATCACTGCATCACAATTACGGATGCGTTGCATGTATTCAGCATTGGAAGTATCCTGCCTGTTACGGATATGCATCACACCAATATTGGTACAGCCGATCTTACCAAACGCATTCAGATAGTTATCCCCCACTTCATACGGAATTGTAGAAGCAGTGGTGACTACTTCTATACGTGCATTAACGCCACCGGCTTCTTCCACCACACGGCGGAGAATACCCAATTCAAAAAAGTTGAGATTGTTTCTGTGGATGTCGCCATTTTCTGCGTCGGTGCCTTTGTCTTCTGCCCCACCAATGGCAATGAGTTTTCCTTTGGGATACTGCAAAGCAAGTGATTTATGGTTCACTGCAAAAATAATGGAATTGAATGGGCTGGTACAAAAACAGGAGTTTGCAATTTATCCACGATTTTGAATCATCAAAAAATACTATCTTCCTGATTCAACCTTTTTTATGCAAATACTGGAATTAAAAGTATTACGTGGCCCCAATTATTGGAGTATTCGTCGTCCCAAACTTATTCAAATGAAACTGGACCTCGAAGAGCTGGAAGAACGACCCACCAACAAGATCGACGGTTTTCGGCATCGTTTGGAAACTTTATTTCCCAGCATGTACAGCCATCGGTGCAGTGTAGGCGAACCGGGGGGATTTTTTCAACGTGTGGATGAAGGCACCTGGATGGGACACGTGATTGAACATATTGCATTGGAACTGCAAACCCTTGCAGGCATGGATACCGGTTTTGGCCGTACACGTACACCTGAAGGTGAAAAACCCGGTGTGTATTATGTGGTGTTCAGTTATATGGAAGAAGATGCAGGGTTGTATGCAGCACGTGCTGCCGTACGTATCGCCCAGGCATTGGTAGATGGTACAGAATATGACATGGCGGAAGACATTCAAAAATTAAGAGAGATTCGTGAAGAAACAAGACTGGGACCTTCCACAGGTTGTATTGTGGATGAAGCCGCCAAGCGTGGTATTCCATACATACGATTGAACAAACAAAGTTTGGTGCAATTAGGTTACGGTGTGAATCAAAAACGTATTCGTGCCACCATTGCTTCTACTACATCTAATATTGCGGTTGATATTGCCTGTGATAAAGAGGAAACAAAATTGTTACTGGAAGCGGCTGAAATTCCGGTACCTAGAGGAACCGTGATTCGTACAGAAGTTGGTTTGGATGAAGCCATCATGAAATTTGGTTATCCATTGGTGATAAAACCCATTGATGGCAATCATGGCAAAGGCAATACCACCAACATCATCAATAAAGAACAGGCATTAAAAGCATTTGAAGCAGCTAAGAGTTACAGCCGCAGTGTGATTGTTGAACGTTTTATTACCGGTTATGATTTTCGTTGTTTGGTGATCAACAATAAATTTATTTGTGCTGCTTTACGCACACCTGCCAGTGTGGTGGGTGATGGAGAACATAATTTGCAATGGCTGATTGATGAAACCAACAAAGACCCCCGTCGTGGTTATGGGCATGAAAAAGTGTTAACGCAGATCACCATTGATCAGTTCACTCAAAAAATGCTGGATGATGCCGGCATCACATTGGAATACGTTCCTGAAAAAGGTGAACGTGTATTATTAAAACCAACTGCTAATCTTTCCACTGGTGGTACAAGTACAGATGTTACGGATGAAGTACATCCTGCCAATATTTTTATGTTTGAACGGATTGCACGCATCATCGGTTTGGATATTTGTGGTATTGATGTGATGGCAACAGACCTTCGTACACCCATTGCCGAAAACGGAGGTGCTGTACTGGAAGTGAATGCTGCACCCGGTTTTCGTATGCATATTGAACCTTCTGAAGGTTTGCCACGCAACGTTGCAGAACCTGTGGTAGATATGCTCTTTCCCAAAGGAAGCGCAGGACGTATTCCCATCATTGCCATTACAGGCACCAACGGTAAAACAACCACAACACGACTTACTGCACATATTGCAAAGAGTGCAGGTAAGAAAGTAGGTTATACCACCAGTGATGGTGTGTACATTCAAAATCAACTCATGATGCGTGGCGATTGTACGGGGCCTGTTTCTTCTCAGTTTGTATTGAAAGATCCTACTGTTGATTTTGCTGTGTTGGAATGTGCAAGAGGCGGTATTTTAAAAGCTGGTTTGGCCTTTCAAAATTGTGAAGTAGCCGTTGTTACTAATGTAGCAGCAGATCATATTGGATTGGGTGGTATCAACACTGTTGAAGCCATGGCAAGAGTAAAAGCAGTAGTGCCCGAAACTGTTTTCTCACATGGTTATGCCGTATTGAATGCGGATGATGACCTGGTATACAGGATGAAGAATGACCTGAAGTGTAACATTGCTCTCTTTAGTATGGATGAAAACAATCCACGCATTAAAGCACATGCAGCAGAAAACGGTTTGAGCTGTGTATTTGAAAATGGTTATGTCACTATTATGAAAGGAAGCTGGAAGATAAGAGTACTTCCGGTGAAAGATATTCCGTTGACATATGAAGGCAAAGCTGTTCATAATATCAACAACTGTTTACCGGCTGTGCTCAGTACGTATTTGTTCCGTGACATTACCATTGATGACATCCGCATTGGTTTGCAAACATTCATCCCCAGTGAAAGTTTAACACCCGGAAGATTGAACTTCTTCCATTTTAAACATTTCACCATGCTGGCAGATTTTGCACACAACCCGCATGGTTTAAAATTGCTTTGTGATTTTGTGAGCAAACTGGATTACAAACATAAGATCGGCGTTATTAGTGGTACGGGTGACAGAAGAGATGATGACATTCGGGAGCTGGGTGAAATTAGCGGTGCTTATTTTGATGAGATCATTATGCGTTGTGATAAAAATCTGCGTGGAAGAACAGCGGATGAGATCATGGGTTTGCTGGAAGAAGGTATTCGTAAAGTAAATAAAACAGTTCCTGTTATAAAAATTGCCAACGAGAATGAAGCGCTTGAATACATCTATGCACATCCACGTGAAGGAGCCTTGTACACCATCATGTGTGATGTAGTGGCTGGCGCTATTGATAAGATCAAAGAGCTGAAGACAAGAGAAGATGCAGGAAAATAATTGTAGCTTTGAAAAAAATGAATTATGGAAACAACCATCAGAATAAATACAGATCATTTAAATAATGATGTGATTGAAGCGATCCGCAAGATGTTTCCGCATAAAATTGTTGAAATTACCATTCAACCCGCTGATGAAACAGATTACATTACAAGTAACCCTGCTTATGCCAGCGAACTACAGGAAAGAATTGAAGAATACAAAACAAAACAGAACGGAATTATTTTGAAAGAAGATGAACTACTATGAGAAATATTATTTTCGTTCCCAAAGCATTCAAAGAGTATAGTGACTGGGTTTCAACAGACAGAAGAATGGCACTGCGGATTGGAGATTTAATTCGTGATATTCTTCGTGACCCTTTTTCAGGTATCGGTAAACCTGAGCCGCTCAAACATCAATTTAAAGGTTGCTGGAGCAGGAGAATCGACCAGGAACATCGCCTTGTTTATGAAGTTACCGATCAATCAATTATTATTTATTCCTGTCAATCACATTATCATTAAGGTTTCATGTCCCGTCAAAAGATCGTTTTATTGCTAACCGTATTTATTGACATGATCTGCTTCAGCATGATCTTTCCTGTGCTTCCTTATTTTGTAAAGGAATTGAAGCTGAGTGATATCATGGTAGGTGTTGCTGCCGCCAGTTTTGCCTTGATGAATTTTTTATTCTCTCCTTTTTGGGGAAGTATGAGTGACCGAAGAGGAAGAAGACCGGTGATGCTGTTGAGTATTGCCATCACCTTTGTTGCCAATATCATCCTGGCTTTTACCAACAGTTTGTTTTTATTATTAGCGGCCCGCATCATGGCAGGTATCGGCAGCGCTAATATTTCTGTAGCCCAGGCATACATGGCTGATATTTCAAAACCGGAAGATCGTACCAAAAACCTGGGAATGGTAGGTGCAGTGTTTGGATTGGGTTTTATTGTAGGACCTGTGATCGGTGGTTATTTAAAAAGTTTCAGCGGAGAAGGAAGTGTGCTTTGGGTAGGATTAGGTGCCGCTATCTTTAATATCATCAATCTTGTTTCAGCATGGTTCTCTTTAACGGAGAGCAATGCACACAGGGATATGGATATCAAACGTTCATTAAACCCGCTGGAACAGATCATTCGCTGGTTGCAGGCACCGGTGATCAATCAACTCATGTGGATCTTCTTTTTGTATGTAACCGCCTTCAGCATGATGCAGATCACCAGTGGTTTGTTATGGCAGGAAAAATATCAGCTTACTGAAAAAGAATCCAGCTATGTATTTGCACTTATTGGAATTGTGAGTGCCTTAAGCCAGGGTTTATTCATTCGCTGGTTTACGAAACGATATACGGAGAAACAACTCATCGTCAGTGGCGCTTTACTCATGGGTATCTCACTGGCACTCATCCCTGTGCCGTCAAAAGATTGGTTCATACCTTTTGAATTGATCGTGGTAACCCTGCTGGCTTTTGGCAATGCCCTTATCACACCTCCCCTTACCAGTTGGCTCAGCAAAATTGCACCACCGCAAAGTGTGGGGCAGGTAATGGGCGCCAATCAAAGTTTTGCATCATTATCAAGGGTTATTGGCCCAACGCTGGGCGGTTTACTTTATCCGGTTTGGCACAGCGTTCCGTTTTTTGTATCGGGCGCCATTATGATCGTTCCGCTATGGCTTATCTGGAAATTACAGCCTGAATGATGATTTATTTTTTTCAAAAAAACCTTTTGGCACAGAAAGCTGATTCCTTTATTTTTGCAACCCCTAACGGGAAAAAGGATTGGCCTATAGTATAATGGTAGTACGACAGATTTTGGTTCTGTTTGTCTTGGTTCGAATCCAGGTAGGCCAACAAAAAACCGCTTCAAGAGCGGTTTTTTTATTTCTTCAGCAAAGTTTCTACCGTTTCATAAAACTCTTTTTGAAACTGCTCATAATAAGCGCCTGTTCCCGGTCCGTAAAAACCACTATGTACTTTTTGCACTGTTCCATCTTTACCAATAAAAATAGTGGTGGGAAATGAACGTATGGGTGTTAACTGGGGCAATGTTTTTTCAGTACGTTCCGGATCGTTTACGGCAACAGGAGCAATCAATACCGGGTATTGAATTGAAAACCGATCAATGAATTTTTGAATGCTGGCTTTGGAACGTTGTACATCTGTTGAATATTCATAAGCCAGTGCAATGATCTTTACTCCTTTGCTTTCATATTGCTTATAAAAATCACCCAGGAATTTGCTTTCATCCATACAGTTGGGACACCAGCTTCCCATGAGCTGAATGATCACTACTTGATTCCGAAACTGTTCATCATTAATAGAAACAGTTTTTCCATTTACATCTTTGAAAGAAAAGTTGAGACGGCTCTCTCCTTCTCTCAACTGAGTACGCTGTGAAGTATCAGGCAATTCTGCATTTTGATTTTTGAAAGCACGCCACTGCTCAACTGCAGATGCACTGTTGTAATATTTTCCATTGGTGATGCTGTTATTACTTACATCAGCCGTAAATAGATACGCATGGCTTCCGTCAAAACAACTCAATTGTAATTGTTTGCCGTTCACTACCCCTTCTAAAAAACGATAATCACCAGAAGGCGTAATAAATGAACCTGATAGATAATTTCCTTTTTGCTGAAAGGTAGCAACCGCAGGTCGTTCTCCACCCGTTGCTCTTGTAAATGTAACCTGCCACTTACCGGTAATATTGGCTGATGAAGATCCTGTAACAGGAAACCGTTCTTTTTTTCCAAAAGTGAACACAACCGGAAACTCAAGATTGTTGCGGCTGGTACCCTTGATCCAAACTCCTTTTAAAGAATGATCTTTCTGTTTCCTTAGTTTAAATGTTGATTCAAAAAAAGGCATATCAATGAATACTGAATCTTCCTTCACCTTTATATTATCAACTTTCAGACGTTCCTGATCATTACGAATGAATAAAACAGTTTTTCCATTGCTTATTACGGCTTCTGCATTAAACACAATGGCAGCACTATCGGGCCGTTTGATCTCTGCACGATACCAACCTGTTTTTAATTGAGCATTTGTTACAAGGGAACTGACGATAAAAAAGAAATGAATGGCTATACGGAACATTCTGCAAATTTATGAGAGTATGGAACGATTCATTGTCATAAAATTGACAGGTGAAAATTCCAAACGGTTCTTAACAAGATATTAGAGATTAGCAAACATGTCTGCTGTCATTCTTGCCAGGTCATATTCATGTTTCCATCCCCAATCTTCACGGGCCACACTATCATCAATACTTTGCGGCCAGCTATCTGCTATAGCTTGCCGGTAATCCGGTTTATAAGAAATCGTAAAGCCCGGTTTGTGTTTGGCAATTTCTGCAGCAATTTCGGTTGGTGAAAAACTGATGCCGGCAACATTATAAGAATGCCTGATAGAAATGTTTGATGCAGGTGCTTCCATCAGTTCAATCGTAGCACGGATAGCATCGGGCATATACATCATGGGCAGATAAGTATCTTCTTTCAAAAAGCATTCATACTTATTTTCTTCCAATGCTTCATGAAAAATTTCCACTGCATAATCGGTTGTACCGCCGCCGGGAGCACTTTTATAAGAGATCAAACCCGGGTAACGAAGACTTCTTACATCCACACCAAAACGATGATAATAATAATTGCACCAAAACTCACCTGCATATTTGCTGATGCCGTAAACTGTAGTTGGTTCAATGATGGTTTGTTGCGGACAGTTTTGCCTGGGGCTTGTGGGGCCAAATACAGCAATAGAACTGGGCCAATACACTTTGTGCAATTTCTCTTCACGGGCAATATCGAGCACATTCAACAAACCAGTCATATTGAGATTCCAGGCAAGGTTGGGATTTTTTTCACCGGTAGCAGAAAGGATAGCCGCCAGCAAATAGATCTGTGTAATGTTTTGACGGATCACCTGCACATGCAGCATCTCTTTATTCATTACATCCAAACTCACATACGGACCTGTACCTTCCAGCAGTGGGTTTTGCTCCCGCAGATCAGAAGCAATTACATTTTGATTGCCATATATTTTACGGAGGGCCAATGTTAATTCCACTCCTATTTGGCCGGAGGCGCCGATGACTAAAATTTTATCTTTTACCATATCAAGCTGTTAGGGTTGCAAGATAAGAAAGAAGAGGAAAGGCAACATCTTACCTATCTCTTAATGATAATTAAGTGATGAAAAATTAGATTACAAAACAACATCACTTCAAAACCCTCTTCACCCCTTCAAACGTCATCTTTACATATTTGATAGTACCATCATCATTAAAATAAAGACGATCAATACACACCACTCTATGATCCCTGTCAAGATTGGGAATGGGGCGACGGTGATATACAATGAACCATTCATCCGTACCGGGTATGTTGATCACTGAATGATGCCCTGCACCGGTGGCAATGTTCTCATCAGCTTCCAGCACAGTAGCTATTCTTTCAAATGGACCGAATACATTATCACCAATTCCGTAAGCCACTTTATACGTTCCGTTCGTCCAGCCACCTTCAGACCACATCATGTAGTACTTCCCATTTCTGATGAACATCGTAGGCCCTTCCACATATCCCCTTGGTGTGATCTCTTTTACAATAGCCGTATCAGAAAAAGGGATCAATCCTGTAAAATCATTATTGAGCTTACCAATATTACATCTTCCCCATCCACCGTAAATAATATAACAGGTGCCATCCTTATCCTGAAACACATACTGATCAATGGGCTGGGCATTGTTATAAAATTGATTGATCAGCGGCTTCCCCAAATAATCTATGAATGGTCCTGCAGGGTTATCCGCTACTGCAATTCCAATACCACCTGACGTATCATCCTTCACACCATTTCTCAATTTGCTTTGTATATCGTTTGCAGAAAAGAAAAGGAAATATTGTTTTCCTTTTTTAACAATGGCGGGAGCCCACATGGCCATCCTTGCCCACTTAATGGTGGTAGTATCAAGAATGCGGGAATGTTTTTTCCATGTTACTAAATCTTTGGAGGAGAAGGCATCCAGGAACACCTGTTTCTCATACCTGGCAGAATAGGTAGGATAGATCCAATATTCTTTGCCAAATATGACTCCTTCAGGATCAGCATACCATCCTTCAATGATGGGATTTTTTTGAGCTGCAGTATATACACTCAAAAAACACAAGAATGGTAACACGATAAGAATTGTCAGAATGTTGATCCGTTGTTTCATACAACCAGTATTTGTATACTTCACGTAACCGTTCTTGTAAAATAAAGAATAGAAATGAAACAGGATTTTATTTTGCTGATAAAATAAAAAACGGCCGATTTTCATTGGCCGTTTCGTGTTGATTTCACAGGATCATACAATCACTTCTCTGCTGCCAAAAACAGCATTTGAATGTGTAAAATTCTCTCATTATTACTCATAGAATCTTGATAACAATCAACTTTATTCATGCAATGCATCAGTAAAAATGAGTCTTTCATCCCTTAGCTTCACGGCTGTAAACAATTAACAAACAGTGGCTATGAAAAATGTAACAAAAATTGGAATTGCTTTAGGTGCAGGTATAGCTATTGGAGGCTTGCTGGGTGTTCTGTTTGCTCCGGCCAAAGGGGTTGATACCCGTAACAAAATTGCCGAAAGCGGTAAGAAGCTGAAAGATCAGTTCAACGAAAAATTGAAACTGGGCAAAGAAAGGCTGGAAGAAAAAATGAACGGCAAGCTGGCTGAAGAAACAGCATAAGCTGTACAAAGCCATGCATGGAGTACCGTGTGCCACTGAAAAGAAAGCCCGTAAAACAGAAACCTTACGGGCTTTCTTCATATACAAAACAACCAACCATGAAGTATTTGTTTCTCACTTTGCTTACGATGCTGGTTATAAGCATCAGCAGTACTGCACAGGAACATTCAAAACAACTGAATGCAGGTATTGAACTGGATGTATTACCTTATGCAACGGGAGGATGGTTTGCTGCAGCATGGGTGGGTAAGGAACATTTGCGTATACGATTACTGGCTGCCTCTGTGAACAAACCGGATTTCACTACCAAGAAAGGTTTTACCGGGCATCACATCAATGCCTATGCATTAGTAGCAGATTATTCTCTTGATGAACAATGGAAAGGCTGGTGGTTAGGCGGTGGCCTTGTACTATGGAACAGCACAATTCAAACAGATGCCAAATTGCAAACTGCTTCTTTTACAAATTATCTCATTAACGGAAGTGCAGGCTATAACATCTCTCTCACTAAAAATATTTATCTCTCACCATGGACAGGCATGAGTATACGTGTAGCCGGCGAAAAAAATGTACCGGTAGATAGTAAACGATACACCCTTCCGTTACTCAACCCTGAAGCATCATTGAAACTGGGAATATGGTTTTGAGCAATAATAACCAAATCAAAATACGGCACCTTCCGGTTTCACATCAGCCTTCACAAATGCTTTTTGAAATCTTGCTTTCACAGCAGCAGCTTCCGTTAATTTCTTCTGCATGAGCAATGCTTTGTGCAATCCCATCAAAGCCCAGCCATTTTCATTGTTATAAACAAGATCACGTTCAAATACCGCCTGTGCTTTAACACTATTACCCATTTGCAAATAAGCATTTCCTAAATAATGTTTGGAGTTAAGCATCCAGTCACGTGGTTCATTGTACACAATACCATCATCAGTCGTTACTGCTTTTTCAAAAGCTGCAATGGCATCATTGAGTTTATTTTCTTTCAAAGCAATAGTGCCCGCTAATAATTGTTCTGCAACTACAGCACCATCAATGGCGGGTGAGAAGGGCGTGAACGGAATGTATAAAGAACTATCTTTCATCAATACCTGTATTGCACCTAATTCTACTTTAGATGCTGTGAGCTTATTGGTATTAGCGAATGCCATTCCTCTTCCAAAATGATATAGAACATTTGCATATACCTGTGCCGCATCAGGCTTGGGAAGCTGCAGCAGTTCATTCCAGTTGCCAAAACGAATATGCACCAGCACGGGTGTCATAAAAATGTATTGAATGTAGCTGCCCATAGGTGGTGGAATACTTAAATAATCAACGGGTATGCTTTGTTGTGTTTCGGCGGCAGCTGCAACGGCTATCGCTTCATTGCCCATCATCATGGCATTGTTCGTTTTCATGTGAACATTATGGATGATGTATAAAAAATCAGCACCCGTTACAGGAGCAAACAGGTTGGTGTATTGTTTATAACTGTTCACCGCACTTGTATTGACGGAAACACCTTTTGTATAGTTACCGGTTCGTAAATAAATATGCGATGGCATATGTACCAAATGTGATAAACCGGGATTGGTAATACCAAGCCTGTCAGCACTTGGTAATGCAAGTTTTGCAAAAGGTGATGGCTCCATCACATGAATGTAATAGTGATTGGCGCCGGGATGCATTGGAAATTTTGCCAGCATTCCTTCCAGCACCTCTCGTATCAACGGAGTCCAGGCTTTGGGTGTGCCATTGATGTTCCAGAGATCCCATGGGTGTTCCAGCATCATCGCATCCGCATACAATGCATGTGCATCAGCAATTGTTTTGAACTGATCATAAACAGTTTTCATTTTTGCCGTATAGGCTATGTTCAATGATGCTCTTGTTGCATCAGATGAATCAGTGGTATAGCGAACACTCATAGCGTCGATCAATGCTTGTTCAAATGGAGTTGCCGAAGAAGAAAATTCTTTGGCTTTGGCAAGAGCATTTAATGCCTCAGGTGAAGCACGGTAACCAAAATCGTTAATGTTGGGGCCATAACTCAAAGCCTGTGCCCAATGGAGCATAGCACAGGAAGCATCAAACTTTGCCGCTTTTTTAAAAGAAGCCATGGCTTCAATAATGTGAAAGCCATAATACATATTGATTCCCTGGTTAAAATAAAACTGGGCGCTATCATTTTTGGTGGAGATATTCCAAACATATTTACCCGCACCCGGCATGGGTGGAATATCAACTTCTTCCAGCCATTGTTTCAACGCTTCCCAATCAGCCGTACAGCGAATGATAGTTTTCTTTTTGTAAGAAGCAACATCCAATGTTTCAGGTTGTTGAAATGTGTGAACCGTAAACGCAAGCATCAACGCAGAAACGGCCAGTATGGCTACACGTAAAAGAATACTTTTCATGTTGACTGTTTTGGGAGGCATAAAAGTTACAACCTGTAATCAAGTTTTTGCAAGTATTTGACTGATTTTTTTAGAACCTATCCTCTTCCCGGCTAATTTTGACATCTATGTCTCTTTTCATCGCATCACTCAACAGCGGCAGCAATGCCAATTGCTATTATGTTGGCAACAGCAATGAAGCGGTGTTGATCGATGCAGGTCTGAGCTGCAGAGAAACGGAAAAGAGAATGAAACGGCTGGAGCTGGATATCAAAAAGGTAAAAGCTATTTTCATCAGCCATGAACACAGTGATCACATCAGTGGGTTGGAAGTATTGAGCAAAAAGCATCAATTACCGGTTTATATAACTTCACCTACGCTGAACAACAGTAGTTTAAAATTAGAGCCAGGGTTAATTACTTCCTTCACAAAAAATAAAGTTGTGCAGATAGGTGAACTGGAGATCATGCCGTTCACCAAAAGTCATGATGCGGCTGATGCACATAGTTTTACCATAAGCAGTAAAGGCATTCATGTAGGAGTGATCACGGACATCGGTTATGCCTGCAAACAGGTGTTGAAGCATTTCAGCAGATGCCATGCGGTATTTTTGGAAAGTAATTATTGTGAGGACATGCTCAGGAATGGCAGCTATCCTTATCCGCTTAAACAACGCATTAGTGGTGATGAAGGGCATTTAAGTAATAAACAGGCATTGGATCTGTTTCTCAACTACAAAGGACCGCATTTGCAGTTACTCATTCTCTCCCATCTTTCACAAAACAACAATCACCCGCAGGTGGTGGAACAACTGTTTGCCCCTTATGGTAACGATATAAAGATTGTAGTAGCCAGCAGGTACAAAGAATCGGAAGTGTTTGTGATTGAATCAAAAGAAAAAAATCTCACCGTGTTAAAAAAGAAAAAACATCAGAACCAACTTTCGTTGTTTGATTAAATAAATTTTGTTATAAAAGTCCGCTTTTATTTTTTTGTTAGTTGTTGAATATCATCAAGATCTTTTAATCTCCCGGCTTTCTTTTTTGCTTCAATCAAATGATTGATATGCAGCGTTCTTACTTTCAGATCATCCACTTCAAACTCAGTTGACAAATCATAACATTCTTTGAAATCAAGACCTTTCACCTTTGTCATGATGTCGATTGCCACTGGTTTACGTCCAAATTTGAAAACATCCCAATTTTCATGATGGAGAAAGTTATCTTTTGTCATATCAAAAACAGGCATATTGAATTGCTTAAAAGCCTGCTGTAGTTTACGGTAATTGACTTCAGTCTGTTCTACCCAAATATCCATATCTCCGGTAACCCTGGCGTGCCCATGCAATATAACAGCGAAGCCCCCCACAAGAATATATTTTACTTCCTGCTCATTCAACGCTTTTATGAAATCTTGAAAATCGTCTTGAAAAATATCAGCCATCAGGGTGTGTAGATACGTTAAAAATAGTTTTATCCATTTGGGGAGGATTATTGACATCAAAGCCGTAGGCAAGACTGGTAAGAAAGAAGGAAATTTTAAGACGTTCCTTCCAATGATAATTACGATAGTCCCGCATGTAATCATCCGCTTCCTCCACAGTCATCGCCTGAAAAGCAGTTTTATCAAGCTTGTATTTTTTGTTTTCAGCCATTACTTAAAAGTAGAAAGAAAAGCGGAGATGAGGATGCATAAAAAATCCTCCTGCAAGGAGGAGGATTGGAAGCTATTGGATAGAGTTCTTTATGCTTTTGCAAACTCTGAACGAATTACATTCAACGCACCACCGGCTTTGAACCACTCGATCTGCTGTTGATTGTAACTATGATTAGCTGTGATGGTTTCACTGCTGCCATCAGCATGGTTTAATACCACCTGCAAAGGTTTGCCAGGAGCAAAAGTTACCAATCCTTCTATATCAATGGTATCATCTTCCAGAATCTTATCGTAATCAGCTTTATCAGCAAAGGTTAACGCCAGCATTCCCTGTTTTTTCAAGTTGGTTTCATGAATGCGTGCAAAAGATTTTACCAATACCACTCTTACACCCAAATGACGTGGCTCCATTGCTGCATGTTCACGACTTGAACCTTCACCATAGTTTTCATCACCCACTACAATGGTTCCAATACCTGCTGCTTTGTAAGCACGCTGTGTAGCGGGTACAGTACCATATTCACCGGTAAGCTGATTTTTTACATTATCTGTTTTATCATTGAAGAAGTTGGTAGCACCGATCAACAGGTTGTTGCTGATGTTATCCAGATGACCACGGAATTTCAACCATGGTCCCGCCATACTGATATGATCGGTTGTACATTTTCCTTTGGCTTTAATGAGCAGCTTCAATCCATTCAGATCAGTTCCTTCCCATGCGGCAAAAGGATATAATAATTGTAAACGCTTGCTATCGGGTTTTACGTCAATGATCACACCACTTCCGTCTTCAGCAGGAGCCTGGTAGCCTGCATCTTCCACAGCAAAACCTTTAGTAGGAAGTTCATCACCATTGGGAGGATCCAATTTCACCTGCTCGCCTTTATCGTTTGTTAATGTATCAGTAAGCGGATTGAAGTTGAGATCACCGGCAATGGCCAAAGCAGTTACCAGTTCAGGACTTGCAACAAACGCCAAGGTGTTGGGATTCCCATCAGCACGTTTGGCAAAGTTGCGGTTGAAAGAATGAACAATGGTATTGCGTTCTGCTTTTTCTGCACCTACTCTATCCCACATACCAATACAAGGTCCGCAGGCATTGGCAAATACAGTGGCACCAATTTCACCAAACACATTCAGAAATCCATCACGCTCAATGGTATAACGCACCTGTTCACTACCGGGAGTAATGGTGAATTCAGATTTCAGCTTCAGTCCTTTTTCTTTTACCTGTTTGGCAAGGCTCACTGCACGACTGATATCTTCATATGAAGAGTTGGTGCAGCTACCGATCAATCCTACTTCAATTTTTGTAGGCCACCCGTTTTTGGCAGCAGCTTCTTTCATTTGAGAAATAGGTGTTGCCAGATCCGGAGTGAAAGGACCATTCAGGTGTGGTTCCAGTTCACTCAAATTAATTTCAATTACCTGGTCAAAATATTTTTCAGGGTTGGCATATACTTCTGCATCGCCAGTTAAATATTCTTTGATGGCATCAGCACCTGCTGCTACTTCTGCACGGCCTGTTGCTTTCAAATAACGGCTCATACTTTCATCATAACCAAACGTAGAAGTAGTAGCCCCAATTTCAGCACCCATATTACAAATAGTGCCTTTGCCTGTACAACTCATGCTGGTTGCACCTTCACCAAAATATTCCACTATAGAGTTGGTACCTCCTTTTACAGTAAGAATGCCTGCCACTTTCAGGATCACATCTTTGGCCGATGTCCATCCGTTCAATTTGCCGGTAAGTTTTACCCCGATCAATTTTGGCATCAACAGTTCCCAGCTCAAACCGGCCATCACATCGCAGGCATCAGCACCACCCACACCAATCGCAATCATACCCAAACCACCCGCATTTACGGTGTGACTGTCAGTTCCAATCATCATACCACCGGGGAACGCATAATTCTCCAGTACTACCTGGTGAATGATACCGGCACCGGGTTTCCAAAAACCAATTCCGTATTTGTTGGAAATAGAAGCAAGGAAATTGTATACTTCTTCATTATCGGTAACCGCTTTGGCCAGGTCTGTTTTGCTTTCATTCTTGGCAACAATCAGGTGATCACAATGCACCGTAGAAGGCACCGCTACCTTTTTACGACCCGTCGTATCAAATTGAAGGAGTGCCATTTGTGCTGTGGCATCCTGCATGGCCACACGGTCGGGTGCAAAATCAACGTAGGCTTTCCCACGTTGAAAATCCTTTATTTCAACACCTTTCCACAAATGGGCGTACAGAATTTTTTCCGCAAGAGTTAAAGGACGGCCCAGTGCTTTACGGGCAGCATCTACTTTGGCCGGCATTTCGGCGTATAATTTTTGGATGAGGTCGAGATCAAACACCATAGAAAGAATGTTTAGAATTGAATAGATGGCGGCGAAGTTACCAAAATATGACGTTCTCATAAAACCATTTATTTGAATTGTTTGTTGATGGTTTCTTTAAATTTGCTGTATGAACCGCATAAGACGTTTGATTGAATGGAATGCTTTTGGGGTGTGCACCTACATTGGTGAAAGGCTGCATATTTCTACATCAACCATCCGCAAATATTTTATTTACATTTCCTTTCTTACCCTGGGATCTCCCCTGATCTTTTATTTTTTTGTAGCCTTTTGGATGAATGTGAAGCAATACGTTTGGTTTAGCCGCCGCAACCCTGTACGTTCGTAATTCTGTTCTTGCATATTCGGTTTTGTGTTTTTAACTTAAAGGTGTATTCAATGTTAGCGTTTGAAAACATATACCCCGATTATGAGACACTCTTTACAGCAATGGCTCAAAAAATGGGTGCAAAGCTTAAAGATGGCTGGCTATTTATACCCCCGCAACTGGCGCATGGATATATCCGATACATAAAACTTCCCAACGGATTACAGGTCATGATCATGAATGCTACGGCTGTAGTTACCTGGGATTTTCAAAAACGAAAATCAACGGATGAAACCTATACCCTCCGGTTTGATGATGTAATCGTTCCTGAAAAACTGGAGCTGGGAAACCCTGAACATAAGTTTGAACAAAAGCAGGGCAATTTTTCTGCGGCCTATCTTACCAGTTCCTTATACGATTGGAGATTCATTGCCTATCCAGGCACCAGGATCAAAGGAGTCAATGTACTGATCCCCAAAAAAGAACTGGGTCATATGCTGGGTATTGAAGTAATGGAAAAGATCATGCCTGCCTATATAGCGCTTCAAACAAAAAGTTATACCATTGAACCGCTCAATTCGTATTACCGGGAGCTGATGGAAGAGATCATGAATGAAGATCCTGATACTCCTTTTCCTGAGCTCTATGTAATGAACCGTGTACAGTTGTTGGTTGAACGTTTCTTCAGCAGTATCCGTTCAAGGATGGAAATAGCTGACGTGAGCAGCAATCTCAAAACATCTGATATACAAACCATCATAGAAGTGGAACAATATATGCTGGAAGATTTCAGCCGCAAACCACCATCTATTAATGATCTGTCAAGAAAAGCAGCGATGAGCGCTACAAAATTCAAAAACCTGTTCAAAGCTGTTTATGGCATACCCGTGTATGAATATTACCAGCAAAAACGGATGCAAACAGCTGCTGATTTGCTGGCAGGCGGAATGAGTGTAAAAGAAGCCGGATTAAAAATCGGTTACAACAACATCAGCAATTTTTCTGCTGCCTTTAAAAAGCAATACAAAGTTTTACCGCATGACTATAAACTGTCGTAATTTGCTGTTCTTATTAAGATCAATGATTTAAAGAACGAGAACAGTACTATGCGCCATCTCACATTTTCTGATAAATCTTTTCTCACTTTTTATCCCAAACTTGCCGAATTTTTAGGAACAAAAGTTCATAAAAACCACATCACTGTTCCATCAGCTCTCGGTAAAGGATATTTTGATATGATTTCTTTGGGTGATGAGATTTATGCCTCTGTAGAAGATTATACGATCAAACAGGACTTACAATTCACACGTAAAAAAGTAAAAGACCCCTTTTTCATTCTGTTGTTCGATGAAATGCAAACCGACCAGGCATATATGGTAAGACTTGATGGAGAACTTATAAAAGCCAAAGGTCATACCATTACCGGTGCTATGTTTACCTGCAGTTTGTTTGATCTTTCGTATGTATTACCAGCCCATACACATAAAAGAAGCATTATTGTAATGTTGACCAAAGAGTGGGTAAAAAAATACATGAACCTTGGAGTTGAGGACGAAGAGATATGCAATAATTATTTTTCGTTGAAAGCACAGCACCTTAACACTGAACCCTTCAATGCAGAATACCGCCGCTACTTCAACCAGGTGTTTGATATACCCAAAGACAAACCACTGAGAGAATTGCATATCCGTAATGCCATCATGATGCTGATTGAAGTTTTTTTTGTTCGACTGCATAAAAAAAAAGTTGCATTAAAAAATACACCTGCACGTAAAATGAGTGCGAATGACTTGTACAAACTCATGGAAGTGGAGCATATGCTGGTGAAAGATTTTTCAAAAGCACCGCCTACTATTGTGGATCTTGCTTCGTATACCAGCATGAGTGTATCTAAACTTAAATCTGTATTCAAACAGGTATATGGTTCCGGCATTTATGAATATTATCAAAAGAACCGCATGCAAAAAGCAAAAAGCATGCTACTGACACAATCGCATACTGTAAAAGAAGTGGGTTTGAAATTAGGGTATACGAACCTCAGTAACTTTTCACTTGCTTTCAAAAAAGAGTTTGGCGTTTTACCCAGCCAGTTGTAAGTGATTTATTCACACGTACATTTGGCAATAAGACTTTGTATTATATTTATTGAACCTTCTCAAAGATATTTTTCCCGATTCCCATTGTTTGGCCATTTCTGTCCGTAACTGCTATAGTGTGGCTTATATACTTGTGCTATGGCAGAAAACATTACTCTGTCCGCATGTAACCATCACTGAACCACAAAGAGGCCCGTTACCGGGCCTCGCTTATTGAAAATGATAGAATTATTGCTCTAGTCGAAAGATAACACCCAGTTTAAATTGCAATTGCTGCAGCGGACTGTTGTACACTCTTGCTACCGTGTGGTTATGAATATTATTGGTGTTGATATTGATGAACGGAATCGTAAATGCTTTGCCTGTTTCATCCGGCTCAGGAGTTGACTGTACCTGCTCCAATTGTTTTACATTCACATAATCCATACTGCCGCCACGTATTTGCGATACTGAAAAATTAATAAGTATATCATTTTCAGAACACCTTCGTTGCTTATTGGAGGTAAGATTTACAAGCACTCCGCCACCATAACCCCAAACCATGGTACGCTTGCGAAATGTAACATCGTTCTCCAATGGTTCACATCCATCACCACCGAAACCTTCATCATATTCATTAATGCGAACTCTTGTACCCAATGTTTGCCGGCCGCCAATCATCTGTACATAAGGAATCACGATTCCTTTACTTACAATTTCATAACGCAAATTAAGATGGGCATAGTTGGCGAAGTTGATATAGTTCACCATGAAATTGGTGGGCGTTTGTACCGCATCACTCTGAAAAGTTTGTTCCACACGCTGCTTTCCATATCGGCCACTGCCGAAATCTGTATTTACAGAAAGTTTATTTTTTAAAACGGGGAGATGATATCCTGCCTGAAAACTCACGCCGGTTGCACCGTTAATATTATTGGCCATAGAACCCTGCGGACTCTGGTAATGTAACCCATAACCATATTCCCATTTTTGAGCCTTGGCGGAGATTTGAACAAGCAGGAAAACTGATAAGGCGAGTAGATTTTTTTGCATAGAGAAGCATTTAGTATGTATTGAAGTTACAATACAACTCCATCAGTTTCCTAATGAATGGCTGTTAAAAAAGAATCAATAAATTAAACAACTGTTTTACGAAGTTGTACCAGTTGCTGAAGTAATCCTTCCAACAAATCCAGGCGAAGCATGTTGGCACCATCACTTAATGCTTTGGATGGATCAGGATGGGTTTCAATAAACAAACCATCCGCACCGGTAGCAATCGCCGCTTTGGCAATCGTACTTATGAGTTGAGGATTCCCGCCTGTAACACCACTTGTTTGGTTGGGCTGTTGTAAAGAATGTGTTACATCCATAATCACCGGTGTACCATGTTCCTGCATCCATGGAATATTTCTGTAATCGACCACCAGATCAGTATAACCGAAAGTGGTACCTCTTTCTGTAAGCATCACTTTATCATTACCCGCCTTCTTAATCTTATCAACCGCAAACTTCATGGAAGGCCCGCTCAGGAACTGTCCTTTCTTCACATTCACAATTTTTCCTGTTTCAGCAGCTGCTACCAATAGATCTGTTTGCCGGCATAAGAATGCGGGTATCTGTAACACATCAATATATTTTGCTGCTTCATCGGCTTCATCATGCGCATGAATATCTGAAGTTGTTGGGAGTTTATACTTGTCTCCTGTTTTTTTGATCAAACTCATTCCTGTAGCATCACCCAAACCTGTAAACGAAGAAGCACTTGTTCTGTTGGCTTTACGATAACTGGCTTTGAATATATAAGGAATACCCAGGTTTTTGCAAATGGTTGAAACCTTATCGGCTACTTCCATTACCAGTTCCTCACTTTCTACCACACAAGGGCCTGCGATGAGGAAAAAGTTTTTGTCATCGTAAGATTGATTCTTAAACAGATCTGTAAGGAATTGTTGCATGGGTGCAAAGATAAGATAAAGCTTGGTCGGACATTCGCAGCAAGCAGATGGGTATGTTTTATCTGAAACCTGTAACTTCAGTTTACAGGGAGCGTCAAAGAAAACAACCAATCATTCAAATCTTTATTTTATGCGTTACATCATCACACTACTTATTTTTCATTTAGTGTTCTTTAGTTCAAATGCACAATCAAAAACCGGTTCCGTGATAAAATCTTTTGATTCGTTACTCATTAAAGAATTTAAAACAGGGGAGCCCGGGGCCGCTGCGATTGTGGTACAAAAAGGACAAGTGGTTTACAAAAAAGGGTTCGGTATCGCAGATATGGAATTGAATGTGCCTGTACAGCCGGATATGGTTTTCCGCATTGGTTCTATTACCAAGCAGTTTACCGCTGTTTGTATTTTGAAACTGGCAAGCGAAGGAAAACTTTCGTTACAGGATGATATCAAAAAGTTCATTCCCGATTATGGAATTCAGGAACCCATCGCCATTGAACATCTGCTCACACATACATCCGGAATAAAAAGTTATACCAATGTTGATACATTCTGGCATCATATGCGAAAAGATATGACGCCCAGAGAAATCATTCGCCTTACTGAAAAAGACACGCTGGAGTTTAAGCCCGGCAGTAAATACAATTACAACAACACAGGCTATGTAATGCTTGGTTATATCATTGAAAAAATAAGCGGCAAAACCTATGAAGATTATTTGCAGCAAAACATTTTCACACCGCTGGGCATGAGTAACTCTTACTTTGGCAGTGAAAGCAGGATTATTAAAAACCGTGCAAAAGGTTATAAGAAAAATGAAAAAGACTTTTTTAATTCCGACTACATCAGCATGACGTTGCCGCATGCAGCAGGTTCTATTATTTCAACTGTAGAAGATTTATGGAAATGGAATAAAGCGTTGTTCAGTTACAAAATCATCAGCAAAGAATGGGTGGATCAACTCACCACACCTTACAAACTTACCAATGGTAAATCTACCAACTACGGTTATGGATTATCTGTATCATCCATACAGGGTAGTCGGGTTTATAGCCATGGCGGTGGTATACCAGGTTTTTTAACCTATGGAATTTTTATACCGAAAGAGGATGTATTTGTAGCATTGTTTTCAAACTGTGATTGTAAAAGTCCGGATGGTGCCGCTACAAAAATGGCAGCCATTGCTATTGGAAAACCTTACAATTTCACAGCATTGCCGTTAAACGAATATGATGCCAAACAGTATGAAGGCGTATATACATATGAAAATGAGGAGCGCATCATTCAATGGAAGGATGGCAAGCTCACTTCAAAAAGAGGAGGCGGCAATGTATTTGAACTGAAAATGTATGAGAAGAACAAATTTTTCTTTGAAGGTTCGTTTTCATTTATTGAATTTGTAAAAGGAAGTTCCGGCAGTTTTGATCAACTCATTTATAAGAATAATGAAGAAACTTCTGAATGGAAAAAAACAAGCAAGCCTTTGCCGCAGCCACTTGCAGTTATTAAGGTTGACCCTTCGTTGCTTGCAGATTATACAGGAGCCTATCAACTGGCGCCTAACTTTATTTTAACTGTAACACAAGAAAGCGATAAACTCTTTGGTCAGGCAACCGGACAGGGAAAGATTGAAATGGAAGCCATCAGCCCGGTACGATTTAAAGCCAAAGGAGTGGATGCACAAGTGGAGTTTAAAAAAGATGCATCAGGAAAAACCGTTGCATTGGTGCTCTACCAAAACGGAAGGGAAATAGAAGGGAAGAAACAATAAAGTGATTACAAATCAGGATAGAAAGGATTCATGTTTCTGACTACTGATATTATGTATGCCCGGTTCGTAAACAAGTTTACGCTTTTACCGGTCAGACCACTGAACGTGGGCCGACCGGTAAAAGCTATCCCAAACTCACATCCAAAAACATCATAATTAAAAACCCTGCAATAAAACCAAGCGCTGCAACATCAGTGTATTTATCCCTTTGTGTTTCAGGAATTACTTCTTCTACCACTACAAAGATCATAGCACCTGCTGCAAACGCCAATGCAAATGGTAAAAAGCTTTCCATAAAGATCACCAGCACGGCACCAATGATAGCGGCAATAGGTTCAACAATTGCCGAGAGCTGACCATAATAAAAACTTTTCCATCGGCTTAAACCTTGTCGACGCAGGGGCATGCTCACTGCAAACCCTTCCGGTATATCCTGGATGCCGATACCGATAGCCAATGCAATTGCTCCTGCAACAGAAGCATCCCCTACTCCATTCAATGCAGCACCAAACACAACACCTACTGCTAAACCTTCGGGAATATTATGAAGGGTAATAGCCATGATCAGTAAAGTGGTTCTGTGCCACGATGATTTTACCCCTTCTGCCTCACTTTGCTTGAAGTTAATGTGCACATGTGGGAGTACCTTATCCAATGCATATACAAACAAAGCACCCAAAGCAAATCCAACCATTGCAGGCAACCACGGTGTGGAAGGAAAACTTTTTTCACTCATCTCAATACTGGGAACAAGCAAACTGAAAATACTTGCTGCCAGCATGATTCCTCCGCTCAATCCCAGCATGGTATCCAAAACACTTCGTTTCATTTCTTTGAAGAAAAAAACAAAAGATGCGCCTAACAGTGTGCACATCCATGTAAATATGCCGCCAACAATCGCACTCCAGATGGGGCCAATGTTTTGAAAAAATGTTTCTACTTGCTGCATCGTCCGGTTTATCGTTTTTAGTTTATCGTTTGTGGTTTGAGTTTGTTGACCAGTGTAACTGTAAACTATCAACCACAAACTTTTTTAAACAGGTTTTACAAATATTTTCTTTGCTAATTGTTCACTTAATGTAATGAGCGGTCTGTTGCCAATTTTAATTTCAATGGAAGCATCATAACTGTTCCGCTGTTTGATTTCCAGTTGTGTACCGATATTGATCTTCTTTTTGTTCAGCAGTTCCAGCAATCCTGTACTTTGATCACCTACACCTGTTACAACTGCCCATGTATTTTCTTTCAACTCATGAAGACTTACCTGGTTAACACTTTCCATTTTGCCACTATGGTCAGGGATAGGATCACCATGCGGATCAAAACGTGGGCTGCCGAGAAAATTATCCAAACGTTCAATTAATTCACGGCTGCTTACATGTTCCAGCTCTTCAGCAATTGCATGTACTTCATCCCAGTTGAATTTGAGTTTCTCTACCAAAAAGTATTCCCACAACCTGTGCTTGCGAATAATGTTCAGCGCCAGTTTTTTTCCATCCGCATTCAGCTTTACTCCGTAATAAGGCTCATAGTTGAGTAGCTTTTTTTCTTTCAGGCGTTTGAGCATATCTGTAACCGAAGCCGGTTTGGTGTGCAACTCCGCCGCCAGCTCATTGGTAGTAACGTTATTGTCGTTCTGCTGCAAATGCCAGATGGCTTTGATATAATTTTCCTCTGCAATTGAAAAATTCATGTACTATGAAAATAAAATTTAGGCAAACCTAAAAATAATTTTTGAAGCTGAAAAATTTATTTTGACAACCCTTCAAACACAATTTTGCAACACAATTTTCCTGAACTATATTCACCAAAACGAAAGGCTTATGCGTTCAGTAATTTCGGTTGTGTTGCTGCTCCTGCTTTTTGCCTGTAAAGAAGAAAAGGTAAAAACCATTGCAGATGCTGACCTGACACTGGCTGATTTTATAGCCCTTGCCCCACAGGTGAAACTTCCTTTTATTGTTCATGATTCCACCCTGCAGAAAAAAGAAAACGATTCTGCTGCCATTAACCTGGAACTGTTCAAAACCTTTTTACCCGACAGTGTATTTAAGAAGCAATACATCATATCCAAACAATTGAAAGTACATGTGCTGGGCAAATCAACGGATGCACAAAAAGGAAACTATCTTTTTGTAAAATCAAGTGCCGGTAAACGTAAAGCTGTGTATCTCTATTACTTCAATGCAAAGAATGCATATACCGGCACCATGAAGTTACTGGATAATACTGTGCCTGCTAAAACAAACCAATATACACGTATTGACAGCCGTTATAATATTGCTTTCATCAAAGAACAAAAAACACCAACCGGCGAAGTATGGACAGATGAGACCATTTATTACATGGATGCGAAGGGAAATATGATCCTGGCCATGACCAACAGTACCGAAGACAGAAGTGATGAGATTAGGGGTAATCCTATTGATACACTTCCACGCAAAAACAAGTACTCAGCTGATTATTCCAATGATAAAAAGAATTTAGTGTCGATACGTGATGGAAGCACTCCTAAAACATTTCAGTTTTTTATTCATTTCAGCAAGCAGAATGGAGAATGTGTAGGCGAAGTAAAGGGAGAAGGAGAGTTCACTGCCAATAATAAAGGTGTGTTTCATGATAAAGACAGCGAATGTGAAATACTTTTCAATTTCAGTTCCTCATCAGTTACCATAAAAGAAACAAATGGTTGCGGCAGTTACAGGGATATCACCTGTTTTTTTGAAGGCAGCTATGCCAAAAAAAGAGAATCTAAAAAATCAAAAAAGAAATGAGCGAAAGGATCAACATCAGTTCCGGCTCACCCTGGGAAGATATAGTAGGTTATTCAAGAGCGGTACGTATTGGCAATGTAATTGAAGTGGCAGGAACAACAGCTATGGATGGAGACAAACTGGTTGGTGAAGGTGATGTGTATGCTCAAACCAAATACGTGTTTTCAAAAATTGAAAAAGCACTTAAAGAAGCCGGTGCATCAATGAAAGATGTAGTACGCACCCGCACTTTTGTAACTGATATTTCCAAGTGGGAAGAAGTGGGCCGGGCACATGGTGAAGTTTTTAAAACCATTAAGCCTGTTGCAACCATGGTAGAAGTGAGTGCCCTTATCAACCAACAACTGTTAGTAGAAATAGAAGTTACTGCAATCGTTCGAGGCTAAAACTGTGCATAACCCCCATCCCACAAAAACTTCGTGTTTAACATTTTAAGGCTATATTGCGACACTTTTAGCGAAAACCAACTCGATTATGTCGTTTACAAACTTCAAAGTGCCCTTTAGCGTAGATAGCAATTACTCTAAAAAGGTCGCTTACTTTTCGATGGAATTTGCCATCCATCAGCCCTTGAAAATTTACAGCGGTGGTTTAGGATTCCTGGCAGGTTCTCACATGCGCAGTGCTTATGAACTCAGGCAAAATTTAATTGGCATTGGTATTTTATGGAAATATGGCTACTATGACCAGGCACGCAACCAGGACCAAACTTTGCAGGTACAATGGAATGAAAAGATCTACAACTTCTTAGAAGATACAGGTATTAAATTTCAGATTTCCATTCACGATCACCCGGTATGGGTAAAAGCATGGTATCTCAACCCGGAGACGTTTAAAACAGCTCCGATGTTTTTGTTGAGTACTGATTTACCGGAGAATGATTATGTATCTCAAACCATCAGTCATCGTTTATATGATGCCAACGTAGCCACAAAAGTAGCACAGTTTATTTTGCTGGGTGTAGGTGGTGCCAAGTTGATCGATGAATTAGGTTTTAAACCTGATGTGTATCATTTGAATGAAGCACATGGTATTTCATCTGCGTTCTATCTCTACAAAAAATGGGGAAATGTGGATGAAGTGAAAAAGCATTTGGTATTTACAACTCATACACCTGAAGAAGCAGGTAATGAGAAGCATGATATTTATTTGTGTGAGAAGATGAGTTATTTCTGCGGCGTTCCGTTGGAAGATGTTCGTAAGATAACAGGTCTTACTGATGATCAGTTCAATCATTCACTGGCTGCTCTTCGCCTGGCACGTAATGCCAATGGTGTAAGTGCCCTGCATGGTGAAGTAAGCCGTAAAATGTGGGGACAGTATGATAACATTGCACCCATCATCAGTATTACCAATGCACAGAACTGGAGATATTGGGCAGATAAGCAGTTGTACTTTGCCATGGATGAAAGCAATGATGAGCGCTTTGATGACCGTAAAAAATATTTGAAGAAACGTGCAATGGATATTGTGGCCGATCAAACCGGAAAACTGTTTGATTCCAATGTATTCACTATTGTTTGGGCACGCCGCTTTGCAGGTTACAAACGTGCCGATCTCTTGACCAGGGATGCTGAACGTTTCAATGCATTGATGAATAATAAAAAATATCCTGTACAGGTGATTTGGGCCGGCAAACCTTATCCATTGGATTATCCTGCCATCAGTGAATTCAACAGTCTTGTACACATCAGCAAGCAGTACAAGAATATGGCAGTTTGTACAGGGTATGAGCTTTCATTAAGCAAACGATTGAAGCAGGCTGCTGATGTATGGCTCAACAACCCACGTGTACCCCGGGAAGCCAGTGGCACCAGCGGTATGACAGCAGCTATGAATGGCGCTGTAAACTTCAGCACATTTGATGGATGGATCTGTGAATTTGCCAACCATGGTAATAACAGTTTTATAGTTCCTCCTATTGATTATACATCTGTTCATGTTACTGAGCAGGACCAATACGATCTGGAGCAGGTATATGAAGTTCTGGAAAAACAAATCTTACCATTGTACTATGATAATTATAATGTTTGGCGCCAGATCACTCAAAACGGAATGAAAGATGTTCGTTTCCAGTTTGACAGTAACCGTATGGCAGCTGAATATTATGAATTGATGTACAAAAAGAAATGAGTAATGAATGATCAATGATGAGTGGCTGAATGCTGTTCAATCATCTTATCTATAAATAAAAGCAGGTTCAACAACCTGCTTTTTTATTTCTCTTTCTTTTCAACACTTTAATTTATACATCCTCAAGGCAACTTTTTTTTACCATCTTTGTTCTGCTATCATAACAGCAGTAATATGGCAACAAAGATCTATACAAAAACAGGCGATCTTGGTAAAACAAGTTTAATTGGCGGCACAAAAGTTCCTAAAAGTCATATTCGCATTGAAACATACGGAACAGTAGATGAATTGAATTCCTATATTGGTTTGGTAAGTGATCATGTAGCCGATGTACATACCAGGGCCATCCTGAAAGAAATACAGGATCGTTTGTTCACCATTGGTTCATCACTCGCCTGCGACCCCGATAAAGAACCTAAAATGAAAATTCCTGATCTGAAAGAAAGTGATGTGGTGTTGTTAGAAAAAGAAATGGACAGGATGAACGAAGAAATTCCACCCATGAAATTCTTTGTACTGCCCGGGGGGCATGTAAGTGTGAGTACGATGCATGTAGCAAGATGTGTGTGCAGAAGATGTGAACGTTTATGTGTACACATGCAGCAGGAAGATATGTTTGTTGAGCCCCTTGTTATTAAATACATCAACCGACTGAGCGATTACTTATTTATTCTTGCCCGTTTTACCGGTCATCATTTAGGAATTGAAGAAATTCCCTGGAAGCCGAGGGTGTGAGGCCCATAATTTTAATCTTTTAGATTTACAGTTATATTTGCAACCAATTTTGTCACATAAAAGTCTACTGACTTTAAATTATAACATATGAAAAAAGGCATCAGTTTCTTATCCTTGGTTTTTCTCTTTTTCATTAACCCTTTAGTAATTCACGCACAACTACTTGAAGACAATTCGGTAAATATTCTGCCTTTTTGGGAAAAGGGCCAGACATTTAAGCTAAAAATAATATCAACTTCAACTGACAATGACCTAAAAATTGCCGGAACAAATTTTGAAGCAAGCATAAATGTTATAGAAACAAACGAAAAAGGAATACAACTTTACTGGACTTATACAAATGCAAGGCTTGCAGATAATGAAATTGTAGTTGAGAACTACCTTATTGCGAATCTATTAAATAGAAAAATTAAAATCCAGCTATCAGATATTGGCCAATTCGTAGGGATATTGAATTATGATGATATAAAAGTTGTGGTTCAGAGTGCTTTAGATGATTTATTAAAAAAATATGATGCAAATAAAACTCTTGTCGCTCAATTTAATTCTTTTAAACAAATAATTCAGACTAAACAGGGACTTGAAATTGCAATTCTAAAGCATATTAAGTTTTATTGCTTTTCTTTCGGGTTTAATTTTAAACTTAATAACCCAAATGTAAATAAAATGAAAATGGCAAGTCCGTTTGGTGGCCAGCCTTTTGATGCAACAGAAAAAGTTGAGATGACCAATCTCGATACTATTAAGTCGCTTTGTACAACTGAAACGAGCAAAACCGTAGTAGATAAAAATTTAACAATACAAGCGATTGAGTTTATTAAAAGAGGCAACCCCAACACAGACTCAAAGATTATAGAGGAACAATTGAAAGGAAAAACGTTTGAAATTAGCGATAAAACACAACAAATAATAAACTATGAAAAAGGTATTCCTATTAAGTCTATATTGGAACGAACTACCAAACTGGGTGTACAGGACAGGTTAACAACTATTATAATAGAAACGATTTTGTAATTCTGCTAAGTATCCTTCACATTACCCCCTTTAGGGGTTGGGGCATGATCCTCCCATCCTTCATATGTACGATCCTGTCGCACTGAGCTGCTAACTCTTCATTGTGCGTTACAATCAAAAATGTTTGGTTGAATTGTTTCCGCAGATCAAAGAATAATTGATGCAGTTCTTTGGCATTGGCACTGTCTAAGTTGCCGGTTGGTTCATCTGCTAAAATAATGTCAGGGTTATTGATGAGTGCCCTTGCAACAGCCACCCGTTGTTGTTCACCACCGGAAAGTGCATTGGGTTTATTTTCTATCCTGTTTTCAAGGCCCAGCAGTTTCAATAACTCTTTGGCTCTCTCTTCCACCTGCTTTTTGCTTCGGCTGCCCAGCCAGCCCGGTATGCACACATTTTCCAATGCTGTGAACTCAGGCAGCAAATGATGAAACTGGAACACAAATCCAATATGCTTATTTCTGAAAGATGCCAATGGGTTGCCCCTCAGCTTTGTAAGCGGTGTGTCTTTCAGCCATACTTCTCCGCCATCTGCTTCATCCAGCGTGCCCAAAATATGCAGCAACGTGCTTTTGCCGGCACCACTGCTGCCCACAAGACTCACAATTTCACCCGCATTGATCTGTAAATCCACTCCTTTGAGCACTTCCAGTTTTCCGTAACGTTTGGTAATATTTGTACAACGAAGCATAGATTACAAACCTAAGGGATAAACCGCAAAAATGGTGGAAAGAAGCCCCACCGTCAGTAAGGTCAATAATTGCTGACGGGGTTTTCCACAGCTCCAAAACCATATTTGGTTATTTCAACAGGAAAGTTACTTTTGCGGAAATTTTAAAGGGTATTACACTATGTTCTGGACACTTGAATTAGCCTCGTACCTTGAAGACGCTCCCTGGCCTGCTACCAAAGATGAGCTGATTGATTACGCCATCCGCAGTGGTGCACCCATTGAAGTTGTAGAGAATTTACAAGAGCTTGACGACGAGGGTGAAATTTATGAAAGCATTGACGACATCTGGCCTGATTATCCAAGCCAGGAAGATTTCTTCTTTAATGAAGATGAATATTAGTCTGTATCTAACTACAGGCTGTAAAATAATTGAACCGTTTCTGTTACCAGGAACGGTTTTCTTTTGGTCAGTGCGGTCGTAAGGCCGTCAGACCATAAAACTACTTTTCCTTACCCCAAACCTTGTACTCTTTAAAATAAGAGCTGTTCCAATATTGATAACGGGGGATCATCCCTGTTTCCAATCGCTTTAAAAAATCGTTGTAGTTCTTGGTTTTGCTCCAAAGGTTTTCACTCAGTGCCGTCATCCGTGGAAAGACCATATAGTCCACCTTGGTACTCCATTCCATGTACTCCGTCCATACATTCGCCTGGGCTCCTATGATCTTATGAGCTAAGCCCGCCTTCTTCAATGCATCGGGAATGATTTGATAGTTATAAACCGCCTCAGTGGGGTTGTATCCATGAATGGCTAAACTATCGTTGGGATCTTTACTTTGATAGTGATCAAAGTAAAAAGGTTTGCCCGGTGTCATTATAATGGAAAACCCTTTTTTGGCTGCACTGAGTGCTTTGGCATCATCGGCCCAATTCATGATCAATGCAGAGGTATCCACATCCCCTTCGGTTATTTCATGCCAGCCAACAGCTTTGCGGTTCATCTGCTTCAACTGTTGGGCCACATACTCAATAAAATAAGTTTGCAATGCCACTTCATCTTTCAATTTGTTTTGCTTGATGAAGGCTTGCGTTTTTACATCCTGCTTCCACCATAGTTTACTGCATTCATCACCGCCAATATGGATATAGGTGGATGGGAACAGATCCGTCAACTCTTTAAAAATATCTTTCAGGAATTGGAAGGTAAAATCATTGGGCGCCAATACATTGTTTTGACGGTTATACATACCCCATGTAGTAGCCACATTCCAGGTGGTGTCCGGCTTTGTACTCAGTTGCGGATAAGCAGCAATAGCAGCCCGGCTGTGCCCGGGAATATCTAACTCTGGTATTACAGTTATTCCACGCACTTTAGCATACTCTAAAATTTCTCTGATCTCTGCTTTGGTATAATAACCGCCGTAACGTTTTCCATCATAACGGGCTGGCGTTGTTTTGAAATGCCCAATCAAAGTTGAATCTCTCCAACTTCCAATGGAATTGAGTTTTGGATACGTTGTTGTTTCAAACCTCCAACCCTGGTCATCCGTTAAATGCCAATGAAAAGTGTTGAACTTATGAAAAGTGAGATAATCAATGTACTTCTTGATATACTCCACAGGAAAAATATGACGTACTACATCTAAATGCATTCCACGATAACGGAACTGCGGATAATCTGTAATTGAAACGGCAGGAATGCTGATGGATGTTTGCTGTTTGATGGGAATAAGTTGTAATAAAGTTTGGAAGGCGTTGATGAAGCCACGAACATCGTTAGCCATGATTCGCACCTCCTTGTTTTCGGATACAATCGTATAACTCTCCGCTTTAAAAGCGTTCTTTGGTCTAACGATCAAATAAATTCCCGATGATACACTCTTATTTGGGTTTATTGTTTTTACTAAACCCGGCACAATACCGGTTTGTTTTTGTATTTCACTTCTTAAATATTCTGCTTGTTTTTCAAATTCAGCTGTGTAATAAATTTTGGAGGCCGCATTCAATTTAACACTTTCGCTTTTGAGTAACTTCAGTTCTACTGGTTTCGGTATAACAGAAATGGTTGATTGTGCATTGGCAGCAATCAACCATCCAATAAAAAATATGCTGAATAAAACTTTTTGTATCATATCAGCAAAACTGCTGATTATTTTTTAAATGTCAACTTAAAATATAAAAGCACTAACGACAAAAAACAAATAATGGAGTTACAGATGATCACCGGCCATAATGTATACCCAACGCCATACACCAGCCATACAAGGGTACTGAATGTTACAATCAAAATAGTATAAATGCTCAAATCGCCTACACTCTTGCTTTGCCAGGCTTTGTACACCTGCGGCATAAACGTGATACTGCTTAAAAAAGAACCAAAATGGCCTACTGCATCAATCCATGTCATGTTGCTAATTTTAAATTATCATCTATACATTATTCAATGATCCATTAAACTTATTTCTCCATCTGTTCAATCACATCTGCCGTTACACCGGTAAAGCTGAAACCACCATCATGGAATAAATTCTGCATGGTAACCATCCTGGTAAGATCACTAAACATCAATACAATATAATTGGCACAATCTTCCGCACTGGCATTACCCAGCGGGCTCATCTTTTCTGCATAATTAATAAACCCATCAAACCCTTTTACTCCGCTGCCTGCTGTAGTACGTGTTGGTGATTGGGAAATGCTGTTGATGCGTACTTTATTACGAACACCATAGTGATACCCAAAACTCCTGGTAACACTTTCAAGCAATGCTTTGGCATCTGCCATTTCATTATAATCCGGAAACACACGTTGAGCTGCGATGTAGGTTAAAGCTACCACGCTTCCCCAGTCGTTAATGGCATTCATATCCCATGCTGTACGAAGCACCCGGTGCAAACTCATGGCAGAAATATCCAGTGTTTTGGAATTCCATTCATAATTCATTTCTGTATAATGTTTGCCTTTACGCACATTCAAACTCATACCAATACTGTGGAGTACAAAATCAACCTTACCGCCAAAATGCTCCATACTTTTTTCAAATAGATTTTTGAGATCATCCATATTGGTTACATCAGCACCAATGACAGGAGCGTTACCGCATTGCTCACTCAACTTATTGATCTCACCCATACGCAGGGCCACCGGGGCATTAGTCAATACGATTTGTGCTCCTTCTTCGTAACATTTCAATGCTGTTTTCCAGGCAATGGATTTTTCATCCAGTGCACCAAAGATGATCCCTTTCTTTCCTTTTAAAAGTTGATGACTCATAATAGTTGATTTGCGTCAAAAATAAGGAAGATGCAACAAATGGTTTTACTACGGTGCCACAAACACTTTCACCCAATCTACATACATTGTTCCCGTTTGTATAAGTGCGGGATTGAAATTGGAGAAAAAAAGACCACCTACCGCCAAATTCAAAGTAATACGTTCGGTTTTGCCAAACATATTGGGTACATACCCGCCACTATTTGTTTTTACCAATACCCCGTCAAAATAAAATTTGAGATCATTTTGACTCCAGATAACCTCATAAACATGATAACAGCTTTGCAAACTGGTTCCTGTATTAATATAACCTTCTGCTCCCCGCACGAGATTGCGGCCTGCAGTACGTCCATAAAAATAATTGGTTTGATATTTATAATCTTCCTGTCCCCTTGCTTCCAGTATATCAATTTCACCCTGGGTTGGCCATGGGTCACCATAGCTCCAGAAAGCCGGCCACATTCCATAACCGGATGCCTGTTTGATTCTTGCCATCATACGAACACGTGGAGTTGCTGCAGATACTGATACATTGCTTTTGCATTCAATTCGACCTGATGTATAATTAAATGTTTTAGGTGTAGCATCAAACGGAGTTGTGGGACCTGTCACCGTTTCTTTTCTTGCTGTAATTTCAAGATGACCATTCACAAGAGTAAGATTGGCTCCCTGGTAGAATTGTAATTCATTATTAAAAGCACCTCCGTTCCATATATTCCATTTGGACAGATCAGATGCAAATTCATCTTCAAAAACTTTTGTCCAGCCGGAGGAAAGAATGGCAGCTTCATCAATTCCATAATTGCAAACACCCGGCACAGTAACAGGTGGTGTTGGAGGGGCCGGTTTGGCCGCATTGATTATTCTTGATTGATCGGGAAAATCACCGGGTAATTCCTTGCTCCTGTAACAGGAACTCAGCAGAAGGACGATCAACACAAACAAAGATGTCTTCAATTGCATAAAGATGGAGTTTGTATAAACGTACAATATAAACAACAAAGATGCAAACTGGATTTTAATGTGATTTTAATGCCTTATTAATTTCCACTCAACCTACCCTGCCCATCTTTGTGTTTGTCAATTTAACGGGCAATCACTGTCCATCTTAAAGTATGAATACATATTACTTTATTCTTGCTGCCTGTTTACTGATTATTTGCTCCTATCTTATCAATTTATTTACGAATAAACGAGGCATCCCAGCAGTATTACTATTGCTGCTGTTGGGTATTGGTGCCAGAGAATTATTACAGTACTATCATCTTAGTTATCCTGTTCCGCAGTCTTTGGTGGAGTTATTGGGTATTATAGGATTAATTATGATCGTACTGGAAGCAGGGCTTGATATTACCATTACCAGCAGTTACCAGTTAAAACTGGTAAAAAACGCATTTCTGTCTGCACTATTTATTTTGTTACTATCAGCTGCTGTATGTGCTGCATTTCTTTATTATTACCTCCATGAACCATTGATCAATTGTATAGTTTATTCCCTGCCATTTTCAATTGTAAGCAGTGCCATCGTTTTACCCAGTGTATCCCACCTTTCTGACTGGAAAAAAGAATTCCTTGTGTATGAAACTTCATTTTCTGATATTCTGGGTATCTTAATTTTCAATTATATTATTGCCGGCAGTATATTGGAAGTTTCCAGTATCAGTTGGTTTTTCGGGTCGATCATTTTGGGTTTACTGTTGAGTGTCGTTATATCACTGATACTACTATACTTGTTAACACATATATCTACCAGGGTTCGCTTTTTTCTTGTATTTGCTGTTTTGATTTTCTTGTATGCTGCGGGTAAACTGTTACACCTGCCGGCTCTGGTAATTATTTTGTTGTTTGGATTGCTCGTGAGCAATTTTCAAAACCCTTTGTTTACGAAATTCAGAAAATGGATAAACTCCTCTAAAGCTGAGGAAGTACATCATTTGCTCCACGGTGTTACTGCAGAAACCAGTTTTATAGTCCGTACTTTTTTCTTTTTCCTGTTTGGCTTTAGTATTGATATTCACCTGCTAACAGATGTACAGGTTTTAGTAGCCGGCAGTTTCATTGTTCTGTTACTTTTTATGATTCGTTATCTATATCTCCGCTTTTTTTTAAAGGCTCACATTTTACCTGAATTATTTTTTATGCCCAGAGGATTAATTACAATTTTGTTATTTTACAGCATTCCTTCATCTTTTCGGCTGCAGCAATTTAATGAAGGTATTCTTTTATTTATAATTCTTGCTACCGGGCTTATTATGACTGCCGGCTCACTTTTATATGGAAATAAAGATATTGAAAACATAAATGATGAAATTCCTGTTACAGAACAGGTTTAAACAGATTATGGAAGAACTACATGTATTGATTATAGAGGATGAAAAGAAAATTGCAGACAGTATTGCAAGAGGCTTAAAAGAATTACAATACGAGGTAACCACTGCATATGATGGTTCATTAGGATTGCGATTGTTTGAGAACGGCAACTTTAATATTGTCATTACTGATATTAATATTCCGGGGCTTAACGGATATGAATTATGTAAGCGAATTCGTCAACGCAATAAACTGGTACCAATCATAATGCTTACAGCTCTTAGTGCCACAGATGACAAAATCGAGGGATTTGATTCAGGTGCGGACGATTACATTGTTAAACCATTTGAATTTCGTGAATTAGTAGTACGGGTCCGGGCCTTATTAAAACGCACCGTTACACAGCAAATACCAATTGGCAATATTTTACGGGTGGCTGATCTGGAAATGAATACTGATAGTAAAAAGGTTACCAGAAGCGGGAAAAATATACAATTAACAGCCAAAGAATTTCAGTTACTGGAATATTTCATGCGCAACAGGAACCGTGTGCTTTCCAGGGGTGATATTGCCGAAAAAGTTTGGGAACTGGATTTTGATACAAGAACCAATGTGATTGATGTGTATGTAAATTTTCTAAGGAAAAAGATCGATAAAGATTTTGAACACAAACTTATTCATACCCAGGTGGGCATGGGGTATGTTATGAAAGAAGAAACATGAGTATTCGTTATAAAATTGCCATTTTATTTGCAGTGTTGTCCAGCCTTATTCTTACGGCTGTAGCATTGGCTGTATATTTTTTCAGCGTGAAGGAACGAACTGATTTTTTTCGTCTTCGCCTTAAAAACAGAGCACTAAGTACAGCGCAAATTGTTGCAACTGTGGTAGACAGTAATTATTCCATTATCGGGAAACTGGACGCTGCCTCTGTTGCTTCTTTTTACAACAAAAGTGTTACCATTCTCAACTACCGCAACCAGGTTTTGTATCAATATGCTGATCAGCCCGGCAATGAAATTTCGTTAACCTCAGAACAGATAGAAGATATAAAGATCAGCAACGAATATTACTTTCAATCAAATAATCGCACTGTAGTTGGCATACAGTATCTGAATGAAGATCATAATTTTATAACGGTTATTGCTGCGGCAGATGTGGATGGTGAACAATATCTGGAAGATCTTCAGCGGTTATTACTGTTTGCATCTCTTTTTTCAACCATACTTTCCTTCCTGGTGGGTTTGCTTTTTGCCCGTACATTAGTAAGACCGATACGTCATATTATTGCCGAAGTGAACCTCATCAGTTCTCATAATCTCTCTAAAAAAATTGATGAAGGAAAAACCAACGACGAACTTCACCGCCTGAGCAAAACATTCAATGATCTGCTGGGCCGTTTGCAGGAATCGTTTATTATTCAACGTCGCTTTATTTCCAATGCTTCACATGAATTATCAACACCGCTTACGTCGGTTTCCAGCCAGGTGGAAGTAGCGCTTCAAAAAGAACGCAGTAATGAAGAATATAAAGAAGTTTTGAGAAGTATTCATGAAGATGTAAAAGGTCTTCATTTGTTAACAAAAAGCCTTTTAGATATTGCCAAAACTGGAACCGAAGGAAGCATTGAACTGCATCATGTAAGACTTGATGAGGTATTGCTCAGAGCAGCTGCAGATGTACAGAAGCTCAACAGTAATTATCATGTGTCCATTAATTTTGAAACCATGCCGGAAGATGAACAGGAACTTACGGTTTTTGGAAACAGCAATTTGCTGTACATCGCCTTCAAAAATATCATTGAGAACGGCTGTAAATATGCATCGGACAACTCATGTACGATTACTACTGTATTTTCTTCATTACACATAAAAGTGCATATACAAAGTATGGGGCAAATTATTAAACCCAATGAACTGCCTCACATTTTCCTGCCGTTTTTCAGAGCGGGTAATGTAGAAGAAAAAGAAGGATTTGGTCTCGGATTAACTTTGGTAAAACGCATTCTTTCCCTTCATAAAGCAATTATTACGGCCAGCAGCAGTACAGAAAAAGGAACCATTTTTACAGTAGAAATTCCATCCAGAAATAATATTCAGGATTTAATGCGGTTTTAATGCAGTTTTAATAACCCGGATGCATATTAGCATCCGTATGAAGAAGCGGGTTGCACTGGCTTTGCTAGTATTATCCTTCGTGTTCACAGCCGTATTACTGGCTGCCACTTTCAGAGATAAGCAACTGCTGAAAAAAGAGCGGGCAACACTCATTCTCAGGAATGACTCCCTGCACATACAACAACTGGAAGCAAAACAAAAGCTAACAAAACTTTCAAAAAGGTTGGATAGCCTTGAAAGCAAACAGATCAGTAAGAAATAGAAACTGTTTTAACTGATACAGGTAATACTGCAATTAAGAAATAATAACTACGGAAAACCATGTGAGTTATTAACCAGTAGTTGCCAACAGGCAAAAGGCCGTACTAACCAAAGAAAACCTAAGCCTTAAACAGAAGGACCTATCAATGGGAAAGCTGCTGGGCGCAGCAGCTTTCAAAGACCATTGCCAAAATAATGAAGCTTTGTACGATCAATGTGCAAGCTAACAAGACTGCAAAAAAGCAGTAGTTTTTCGGTTAATAGAGTGTTAAGCAATGCGGGTACGTCTGTACCTGCATTTTTTATATTTGCATGAATTAAGAAAAGTGAATACTACCAGCCATAAACTTCAGAAACTATTTGTATTTGCACGCAACAGGTTAACAAGAGCACAATATATTATCGTCGTAGCAATATTAACCGGCCTGTCGGCCGGTTGTACAGCAGTATTATTAAAATCAGCTGTTCATTATCTCCGCCACTTTTTTATTCCGGGTAAAGGCTTATTTTTTTTATTGCCTGCTGTGGGAATTCTTTGCACAGTAATAGTTGTTCAACTCTTTTATAGTGGTACACTTGAAAAAGGGATAGCGATGGTACTTCGTGCCATTGCAAAAAAATCATCTTTTATTCCAACCAGTAATACATATAAGCATGTAGTAACAAGTTCACTTACCGTTGGGCTGGGTGGTTCTGCAGGTTTGGAAGCGCCGATTGTAGCAACCGGCTCATCCTTTGGCTCTTTATTTGGGAGAATCACGGATTTAAATTACCAGGAGCGTACACTCATGCTTGCCTGCGGAGCAGCTGCCGGTATTTCTGCTGTATTTAATGCCCCTATTGCCGGGGTCATTTTTGCCATTGAAATATTGCTGGCTGAAACACTTGTGAGTTATTTTATCCCGCTGATGATTGCATCCGTTACAGGGGTATTGTGCTCGAAAATTATTTTACAGGAAAATATACTTTTCAACTTTGCCTTAAAGAAAGAATTCGATTATCACAATGTGCCATTTTACTTAATGCTGGGTGTTACCTGTGGTTTTCTTTCGCTTTACTATGCTAAGAGCTTTAAATTCACAGAGCGGTATTTAAATAAATTTCACCTTCATCCCTATTTAAAGGCATTAACGGGAGGTCTGTTACTGGCACTGGTTATTTATTTCTTCCCGCCTTTATTTGGGGAAGGATACAGCAGCATCACCCAACTTGCTAATTCAGATATTACAGAAATGATGACTGGGAATTTCTTTGATATCCATAATAATATTTCTTTGCTTTTGTTCCTCGGACTAATAATTGTCATGAAACCTGTTGCTGTAGCCATTACACTCAGCTCCGGGGGAAATGGCGGGAACTTTGCTCCCTCACTATTTACAGGTTCTTTTCTCGGTTATTTTTTCTCACGTCTTTTTAACGGCACAGGAATGTTTAAAATTCCCGAAGGTAACTTTAGCCTCGTGGCTATGGCCGGAGTACTAAGCGGAGTGATGTATTGTCCGCTAACTGCTATTTTTCTTATTGCTGAAACAACCAATGGTTACGGTTTATTCATTCCTTTAATGATTGTTTCTTCTATCTCTTTTTTTATAGTTAAACATTTTGAGCCCTATTCTATGGACTTAAAAAAACTGGCCGAAGAAGGAGAAATGTTTACTCATAAAAAGGAACAAAACATATTAACCACCATTACGCTGGAGTCGGTTTTATCTGATGACTACCAAAGTATTAATATCCATAAAAAGTTTTATGACTTTATTGAACTTGTAAAGGCAAGTGACAAAAATATTTTTGCTGTAGTGCAGGATAACAACACCTTTGCCGGCATCATTGAACTGAATGATGTGAAGAAATTATTATTTGAAAAAGAGAAACATCATAAATTGTCCATACGCAGTATTACTAAAAAACCAAGAGCCGTAATTTATATAGATGAGCCCTTGCAAAAAGTAATGGAAAAGATGGATGCTACTCAAACCTGGTATTTACCAGTTCTCACAAAAGACAAAAAATTTGTAAGTTTTATTTCTAAAACAAAGCTATTTAACCGTTACAGACAAATTCTTACAGAGCATCAGGATATTTATGACCATTGAACTGACTGAATTAGCTGTTGACCTCATAAAATTCTATAGGCAACCCATCAGGGTCTGCAATAAATGTAAACCGCTTACCTGTATATTCATCAATCCGTATTGGTTCTATGTCTACTCCGTGCTGCTGCATTTTTTCAATTACAGGTTCTAATTGCTCAACAGCAAAGGCAAGATGCCTTAAGCCGGCAGCTTCAGGTCTTGATGGACGTGGTGGCGGATGTGGAAATGAAAAGAGCTCAATTACATATTGATCATTGAGCGACAGATCCAGTTTATACGACAAACGTTCGGCCCTATACACTTCCCTGATGACCGAAAGCCCAAGCACTTCTGTATAAAAACGTTTGCTCACTTCATAACCGGAACAAATGATGGCAATATGATGTATTTGAGAAAGCATGAAATTGAATTTTAGGGATGAGATTGCTGAGGTTTTTGAAACTATAAAATAACTTAATTTCAACGTTATGGAAATACTACACACAGATAACGGTAAAAAAGGGAAATTTTATATTGAACAGGATGGTGAGCAGGTAGCTGAACTGGTTTATACATGGGCAGGTCCTGAGCGATTTATCATTGAACACACTGAAGTTGGTGATGTACTGGCAGGCAAAGGTGCCGGCAGGCAGTTAGTGGCAAAGGCTGTGGAATTTGCAAGAGAAAAGAAAGTTCGTATTATTCCTCTATGCCCTTTCGCCAAAAAAGTATTTGATAAAGTAGCTGAATACAGAGACGTGCTTTAATTCACTTACTGCAAACTGATGTTTACCTGCAACCCGGCTCTTGTATTGGTAACAGGCGGCGGTGTTGCAATATAACCCACTACCCTGCTTTGTTCCATAAACAACCGCAAACGCACCCGGTTGTTCAGCACATAATCAATCGAAGGATTGATGTTGAGTACTTTTTGTCCGCCAGTTGGAATGGTGTTACGTTGATCAAGAATGTTGTTGGCAATAGCATTATCCCTGTACGTAATATCAAAACGGAAACTGATATCATTCTCCAGCGTTTTGGAATCACTCTTGCTGAAAGGAACTTTGAAAGGCAATTTCAACCCACGTTTACGCCAGCCCAAACCAAATGTAATATCAACACTTCTTACTTCACTTACCTGGAAATCGATCAAACTTAAACTCACTGTACGGCTTCTGCCATAATCCAGTTTAAAGTTTAGTTGATTGGTCATTTGCACATCAATACCAATCAATGGCTGGAATCGTTCACTGATGGTTACATTCGGCACAATGAAATAAGGAACAAAGTTTCTTGAATTGGTATCAATGAAAGATGGGAAACCAAGCCCCAACTGATCTGCATACAACAGTGCCGATGTAAAGTTGTTCATACTCAGATTGCTGTTGTAGCTATGTGTAATACTGAAGTTGGTGAATATTTTATCCAATCCCGGTATTCTTGATAAACCATTATAGGTTAAACGCCAGTTCGGTTTAGGAACATAACGCTTGAATGGATTATCATTAATGCGTTTGTTCTCCTGCCCCAGCAATGCAATAGAATTGGGATCTTTATTTGTATAAGCTGCAATAAATGCAGGGATCAATACATCCTGTGCATAACGTCCGTAACCTTTTGCATAACCATCTGCATTCACCTGTCCACCGGTGTAAGGATTTAAACTCAACCAACGTTGAGACAAAGCGATCCTGTTTTGCTCAAACTGCAAGAATGTTTCTCCCGGTGTTGTGGCAGAAAACTTACGGAACATGGTTTGGAAGGATATGTAAGTGATGTCAAAACCACCGCCGGCAAATGGATTCAAATTGGCAAACTTGCCACCACCTGTTGTATCCTTGAAGAGACTTGATGAATTCTTGCTAAAAGAACGGCTCAAACTGATATCAATGGTGAAATCACGAACAGGTTCAACGGTTGCTTCCAGTTTCAACTCTTCACGATAACTCTGTGTAAAGAGGAAGTTGAAATTGGTATCCCTGGTCATCCATCCTTTATTGGCAGCACGGTTGAGCCAGTCAACATCCGGTTGTCTTCCAAATACAAAATCCAAACCCGGTGCACGGCTCTTCCAGTTTTGTCCAACGAATTGAGTACTGTCAGCATAACCGGGCAGTCTTGTATTGAATGATTGTGTATAGTTCACATTCACTGATTTTAATGCAGTGAACAGCTTCCCAACAAACTTCAGTGCAGGTGCCGGTTCTACCTGTATGCCTTTATCATTCTTAGCTTCTAAACGATTCAACCGTCTGAACAATTTCGACACATAACGCTTGCTCTTTCCAACCGTATCCTTTGGATTGAATTTGATATTGGGAGATGCCAGTTGCGGTTGTGCATTCGGATCTGTTTGTGTTTCCAGTGAACGAAGGAATTTTGATTTGGAATACAAACGCATGAAATCAAGCTGGCCCGTAAATATTTTTTGTTGAGAATTTTCAACAGTATTACCAAGACTTACCGCTAATCTTGATGCGCCAATCCAGTTATAGGTTGTTGCATAATTGAAACGGGCAGTCGTCCAGTCAAGTGCAGGAATTTTTGCCAATGGTAAATTGTAAGATGCATTGGCTATTTGCCGGTAGATCACATTTCTTCCGCCACGTAAAAAGTTTTTACGAACCGTATCTTTTTTGGGATCTGTATCAATACGTCCAAACGGCTCATCAATACGGGCATTATTGGTAGCCGAGAAATCAAGATTGAGGGAACGTGTCAAATCCCAGCGAAGATTGTACACTCGGTCAAATACAAAATACTTGTCATAGGTTTCAGGTATTTTGAACGGACTTGGTGGCACACCCGGTATTTGCACTTCTCTTGCACGGGTAGCGCCAAACTGCCGGTTCACATCAGCACGGAAACTCATTAAGCTGGGTCTGTAGTTGATATTAAAGTCTTTGATAATATTCCACCACGGACTTCGGTATTTGATAAGTTTCTTGAATGGCTCAATATACTTCGGCTGTGGGGCATAGTTATAACCAAGACCGGCATAATACTTCTGAACCACATCGCTTTCAATCAATGGGTTTCTTCTTTCTGTTTTCGTATAGGATGCACTCACATCAAAATTTGAAACATCATATACTTTGGGTGTTTTGTTATTGGTTTTGTTCTTGCGCATGTTGGTGACGTTGATCGTAGTGATCGCTGAAAAATCCTGCGCAATATTTTTTAATGAATCTTTATTGTTAACCGTATTGAGTTTGTCTTTGAATTTCACATCCTGGTCATATGGATCGTATTCAGGATTCATCACGGTTTGTGAATAGCTGGCATAGAAAGGAATATCAATTGCCAGTTTCTTAGGAAGCAGTTTTCCTAATTGTAAATTAGTTGCTACATCAAACTGGTAGAAGTTTTCACGGCTTCTTTCATTTACACGTTGTTCAATCGTACCAAAGCCAGCAGTACGTACAGCTCCTGAAACAGTTACTGTTCCCAAATCAGCCAGTTGTAAATCCATGCGACCAACACCTGCCCAGCCACCTGTTTCATCCAAACCACTTAAACGCAATTCGTTCAGCCACACTTCAGCACAAACTAAGTTGTTGGCATCTGTTTTATTATTTTCAATACCTACTAAGAAGCCTTTTACTTCACCAAGGTTAGGATTACCCATCACGGCCCAACGAATACCGTTACCACGGTTCTCTGTATACAACGTATTCACGCCTGTATTTCTTCTCAATTTGAAACGAACCAATTCTTCCAGGTTCAGATCAAATTCATTGGCACTTGGCCAAACAGTTGTATCCTTCAATAAACTTCCCCAGCGTGTTACCTTCAATGGCATACGTACTTCATAGAAGTTATTGATAAAGTCGGTACCAAAACGAATAACAGCAATCAAGTTATCATCCTGCAGCACATCAGTTTTACCACTGCTCTCTGCATGCATGAACATACGTACACGTTTGTATTGGCGCAGATCATGATTGAGTGTTTTGAATACAGCACGGCTTTCACCGTCCGGCAAATTACAGATCTGCATGCTCAATGATTGCTCATTCTGCAACAGGTTGATACCATTATTACTTAACTGCTGTACACGTTCGATGCCCGGAGGAATCACATAATTCACCGGAACACGCTTATCATTTTCTTCAACGTTAACAGCTGTTACATTGAAAGAGGTATTGGCATTATTGGTTACAGGAAGATACTGTCCCGTTGTATCCAACTGGAAGTTGAAAGAACGCCACATATTACGCACCAACTCCAGTTTACCAAAACGAACTACCAATGAATCTTCAAAGCCCGTCATGAACATACGGATGAATCGAATGGATTTGAAGTCAGGAATATTACCCACTTTGGATTGATACTGACGAATAGGAATACGGAACAGATACCATGTTTCCACACGGCTTTGACCATTGGCTAGATTTACACTTACGTCTCTTCTGTCTGCAATAAAGTTTTGCCCCACCTGCATCGCCGGATCAGCTTTAGGACGCATTTCCAGAATGTACTGGAAATATTCTTCCACTTCATTCAGCGTATTATCCCTGTTGAGGTCTTCGTTATCAGGATACAACGAAGAAGCAGATGTATACGTTTCATTACCACTTGAAACAGGACTGTTACCCTGCGGGTTGTTGAAGAATTTATAACGGCCAAGGATACCTGTATTGGTTTGATCATAAAATGCATCCCTGAAATGACGATAGTTATCACTGCTTGCATCATTGTTCAACGACTGAAAGGCAGCACCGCTGCCAAATGCATTTCGGAAATTGGTGAGAAAATCATTTCTGAAAGCTCTTTCATCATCATCCGTAAAACCATCAAAGCCCACATCCTGTTGAGGACGTTCTTCCACCAGGTTACTGAAGGCCTGTGCAATTTGAATGGGATTACGTGGTACACGGCTCCATGTACTTGTATCTTCACGTGCCGGAGTTTGTATCGTACTCAATCCATTTTCATAAAACCTGCGGCCGTCTTTCAAAATGTCTTCTGAAATGTTACCGAGGTTAAAATACATTTGACCACCGGTGCTTGTTGGATTCAGGATGAATGGATCCTGCACCCACATTTCAATAAACTCAATATTGTTGGTTTCAAAATCAATTTGATCGATGGCACGCATGATACCGCCCCACCTGTTTCTTGGATTCAGCAATTTTCCATTAGCACCGTTGATACTTCCCGGGCGTGCATCATAGTTGTATGGACCACGATCGGTTGGATAGAACGCCATATCAAACGTGATCAACTGGTTCTGCCCCAAATCAGCAGTTACCTGTGGAAACACTTCTATACGATTAATGAAACGTACACGGGGATCACTTAATTCATTAAGGTTACTTCCAAAAGGATTATTAGCACTACGGCGTTCCTGCAATACAGGTTCAATATTGTACCATGCTAATCTTGCACGGTTAAATCCATAATCCAGTTGATTGATCAAACCAGCTTCAGGAAACAGTTCCACACCAAAACGATCTTTGGCCTGAAAAGGAGTGGATGCCAATGTCCATGCAATAAATGGAAAGCGAAGATCAATACCATTACGTGTTCCTTCAAAGTCATCAATATAGATCAAACCACCTTGTCCTTTTTCAGGACGAATTTGACGGGCAGTGCTTGGTATGATGCGTGCACCTTCACCATACAAATTAATGGAGGATGGGGCACGTGTAGAATAAAAGGGAAGGGCATCCAGCCATTTGGTCATCCGTTTCCAATCACTTCTGAAATTCACATCAGCACCTACCATAGTATTGCGTATAGGATCATCACCATAATTCATCTTGGTGAAGAAAGGACGTTCGCCCAAACGCATGATGGCAGCACCAATGCTCAGTTGTTTGCTTTGACGTTCAATTAAACGATAATCAAAACGCAAAGCCATGAAGTTTCGGTTTTGATTACCAAACGTTGCATTATTTTCAAAGCCTACACTTACCGGAATACCGGAATTGATAATAGCCTGGTTAATGATTTTTACAGTTCCTAAATTATAATCCACCACAAAATCAACATTCTCCTGTAAGCGGTTACCCCCGGCCGTTACTGTTACACTTCCCTGTGGTACATTGAATGCTCCCAAAGAAATTTCACTGCTGGCACCACCGGCACTGCGTGATGCTCCACGGAAAATAAAACGGTTGAGTTGTGGTGATTGCTGTGCTACCCACTTAATGGAATCATACAACGGATAGAAAAGATATTTCTCCCGTAATTGAGTGGAATCAGGTCCACGGAAAATATAATTCAGGTCTTTACCGAAAGGTTCCAGCAATGGGAATACGATCCGGCTTTGTGAGGATATTACCGTAAACCCTTCTATGTAATCAAACACACCATCCTGCTGCGGATCATTTTGATTGTTCAAACGATCCAGGTTCACCAGCTCAATAATGGGTCTTCCTTTTTCTTCCCCTTCCGGTATATAACGTTTTTCGCCACCTCCCGGTTCCTGGTAAAGTATGTTGAGTTTAAAATCTTTCCGTTCCAGTTGACCATAACCCACAATGTAAACGTTCTTCATCATCAAATCCCAAACCGGTAATGCAGGACGCTGAGATGTTGCTTTCAACATTTTCAGGAATAATACTTTTTGTGTTCCTGAGTTATTGGCTGTTGTATCTGGTGTAACATCATTGGAGAATTCACCCACCTGGTATACTTTCCCATTTACGATGTATTGAAACGCCACACCCAATACTTCATCTGGCTGTAACGTAGTGTTCAAAGAAATAAAACCAATTTGCGGGTTGAAATAATATTCTTCAGGGCGAAGTTTTCTTGCAAAAGTTCTTTCAAAATCCTGTACCGGTGCCAAACCATAAGATTGAAGACGACTTGTTACCAACGAACCATCTCTTGTTAAGGGGTCATTCAACAAACGTTGATAGAGATCATTCGAACCATTTTGCGGATATTCAGAACTGGTAAGTGGATTAATGTTGTTATTGTAAGGGGAACGTTCACCCAGGTCCATAAAGGCTACCACATTCCTGTTCTCAGTAGTAGAACCTGTACGGTTGGTTACCCATACTTCCATACGCAGAATTTGTACCGGTGTTGTAACTGCCGGTATGTTGCGCATGTTCTTGTTATAATTCTCTTTAAAGTATTGTGCTAATAAAAAGTGACGGTTCTCTTCATATTCATCAGCCTTGATCTGAAATTGCTGCAAACCCGTTCCGCCTTGTGCCTGTGTTTGCTGACGATTGGAATTAGAGTTGGCCATCACGGCTGTTACATATAGTTTACCAAACTGTAATTCTGTTTTCACACCAAACAAAGTGGCTGCACCCGGCATTAATGTACCTTTTGCAGGATAGGAAACATTACCTGCTTCAATACGCTTGATGATCTGATCACTGCTGCCGGTATAATCCAGTTTTAACTGGTTCTCAAATTGAAAATTGGCCAGTGTGTTATACGTAACAGGAAAATTCAACTTATCACCGATCTTGGCATTCAAACCAAAATTGGCCTGCATATCAAAATCAAAGTTGCCGTTCTTACGGGCACGCTCAGGCAAGGTTGGGTTTTTAATATTTTGTCCCATGTAACCTGCAGTAAGTGTTACATTACCCTGCGGCCGAATTTCAACTTTAGGAACACCTGTATTGCTGAATAAACGATTGAAATAGGTTTCTCTCACCTTCAACTTAGGATCCTGTATGCGGCGGTTGAGGTCCAACGTTGTATTTAACCTGCGTTGAAAATATTCTTTTTCCTGCTGACGGCTTTTGTAGGCCACCATTTCATCAAACGTGAGATAAGTGGGTTTACGATACCAGCTGCGGCCAATCTTTTCATAGATGTAGTAGCGTTTGGTTGCAGGATCGTAAACAATTGAATCGGTGATGCTGCCGGGTTTATTTAAATCGAAAGGATTATTGCTCTTTGGATAGTTGAAGGCATCCCCTCTCCTGTCAACTAAAGGAAAACGCAAAGAATCTTTTGAGGGAACAGTATCTTTTACAAACGGAGTATCTCCTGCAAAGCTGAGTGTAGCAACACAGATGAATAAAGCAGCAAGCAGGGCTTTAGTGCCATGTATGGTGTTATGCAACGGGGTCAAAGTTTCGGCCAATCAAGGTTTTGGTTTTACAAACATTTCAATGCTGCTTTTATCAGGTCTTCAACCCGGCCTGTGCCGGCACCGGATTGCCCGGCTTTTTTGATCGCTGATTCTGCGGCATTTCTGGCAATACCTAAAGCAGTCAAAGCTGTTAACGCTTCCTGTTCTAAAGTATTGTGATTCAGTGTAGAAATATTAGCATCCGTTGCGGTTTTAGAAATTTTGTCTTTGAGTTCCAGTACAATACGCTGGGCTGTTTTTTTGCCTATTCCTTTGATACTCTCCAACAGGCTTTCGTTGCCCGTTAAAATGGCATTGATCAACTCATTTGGCTGGGCAGAAGACAGCATCACCCTGGCCGTTGCTGCACCCACCCCCGATACGCTGATGAGTTGCTGAAACACTTCCTTTTCTGCCTTATCATAAAATCCATACAGAACATGTGCATCTTCCCTGATGATGAGATGGGTAAACAATGTGCCTTCATTGAGGTTTTGAATCTTCGAGTAGGTATTCAAACTCACCTGTACTTCATAAGCTACACCATGACATTCAACATATACAACTGTTGGAGTTTTAAGTGTAAAGTTTCCTTTTAGGTATGCGAGCATGAAGCGAAAATAGAGGAAAAACTGATTAAACTGCCTGAGGACCTTGCAGTTACTGACAACTTTATTTTCCTGTATTTTTGCAGCCTTCAACTAATCAATCGTACATGAGCAATCAAATAACAGCAGCTATTACCGCTGTAGCAGGTTGGGTACCCGAAGACAAGCTAACCAACTTTGATCTCGAAAAAATGGTGGAAACAAACGATGAGTGGATACGTACCCGTACCGGAATTACGGAACGAAGAATTTTAAAAGGTGAAGGATTAGCCACTTCTGATATGGCCGCTCCGGCTGTGCTGGAACTTTGTAAAAAAAGAGGGATTACTCCTGCTGATATAGATTGTGTCATTGTTGCTACGGTAACCCCGGATATGGTATTCCCTTCTACCGCCAATATTTTATGTGATAAGATCGGTGCTGTAAATGCATGGGGATTTGATCTGAGTGCGGCCTGCAGTGGTTTCTTATTTGCTCTTACAACAGGTGCTACCTATATTGAAACTGGCCGTTATAAAAAAGTAGTGGTGGTGGGTGCTGATAAGATGAGTGCTATTGTTGATTATACTGATCGCAATACCTGTATTTTATTTGGTGATGGTGCAGCTTGTGTATTGCTAGAACCAAATACGGATGGTTACGGTATTAAAGACAGTATCTTAAGAACAGATGGAAGCGGTAAAAACTTTCTGCATATGAAAGCAGGCGGAAGTTTAAAACCTGCCACTATGGAAACAGTTGCCAACCGTGAACATTTTGCTTACCAGGAAGGACAAAGTGTTTTTAAGTTTGCTGTAAAGGGTATGGCTGATGTAAGTGCAGAGTTGATGGAACGTAATAACCTGCAAGCTGATGATGTGGCATGGTTAGTGCCACACCAGGCCAACCTGCGCATTATTGATGCAACAGCCAATCGTATGGGATTGCCCAAAGAAAAAGTAATGATCAATATCGGTAAATACGGAAATACTACTGCTGCTACTATTCCTCTTTGCCTGTGGGAATGGGAAAGTCAATTAAAGAAGGGAGATAATATTGTGCTGGCTGCTTTTGGTGGTGGTTTTACTTGGGGTGCTACCTGGGTAAAATGGGCGTATGACGGGAAGTAAGAGGTACGAAGTACGAAGTTGAAGCGGTTGTGAAAACAATCGCTTCTTTTTAAAACAACCCTACAATCCTGCCTTCCTCATCAATATCAATCTTTTCAGCAGAAGGTTCAGCAGGCAAACCCGGCATACGCATCACATCACCAAGCAGGGGAATTACAAATCCTGCACCCGCTGCAAACTCAAATTCACGCACAGTAACGGTAAATTGTTCCGGACGACCCCGTTTATTTTCATCATCACTCAAACTGCGGGGAGTTTTAGCAATACAAACGGGCATATGATCAAAGCCCAAGGCTTTAATTTTCTTTAATTGAGTTTTTGCTCTCGGTGTGTATTCAACTGCATCAGCGCCATAAATTTTTGAAGCAATGATTTGAATTTTTTCTTCAATGCCTGTATCCCAACGATATAATCCCCGGAACTGATTTTCTTTTATTGCAATGGATGCTGCTACTGCTTTTGCCAATGAAATGCAGCCCTTACCACCATGTGCCCATGCATCAGCTACCACTGATTCAATACCCATGCTCCGGCATTCATGTTGAATCAACTTTATTTCATCCTCATGATCTGTGGCAAAATGATTGATGGCAACAACAGGCCGCATACCAAACAATTGCAAATTTTCAATATGCTTTCTTAAGTTGGGCAATCCCTTTTCAACTTTTTCCAAAGAAGGTGTGTTCCATTCTTCTTTCAATGCGCCACCATGGTAACGCAACGCTTTTACTGTTGTAACTAATACCACTGCATGGGGATTTAAACCGGCCGATGCACATTTGATATCAAAGAATTTTTCAGCACCAAGGTCTGCACCAAAGCCTGCTTCTGTTACAACATAGTCTGCTAAACTTAATCCCATCTTTGTTGCAAGGATGGTATTGGTGCCCTGTGCAATACTTGCAAAAGGACCACCATGTAAAATAGCAGCATTGCCTTCTAATGTTTGCACCAAATTGGGCTTCATAGCATCTTTTAAGAGGACTGCCATAGCACCAACAGCATTCAGGTCACGTGCAAAAACCGGCTGGTTATCAAAAGTGAATCCGATAAAAATATTTCCCAATCTTCTCTTCAAATCAATCATGTCCTTGCTCATGCAAAGAATGGCCATGATTTCTGATGCAGGTGTGATGTTAAATCCATCCTGTCTCGGCATTCCATCACCGGTTCCCCCCAAGCCAACAATGATGTTGCGGAGTGAGCGGTCGTTCATATAATCACTCGTTTCCACACAATGGTGCGTGGGTCAAGGTTCAGTGAACGTGATTTGCTTTGCAGATTGTTATCAATAAGTGCCGCTAATAAATTGTTTGCTTTTTCAACCGCAGAAAAATCACCTGTGAAATGCAGGTTGATATCTTCCATCGGGATCACTTGTGAATAGCCACCACCTGCAGCTCCGCCTTTTATTCCAAACACAGGGCCCAAAGAGGGTTCCCGCAATACTGCAATGGTTTTTTTGCCAATTTGATTGAGACCATCAGTCAACCCAATGGAGATGGTGGTCTTACCTTCACCCAAAGGTGTTGGCGTAATGGCGGTTACAAGTACCAGGTGATGCTGCCTGATTTTTTCCTCATCAATTAAATGAATTGGAAGCTTGGCTTTATACTTGCCGTAATACTCAAGGTCGTCTTCTTTTACATGAATAGATGCCGCAATGTTTTTGATATGACGGATGGTCACTTGCTGTGCTATTTCAATATCACTCGAAAATGATTGTTGCATGGCTGTTCTTTAGAAACCTGCAACATAAGCAGTTGATCGTATGCATGAAATGACGGAAATCAGTGGAGGTGTTGATCTCTCCTTTGTCAACGAATTGTTCGGTACCAATGAATAAAATCTGTTGAAGGAATATCTGCTGCACCCAATTCCCGCATCATGGTTACCAATTGCCCCCGATGATAGGTTCCATGATTGAACAAATGATGAACTACCTGCCATACTCCTGATGTAAAAGATTCCCCTTTCATATTCCTGTAATCAAAATTTCTAAGTAGTTGTTCTTCCGTAACCCGGTTCATCCAACTGCTCCACTCACGGCTCTGGTTGAGTAATCCATTTACCGCTTCTTTCATGTTAGGATTGAATTCTTTACTGGGAATCAGCAATTGTGCATGCCCTTCCATCCGCTGCCACCAGATACTTTCTGCATCCCACATATGCAAGACCGTAGCATACAGGTTGGGAAAACTGCTTTTTACAATTTGCTGATGCAGATGTTCATCCATTTCCAGAATGGCATCGGTTATGGTTTGATTGGCCCAGGCATTAAAAGCCGCATAGCTTTGCAAAAGTTGTAGCATATCCTTTATTTAAAATTGGAAATTACTGAATAAACCGTTTGGCACATTCGGTAAAAACTCAATCTTCACGCATTTGAAGTTTGCTTACATTTAAAGCTCAATTACAAAGCATGGAACTTTCAACACGGATCATACACGAGAACAATGTTGCACATGAAAGCGGGGCGGTTACACCACCCATTATTCTTTCCACCACATTTGAAAGAGGCGAAGATGGCATTAGTTTTCCGGAAGGTTATATTTACTCACGCTATGATAATCCCAACCGGAAATCGTTAGAAAGTAAACTGGGGATGATGGAAAATGGGGCAGCCTGTGTAAGTTTCTCATCGGGTTTGGCAGCAGCAACGGCTGTGTTTCAAAGTTTAAAAACAGGTGATCATATTGTGTTGCCCGATGATGCATACTTCTCCATGTACTCCATCTTAGATCATTTGTTTGTGAATTTTGGGTTGACGTATACAAGAGTTGATCTGAGCAATACTGCTCAACTGCAATCATCCATACAACCCAATACAAAACTGGTGTGGATGGAAACACCTTCGAATCCATTGCTGAAAATAACTGATATTGAAGCGGTAGTATCCATTGCTAAACAGCACCATTGTTTTACAGTAGTTGATAATACATGGGCCACTCCATTTTACACACAACCATTGGAATTGGGTGTTGATATTGTTTTGCATTCAACTACCAAATACCTTGGAGGACATAGTGATATACTGGGAGGTGCCCTGATCTTTAAAGAAACCAATCAACGATATGAGTTCATCAGGAATTGCCAGAAATATGGCGGAGCTGTTCCCTCACCTTATGATTGCTGGTTGCTCTGCAGAAGTCTTAGCACGTTCAGTGCACGCATGCCAATTCATTCAGCCAATGCCATGCAACTGGCGCAATACCTGGAAACACATCCCAAAATTGAAAAGGTTTTATATCCCGGGTTACCATCACATCCGCAACATGCTGTTGCTAAAAAACAAATGAAGAATGGTTACAGCGGCATGCTTTCTATTTTGGTGAAAGGAGGAAGAGCGGAAGCCTTACAACTTGCCTCTCATTTACAATTATTTGCACATGCCACCAGTTTGGGTGGCGTAGAAAGCCTGGTAGAACACCGTAAATCAGTAGAAGGTGACACCTCTCCTACCACTGAAAATTTATTACGTGTTTCGGTTGGTATTGAAGATGCAAAAGATTTAATAGCAGATTTTGAACAGGCACTTGCAGCCATTTAATATATTCAACCAATAATATCTTGTTATGAGAAAAATTTTCATTGTACTCTTTGCTGTCACCTGTTTTCAAACAACACAAGCTCAAACAACTGATAAACGTTTGGCCGGTCTTGACACTTTCATCAACCGTATTTTAAAAGAATGGCATGCAGCAGGTGTAACCATTGCTGTGGTTGAAAAAAATAAAGTGCTGTTAGCAAAAGGCTACGGTTATAAGGATTATGAAAATAAAACGCCTGTAACTGAAAACACATTGTTTGCCATTGGCAGTTGTACCAAAGCTTTCACCTCATCATTATTGGCATTCCCCATGAAAGATGGCAAATTAGATCTGGATAAACCTGTTAATCACTATTTGCCTGAACTCCGTTTCATTAAAGATGAACTCACCAACAGCATCACCGCACGTGATATGATGTGTCATCGTACAGGAATGCCCCGTCATGATTTAGCATGGTACAGTTCCAAAACAAGAAGAGACAGTTTGCTTTATATCATTCGTTATTTTGAACCCAGTGCTCCTTTACGTCAGCGATGGCAGTACAACAATTTTATGTTTTTGGCACAGGGTTCTTTGGCGGAAAAATTGAGTGGCCAATCATGGGAAACACTCATCAAAGAAAAAATCTTTACACCACTTGGTATGAATGCCAGCAACACCAGCATGAACGATCATCAAAAAGCTCCTGATTTTTCTTTAGGCTATCGTGAAGAAGATGGCAAGGTGATCAAGATGAAGTTTATGAATATTGATGCCATTGGCCCCGCCGGCTCAATTAATTCCAACGCAAAAGATATGGCCAACTGGGTAATGATGTGGATCAACGGTGGTAAATTCAACGGTAAAGAAATTTTACCTGCTGCGTATTGCAATGAAGCCATCTCTTCACAAATGGTGATCAATGGAAGACTTCCTTCCAAAGAACAACCTGATGTATACCTGAACAATTATGGTTTTGCCTGGTTCCTCAGCAGTTATCGGGGTCATTACAGGGTGGAACATGGAGGCAACATTGATGGCTTCAGCAGCAATACCAGTTTTTTCCCAAGTGACAGTATTGGTGTGTTTGTTTCTGTGAATCAAAACGGTTCACCCTTACCCACTATCATCCGTAATACCATTGTTGATCGTTTGCTGGGTTTGAAATTCCGGGACTGGCATGGAATGCAAAAAGAAGCAGCTGACAAAGCCAAGGCAGCCGCCAAAGAGCAACTAAAAAAAGACAGTACACAACAAAAAAAGGGAACAAGACCTTCTCACTCGTTGGTTGATTATACAGGCACTTTTAAAAATGATGGCTACGGAGCTATTACTATCTTCCAGGATAAAGACACACTCAAAGGAACCTACAACGGATTGCATTTTAAGATCAAACATTATCATTATGATTATTTTAATTTCTCCTTTGCAGCCGATGAAGCTGATATAGATGAAGAAAATGCCATGAAAGGTTTGTTTACCATTAATGTAAAGGGAGAAATAGAGGCATTAAAACTCCCTCTTGAATCTTCAGTTGATGAAATTGTATTTAAAAAAGAAATGATATCGATTGATGTAAAGAAAGAAGATCTGGAAAAACTGGTGGGCGAATACGAACTTTCAGGAACAACCATTAAAATTTCCATCAAAGGTGAAAAAACATTAATGATGTTTGTTCCCGGTCAGCCCGAGTATGAGTTAGTACCTGTGAAAGAAAATATTTTTAATCTAAAAATTGCAAGCGGTTTTAGTGTGCGATTTGAAAAAGATGATAAAGGGAATGTGATCGCTTTGTACTCCATTCAACCAAACGGAACATTTAAAGCAATAAGAAAATAAAATGGATATTCAAATCAGGAGAGCTGTAAAAGAAGATTGCTCACGCTTACTGGAATTAATAAATGAATTGGCCTTATATGAAAAGGCACCACAGGAAGTAACCGTTACACTGGAACATTTCCAGGAAAGTGGCTTTGGTGAAAAGCCGGTGTGGTGGGCTTTTGTGGCGACCTCCCCTAACCCCTCCAAAGGAGGGGAACAAGACATTCTTGGTTTTGCCTTGTATTACATTCGCTACTCTACGTGGAAAGGACAGCGTATGTATTTAGAAGATATTCTTGTAACTGAACAAGCAAGAGGTAAAGGCATTGGCAAGTTATTGATGGACCAATTAATTGTTGAAGCAAGAGATCGAAAATTAAGCGGCATCGTATGGCAAGTGCTGGAATGGAATGAACCGGCTATCAACTTTTACAAAAAATACAACGCCAACTTTGATGCTGAATGGGTGAATTGCTCAATCAATGTATAAGGTTCCAAAAGCACAAGGCACAAGCGAAATTCTTGTGCCTTGTATCTATGTTCAGAAGCTATTTTCTTTAATTCACTCCATCTACCGTCATCTCTTTATTAATTTTCTGTACCAAACCCTGCAACACTTTTCCCGGACCAACTTCTGTAAACTTAGTAGCACCATCGGTGATCATGGCTTGTACACTCTGCGTCCAACGCACTGCACCTGTAAGCTGATCAATTAAGTTTTGTTTGATGGCTTCTTTATTAGAAACGGCTTTGGCTGCTACATTTTGATAAATATAACATTGCGGATCATAAAAGTTAGTGGCTTCAATTTTTGCTTTCAGTTCTTCACGGGCAGGTTCCATCAATGGACTGTGAAATGCGCCACCCACCGGCAATACCAATGCCCGCTTGGCACCAGCTGCTTTCATGCGTTCACAGGCAATATCAATTCCTTTTAATGAACCGCTGATTACTAATTGTCCGGGACAATTATAATTGGCAGGTACTACTACTTCACCCGTTTCATCACTCACCTGTTTGCAAATCTCTTCTACCTTTTCATCAGCCAATGCCAATACAGCAGCCATAGTGGATGGATTGATCTCACAGGCTTTTTGCATGGCCTGTGCACGAACACTCACCAGTTGCAATGCATCTTCAAAACTCAATACCCCATTGGCCACAAGGGCACTAAACTCACCCAATGAATGCCCGGCTACCATATCCGGTTTTGCTCCTTCAATACTTTTATAGGCAATAACTGAGTGCAAAAAAACGGCAGGCTGTGTAACATTGGTTTTGCGAAGATCCTCATCTGTACCTTCAAACATGATATCAGAAATACGAAATCCTAAAACTTCATTGGCCTGTTCAAACAAACGTTTGGCGCTGGCATTGTTTTCATATAACTCTTTCCCCATTCCTTTGAACTGTGAACCTTGGCCGGGAAATACAAATGCGTGTTTCATTCTGCTGATTTAATGCGCCAAAAATAAAGGAAATAAAAAAGAGAACGACCAAAAATGAAGAGTCTTGGTAAAACCCACCCCATACGATCAGTAACAAAGATAAAGACACCGAAACCCCTCCCGGGAGGGGATAAACATTCTGAATGTTTGAGAAAAAACTAGCTCAGCCTTGAACCGATCAATTTCAAGAATTCGCTGCGGGTTGTGTTTTTATGAAACTCGCCGCTAAATGCAGATGTAGTAGTAACACTGTTTTGCTTTTGCACCCCACGCATCATCATACACAAATGTTGAGCTTCAATGACCACAGCAACGCCTAATGGGTTGAGTGATTCTTTCATTGCTTCCAGAATTTGTGTAGTTAAACGTTCCTGCACCTGTAAACGTCTTGCATATACATCCACCACCCTTGCTACTTTGCTCAATCCGGTGATCCATCCGTTAGGGATATAAGCAATATGTGCTTTGCCAAAGAAAGGAAGCATATGATGCTCACACATACTGTATAGTTCAATATCCTTTACCACGATCATTTCACTTACATCTTCATGAAATTTGGCGCTTTCAATAATTGCTTTAGCGTCCATCTGGTAACCCATCGTTAAATACTGCATTGCCTTTGCCACCCGTTCAGGGGTTTTCAATAAACCCTCACGTTCCGGGTCTTCGCCAATATGCTTCAGCACTTCATGATAACTGGTAATTAAGCCTGATGTTGATTGCTCGTCGTATTGTTCTGTTTTTTTATAAGCCATGAGTAAATTTGAAGACCTGTCTACCGACAGGCAGGTTTGTTAATTTGAAAATTAAAAAGCACCCCAGATTTTCATTTATCAATTATACCGGGTATTCTACAAAGTTCCTTGGTGTTTCATACAACCGAATCTGCATATCCTTATCCTCATCAATATGCGGACGCAACAGGTTGTAAATAACAACAGCTATATTTTCTGCTGTTGGATTCAGGTGTTTGAATTCCAGGGTATCAAGATTCAGATTCTTATGATCAAATCTTGAATGCACCTCACGTTTGATCAAATCACTCAACCATTTAAGATCAACAACATAACCTGTTTCAGGATTGGGTACACCCACCACTTTTACGATCAATTCATAATTATGGCCATGAAAGGAAGGATTGTTGCATTTACCGAACACAGCATCGTTTTGCTCCATTGTCCAATCAGGATTGAAAAGACGATGTGCAGCATTGAAATGTTCGTGACGGTATACAGCTACTTTATTATTCATTGATAAAAAGACAAATAAACAGGTTCTTAAAGGTAAGAACTGTAATGAGTATTACAATTGAAAAAGAATGTTGAAAAACCAATCATCCATCCACCATATATGCTACTGAACCCATAATGCCGTAATGGAAAGTTCAAGAGTATGGTATACTATTGTTGATTTTTGAAAACCTGAATTGTTATAACAACAAACTGATAAAAAGGTTTACTCGCCAAAATACTCAACGTAAATACGGGGCGTTTCATACAACTTTACACAATGGAGCAGAACACCCTCTGGCAAATGAGGTTCCAGTTGTTTCCAGATTTCTACCGCCAGGTTCTCTGTACTGCACATTTTGCCACGCATAAAATCTACATCCATGTTCAGATTCTTATGATCGAGCTTTTCAACCACGTGCGTCTTCATAAGCCTGCTCAGCTTCTTTACATCAAATAAAAAACCGGTATCAGGGTTTACCTTCCCCTTAATGGTTACAAATAACTCAAAGTTGTGACCATGCCAGTTTTCATTGGCACAAATGCCAAATACTTCTTCGTTTTTTTCTTTGCTCCAGTTGGGATTAAACAGCTTATGCGCTGCGTTGAAATGTTCCAGTCTTGTTAAGTAAACCATGCTTTACTTTTTGGCACCTTCACAGCAGTTGGGCGGAAGGCAAATGAATATGCCTGACATTAGGCAGGGCGCAAATGTAGGCATTTCCTGCCATTTGAACAGCATCCGATTTTGCTTTAATCTTGCAGAAACTTTACCACGGATGAATTGCCTTATTGTAGCCGCCACTTCCTTAGAAATAAAAATGTTCATTCAGCATTGCCGCACCACGGAAAAGCTGAATCACATTGACCTGCAGCTTGATTTTTTAATTACAGGTGTGGGGATGCTCAATACAAGTTATTCCCTCCTGAAACATGTGCAGGTAAAACAGCCGCATGTGGTTTTAAATGCAGGTATTGCAGGCAGTTTTTCAACGAAATATGCTCCCGGTTCTGTTGTTGTGGTGAAGGATGAAGTAATTGCTGATTTGGGTGTAACTGAAAAAGACGGGTATAAAGACGTGTTTGATTTGAAATTGCAGCAGGCTTCTCAATTTCCATTTACGAAAAAGAAACTGATCAATCCGCACACTGTTATGATACAGAGAACGAAATTGCCTGCTGTTACAGGCATTTCAGTAAACCAAATCACTACTTCCAGGAAAACTGCGGAACTTTACACAACAAAATACAAAGCAGTTATTGAAAATATGGAAGGAGCTGCTGTGCATTATGTTTGTTTAAGAGAACAGATTCCTTTTGTGCAGATCAGAAGTATTTCCAATTATGTGGGTGACAGAAATAAAAAGAACTGGAAGATCAATGAAGCGGTAAAGAATTTGAATGCAGAGTTGATTCGATTGGTAGAGAGTTTGTAGTTACTTAAGTACTAAATATTTATGAAACTTACTTTAGGTTTTTCCCCTTGTCCTAACGATACGTTCATCTTTGATGCATTGGTAAATAATAAAATTGATGCTGAAGGTTTGGAGTTTGATGTGTTGCTGGAGGATGTACAGACGCTAAATGAATGGGCATTGCAGGGCAAGCTGGATATCTCCAAGATCAGCTATGGTGTGTACCCATTGGTTTTAAACTCTTATTCATTGCTAAAAAGCGGTGGTGCTTTGGGCAAAGGTGTTGGGCCGTTATTAATTACGAAGTCAGAAATACGAAATACGAATATTGAAGAACTACGTCAGTTAGTGAATAATTCAACAATTGCAATACCAGGAGTAAATACCACTGCGCATTTTTTATTTTCCCAGGCTTTCCCAACTGCAAAAAAGAAAACGTTTATGGTGTTTCATGAAATTGAAGAGGCTGTACTCAGTGGCAAAGTGGATTGCGGAGTGATCATTCATGAAAACAGGTTTACTTATCAGCAGAAAGGATTACATAAGCTGATCGATCTTGGTGAGTATTGGGAGCAATCTACCGGTCTCCCCATTCCATTGGGAGGTATTGTAGCCCATAACAGAATTGATGCTGATGTTCGTACAAAAGTTGACAGGCTGATTCGTAAAAGTTTGGAATATGCATTTACCAATTACCCGTTCGTAACAGAGTATGTAAAACAACATTCACAGGAAATGAGTGAGGAAGTAATGCGGATGCACATAGATCTATATGTGAACAATTACAGTTTGGATTTAGGAGATGAGGGCATGCAGGCAGTAAACAACCTGTTAAACATCTCTCAAAATACCTGAGTAGATTTTGAACTCCCCCTTTCATTATTAGATTTGATCTCTTAAACCAACTTCATGAGAAAGTTTTTCGTTGTCTTTCTTTTATGCACCAGCTATGTTTGTTTTTCTCAAACTACTCCCAAAAAAAGATTAAGTGTATTTGTTGATTGCAGCAATATGTGGTGCGATCTCACCTACATAAGAACAGAAATAAATGTGGTGGATTTTGTGATTGACCGGATTGCAGCTGATGTGCACGTACTGTTAACAGCACAAAACATTGGCAGCGGCGGGGAACAGTTTCAATTAATTTTTTATGGTCTCAATCGTTACTCAGGTATTAAAGACACACTTCGGTTTGAAACACTACCATTAGCTACTGATGCGGAAGAACGGGAATTAACTGTAAAATACTTACAGGCAGGTTTAGCACCTTTTATTGCCAAAGCAGGTTACCTGAATGAGCTGACCATTCAATCAAAACTCAAAACAGATTCAACAGGCAAGGCACAGCAAAGCAATCAAAACACAAAAGACAAATGGAATTACTGGGTATTCCGTTCGGGTATAGATGGTAATTTCAGTTCCGACCAGAATTATAAATCTCAAAACTTAAACGCACGTTTCAATGCTAACCGGGTAACAGATAAATTGAAAATTCTTTTTAGTGTCAATGCCGGGGAAAACAGAAATGTATTTAATATTGGAACTGATAAACTCACCATCAAAAATCATAATCTTAATTTCTCCCACACACTTGCAAAAAGCATCAATGAACATTGGACCTATGGTTATGATGTATTTGCATTACAAAACACATTCTCCAATATAAAGTCGCAGTTTTACATAAGCCCCGGAGTAGAATACAATATCTTTCCCTACAAAAATGTAAATTCTAAATTACTTACCATCCGTTACGGTTTAGATATAAGAAGAAACAGTTATTATGATTCTACCATATATGAAAAAACAAGAGAATTGCTGCCCGGTCAAAATCTTTCAGTCAATCTTTCACTCAATCAAAAATGGGGAACTATTTCAACGGGGGTAACTTATCGTAATTATTTTACTGACTGGCGTTTTTACAACATTTCATTCACCACTTTTATGGATGTGCGTTTAACAGGAAATCTTTCTTTTAATCTGTATGCATTCCCTTCCATTGTACGTGACCAGGTGTTTTTGCCTAAAGGTGATGCTACGAGTGATGATATCTTATCCCGAAGAAGACAATTACAATCCAACTACAATTTCTTTATGGGTTTTGGCATTACTTACCGTTTTGGAAGTATTCTCAACAATTTTGTGAACCCGAGATTTAATAATGGCGGTGGAAACTTCATGATCTTCAACTGAGTTCTTTTTTCAACGCCTTGCTGTATACTTCCAAACAACGCTTGCGGGCATATTCATGCTCCACTATCGGTTTAGGATAGCTGAACTCTTCGAACTCAGGCACCCATTGACGTATGTATTTGAGTTGCGGATCAAATTTTTGTGTTTGAAGATAAGGATTAAAAATGCGGAAATAAGGTGCTGCATCACAACCACTGCCGGCAGCCCATTGCCACCCCCCGTTATTGGCAGCTAAATCAAAATCCAGTAATTTCTTTGCAAAGTAAGCTTCACCCCAGCGCCAATCAATGAGCAAATGCTTACACAAAAAAGAGGCAACGATCATACGAACACGGTTATGCATAAATCCTGTTGCATTTAATTCACGCATACCTGCATCAACTATTGGATATCCTGTTTGACCATTGCACCACGCTTCAAACTCGTTTTCATTATGCCTCCATTCAATGAGATCGTATTCCTTTTTAAATGCTTTTCCTTGCCCAACCTGTGGAAAATTCCAAAGGATCATATGATAGAAATCTCTCCAGATGAGTTCATTCAAAAAACTTTCATTCAAATCTTTTGTATGTCTGGCCAACTCACGGATGCTGATGGTTCCAAACCGCAGATGTACACTTAGCCTGCTTGTACCCCTGGTGGATGGAATATCTCTCTGCTCCTTATATTTTTTGATCAGTTCATCCTTTATTTCAGTGGAAGGAAAAGCCTCACCTGTTGCCTTGAAACCCATTTGCTCCAGTGATGGAATTGGCTGTGAGGATTGCTTCAGGAAATTAGAAAAATATTTTTCAGTTGGATAACTCTTCAAATAAAAATTGCTGAGTGTAGCTTTCCATCGCTTACTATAAGGCGTAAACACTGTGTAAGGATTTCCATCATCTTTTACAACTTCACTCTTTTCAAATATTACCTGGTCTTTGAATGTGTGAAAAGATGTGCCTGCTTCAGAAAGAAGCTTTTTTATTTCTCCATCACGTTGTTGCGCATATGGTTCATAATCATGATTTGTAAACACTTTTTTTATATCGTACTTCGTCGAGAGCTGTTGATAAACATCTTTGGGATAGCCATAATACACTTCCATACTGCTGCCCATTTTCTGTAACTGCTGCTGCATATTGTTAACAGCATTATGAATAAACTCTACACGCCTGTCCGTCTTATCATCCACCAGATCTAAAATGGAACGGTCAAAAATAAAGATGGGTAGAACAGGATACTCATCCTTTAAAGCATGATAGAGAGCTGCATGATCATGTAACCGCAAATCACGGCGAAACCAGCAAATAGAAATTGATTGTTTGGGCATGAGATAATAACGGGGAAGCAGAAAAAAAGTTCATTTGCATTTAATCACAATTCTCACAAAAACAAAGGCTTTACAAATTGCTGAAATAACCGGACAGACTTATGATTATTATACTTTTTATTACCAATGCTCTTGACCCAACGTATCCCGTAAAATGCATTGGTCAGAAAAATCTCATCTGCTTCCTGTAATTCCTCAAAGGTATAAGTCCCTTCCCTGGCTTCAATACCTGTTTTGCTCATTTGTTCCAGCAGATAATTTCTCATTACTCCTGCCACACAACCTTCTGAAAGTTGGGGCGTGTGAATAATATCATCAGCAACAAAAAAAAGATTGGCAATGGTTGCATCACAAACCCTTCCGTATTGATTAAGCACAATTGCTTCATTCCATTTTTGCTGTTTGGCATATTGAGCAGCCAGAGCATATAAGAGGTAATTATTGCTCTTGATATGTGAGAATGAATCACATGATTTTTTACCTGCTTCAAACACTCCCAATTCAATGCCATTCTCATTCATGCTCACTTCCTTGTTTTCCAGGGGCCAGCATTGAATGAGATAGTTGAAAGCAGATGATGGCCGTTCCCACAACCCGCCTTCGCCTTTAAAAAAAGTAATACGTACACGGGCAGCATCCCTGCATTTGTTCCTGTTACTCAGTTCCAATATTTCATCATGCAGTTGGGCAGATGAAAAAAGCTTGGGCAGTTCAAAATACAATTGAGGAAGTGATGTGCTTAATCGAAGCCAATGCCTGTCCCACAAAGACATGTTACCCCGGTACAGCCGAATTGTTTCAAATAAGCCTTCACCATAACGAAAAGAACGGTTATCAGCATGAATGACCGGGGTACCTGCCTGAATAATTTTGCCATTAAGATTCATTGAAAGCATTGAAGCAAAGTAAAAAGAAAAGGCGACACAAATGTATCGCCCTGCTGTTATCAGTTGGTTTTGGTTGAAAGTTATCCTTCAATAATATTATTCTTCACTGCATATAAGATTAAACCAGCAGTGGAACGGGCACCAATTTTTGACTTGAGTTTATCCCTGATGGCCTCTACCGTACGAGGGCTCAGGTCAACTATATCTGCAATTTCCTTTGTGCTCTTTTCTTCGCACATAAGTTTTAATACAGTTATTTCTTTTTCATTGAGTTTTACATCATGATTATAACCATCGCCACCGGTACGCTTATTTTTTAAGCCATCGATCAAAGCTTTATTGGTAAGCGCATTAAAGAAGTACTCCTGCTCATGGCATGTTTTAATAGCTTCGTAAATGAGTTCGCTGTCAGAGTTCTTGGTGAGATAGGAATTGGCACCAAGCTCCATCAACCGGGTGATCATGGTAGGTTCATCATGCATGGTAAGCATAATGATCTTGATGTTGGGGTACAATTTCTTTACCTCAGGTAAAGTAGCAATTCCATCCATGATGGGCATTTGTACGTCCAGCAGAATTACATCAGGCTGAATGCTTTTAAGCATATTGAGCAAATGCATGCCGTTATCAGCTTCAAAAAGGATCTTGATATCCTTTTTCATACCTAAAGCTGTTTTTACGCCAGCCCGATAGAGAACATGGTCGTCTGTAATGGCAACATTAATGGTATCAGTCAAAGTAGTATTGGGTTTTGCAGTTTCCATTTGATACATAGAATATTATTTTCAAGGGTGTGGGAATCTTTCGGATGCAAGTTGCTAATTTTTCTGTTGTTTTTTTAGGTACAACTACCTGAATTTACAATTGTGGTTTTTACGGTCTTACTCCAGCAATTTATTACGCATTCCGTAAACAATTAACCCGGCTATCGTTTTTGCACCAACTTTATTTTTCATGTTCTGCCTGATGGTTTCAATCGTCCTGGGGCTGAGGAATACCTCTTTTGAAATTTCTTCAGTGGTTTTGTCTTCAGCCAGTAATTTGAGTATCTGAATTTCCTTTTCTGAAAACTTTACCGGGTTAGGATAGAATTGACGAACCGTTTTTTTATGATTCAACTTGAGTAACACAGCCTGGTTCACCAACTCATTAAAGTAAAAATCCTCATTCATGCAGGTAAGAATAGCATCATAGATCTCATTGGGATCCGTGGTTTTGGTAAGATACGCATTGGCACCCATTTCCATCATCTTGCTCACCATTTGCTGATCATCATACATACTCAACACAACAATTTTCAAATCTTCATATTCTTTGCGAATGAGTTGTAAGGCATTGATACCATCCAGCTCCGGCATCCTGATATCCAGTAATAAGAGGTCCGGACGTTTAATGGTTAGCTTATGCATCATTTCTTTACCATCAGCTGCTTCCCAAGCCAGCTTCAGATGCGGTTTGCCGCTAAGTGCCATTTTGATACCGTCACGAAAAATTTTGTGGTCATCGGCTATCGCAAACTTGATTTGCAGTTCAGTTGACATTGGAAATTATCATTTAATGGGTTACCGCAATATACATAAGCTATTTCTACAAACAAAGAATGCAGCCATGTTTTCTTCGTATTATTACGAAGACGGTTGGTTACTATTACGTTAAGCCGGAATCAATAAAACAACTTCAAATCTTTCATAATGAATAAATAAGCTTATCCAACGGTTTAATGCCAAAGCAAAAAAGAGTATATCCACATTCCCGAAAAACTAACAGGTAATTCTACGTGTTCACACCGTAAATACATGGAATCAATAATCAGTCAAAACTGCTCTTGCTGCAGGTTCAATTGAAAACTACATTTGCATTGTACGTTTGACATTGGTCAGCCAACAATCCTAAGAAAACCAAGCCTAACCCTTTATCCTGAAACCAACAGAAATTACTGGCCAATGTCTGTAACGTATTAGCGGCCCCGTCTTTAAAATCCACCTGAAACCAAATTAAGTGTTTACACTTATGCACATTTTTCTCACAGAGTGCTATTCCGTAGTACAATTCCAAATGCCACTACGTTAATTCCCTTATTTCAAGTTCGTAAATTTACGTATTTTGCTGCGTAGAAGTTCTCGTGTAATTACTCAATTTCCTTTGCTACTAATAAATTAGTAATTTGATTTACAATGTTTTAAGTTGCTATTTCAGAAGATATTCACACTGAAGGGTGTTGCTTTTTGCACGGGTTTGATGAAAATTAGCTATTCAAACTAAACTTCTAAAACCTACAACTATGCAGAAAGTATTACTTCAAAAACCACAGGTTGAAACCATCGGCCGCCACATTGGATACGAAGCTGGAGAAGAAATGGTAAAACGTTTTTACGACAAGCATCCGGAACAAGCATACGGCAATATCGTTGGAAGAGACATTATTGAACAAATTTTGGCTCAGCCAAATTGTGCCGGTGTTACCATTCTACCTGCTTACAACGACCAGGGCTTCCGCCAATCTGTTTTAGTTGGTATTGATAAACAAGGTCAACCAATTTTAAACTTCAACGTTGTAAATGCATCAGGTCAAATTGTTAGCCAGGAAGGTATTGTAGCAGACAGAATGGATACAGGTTGGGGTGGCAAAGAGGAAGAAACTCTGTAATGAGCTACTTCAATTAGTTTCTTCTTGTTATATTTGGCGAAACTAACGAAGTGCATATAGATGATATAGCTCGGCTTACCACATTACTGCCTGTAATAGTTTATTTTTCATTCAAAAAGAAAGGTAAATTATTACAGGCTATTGTTTTTTTTAACACGTTCTACCTCGTCTATGATTTCCTTTATTATCTCATTCGCAATTTTGATAAGGAAATGGGGGATTACTTCAACTTGTTTTATGTTCCGTTAGAATATTTGTTGATTTATTATTTCTTCAGGATATTATACAAATCAAAAAGTTCCCTGAAATTCCTAAACTATACTGTTTTATTCTTTCTAACATTTTGGGCTGTTTCTTCATACTTTATACCTGTAAGTACATTTAATTCAATCCTTAACGGTTTAGAGTCGCTGATCGTAATTATCCTGACTCTTATATATTTCTATGAAGAAATTAAAGCACCACAGTCATTATTTATCTATTCCCAACCTCAGTTTTGGGGAGTTATCGGTTTCTTCCTCTTTTTTGCGGGCTCGTTTTTTGTTTTCCTGTACAAGCAAACATATAAACAAGAAGAATTATTTCGTGAACAATACTCGTATATACATTCCAGCTTTTTCATACTCAGAAACCTATTATTTTCGATTGCTCTATTCATAAGACCTGAAAAGGTTAAAATCCCGAATGAGCGGTCGTCATTCACCTGAAAACTTTATACAATCCAACAACCCACATGTTTTTCCTTCAATCCCAAAGTCTTCAAAATAATACAACGTACGTAGTTTACTTCGGTACGTTTGGAATGCTGTTGCTGGCAGTGGGGCTCATTGTATTTATTGTATTCCACCAGCGTAAGGTGATCTATTATCAATTACGGATGCGTAACATGCAGGCAGAGCATCAAAAAATGCTGATCGATGCTACTCTGAACAGCCAGGAAGAAGAACGCCAGCGTATTGCCGCCGATCTTCATGATGATGCCGGGCCATTACTGGCAACGGTGAGGTTGTATCTCAATGAGAATCTCATTCACCAGGACCAGGCAACACAATTACAATCTATTTACAACGCCAAACAGATTGTGGATGATACCATTCAACTCATCCGTAATATTTCACACAGCTTGATTCCGCCCACACTCAAGAATTTTGGGCTGGAAAGTGCAATGACTGATCTCATTCAAAAGATCAATGGCACAGGGTCTATAAACGGCAGTTGCCGCTTTCATGATTACAAACGCCGTTTAAAACTGGAAGCCGAACTGTCTGTGTTTCGGGTTTTACAGGAACTGGTGAATAACATTTTGAAACATAGCAGCGCCAGCTTTCTACACATCACACAAAACAAATCAGAGAGTTATTTCTACCTGCGTATTCATCACGATGGTGATGGGCTTACACAGTTAGAATATGAAAAGATGAGAGATACTCCTACGGGGCTGGGGTTAAAAAATATTCACAGCCGCATAGAAATTCTTGATGGCAAAATATTTTTTGAGAAAGATTCAACCAATACATATTACAAAGTAACCATTGAGCTGCCAATTACTACTTTGCTGTAATCATGGCGTTTTTGCGTTACCTTTACAACCGTATTTACCTTACCTGTTATGTCGGAAATAAAAGTAGCCATAGCTGATGACCACCAGATATTCAGAAAAGGGGTAATTCTTTCCCTTCGCTCTTATACAAATCTAAAGTTTGTTCAGGAAGCAGAAAACGGAGATGAACTACTTGCCGGGCTTGAAGAATCAAAGCCAGATGTTATCCTGATGGATCTCAGGATGCCTGGAAAAGACGGGATTGAAACCACCAAGATCATCAGTAAACAATATCCCAATATTCATGTATTGGTTTTAACCATGCATGAAGATGAGCGTTTTGTAACCCATCTCATGGAGAATGGCGCCAATGGCTATCTATTGAAAAGCTCTGATCCTGCAGAAATTAAAAAAGCAATCCTCGAAGTTTATACAAAAGGCTACTATCTCAACAATTTTGTGAATCGTATCCTTCTAAAAAAATCACATTCCAAATTAAAAGCAGTTCCGTCTCTTAACAGTGAGATTCAAATCAACGATAAAGAGAAACAGGTAATTCGCCTGTTGTGCATGGAATATACAGCACAGGAAATTGCAAAGGAAATGGAAATAAGCCCACGTACTGTGGAAGCGATCAAAGATAGGTTGATGGAACGTTTCGGCGTTAAAAACTCTGTAGGGCTTGTTTTCTTTGCCATGAAACATTCGCTGATCGATTAATTCAGTTCCCGGCTGATGTGTTCGTAGGTTAACGCATCCTCCAAAAACTGTTTCATATCCCCTGCTAATTTACTGTTCAATTGTGAAAGGAGCTGGAGGTCCTGCATTCCCAATTCATATGCTTTGCGGATCGCATCGGCATTATTGCCTAATTCTATAATTGTATTTTCATCGTTGGTACGCCGATCTTCTTCCAGGTCTTTGAAGTCATCCAATAAAAGAATAGGTCTTGACAAACTGTACCAATATGGCAAAAATTGTTTCACCCAATCATCTGTAAGTTCAAGGTCCACCAGCGTAAATAAAAAACTATCGCTCCGGGCAAGCGCTTTGTGTTTGGTTTCAAATTGAAAAAAACTGGTGGGTTTGCCTGTTACAAAGGCAAACAGATCAGCCGCCAGTTTGGGTTGCTTTATTTTGCCATCAAGTAATTGTTGACAGGAATTTACAAACTGAACAAGATCGTATTCCCTTGCTTCATATCTTTTTAAACGGTCAAAACCCTGTTCCATCAGGCTTACATGTGCATCATTCAGCAATTGTTCTTTGGGAATACCGGCCTTGTGCATGATATCAAAGCCCAGCGGTATGGTTAAAAACCCGAACCCGGCAGATATATACACCCTTTTCGTAGCCCAAAAACGATTATTGGCAGGTACGGCCCGCTCATTGGTAAAGTAGTTGGCTATCTGCTCATCTATTCCGAACCTGCTTTGAAGTATCCGGGCGGTAATTACCATTTCGAAAACGATTTTTTAAAGAGTCACGTGATGATAAATTAGTTGTTGGGACGGTTGTAGGCAATGGCGTTTCAATCGATCTTCTGTTGGCGATAGCAGCCATTGAATCTGCAATTGGTTGTAATATATCCGGGCGACTGAGATAGTACCCATAGCTTTTTTCAAACTGCTCCCTGGTTATTTTATACGTTTTGAACACCTGTTCTGCTGCGGCTTTGTTTTGCTCCTGTAATTTAAACGCTGTATCTTTTGAAATCTGCAGTGAATTCACAGCATCTGCTATCAATAGATCCATCAATACTTGTTGCATTTGTGCCGGTTGTATGTATTGTTGGGGCACACGTTTGGAATCTGCACAGGAACAAAAAAATAACAACAGCAATATCTTCACAAATCTCATTTCAATTCCTGTTTATACTTGTTCGAATTGGTAAGATCGAGTCTTGATAAAATATCCAATGCCTGGCTTTTTTCAGTAGATGGTGCTTTTTTAAAAACGCCAATCAATTCATCTGATTTACCCAGCATAAAAAACTGAACGGCCATAAGGTTTGGATTGTCACGGTTTAAATTATCAAGATAAATAAGCGCATTTAATATTTCTGACCGTGCAGCAGCTTCATTTTCATAGATCTTATCCATCCCCTTCCTGTAATATGTATAATACACATCATGGATGAGGGCAAACCGGTTGTTGGTAAGGTTGTATGTTAAAGCAAAACGATTGCGATCACCATTTTCAAATGCTTTCCATCCCGAGATCTTAGGACCGGCTTCCGGCGCATTGTTTACAATATTCAAAGCTTTTTGGAAATAAGCGTCTCCTCCCCTTGGTGAAAATGAATCATAATCAAATCCCAGCATCATGTATACATAATAAGCAATTACAGCCGTGAGGTTGGAAGCCATTGCATCACTGCCGGAGATACGGTTTTCATTAAACTCCAGCGGCTGAGATTCGATATACTTAAAATTAAAAAGCTGATCCTGGAAATTAATGATGGGCGAAACATAGGAGGCTTGATAGACAGGTCTTGATACTTGAATGGTGAGTACTCCCGTATATTCGTTCACTTCAGGTGTTTCAGTAAGGTTGATGAGAAACTGGCAATTGATGCGTTCGTTAGGTTTAAAGTTATCAGTTGTCCATTTACGCTTATTAATGAAATTGCTGAGAGCGGTTTCCAATGTTCGGAAGATCTTCCTGTCAACAGTACTGGGCAATTGATTGTCTACAATTCTTACTCTGCAATTTATTTCCTGTGCCTGTAATTGCAATATGAGTAAAAACGAAACAAAGGATAGAACAATGGATTTAATCATTCATGATGTGTTTAATCGAGTCAACAATATCTGCAGCTACCTGTTTTTTTGATTTGAGTGCAAATTCCTTTTCTGTTCCATCTTTCAAGAACAAAGTTACCTGGTTTGTATCACCACCAAAGCCAGCGCCTTGGTTGTTCAGGGAATTCAGCACGATCATATCAGCATTCTTTTTATGCAATTTACCAAGTGCATACTCTCTTTCATTCGTTGTTTCGAGTGCAAAGCCAACCAGTATTTGCCTGCTTGTTTTTACAGCCCCTAGGCTTGCCAGTATATCTTTGGTTTTGGTAAGCTCAATAGTTAACGCTGCTCCATCCTTTTTTATTTTTTCTGAGGAAGGCGTGACGGGAGTATAATCTGCCACTGCGGCTGACATCACAGCGATATCAGATTGAGAAAAATGAGCCATAGCTGCTTCATACATTTCAGCAGCAGTTTGAACGTGAATAACAGTTTGAACAGAAGGCGGTATTATTTGATCGGAAGGACCCATGATAAGTGTTACATCAGCTCCTCTTGATGCAAACTCTTCTGCTATGGCAACACCCATCTTCCCGGATGAATGATTACCAATAAAACGCACCGGATCTATCTTTTCATAGGTTGGGCCGGCCGTTATCATGATTTTTTTTTTGTGAAAATCAGCTTTGCTGTTTTCTGCTCCAACGAAATCAATTACCCGTTGCAAAATCGTTTCGGGTTCAGCCATCCTGCCTTCACCAATCAACCCACTGGCAAGCTCACCACTTTCAACAGAAATAATATGATTGCCGTAAGCTTTTAGTTGAGCAAGATTTGCTTTTGTTGATGGATGTTTCCACATATCCTCATCCATAGCTGGTGCCACCAATACGGGGCATGTAGCAGATAGATACACAGCCATTAAAAGATTATCACATAATCCATGCGCCATTTTCGCCATTGTATTGCAGCTGAGTGGCGCCATGATCATTAAATCACCCCAACGGCCCAAAGCTACGTGGTTGGCCCAGCTGTTATCCTCGCTCAAATCAATGAGCACAGGATTTTTAGACAATGTTGCAAGCACCAGTGGTGACACAAAATCCCGGGCAGCTGGCGTCATTACTACTTTTACATTGGCTCCTTGTTTTACCAGTAACCGAACCAACAAAATAGTTTTATAAGCAGCTATGCTTCCGGAAACGCCTATAACGATATTTTTCCCTTCTAACATACGGCTGTAAAATAGCAAAAATCAGTTGAAGTAAATAAAAATGGCAGCCTTTGCAAGCTGCCACATAAACTCTTTATCATTTCTTTATCAGGAGAACAGATCGTTATCAGCTCTGCGGTGATAGATCTTGTCTTCAGCAAATTCCTGGGTGGCAAGAATGGCCGGGTTAGGCATACGCTCATATGCCTTTGAAATTTCAATTTGCTCCTTGTTCTCATGAATTTCCTCAAGGCTGTCTGTATGACTGGCAAACTCTTCCAGCTTATTATGCAACTCTTCCTTTAAAGAAATATTGATTTGATTGGCTCTTTTACCAATAATAGCAATTGACTCATACAAATTGCCTGTTTTGGCTTTAATATCAGCCAGGTTTTTTGTTTCAACCACATTACTGGTATTGGCACTAACTTTTCTTATCAGTCTGCTCATTGTTGATGACTTTTAAACTGTTTTTTGAAAGATTAAAATATTTTTCTGCGTCTTTTATTAACTTACTGTCAGGGAAACGATCTACAAAATCATAATACTCTTCTACTACTTTCTCGTAACGTTCCTTCTGCTTTGCTTCAATACTCATGCTGGCAAATTCATAATAAGATCTGATGATCATGAGCTTGTATTCATCTGTACGCTTTGATTCCGGATAGTGATTCAGGAGATTTGTAAATGAAATAGCGGCAGCTCTGTATGCCCCGATATTGTAATACAATTCCGCTCCTTTATACTCTTTTAGCTCCAGTTTCTCGTAGCACTGGGTAATAATGTTCCTGGCTTCTTCCAACTTGGAAGATTCAGGATAATTATTGATGTGTGCCTGCATAAAACCAATTGCTTTTTCAGTAGGTGTTTGATCCAACTCTACTTTAGGCGATTGCTTGAAAAAACTGTAAGCATGCATGTAATCTACTTCTGCTGCACGCTGGCTCTTGGGAAATGCATCCAGAAATCCTTTGAACAGGTTTTCTGCATTCATATAATCCTTGAGATAGTAAGCACAGAAAGCGTATTTATAATAAAGATCTTCAAACCTTGGGTCGCTTCTTAAAACAGGGAACAGGTCTTCATAAATAATTTGAGCCCTGCTGTATTTTTTATTGGCGAAATACTGTTCAGCCATTCTCAATTTGTACTCAACATCATTACTCTTTAAAATCTTAGTTACTGTTTTTCTATTACAGGCAACCAACGAACCAACCAGTACAAAAAGCAATAAAAACCGTAATCCAGTATTCATAAATGCGGGCAAAGTTAAGTATTTCGGGCAAATTAACCGGAACCTTTTCAAATAAGGCCTTCTTGGCGGTTAATCTTTTCCTAAAGAAGAAGCCCCCGCAAAAACGGGGGCTTCCATTATAAATCGTCAGGACTTTTTATTTCTTTTCAGCACGGAGCTCAACAACTGAAGGATCACCTTCGCTGCAATCGTATTGGGCAATTACACGGTCAGCGCTGATACCTTGAGTTTCAACAAGATATTTAACGATAGCGTCAACACGTTTTTGACCGGCAGCCTGGCCAGATTTGCTCTTGGCAGCACTACCACAAACGATCAACTTACACTCAGGATTACCACGGAGGTTCGTAGCTACACTGCCGAGAAGAGCTTTAGCTTCTGCAGAAAGATTAGCGCTACCTCCTGTGAAGTTAATGCTTGGTAAATCAACCAAGTTACATGTAGGCTCAGGAGCTACACGATTCTTGCAGCACTCAGGATCTGGACACTTACCAACTCCATCAGCATCTACCGGCTGGCATTGAGTTGGAGTGATCAATTCTTTATCCTTACAATCAGGAACACCGTCACCATCTGTATCACGGCTAACACCATGAGTATCAACAGGGCAACCTGCCGGAGTGTTAGGCTCATTATCGAATTGATCAGTTACACCGTCGCCATCAGCATCATCCAAAACAGGTTTTGGCATTTTCATGTGGCGGGGTGCATTCAACTCGTTATAAGCATAATCCAATGGGTTTAACCACCAAAGAGGCTCAACAGCTTTCGCACCAAGGCTATAGTTCAAATTCACATTTGTATAATGCCATGAATCGAAATCACGGGTTAATACAGGATCACCTACAGAGTATTCCTGCCAGCGTTGACCATCGAGAAGATCATCATTAGTCCAAGTCAATACTTCTTCAACACCGATGCTGAAACGCTTGCTAAGTTTGAAAGTTACACCCACGCCTGCATTCACTGTAGGTTTGAAAGTCATATCAAACAATTTAGGACGACGGAGTTGATGACCATCAGCAAGAGTTTCATATTCGCCGTCCATGCCAGCTTTCAAATCACGACGGATCTTGTTTCTGTTTTTATAGTTTCCTTGTTCATAGCTGCGATAAACAGTTTTGAAAAGGTTTTGATAAGTACCACTTCCGTTAAGGGCGTCAATTTTAGCTTCATATACCATACCACCAATACCACCTAAACCATAAATAACAAAACCGGTTTTAGCTTTATGGAAACGCACGTTATTCAAGGTAACAATACCCTGTAATGCAACCTGGTGCATTACTGTACGATAGTTATAATATACAGGATCGCCACCATTTTGATCTCCCAAGCTTACACCAGCAGGGTAGATTTGGTTAGGAGCATTACTTCTTACCTGGTAAATAGTACCATTAGCAGGATTTTGCGGTGTTGGAGGAAACTGCCACTGTGTATTCAAAGGAGCAGCATATCTTGAACTCCAGGCAGGATTCCTTGAAAAGTTTACTGCAGGGTTCCAATTTAAACCACGTGCAATACCACCTGAATATGCTAAACGGGCAGAAAATACATAACCCATTGCTTTACGTACATGAGCGCCCCATCCCCAGCTGGGAACACGTGCACTTACGTCGCCACTTACAAATACATTACCAACGCTGATACCTACTTCCCACTGGTTGCGTGGTTTTGCAGGAAAGGGATAAGTGTTTTGTAAAAATTCACTGTGTTGAGATTGACTTTTCTTTGGAATCAGAGATGAATCTTTCCAGTCGTATGAACTCTGGGCAGATAGATTGGTGATTAAAAAACATAGGGCTCCTAACAAGAGAGCGTACTTTTTGCTTGCCATAGTTGTTGTATTAAGTTTCGAAAAATCCTGATGATTATTGCAAAAATATGTATCACAACTTAAAAAGCAAATTTTTTGTGCTTATTTAATCCTTTCATTTTTAACCCGGAAGACCTTACTTGAGGGATAAATCAACATTAAAAACAGGAATTAAGGCCCTGTATCGTAAATTGCCGCCTCATGAATTCCATTGAACCCATCCAGTCACTTATCAAAGATGAGCTTCTTGCTTTTGAAGATAAGTTCAGAGATGCGGTGAAGAGCCGTGTTTCCCTGCTGGACAGAATTATGCAGTATATCATTCGACGAAAAGGGAAACAAATACGTCCCATGTTCGTGTTTTTGAGTGCTCGTCTATTCGGCGCCGTTGATGAAAGCACTTACCGGGCTGCTGCCTTAGTAGAATTACTGCATACAGCTACCCTGGTTCATGACGATGTGGTGGATGAGGCATATGAAAGAAGAGGTTTTTTCTCCATTAATGCTCTTTGGAAAAATAAAATAGCCGTGCTGGTGGGAGATTACCTGCTTTCAAAAGGATTGCTTCTTTCGTTGAACAATAACGATTTCGAAGTACTCAAGATCCTCTCCACTGCCGTTGAAAAAATGAGTGAAGGAGAACTGCTTCAAATAGAAAAATCCAGGAGTCTGAACCTGAGTGAAGAAATCTATTTTGAGATCATTCGCAATAAAACTGCTTCTTTACTCGCTTCTGCCTGTGGTGCCGGTGCATGGACAACTACCAGGGATAGCCGAATTTCTGAACAAATGCGCAAGTTTGGTGAAAAAGCAGGTCTTGCCTTTCAAATCAAAGATGATTTGTTTGATTACGGATCTGAAGCAATTGGTAAACCTACCGGTAATGATATTAAGGAGAAAAAGCTCACGCTCCCATTGATCTATACACTCAACAATACAACGGTGGCCAGGAAAAAAGAGCTTATCTACATTATTAAAAATAAGAACAAAGACCGTCCAATGGTGCAGTACGTGATTGATGAAGTAACAAAGTCCGGCGGTATAGAATATGCTTCCCAAAAAATGTTTGAGTTGAGAGACGAGGCCATCACTATATTGAATGAATTTGAAAACAACGAAATACGCAACGGTCTAGAACAACTGGTACGTTTTACTACTGACAGGAAGTATTAACACATGCAAAAAAGATGGACAATAAGCAATGTTGATCCAACAAAAGTTGATCAACTGTTTGGGGATTTGAAAATACATCCTGTGATTTGTCGCATCCTGGTACAGCGTGGTATTGATACATTCGAAAAAGCCCGTGATTTTTTCAGACCACAATTGCAGCAACTCCATAGCCCATGGCTGATGAAAAACATGGAGAAAGCGGTTGACAGAATTCTAAAAGCTATTGAGAAAAAAGAAAAAATCCTGGTATTTGGTGACTATGATGTAGACGGAACTACCAGTGTTGCCAGCATGTACCAGTTTATTACCACCATCACTTTACCGGAGCTTATTGAGTTTTATATTCCGCATCGCTACCGTGAAGGATATGGCGTTTCAAAACTGGGAATTGACTATGCCAAAGAAAATGGATTCTCACTCATTATTTCCCTTGATTGCGGCATTAAATCAGTTGAGTTAATTAAGTATGCCAAAGAATTGGGAATTGATTTTGTAGTATGTGATCATCACCTACCTGATGATGCTCTTCCGCCTGCTGTTGCCATTTTAAACCCCAAACAAATTGATTGCAATTATCCTTACAAGGAATTATGCGGTTGTGGCGTTGGTTATAAACTTATTTGTGCGTTGGTTGAAAAGTTGCAGTTACCGTATGAAAGTGCCACCATCTATCTTGATCTTGTTGCCACAGCAATTGCTGCTGATATTGTTCCAATAACAGGAGAGAATAGAGTTCTTGCTTATTATGGTTTGAAGAAAGCAAATGAAAACCCATGCAATGGTATCAAGGCATTAAAATATTTAAGCGGCCATGAAAAAGAGTTGCACATTACCAACCTTGTTTTTTTAATAGCCCCACGGGTTAATGCTGCAGGAAGAATGGATGATGCACGAAAAGCAGTACAGATGTTCATCGCCAAAGATTATAAAGAAGCATTGACCTATGCTGAAATGCTTCATAGTGATAATGATGAACGAAAAGAAGCAGATGCAAGTATTACAGAAGAAGCTTTGGCCATCATCAATGCAAGTGATGAATTAAAAAATAAAAAAACGACCGTTGTATTTCAACCTCATTGGCATAAAGGCGTAGTAGGTATCGTTGCATCACGTTTAACGGAACATTATTATCGTCCTACTATTGTTCTTACAAAAAGCGGAGAATATGCTGCCGGTAGTGCCCGCAGTGTAAATGGGTTTAATTTGTATGAAGCCATTCATGCATGTCGTGAACATTTGTTGGGATACGGCGGACATTTTGCAGCTGCCGGACTAACATTGTTACCCGAAAATATTCCTGCATTTACAGACGCATTTGAACAAGTGGTGAGTTTGCAAATTGCAGATGAATTGCTGATCCCGGAAATTAAAATTGATGCAGAACTTTCTTTTGCAGATATCGTTCCCGCTTTTTATAACATTCTGCAGCAAATGGAACCCTACGGACCTGAAAATATGCGGCCGGTCTTCATCAGCCGAAAGGTGACGGATGCAGGTTACAGCAAGATTGTAAAAGAACAACACCTGCGCCTGGTATTAAAGCAAAACAATGTTGTACTCACCGGTATTATTTTCAGAGCTGCCCATTTGTTCCCGGTTGTACAACAAGGACCTGTTGATGTGGTTTACACCCTTGATGAAAACGAATGGAACGGATCTGTTTCACTTCAACTTAAGGTATTAGATATACGACCCTCCGTTCTGCAATAACCGGTTGTTGTTAATAAAAAAATCACAAGCTTATTCTTTATTCTTAGCAGATTAAGAATTAATTTGCATGAATACAAAACTTCACCTTCAATGAGAAAATTTTACACTTTCGTTTTTGTGTTGGTTGCATGTTACGCCAATGCACAAACATATCATTTACTTTCTGGCGGTTCTTTTACACAAAATTGGGCTGATAAAGGGTTGATCACAACGAATGATGTATGGACAGGGGTTCCGTCTATCATTGGATATAGGGGAGATAATTTAACTGCTTCAACCGGAACCGATCCTCAAACAATTTTAGCTGAATCATCAGGTGGCCTTGTTGTAGATGTAAATGCAAATATCACGGACGTGAATTTTAATACAGGAGGTGTTACCGAGATGGACATTGCTGATCCCACAATAGCTTTTCAAGGTTCAGGAACGGCTGATGCCCCATCAATTGTAATTTTCTTGAATACTACCGGCGTAACTGGCATAAGAATAAGGTATAACTTAAGAGATCTGGACCCGGGAGCAGACGACTCCCAACAACAAGTTGCATTACAATACAGGATTGGAACAACAGGTGATTTTGTAAATATTCCGGCCGGGTATGTTTCCGATGCATCTGGTGGTGGAGCTGCAACGCTTGTAACCGCCGTTAATGTATTATTACCCGCAGCCTGTGATAATCAGGCACAGTTGCAAATAAGAATTATGACAACAAATGCCATTAACAATGATGAATTAATTGGGATTGATGATATTGAAGTTTCACAAGATGCTGCAGCCTCAGTAAATGATATCATTCGTGATCCCAACTATGTTCGCATCAGCGGCAATCCTTCTTCTGTGATCAATATTCAGTTCAATAAAACCATCAGTTCAGAAGTACAAACGCTGTTATTTGATGCCGGTGGTAAACTGGTGCTTCAAAAAAGATTAGGACGGATTACAGAAGGACAGGTGGAACAAATTTCACTGGGTCATTTACCCAAAGGTTTATACATGCTTAGTATCAAAAGTAAAGATGGAACTTTCACAACAAGAGTGGTGAATTAACATATTACTTTATCTCATTGAAAAGCCCGGAATATCAATCCGGGTTTTTTATTTCAATTAATTAATAACAAGTTTGATTTCCAAGTACACTTCATCCCTACATTTGTCCCTTGCAATTTTTTAATATGCCAAAACTATCGACCCTTTTTCTATTATGCTTATGCTTTCAGTTAAATGCACAAGTCTATCACAACTTATCAGCCGGATCTTTTTTGCAAAACTGGAATAACACCGGTTTAATTACTGCTGATGATAATTGGGATGGTGTTTCTTCCATTCGTGGATACAGGGGTGATAATCTGGTAGCGGGAACAGCTGTGGACCCGCAAACCATTTTGGCAGCCGGCTTTACAACTCCATTAGATGTAAATGCCAACCGTACTGACCCCAATACTTTTGTAACAGGCGGAATAAGTGAATTTGAATTACCCAATCCTGTGGTAGCCCTCCAGGGTTCTGGCACTGCTGACGCACCTTTCCTTGTATTTTTTTTAAACAGTACAGGTGTTACTTCCATTCGTGTGAAATACAAGTTGAGAGATGTTGATGGCTCTGCAGATAATGCATCCCAGCAATTTGCATTGCAATACCGTATTGGCAACAGTGGTGATTTTGTAAATATTCCGGCGGGTTATGTGGGTGATGCTTCTTCCGGACCATCACTTGCTACACTGGAAACCAATGTAGATGTATTGTTACCTGCTGCCTGCGAAAATCAATCAGAACTTCAACTACGCATCATTACCAGCAATGCATTTGATAATGACGAATGGGTAGGCATTGATGATATTGAAATTACTTCCAATAACGGGGCTGATAACACACCTCCCACCATCAGCGCCTTACTGCCATTGAACGGTGCTGTAAACATCAACCCCGCAAGTACGGCCAGCATCACTTTTTCTGAACCCATACAAAAAGGCATTGGCTCCATCACCATCAAACGGAATAATGACAACAACGTTGTTCAAACCATTGATGTAACAACTGCTGCTGTAACGGTAAGCGGTTCCGGTATTACGTTCAACCTGGCACTTGCTACCAATACACAATACTATATTGAAATACCCGCAGGCTGTTTTAAAGATGCAGCCAATAATAATTTTGCAGGCATCAGTGGCAATACTATTTGGAGTTTTACAACTGGTTTGGGTTTGCCCACCTCCTACTCTTTTAATTTCAATTCCTGTTCATCAATGCTGAGTGATGGGTTTTCTGAGTTCAGTAGTAATGGTGATTCAGTTTGGAAATGCACCACCTTTGGATTTACCGGAAGTAATGGCGTACAGATAAGCGGATTCAGCACCGTAAACGGAGCTTTGCAGAATGAAGACTGGTTGATTTCACCTGCATTAAACCTGAATGGTTTTGATATTCCGTTATTGCGTTACAGGAGCCGTACAAGATTTTCAGGTTTACCACTCAAGCTCTTTGTTTCTACCAACTATAGTGGCAGCGGCAATCCTTCATCAGCCACATGGAAAGAAATCAACGGTAAGTTTCCTGCCATTGATACAGATGTATGGACCACAAGTGACAGCATAAATCTCAACAGCTATAAATCTTCCAATACATACATTGCGTGGGTATATTATTCCAATCCCACAGATGGTGCTGCAAGATGGACGATTGATGATGTGGTTTTATTCAATTCACCAACAGCACCTGCTGCTGCTATTACCACCACTGAAACTTTACTTGACTTTTTTATAGTACCTAATGGCAGCACTTCAACAAGCAAAGCATTTCAATTTTGGGCCAATGATGTAACCGGAGGATTAACAATTACTGCTCCTGCCGGATTTGAAATCTCCAAAGACAATACTGTTTTTTTTGCCGGCTTTGGTTATGCAGGTTTGGATTTACAGAACCAGCAAACCGTTTATGTTCGCTTCAAACCTGCAGAAGCTGATAAAGGGTATGGCGGCGGATTACAATTTGCAGCCACCAACATCACAGCTAATAAAGTTGATGTAAGCGGATCTTCCTTACCCAGAGAAAAATCATTGGACATGGTAACCTGGAACATTGAATGGTTTGGTCATCCGTCCAATGGGCCAACAAATAATACCAAACAAGCCGCCTTTGCCAAAAAAGTGATGGATAGTTTGAATGCAGATATTTATGTGCTGCAGGAAATTGTTGATACAGCTTTATTGGGTACACTCACCCGCTCCCTCAACGGAACATTTGATTATGCTGTTTCCTTATACTCATCCTTAGCATCCAACAGTAATGATCCTGACTGGGCTTTGGGTCAAAAGCTGGCCTTTGTTTACAAACGAAACATGTTCAGCAACATCAGCACAAGAGGATTTTTATTAAGTAATGCAGCCGCTACCGATTCTTTTGCAAGTGGGCGTGTACCGTTTTTGATGGAAGCCGATGTAACGGTGGATGGCATTACCAAACGCATCAGTTTCATAAACATTCATGGTAAAGCCGGCGCTACCTTTAGTGATTACAGCGACAGGCGTGGAGGCAGTAAATACATGACGGATACGCTCAACACATTCTTCGCTACCCATCATTTTACGATTGTGGGTGATTATAATGATGACCTGGATGCCACTATCGTTCCTACGGCAGGCACTACCCAAACTCCTTATTTTCATATAACCACTGACCCTGCCCGTTATACACCGGTAAGCCTCTGGAACAGCATAAGAGGCGACAGAAGCACATTCAGCAATCCTGAAGTGATTGACCATGTAAGTGTGAGTAATGAGATGAATGGTGATTACCATGCATTTTCTTCCATTCTGAGAAGAGATGTAACACCCTTGGTAACTCGCTTTGCAGATAGTGTGAGTGATCATATTCCTGTAATTGCACGTTTTAACCTGAGACAAACCAATACCAATCTTGTTACCTCAGTTCGTAACATTATACGTGATGCCGGCTTTGCCAAAGTGCTGGGGAATCCATCTGAACAACCGTTACTCCAGTTTGGGAAAAATATTGCCGGCGATGTACAACTAAGGCTTATGAACAGCAGCGGTCAAATAGTATGGCAAAAACAATTGAGTAGGGTTACTGCGGGACAATTACATGTATTGGAAATGAGAGCCCTTGCAAAGGGAGTCTACACCATTGTGATCACCAGCAGGGAAGGTATTTTCAGCCAAAAATTGGTGAGGTAGTTTGTGTAAAGCCCCATTGAAAGAAGAACATTGAACCGAGCGTGGCAAAAACGACCCCTTGTATGAACTGGTGCCCATAACATAAAGTCCTGCTTTTCAATGCCATTTATGGCATTTGTATTCATCCGTGTAAATTCGTGCCATCCGTGGCAACTTTCTTTCTCAAACCTTTGGCCGGCCAGCATTTCACCCCTATCTTTGCCGCCCCAAATCTGTATTGGCAGATTTTCCCTCCGCAAGGAAGGAATCCAGTGGGAGAAACCCAATTGTTAATTAAAATCACAAGAAGTAATGAACAGTTACGAAATGATGGTGATTTTCACCCCAGTGCTCAGCGATGAAGAGTTCAAAGCAGCACAAAAACGTTACACAGACCTGGTAACGAAAAATGGTGGTGAAATTGTTCACAGCAACCCCTGGGGTTTGAAGTCACTCGCCTACCCCATCCAAAAGAAAACAACCGGTATTTACTGGGTTGTAGAGTACAAAGCCCCTTCTGATTTCAACGCAAAATTGAATGTACAGTTACACCGTGATGAGCAGGTGCTCCGTCACATGTACACTGCACTGGATAAATATGCTGTTGAGTACAACGAAAAGAAGAGAAACGGCGCATTTTCTAACACTGAAAAAGCGGAGGCTTAATTATGGCAAAGAATGAGATCAAATACTTAACGGCCATTAAGACCGATAAGCCCAAGAAAAAGTATTGCCGTTTTAAGCGTTACGGCATTAAGTACGTTGATTACAAAGACGTAGAGTTCCTGAAAAAGTTCGTGAACGAGCAAGGTAAATTATTACCACGCCGTTTGACCGGTAACTCTTTAAAGTATCAGCGTAAAGTAACTGATGCAGTAAAGAAAGCTCGCCAGATGGCATTGTTACCTTACGTAACAGATCTGTTGAAATAAATCATTTAGTAAACCTTTCCCTAACCCCCGATCTTTCTGTACGGGGAGACAGTCCGCCAAAAGTCGGACTGGGTTACGGAAACTAAAACAAACAAAATGGAAGTAATCTTAATCCAGGATGTAAATACACTGGGCGGTAAAAACGAGGTAGTAAAAGTAAAGAACGGTTATGCCCGTAACTTTTTAATTCCTCAAAAATTTGCAGTAGAAGCTTCTCCTTCTAACTTAAAACAACTCAATGAGCGTTTGAAAGTGCAGAAGAAAAAAGAAGATGCAATGCTGGCTGAAATTAAATCAGTAATTGCAAAGCTTGCTGAAGCTCCTGTAAAGATGACTGCTAAAACAGGTACCAGCGGTAAAATTTTCGGAAGCATTACTACTGTAATGGTAGCACGTGCTATTAATGAACAAAAAGGTTATGAAATTGACCGCCGCAAAATTCACCTGCCCGAAGACATGAAAGAAATCGGCACTCACAAAGCCAAAATTGATTTTGGCAATGGTAATGAAGCTGAGTTTGAGATTGAAGTGGCAGCTGAAGCGTAATTCTTTTCAATTGAGTATCCTCAATATAACCTCCCGAATAGATCGGGAGGTTTTTTATTGGCATAAAGTCAAGATTCTTTTTTTGTATTTTCAACTTTTATAATGTAACAGATATGAATATCTCGAAAGTTATTGCCGGCGTCATGAAATGGGGCACATGGGGTGCTAAGTTTGACACTCCATCGTATGAACATATCATTAAAGAAAGTATTGCTCGTGGTGTTACCACTTTTGATCATGCTGATATATACGGAGACTACAGTACAGAAGAAGAATTTGGAAATGTGTTGAGAAAAGAACCATCACTTCGCCGGCAAATGCAGCTCATTACCAAGTGTGGCATTCGCAGACCCTGTGTTAACCGTCCGCAGTTCAAGATCAAATCCTATGATACATCGCTTGCACATATTGTTGAAAGCGTTGAAACTTCTTTGAAGAATTTAGGAACAGATTATATTGATGCTTTACTGATTCACCGCCCTGATTTTATAATGGATGCTGATGAAATTGCCAATGCATTTGACCGGTTGAAAGAACAGGGCAAAGTGCTGCATTTTGGCGTATCCAATTTCACACCGTCACAGGTAAGTTTGTTGAACAGCCGATTCAAAGTAGAGATCAATCAAATACAGGCATCCGTAGCATATCTTCACCCGTTTACAGATGGCACATTGGATCAATGCCAGGAACTGGGGATCATCCCCATGGCATGGAGCCCATTGGGAGGCGGCAATATTTTTGCTGCTGAAGATGATGAACGTATGCTGCGTATCTCGGCCGTAGCAGAAATGCTGGCAACCAGGTATAATTCATCTCCCGACGTAGTATTGCTGAGCTGGTTGCTGCAGCATCCTTCCCGTATTGTGCCTGTACTGGGCACATCCAAAGTGGAACGGATACAATCAGCCCTCACCGCCTCAGAACTGAAGCTGGAACGGGAAGAATGGTATATGCTCTGGCGTGCCAGTACCGGAAAAGAAGTAGCATAAATGCATGTAATGTCAATAAGTGTTTTTATTTTTAAGCTAAGCCTTGCAAAAACATGCAGGGCTTTTTATTTTACCATTAAAATCAACTGCTATGAAATGTAGATTGCTTGTATGTTTCATTTTATGTGCGCTGGCACTCAGTTCCTGTAAATTGAAACGGCCTTCATTAACTGCTGAGTTCCCGGGTAAAGTATCTCCTACCATTGCATGCCCCGGGCAAAACATCACCATTGAATGGGATGCAACATTTATAAATGCAGATTGTGCCAGTAAAGGAGCAGCTTGTAAACGTGACCCGTTAACGGTTGAAGTAACAGGCACGGGTGGTATTTCATTTAAAGAATCCCCGGCACCGATAACCGGTAATCATAACAGTGTGGTAACCGGAACAGAAGATGCCACTATCACTATTCATGCATTTGACAGTGACCAGGATCTGGGAACCTCCTCTGTAAAAATCAATGTACTTTCTCCCGGAGAGCTATTAAGTTTTGATGCAGTTTGTGAAGGCATTTGTGCCGGTGATATGGCTGCATGGAAAGATATGGCTGTTGATTTTAAAGACCAATCACTCTCTGACCTGATCGCATTAAAGCAAATAAAAAATACAAATGCATTCGATGTGGAGTTGACTGTTTATTATCAAAACGGTGAAACTGCAACCGTGAATTTAAAAGCAGGGGCAACCAGTTCCTTATTCACCAGTCGTGTTGCAAAAGTTGCTGCCAAAAACAAAGCTGATATAAACGCCTGTAAAGGTGGCGCACCACCTGCATCTATTAAACTGCAGGTAAGTTATGGATGCTTATAATGGCTGATAGCGAAAGAAAAACTTTTGTTTCAGCACATGAAATTCAAAACGTTTGGCAACGATCAATTCACCATCCAGTTGAGCGGGCAATTCTTTATCACATTCAATCAAAAAAGATTCACCGGTATGGTGTTGTATAAAAGGCAATTCTAAATGATTGCCTTTTTCAATTTTAGGAAGATAAAAAAACCGTTGTAAGATACTCAAGGGTTCAGAAGTAATGAGATCGATCAAACCATCCTTCACTGATGCTTTGGGTGATACATGAAAACCGCCACCGGTACGTGATGAATTATTCACCATCGTCAACAACAGTTTTCCTTTTTTGGTAAACCCATTTCCTGTTATTTCAAATGAAGATTCTTTGAAGCTGAGAATCGTTTTCAATACTACGAGGTAATAACCTAAATGACCACCAATGATGCGGATCGCTTTCATTTGTTTCAACACTTCGCCATCAAATCCGATCCCCACTCCATTCACAAACAAGTATTCATTGCATTGAGCTGCATCAACCGGTTGAGGTGAAGATGATAAAACAATTTCCAGTTGCTGTTGCACATCAGCATCACCATACAATTTCCATGCAAAATCATTACCCGTGCCCCCTTTAAAAATCGCCAGCGGCAGTTGAATATCCGGATAATGATTGATAAAGTAATTCAAGGTACCATCACCACCAACGATCCACACATCTGTAAATTCTTTAAAATCTTGGGGCCATTCATCTGTAAAAGCAACACATGTAATAGAACGATGCTGAAGCTGCTGTTTCAACTGCTCCATTAACTTCAACGATTTTCCTTTTCCTGCTTTTGGGTTTACTACTAATGCTATGTGCATGCAAGTATCTTATTTTAACAAAGAGAAAAAGAGTAACACAGAATTTTCTTCTCCGTGTTACTCCTTCACTCCTCTTCTCCGTGTTCGTTATTGTATTACGGCAGGAAAGTTGGCACTTTTAAATTTTTGATTATACTCATCAATCGCTTTTTTCAAATCATCCTCCATCTGTGCTTTGTATTTAGTCCATTCAGCTTCCAGGTCTGCCATTCTTGTTTTTAAACCGTTGGTGATTCGTGGGTCATGCACATCGGCCAGGCTTTTGATATTAAAGAATTCCGCATTGAGTTTGCTGGGCCAGTTGATCACATCCTGGAAATTACGCTGACGTGTCTCGATCAGGTTCGCTTCCCATTCATCAATCTTTTTAATCAATGCTTTGCCCGCATCGATCAACTCTTTATTTTCTTTTTTATCCTTGAGTAACTCATTATAATTCTCCACCTGCTTTTTTACTTTACGCATGTTGAGGATTGCTGTGTGAATGGCAGAAATATTCTCTCCCACTTTTTTCAAAAAGCTCTGCTGCTCATTCCAATCAGCTGCACTTACTTTTAAATTAGGATCAGCCGCCAATGTGAAGGTTGTTTCAGTTGTTGCTCCCTGGTAACTTAACACTGCTTTGTAAGTACCTGGTGCCACACGATGACCACGAAAATCACCATACGTAAATCCTCCCACCACAACAGGAGAAATTTGTTCTCCACGAAAATCCCATGCAAAGCGATTCATTCCTTCTTCAGCGGTTAACACCGTTGGTGGCGGTGGACCACCCGGAAAAGGTTTGAACGTTTCATCTTTCTTGTTGATATAAGTTCTGATCACTGCACCATCGGCATCTTTTATTTCCAGCTTCACCAAATTCGTATCAGGTTTGGAAGGAATGTAATAATCAAACATCACACCTTCCACGGGGTTTCTTCCAAACGCATTGCCGGGATCTAAACCGGGAATACTGGCGGCACCGCTGTAACGAACTGTTGTTTTAGGTGCAACAATTTTCAACTGCTTATTGGCAATCAATGAAGCTGCTTCCTGTAACGGACTGATGTCATCCAAAATCCAAAAGGCTCTTCCTGCGGTAGCAACTACCAGGTCATTATCTTTTATCACCATATCAGTAACAGGAACCACCGGCAAGTTCAATTGCAGTTTGTGCCACTGTTCGCCACCGTTATAAGAAACATAAAAACCTCTTTCACTTCCCGCATACAACAGGCCTTTCACTTTTTTGTCTTCACGGATCACTTTAATAAAATCATCTGCATCCACACCGGTGCTGATGCGTGTCCATGTTTTACCATAGTCGGTTGTTTTGTAAGTATAAGATGCATAATCATTCAACTTGTAACGGGTAGCGCTGATGTAGGCAGTTGCTTTATCATGCGGCGACAATTCAATCGAATGAATATTACTTTCAGGCAAACCTGCCGGAGTTACATTGTTCCAATTGCCACCACCATTCATAGTTACATGTACCAAACCGCAATCACTGCCTGTCCAGATCACGCCTTTTTCCAATGAAGATTCAATCACATAATAAATGGTATTGTAGTTTTCACCACCTGCACCTTCATTGGTCAATGGGCCACCACCTTCACCCTGTTTGCTTTTCTCATTCCGTGTGAGATCAGGGCTGATCTCTTCCCACTTCAAACCACCATTGGTTGTTTTTAATAATACATTGCCTGCATGATAAATGGTTTTGGGATCATGTGGTGATGCAACGATGGGTGCATTCCAGTTGAAACGATACTTCATGTTCTTCGGTTCTACTGCCAAATTCAAACTGGGGTACGCCTGTATATCTTTTGATTCATTTGTTTTTGCATCCAGCACTTCAATATAACCCTGGTAACAACCGCCATAAAATTGTTGGGGGTCGTTGGGATCAAAAGCAATCCATGCGCTTTCACAACCGGGGCCTGAAGTCCAGTCTTTATCTGTAATACCAAAACCATTGGTACGGCTCATGATCATCACACTGGTATTATCCTGCTGACCGCCATATACCCAAAACGGAAAACGATTGTCAACATTGATGCGATAAAACTGTGCAGTAGGTTGATTATTGAGTGTGCTCCAGCTTCTGCAGTTGTTATAAGAAATTTCACCACCACCATCATCCGCCAACGCTACATTCTCACTGTTGTTGGGATTGATCCACAAGTCATGTGTATCACCATGACCCACTCTTACATTGGCAAATGTTCTGCCACCGTCAATGGATTTCATCATAGGTGCATTGAGCACATATACGATATTTTCATTCTTTGGATCAGCAAACACTTCCATGTAATACCAACTGCGGCTGGTAATATCCTGGTTGTTGCTGAACAAACTCCATTTCTTACCGCCATCATCACTGCGGTACAAACCTGCTTTTGATTTCTCTGCTTCTACAATAGCATATACCCTGTTACTGTTGGCTCTTGAAACACTGATGCCGATCTTTCCCATTTCTGTTGGCAATCCATCCATGATCTTGTTCCATGTTTCACCACCATCGGTGGATTTATACACCGCACTTCCTTTACCACCGCTCACCACTTTCCAGGGCAAGCGTTGATGCTGCCAGGTAGCAGCATACAAAATGCGTGGATTGTTCATGTCCATACTCAAGCTGCTGGCACCTGTACTATCATTCACAAATAATACTTTGCGCCAGGTAGTACCACCATCTGTTGATTTATAAACACCACGATCTGCATTGGGGCCATGCACCGTTCCCTGTGCAGCTACATACACTACATCAGGATTTGATGGATGAATGATCACATCACTGATATGTCTTGTATTGGTGAGACCGATGTTCTTCCATGTTTTACCTGCATCTACCGATTTATATACACCATCACCATAACTCGTCATTACACCACGAACAGCATGTTCACCGGTACCTACATAGATAACGTTGGGATCACTTTCACTCACCGCAATATCACCAATGGAACCTACTTTAAAAAAGCCATCGCTGATGTTGATCCATTGCATACCACCGTCTTCTGTTTTCCAGACACCACCGCCGGTATAACCTACATAATAAAGTTTGTCATTGTGCTTGACACCACTAATGGCATTGGCCCTGCCACCACGGAAAGGTCCGATGTTGCGCCACTTGAGGCTTTTAAATACTTCATCATACTTAACAGGTGAAGCAGTTGCTGTTGCAGCAGTTTTTTGTTTTTGTGCGGATGAGTGCAGGCCAATAAGAACAGCCATGCACAGACTGAACAATCGTAACATAATAGTTGGTTTTGGGAGATGAATGTAAGAAGGAATGGGGAAATGAGGAAGAAAATGAAAGATGGCAGATGAATTGATTCTTAGAATACATAATAACCTTTTGTATCTTTAGTCAACAACACCACCCCGCAACTTGAAAACCAAATTTTGCTGCCTGCCAAAGACCTGAACATTGATTTTACTTTTTTAAACCCATCAGCATGAAAAAGAATGTACTCCTTCTTATTCCTGTACTCATTGTTTGCATCAGTATGACATTGATTGAAAAAATTTGGATGGGTACAGAACCTGTTCAAAAGGCCAGAACTACTGAGGTCATAGGATGTGCACCTGATGGCAATGAACAATTCAAAACAGATATCAACGGGAAATTCATTCCCCTGTTACCGGGCTGGGGCAACCATAGTTATGCCATCACCACATCAAATGACAGTGCTCAAATTTATTTCAACCAGGGATTGAGCATGTATTACAGTTATCACTGGAGGGAAGCGGTGGCTTCCTTTAAAGAAGCAATAAAATTCGACAGCAGTTCTGCCATCTTATACTGGGCACAGGCATTGGCGCTGGGACCTACTTACAATTATGGTTACAATTATAAAATGAACAAAGACATTCCTGCCATACTGCAACGGATGAATCAATATAAAGATCAGGCTTCAGCAAAAGAAAAAGATTTGATCGATGCTATGAACAGGCGTTATCATCCGCAAGATGCAACCGATGAGCATAGAAAACAACTGAACGAAGATTATGCAAAAGCCATGGAAACAATTGTTACAAAGTATCCTGACGATATTGAAATGAAAGCATTGTATACTGATGCTGTGATGCTGGTGCACCCATGGTCTTTCTGGAATAATGACGGCACTCCCAAATCATGGACGCCACAATTGGTTCAGTATTGCCGGGATATTTTGGAAAAATCACCACAGCATCCTGCAGGTTTGCATTATTACATCCATGTAACAGAAGCGTCCCGTAAACCTGATGTGGCATTGGCCAGTGCCGATTCGCTCATAAAATTATATCCCGGTATTGCACATATGGTGCACATGTCAAGCCATGAATACGAACGGATCGGTTATTATGAAAAAGGAGTTCATGCAAATGAAGCAGCCGACAGGAGTCTTGGTCAATATGCAGAAATGGCAAAGGGTCTTAATCTTTCCGTGCATACAACTCATTACTTTGCCGTAGACGCATATTGTGCATTGAGCGGAGCCATGTATCAAAAAGCAATTCCAAAAGCCATGGCCGTTCGTAACAGTGTGAACCCTACTGCTGAAGACACGTACAATCAATACATGTATATGTTACCCTACATTGCAATGACGAGAATGGGCAAATGGCAGGAAATTCTGGACGATCCAACATCCGTTCATCCTGATTGGAAATATGCAGGCATATTATACGATTTTGCAAAAGGGATGGCATATGCAAAAACAGGTAATTATACAAAAGCAGAAAAACATCTGCAGGCATTAATTGAAAAACAAAAAGATCAGCAACTGCGGAAAAAATTCACTCCATATATGAGCAGTCCGTATGAATGTTCGATCATAGCAGAAAACATTTTGTTGGCGAATATTGAGTTTCTGCAAAAAAAATATACTGCAGCAATTACATCTATTAAAAAGGCGATCATGGCAGAAGATAATCTTATCTATTCGGAACCTAATTTATGGATGTTACCTGCAAGGCAATATCTTGGTGCATTTCTCTTAACCATGAATAAACCAACGGAAGCTGAAAAAATTTACAGGGAAGATCTTATGTGGAATCCCGGAAATGGATGGTCTATGCTTGGATTATATCAATCATTGACAGCACAAAATAAAAAGACTGAGCTGAATAAAATAAAAGAGCGCTTCGAATATTCGTTCTCAAAAGCTGATCAGTTACCAACTGCATCAGCATACTAAAGCAATGAAGTATCAACGACACCTGCAATAAAAAAAAACGGCTGGTGTTTTACCAGCCGGTTTGTACCATCTAAACAACTTGAATAATCATCTAACCTGCTGTCATTAGCGGTTCACAGTCACTCTTAAAAAAGTAGCAGGTATGGAAGTGCTGTTAGGATCACCGCTTTGGTTTTGTTGATTGAACAACTCTTCCAGTTCACGTTGCAAATCTTCCACTTTGCCGTTTTTCTCAGCGGCTTCAAATGCATTCATGGTAGGACCATAAAAATTCCGGAAGTTGCTTAAGAACTCAGAGGGTGAAAAGGGAGCACGAAAAGTGAATGTATCTCTTGCAAATGAAATTTGCTCCTTCGAGATGCCGGCTGCTTCAAACCGTTCTGTAACATGGTTTTCAACACCCCATAACATCGGGCTTACAAAACCTTCCGGTGGCGGTGGTGTATAAGCTGAACTAATGCGTAATATCTGTGCTACCAATGTAGGATCACCGGGTATCCAGTTACCCATTACGATTCGTCCGCCGGGTTTTGTAACACGTACCATTTCTTTAGCAACATCCATTGGTTTGGGTGCAAACATGGCGCCAAAGATGGTAACTACTAAATCAAAACTTTCATCTTTGAGTTCGTGCAAATTGCTGGCATCACCTTCCTGAAAACTGCAATTGGTAATCCCTTCTGCTTTTACTCTCCGGTTGCCTGCTTCCACTAAGTTGGACGCAATATCAACACCCAGCACATCTGCTCCCAATTTTGCTTCAGGTATAGCTGTAGTACCATCACCACAACCAAGATCCAATACTTTTAGACCAGGTGTAATATTTAATGAAGCTGCCAGTGCAGCGCCACTTTCACGCATGCATTGTGCAATGCGGGTGAAATCTCCTTTTTCCCATAATGCTTTGTTCGGATTCATGATGTTGTTTTTTAGAACAACAAGGTAGGTATTGCATGGCCTTTTTTGCAACAAGAATTTTTCAACCTTTCAGTTTGTTCTTCAATTTGGGCAAAATTGCCGGGATTGTAACTCCGGATGAAGCAATTTCCGCTGTTAATACATTTCAACTTTCTTCCTACATTCACCCCATGAAGAAAACAGTTTTTATTACAGGCGCTACCTCCGGTTTTGGAAAAGCCTGTGCCCAACGTTTTGCCAAGGAAGGTTACAGGGTTTTGATCAATGGCCGCAGAGCTGAGTTATTACATCAATTGCAACAGGAACTGCAAACAAACCATCATGTCGATGTGCACACGCTTGTATTTGATGTTCGCAACAAAGAAGAAGTGTTTCATCACATCAACACATTACCACAAGAATGGAAACAAATTGATGTGTTGATTAATAACGCCGGCTTGGCTGCAGGGCGTGATTCATTTGATGAAGCGCATCTGGATGATTGGGAAACCATGATCGATACCAATGTAAAAGGTTTGTTATATGTGAGCCGGGCGGTACTTCCGTTCATGACTGGCCAAAACAAAGGACATGTCATAAACATTGGTTCTACTGCTGCCAAAGAAATATATGAAAAAGGCAATGTGTATTGCGCCACCAAAGCAGCTGTTGACAGCATCAGCAAAGCCATGCGCATAGACCTGCTGCCCTATCAAATAAAAGTAACTGCCATACATCCCGGTGCAGCTGAAACAGAGTTCAGCATGGTACGTTTTAAAGGCGATAAAACCAAGGCTGATGCAGTATATGCCGGTTATACTCCCCTGAGCGCAGAAGATATAGCAGATGTAGTGTATTACACCACTACTTTACCTGCCCACGTGTGTATCAATGACTTAGTGCTCACCTGTACGGCACAGGCCAATTCTTTTTATACTTATAAAGGCTAAAGTGCTTTTTTGAGGCACTATTGTTGTTATCTTCCATTGTAAACCAACAGACCCTTTAAGGGTTCTTACTTATATTATTGAGATAGTGCAGCAAAAGTTTCTATACATGCGGGGGTTCAGTATTTTACAGTCGAAATCGTACCCAATTCAACTAAACGAAAGTTTGGTTACCCTGTTAATCCGTATCGTAATGAAAAAGCTGTTTGCAATATCCTTTTTCTTCCTGGCCGTTGCTGCCCATGCACAGGATGTAATTCGACAGAAGAGTTGCTCCAATCTTTCCATTACCTCTCAAGTTGACAGTTTAAAGAAGGAATTCGAGAAAAATGGTTTTATGGTTTTGAAAGAAGCCAGCATGACCATGGAAAGCGAATACGAAATGCCTGTGATCGTTCCCATGACACAGGGCGCCTGGTATCATATCGTATTTATTGGCGATCCCAGCAGTAAGTTACATGAAGTACGTATGTACGATTATGACGAAAAACAAGTGTATTATAAAAAACTATACGGATATACTGATGGCAACATCATCAGTTATGGTTACCAGCCAAAAATATCCGAATGGCACATGATAAAACCAGTGCAGGTGAACAAAAGCAAAAAAGATTGTTGCGGCTACATTCTTTTACTCAAACGAGTAAAGAATAACTCAGAAATGAGTGCCACCCGCTAAAGTAAGTTTTGGTTTTATCAGGTTATATCTCAGTCCCGGTTGGTAGCCGGGGCTTTTTTTTTGGGTCGGCCGGGCCTTAGTCCGTTTCCCAAAAAAAGAACAACAACTTATACCTTGATTTCTTCAAAGCATTCTTTCGCTTATTTTTACCAAAACCTGTTGCTTGAAAATCAGTCAGCCATTACTACTTGCTGTTCTATCAGGACTTTTATTATTTGCAGCCTGGCCGGTGGTGAACCTCACACCGCTTATTTTTTTTGCATTTGTTCCGCTGTTGTGGATGGAGCAGATTACAGCATCCAAACTTAAATATTGGTTCCTGGTCTATACAGCTATGTTCATTTGGAATGCTGCCACTACCTGGTGGATTTGGAATGCATCAGTAACGGGGGCCATCATGGCTATCCTTACCAATAGTTTGTTGATGTGTTTGCCATGGATCGTGTTTCGCTATACCAAAACAAAACTGGGCAATGCATGGGGTTACCCTTCACTCATCTTCTTCTGGCTTTGTTTTGAATACCTGCATTTACAGGATTGGGGATTAAGCTGGCCCTGGCTTACATTGGGGAATGTGTTTGCATCTAAAACAGATTGGGTACAATGGTATGAGTACACAGGAGTGAGCGGAGGAAGTTTGTGGGTGATGATGACCAATATTCTATTGTTTCTGGTACTGAACAGTTACGGTGAAGAAAAAAGACTTTCAAAAAAATTAATAACTGTTTCAATTTCATTGTTACTCATCCCATTGCTGGCATCACTGATTTTCTTTAACAATACAAAAAACACCTCTTTTGAAAATGGGGACAGTATTGTAGTTGTTCAACCCAATATTGATCCCTATCAAAAAGTTGCTACCGGAACTTTTGAAGCACAACTGCAACAACTCATTCGATTGAGTGAATCAAAAATTGACAGCACCACTACTCTTCTCATTTGGCCTGAAACAGCTTTATATTCACCTAATGGTTTTGATGAAGCCAATCTAACAAGTAACTTCTTCTTACATCCCCTGTTTGATTTTTTAAGACGACATCCGCAGCTGCAATTATTCACTGGTATAGAAAGTTATCGGTTGTTCAATGAAAAAGTTTCCAATGTAGCAAAACCTATTGATGGCACTTCTACTTTTTATGAAGTGTACAATGGATCCGTATTACTTGACAGCAGCGGAGCCAAAGCATTCTATCATAAATCCATGCTGGTACCGGGTGTTGAAACTTTGCCACGCTTTTTACTATTTCTTGCCCCGGTGTTTGAAAAATTTGGTGGTACTGCAGGTGGTTATGCAAGACAGGATAAACGCACACCCTTACAAACAAACAGCAACTTAGTATTGGCACCTGCTGTTTGTTATGAAAGTATTTATGGTGAATACATGAGTCGTTATGTAGCTGATGGAGCGAATCTCATCACCATCATCACCAATGATGGGTGGTGGGGTAATACGCCGGGGTATCAACAACATCAGTTATATGCAAAACTTCGTGCCATTGAAACAAGAACATGGGTGGCACGCAGTGCTAATACGGGTGTCAGTTGTTTTATTGACCCCTCCGGCAGAGTGCATCAACCACAACCATGGTGGCAGGAAGCAGCGATTAAAATGCAGATAGATGCAACAGCACAAAAAACAGTATTTGTGAAATGGGGTGATATGATTGGCAAACTGGCATCTATCTGTACAATTTTACTATTCTTATTCCTGCTTTATAAAAAATTCAGCCGGTAATAAGGATTGTTCAGCCACTATTTCGTACTCTTAACATATTCCATTACAAATCGCCATTCAATTTTCTGTATCTTTCTGCACCTATGCTTCAGTATCAAAAAATCGGAACCGGACCTGTAACAGTGTTGATTCATGGTTTTGGTGAGGATGGTAATATCTGGCAACAACAGGTTCAACATCTGCAAACATCTTATCAATTTATTGTTCCTGATCTGCGTGGAAGTGGTACATCTGCGCAACTATCGCCGGCATCTTCTATAGAACAGATGACAGAAGATGTAATAGAAGTGTTACAACATGAAAATATAGATCACTGCACCATCATCGGTCATTCCATGGGTGGTTATGTTGCATTGGCCCTGGCTGAAAAATATCCTTCATACGTTACGGGCATTGGTCTGGTTCATTCAACATCGTATGCTGATAGTGAAGAAAAAAAACAGGCAAGAACAAAAAGTATTGAGTTCATTGAACAGAATACAGCTGCTGAATTTATTAAAGCTACCATTCCTAATTTGTTTGGAGATGCATTCAAAAAAAATCACCCAAATAAAGTGAATGCTTTGATAGAAAGTGGACAAAACTTCACCAAAGAACATCTGATCGCTTATTACAGGGCTATGATCGCCAGGCCAGATCGTACCCACGTAATTGAACACGCAAAAGTTCCTGTGCTTTATTTTATAGGTAGTGAAGACAAAGCCGTAAATCCTGCTGATGCTTTACAACAGGCAGGGTTACCTGCAGTGTGCTGTGTGGAACTTATTGAGGGTATAGCGCATATGGGTATGCTGGAAGCACCTGCTGCACTCAATAAAACATTAGAAAATTTTTTACAACTGGTGCAACAAAACAACGTTGCTTCTGCTCTAATGAACTGAACAGATGAAAAGATTCCTTGGTATCATACTTCTAACCCTTGGATGTTGGGTACAATTAAAAGCTGGGCATATCTCCGGTGGAGAAATGTATTACAGGTATGTTGGTATGGGCAGCGGCACCAACCGCATCTATGAAGTTACTTTACGTTTGTTTCGTGATTGCAGCCCTATAGGAAATACTGGTGGTGTGGGTCTTGCGGAACTTCCGGAAGAAGTTGCTATTGGTGTTTTTATCAATGGTTCGAATGCTACATTCATTGCAGACAGAAGAGTGAACAGAACTTCAAGACAGGATATTACTCTGCAAAACCCATACACTTGTATTACCAATCCACCTGCTGTTTGTTACCAGGTTGGGCTATACACCACAACAATTGAGTTACCATTGAATGTAACAGGTTATACCATTTCATTTCAATCCTGTTGCCGTGTGAATGGTTTATCGAATGCGGGTGCATCACAAGGTGCTACATATACTGCTAATATTCCCGGAACAAATGTATTGGCAGATACAGCTTTTAACTCAAGTCCTGTTTTTGATGTAAAGGATACAATACTTGCCTGCCGTAATAAAAAATTTGAACTTCCTTTTTCTGCTTCCGATCCGGATCCGGAAGATTCATTAAGCTTTAGTTTTTGTGAAGCCTATGCCAGCCCCGGAATCACCAATGCGAACATTCAACCACCATTTGCTCCACCTTATGGGCCTATCGGATATATTGGTAATTACAACACCAATCCAATGGGTACTGATATTTCTATCAATCCAAAAACAGGAATCATCTCAGGCATTTCACCATCCGGTGGGGTTATCAATCCAAATGGCGCTTCTTATTGGGTAGTGAATGTGTGTATCACGGAATGGCGAAAAGGAAAAGCTATTTCTGTTCATCGGAAAGATTTTATTGTACGTATTTCCAATTGTGATTTTGCTGATGCTGAATTACCAGTTGACAATCGTACCTGTGACGGGTTTACATATACGTTTAATAATCTCACCAACAGTAATCTTATCAATACATGGAGTTGGGATTTTGGTGTGAACGGCAGAATCAACGATACTTCCAATGTAACTGCTCCCACATTCACTTATACAGATACCGGTTTGTACCGTGTTCGTTTGATCGTTAACCGGGGTGAAGTTTGTACAGATACTTCTTACTCTGACATTTATGTATTCCCCGGTTTTACACCAGATTTTCAATATTACGATGGATGCAGAAATGTTCCTATACAATTTCGTGATGCAACCTTTTCAGCATATGGTTCACCCAACTACTGGCATTGGGATTTTGGTTTGCAAAATAATGTGAACGATACTTCCCGTTTGCGTAATCCATTGTTTACATTTCCGCAGAATGGAAGTTATTTTGTGAAACTAATTGCCGGCAGCACCAAAGGTTGTATTGATACGGTTTCGCATGCGGTAAATATCACTGACAAACCTGCCCTGCAACTCACCAATGATACCTTGATCTGTTCCATTGATACATTGCAATTGACTGCCAATGGTGTGGGTACTTTTGCATGGAGTCCTGCATACAACATCAGCAACACCAATGTTTCTAACCCGTTGGTAAGTCCGGATGTTCGAACGAAATATTATGTAACACTTACACTGGCGCCGGGTTGCTTTAATACCGATTCAGTCATTGTTGATGTAAAAGATTTTGTAACACTGCTTCCGTTTACTGATACAACTATTTGTCGTGGTGATCCCGTTACCTTCAGGCCTGTGAGTGATGGATTGTATTATAGTTGGAGCCCACCTAATTTATTTGCAGATCCGGGAATTAAAAATGCAACTGCAACTCCCACACAGGCAACAACAACATTTACTGTTATCTCCAGCATAGGTAAATGCAATACGTCAGCAAATGTTACAGTAAGAACCGTTCCTTACCCCGTTGTAAATGCCGGGCCTGATGTAAGTATTTGCTTTAGAGATACAGCGTTATTAACTGGCAGCGGTGATGCCAGCAGTTGGTTATGGTCGCCGGCAAGATTGCTCAGTTTCCCAACAAGAACCATTACAGATGCATTTCCTATTACCTCCACAAATTTTGTATTGAGAGGTTTGGATACTTTGGGCTGCCCGAAACCTTCTTATGATACGGTTTTGGTAACAGTTATTCCACCGGTACAGGCATTTGCAGGAAATGATACAGCCGTGGTAGTTGGTCAGCCACTTCAGTTATCAGGTCGTGGTGCTACATTCTATGAATGGTCGCCACCAACTTATTTGAATACTACTAATATTGTTAACCCAATTGCTTTGTTTGATGGTTCGGTTGAACGTTTCAGTTATGCTATGAAAGCAACTACACCTGAAGGTTGTTTCGGGTACGACACCATCAATATCCGCATTTTTAAAACCGCCCCTGATATTTTTGTACCTACCGGGTTTACACCCAATGCCAATAATCTCAATGATGTATTCCGCCCCATTGCTGTGGGTATTTCCAAATTTGATTATTTCAGAGTATTCAATCGCTGGGGCAACATGTTATTCTCTGCCACATCCACAGAATATGGGTGGGATGGTAATTTTAAAGGCTTACCACAACCACCGGATACCTATGTGTGGATGGTGAGCGGCACAGATTTTACCGGTAAAAAAGTAATTAAAAGAGGAACGGTACAGTTAATAAGATAAGAACCCTTGCAAAGAATTTAAGTTCATATAAGTAAATACAACTCTGATATCATTCCCACCTTGCCATTCAGTAAAGCATTAGCATTAGTTCCGCTGTGCTGGGTCAAACATAACAAAAAAGCCCCGACATAAATGTCAGGGCTTAAAAAATACGGCGGCTACCTACTCTCCCGCATTGTAGTGCAGTACCATCGGCCATGAAGGGCTTAACTTCTCTGTTCGGTATGGGAAGAGGTGAACACCTTCGGCAAAACCACCATAAAATCTTTACTGTTATTCACAGCATAAATAAGATCATATTGGGAAAAGCTGTAATTGAAGAAAGACGATAAAAAAAATTAAAGCTTACGGGCAATTAGTACTACTCGACTTTACTGTTACCAGTTTTACATCTGTAGCCTATCAACGTCATCGTCTTTGACGGCCCTTAAAAGTAAACTCATCTTGTGGAAGGTTTCACGCTTAGATGCTTTCAGCGTTTATCCTGTCCGTACATAGCTACTCTGCACTGCACCTGGCGGCACAACAGATACACCAGCGGTACGTACGACCCGGTCCT
>Ga0208492_1000065_pt1 | contig 108782 bp, 105 predicted proteins | sample Subbioar_CSW14AB_FD_184820 | JGI IMG/M metagenome (GOLD analysis project Ga0208492, IMG submission 184820) | Serpentinite rock and fluid subsurface biosphere microbial communities from McLaughlin Reserve, California, USA - CR12Mar_CSW14AB (SPAdes) | ecosystem: Environmental > Terrestrial >...
CTAACATGAACTGTGTAAAAAACCAAGTAAAAAACTGACTTTTTTATGGTTTCTCTGAACAGTAATTTGGTTGATACAGGCTGTTGTTTTTTACCACCGCAAATACCTGTTTTAAAAGCTTATTCATAACTGCCACCAGAGCTTGCTTTCCTGTTTTTCCATTGGCTCGTAACCGTTCATAAAGTGCTTTACATGCAGTATTGGTTTTCATGGCATTCATGCTGCACATGTACAATACATCACGTAAGTTTTTGCCGCCTCGTTTATAAATTCTCGGTTTACCCTGTATGCTGCTGCCACTGCTGTATTGTGTTGGAGCAAGCCCGGCAAAGCTGATGAGCTGACGATGGTTTTGCGTGTGTTTAAAGCCTTGTGTAAACACAATGAGCATAGCAGCAGCTCGTTTACCAATGCCTTTAATACTGCTTACATTTTTCAACTGCTCTGGTTGCCATTGTTCAAGCAACAACTGAAGTTTTTGCTCCAGCAGTTTGATTTCCTTTTTCAGATATACAATTACTTTTTCAATCGATTTAATGGTATCCTTGCTTGTTACAGGCAGCAGGCCCAGGCTGTGTAACTGATTGTGAAAACGTTTCACCTGTTCGGTATATTCCCTTATTGTGTTGTAGAGTTGTTTACTCTCAAAGTAAGCACTGTCGGGCATTTGCCAGCAGGGAGGCTGTTGTTCTATCGCAAAGCGGCAGATCCATGCTGCATCTTTTTTGTCCGTTTTATTACGCTCCAAATGCATTTGAATGTAGCGCTTAACGGAAAGAGCATTTACAACACTAAGCATACAACCAAGCCGATGTAAATAAAAGGCCAGGCGTATGTAATACACACCTGTGGCTTCCATAACAAAGTGATAGTGCACGCCAGTATGTTCTATGATCTTTGCAAATCCGGCATTGTTGTTTCCTACTTGCAGATGGAATAACTCGCCTAAGTTGTTTTGATAACAAACATCAAGTGTGGTGTTTGAAACATCGATGCCGCAGCATAATCTTTTTGTTTTCATACCCATTTCATTTTTGATGTGATTGTAATAATTTTATGTAACGAGAAAACAAACGGAAGAACAATCTTACGCTGTGCTATCTATCCTAATGCAGGCTTTTCAAAAGCATGTTGAACTGTTCAGCATCGGGTAAGAAAAGGGGCGGTGACGTTCATGTTAGAAAGGCTAAGAGCCTATTGGGTTTTACGGCCTTACTCCGCCCTTTGTTCTTTCAAAATCTGTTATTTCTTTGTTCTATAAAATTATTCATTTGTAAACATAGGATTGGGTTTTATGCAAGTTGGGCATGACATTGTAATATCAGCTGATTGCAAATCCAAGCTGTGGTTCGGGCTGGACAAACAACTTTCAATTTTAATTCTTAAATTCAACTTCATATTTTCAATCGGCAGCGGTTGTGGGCAGACGGAATACTAATTCCCAACCTGCATAAAGCCCTGCCCGTTATGCAGCGATACTCTCTAATAAAGTAACCAACTACAACTAAATGGCAGATAATACAGACGAAGAACATTCAGATAATCCGACAACCAACCAATCGGAAAAGTTCTCTGACGAAAGTGTTCCTACGATTGACAGGGAGGGTATCAGCTCAAATCAAGAAACTGAAAATATGGAAGTACATCATCATGCCCACCACTCGTCGGCACCACATCATAGAAAAAACTGGAAATCTTATTTCTGGGAGTTTCTTATGCTATTCCTTGCCGTGTTTTGCGGCTTTTTGGCGGAATATAAATTGGAACATGTTATTGAACACCAGAGAGAGAAACAATATGTTCAGTCATTAATTGAAGATTTAAAAAACGACCAGGTTGTTCTTTCCAGGCATATTACAACAGTACAAAATTCTGCTTTGATGTTGGACACACTTGTAAATATTCTCAACAATCCAGTCGACATTTCGAAGCGAACAGGTGATTTATATTACCTGGTTCGTCTTGCTCCAAGATTAAAACCGTTGTCAACCAATACCAGAACTTTTGAGCAATTAAAAAACTCAGGAAACTTTCGACTTATAAGAAATCTTGAAACTTCTAACAAGATTATGGCATATTATGAAAAACTCCCTTTGATACACTTGCTTGAAAACATAAACGAAACCGAGTTTACAGAGTATAAGAAAGTAGCTGCAAAGATTTTCAATCCTGCTGTCTTCATTAAAATGGAAGGCGAAAATGATGAAATAATGAGAAGCTTTGACAACCCATCACTGCGTTCAACTGACACAGAATTACTACAAGAGCTTTCTGTTTTTGCAGTTTATCTACATGGAACAAGGAAGGGGATCGTTGGAAGTGCCGAAGACTTTAAGAACTCTGGAGACAAGTTATTAAAGTATTTACAAGAGGAATATAAAACTGAATAAAATGCACGAACGCACAACATTGCATTATCAATATGGCGGGGCGACGAATCTATTCTAAGCTTTTGTTCGCTAATCAGCTTCGGTTATCGGCCAACGGAATACTATTTCCCCACCTGCATAAAGCCCTACGTTGTGCGTCGTGCCAAACAAACACTCTAATAACTTAACCAACTAAAATAAATGGCAGACAATACAGACGAAGAACATTTAGATATTCCGACAAATGCTCAATCGGAAAATCCTGCTGGCAAAATTACTCCTACCGTTGACACGGGGACTTTTAATCAAAATCAAGAAACTGAAAATATGGAAGTTCATCACCATGCACATCACGAAGGAAAGAAAAACTGGAAATCATATCTCTGGGAATTTCTAATGTTATTCCTGGCGGTATTCTGTGGATTTCTGGCCGAGTACCAGTTGGAGCATGTAATTGAACATAGCAGGGAAAAACAATTTATGATTTCACTGGTAGAAGATCTGGAATCTGATACTGCGGAATTGAACAACGCCCTTGAAGTGTGTGAATCAATTTCCCGGTATACTGATTCTGTCCTGATATTTTTATCAACCTATAAAATAGGAGAAGTATTGCCTGCTCATTTCGATGATATGATCGGTACTGCCGGGCAGAGACAAAATCATATTAATACCGATCGCACCGCTACACAACTCAAAAATTCCGGATCTATGCGGCTGATTAGAAACAAACATGTCAGCGATGCCATCCTCCGCTACTGGAAAAGTATTGATGCTTCAGGTGTATCTCTGAACAGGTATATGATTTACAGGGAAGCCGGCAGAGTCATTAGTTTCAAGCTTTGGGTTAGTAAATTAGTATACAATCGTGGAATGTCAGTTCCATTAAATTCTATAAATACATTGCGGGTGATTGATCCCGATAAGAAAAAGTGGGACGAAATGGCCAATTTAATGGCAACAGGTGCTATGATTACTCAGGGCGCACACACAAAGAATTTAAGTGATCAATTACATCAGGCGAATCAATTAATTGCTTTAATCAAAAAAGAATATCACCTGAATTAACCAATTTAAAAAGCACGAACGCACAACAATCCATTTCCGCAAGTGTGGGCTTGACATTGTAACTTCGGCTGAAGTTCGCTATCAGCTTCCGTTTGTGGCCTGACTCGTTCTAAAAAACATTTCGACTATTTTTATAATCGCATTTATTTTTCAGCATTGCCGCCGGGCTGACGAATTTCAAAACCCACACCTGACCGAAATGTAGAACGTTATGTACAAATTTTAGACATACCCTACTATGGAAGAAACTTTAAACAAACCGACTGACAAAATCTTCCAAAAGTATATTCCTATCGTAACAGCAATTTGCTGCTTGACCAGCTTAGTTTTATTTATTGGTATCAACTTGGAAAGTGAACTTGATACTTGGGACGTTTACAAAAAGTGGGGAGCGCCGTCGGTAAATGACATTTTTAACGGCGATTATTGGGGACTTATCACATCTAACTTTTTACACGTTGAAATATGGCACATCGCCTTCAATTTGTATTGGCTTTGGATTTTGGGAAAGAAGATTGAATTTGAATCCAACAAGACGCTTTATGTATTCTTCATTTTATCATCAGCATTCGTGAGTTCATTGGCGCAGCTTGCATTTTCGGATACAACAGGAATTGGGCTTTCAGGAGTTGGGTATGCATTGTTCGGATTTTTATATGTAAAGAGCAAAACGGCAGAAGCGTACAAAAACTACCTTGACAAAAGAACCATCAATCTCTTTCTCTTCTGGCTGGTGCTATGTGTAATCTTGACAAAGACAGGCGCTTGGACAGTGGGAAATGCCGCCCATATTGGTGGATTGTTTTGGGGCGTACTGATTGCTTATATTTCGAAGTATGATAAATACGTACAGTGGTCAGCCGGAATTATTTATATCGCAGTATTGACAATTTTGATTATGCGTGGCCCTTTTTCTACTGCTTACCTTTCACATCAAGCATATGAACTTCACAAAAATCAAAAGATAGGGGAAGCCATTAAAGTGTATAAGAAAATTCTCAGACGAGACCCTGACAGCGAATTTGCAAAAGAGAATTTAAAGCAACTTGAACTTCACCAGTTAGAAGAAAAAGCACTTGAGTTACATACAAAACAAAAATATAGTGAAGCCCGACAGCTATACCAGCAGATTTTAAGTATTGACAAAGGCAACCAATGGGCAAAGGAAAATTTAAGCAGACTTCCGATTGAATAAAACAGCACATAACATTGTATTTGTGTTATGTCGGCAGACTGATAACGCTATTTCAACATTTTTTTCCAGATATGTCTCATGCAAGGGACGTTTCGTTACAAGATAGCCCGGCTCCCATTCTAGCTGAACTCTGTCTTTTGTAAACCCAGCAACAGGCATGCCGGTATAACAGGTGCAGGTGTAGTGCTTTAGGTTGGTGAAAGGTTTAACTGATTTATGATGGTTGTATGGTTACGGTGGCTGTTGCAAGAGAAGACGGAGGGACGAATTCGATCTATCAACGACGTGAAATAAGCAGAGGGCAGGCAAAAATAAGATGAAGGAAAGCGTATTGGCTGTTTGAACCTTACATTCAGCGTACTTAAAAGCAAGGTGCAGGAAAGGACCACTGCCACAGTTTTCTCAATTTCTTCCTAGGCTGATTTCAACCCGTTGTTTGATATAAGTGTTAACTTGCAAGTACAGGAACACAGGTGTTTACAAAAACAGATGAAATTAAAGAATGGCCCCCCTCTTTGATTATTTTAAGAAGTTCAATCCACTTTCCGATGAGGCAAAAAACGCCATTGAAGAAATATGCAGCGTTGTAACCATTGCGAAAAAGAACGATTTGCAGCCAATGGGCCACACCTGCAAAACAATTTACTTTATAAAAAAAGGAGTGGCCCGTATTTATTACTATAAAGATGGTATTGATATTACTGAACAGTTTTTTTTGAAAACAGCATTATTGCCAGAGTGGAGAGTTTGTTTACGGGCAAACCAAGCCGTAAAGCAATACAGATCCTGGAAGATGCAGAAATTATTGCCATCAACTCCCCTCTGCTTTTCAAACTGTATGACACCCACTCTGAAATTGAAAGACTATTTCGTAAAATATTTGAAGCTGCTTATGTGGAAACGGTCAACCGCATTGAAGGAATGCAGTTTCATTCAGCGGAGGAAAGATACAATGCCTTACTTAACGAAGCTCCTGATGTGTTAATGAGAGTACCTTTAAAGTATGTTGCTTCCTACCTGGGAATTACACAGGTGAGCCTGAGCCGCATCCGGGGACACCGGTAATTATTTATCTTATGTTAAAGGAATACCGGGTTTAAGTTTTCAACTTTATATGCCGAAATGCCCGGAATTGCTATTCAGACTGTTTTCAGCCTTTTTTATTGTGCCATAAAATCAATTAGTATGCAAACAATATTCACCAAAAAAGTTGATGCTACTGAACTTGAGCAGAAGGTAAAAAAAATGTATCGTGATGTTGCACTCCATCCTAAAGGCGATTATCATTTTGAAATGGGGCGGCGACTCGCTGAAAAACTGGGATATGAAAAAAGTGACCTTGACCGTATACCTGCTGCTGCCATTGATTCATTTGCCGGTGTAGGATATTATTTTGATATGGCAAACCTTACGGAAGGAGACCAGGTTCTCGATCTTGGAAGCGGCTCAGGAATGGATGTTTTTATAGCCGCCTTAAAAGTTGGCAGTGCCGGGCATGTTTCCGGTGCAGATATGACGGATGAGCAATTGAAAAAATCGGAACAATTGCAGAGGGAAAATAAATTTGAAACTGTTTCCTTTCACAAAACCTATATTGAACAACTTCCTTTTGCAGATGAAAGTTTTGATGTGGTGATCAGCAATGGTGTGATCAATCTTTGTCCCGATAAAGAAAAAGTATTTGCAGAAGCTGCACGGGTGCTGAAGCCAAAAGGGCGAATGGTAATTGCTGATATTGTTACTGAAAAACAATTACCCGAAAACGTAGTCTGCAATTCTACACTCTGGGCTGCCTGCATAGGTGGCGCAGCACAGCAGGATGATTACCGCAATGCTGTTGAGAAAGCAGGTATGGAAATTCTTATGGTGAGAAACAATGATGCATACCGTTTTCTTTCTAAATCGGCACAAGGGGCTTCAAACGAATATGGTGTAAAAAGTGTTTCACTGGTTGCAGAAAAAAAATAAATACTCAAGCTAAAAAAATCAGCGATGAAGTCAATCCTCAGAAGCCTGTTTGTTCTGTTTATTACATGCTTTTCAATTGTTGTAAAAGCACAAGAACAGCAACCCATGCTGGGGCAAATGGCACCTTCTTTTACGTTGAAAGCTCTTGATGGGAAAACCTATTCACTGGATCAATTAAGAGGCAAGTATGTTGTTATACATTTTGCGGCTACCTGGTGCCCGTTTTGCAATGCCGAAGCACCTTACCTGCAGCAATTGTTCATCAGCTATCGGGACAAAGGTGTGGAGGTATTTATTGTGGATGTGAAAGAAGATAAAGCACTGGTAGAAAAATCGTTTGCCCGGTTTGGTTTCTCATTTCCTGTTTTGCTCGATGAGGATGGAACGGTTTCTGCCAGGTATGCACCTGCAGGTGTGCAACCTGACCTTGCCAGACACGAAGTGCCTTTGGCTTCGAACCTGCTCATTGATAAAGAAGGAAAGATCAGGTTTTATTCTTTGCTGAATACAACCAATTTTGATGCGAGGCTGACGAAGCTAAAAGAAAAACTAGATGCACTGCTTTATTCAAACTGAGCAGCAATGAATCCGGTAATGATCATCGTCCCTTTTTTCCTGTTACCGGGAAAAAAAGAATTACAGTCTGCTGATATTGTAAAGATTACAGTACCTGAAATTGTTGTTCATGCAGGTGAGAGCAGTGTGATCAAAATAAAGATTGAAATAAAGAAAGGATATCATATCCAGGCGAATAAAGTAAATGATGAATATTTGGTCCCTACGATTCTTGCGATCAGTGACTATAAAACGATCAAACCTGGTATACCACAATACCCCCGGTCAAAAAAAATTCAACTGGAAGACACTGACATTTTCCTCGATATATATGATGGCGTGTTTGAAATAAAAATACCAGTTACGGTGGCAAAGGAGATTCCAAAAGGGAAACATAGAATAAAGGGAACCCTTCAATACCAGGCCTGCGATAACAAAATCTGCCTGTTCCCAAAAACCATCGCATTTTCTTTTACCATAAAAGTTATTTGATGATGTATGCAGATGAGAGCTCCTCATCAATTATTTATCTATTGATAAATGATTAGCCATTTATTGCCGTCACCTTTGTGCAGTAATACTTCATAATATGGAAAGCATCAAACAAATTGATACAAATACACTCAGAACCTGGTTAGAAACAGGTAAAGACGTTTCTATCCTTGATATAAGACCTATCCGGGAAAGAACAGAATGGTTCATTCCCGGCAGTGTTTATTATAATGCTTATGATAAACTAAAAGCAAATCATCCTGATGCATTACAAGGCTTACATCTTGACAAGACGGTTCCTGTAGTAACGATTTGTGCAGGAGGTAAAACCAGTATGATTGCAGCCAGCTTACTTCAAAGGCAGGGTTTTGAAGCTTACTCTCTTTTTTCTCAGAAACGTCTCCCGCAGGGGACGTTTCGTAACAAGATAGCCCGGCTCTAATTATAGCTGACTTCTTTATTTTGTAAACCCACCAACAGCCATACCGGTATAACAGGTGGTGTTGATGTGGTGCTTTAGGATGGTGAAAAGAGTACGTGCTGTATGATGGTTGTATGATTACGGGAGGGCTGTTGCAGGAGAAGACGGAGGGACGACTGTTGTGTTGACGGTTTGATTAAAAAAAGGAGGCTGGTTTTGTATTCAGCGGCAAGCACCTGTAAGCAGCATTTGGGATATGCCCGGCAGATCTCCGACGCTTTGACCGGAGTCTTCGACCCTCATACTTCGGGATGACAGGATAGATGGGCTGTGCGAAATGCGTGACTGGAGTTTTTCTTATCGGTTGTTGTCGCCAGCAACCGAAATAGATTCTTCCGTCCGGGGTCTGGTACAACCGACCCCGGGAGTTTAAAGTATACATGCGATCATATAAATCCCGGGGGACACTGCGTGAGACCCCGGAGGGACGAATTACTCATAACTATTTATGACTTCAATCATGTTCATATTCTATAATCACAGCGATATTTGCAGCGTTACATGTTGCGTCAACTTCTTTCCATATTGTTCATTCTTGCATTTGCAATTCAAACCTTTCAGCAAAACCTGATTGTTGGCAGTTACTACTTCAACAATACGGTGTATGCAAAGAACTGTGAGAACAAAGCCAAACCATCGTTGGCTTGTAAGGGCAAATGCCAGCTGATGAAAAAACTGCAGCAGGAAGAACAGCAACAAGCCCCTGCTTCCGGTATGAAAGCCGAACAAAAAGGCGAATCTTTTTCATCGCTTGTTTGCAACACAATTATCAAAACACCTGAAACTAATGCGAACCGTTGTTTTGGTTTTGCATTTACAACCGGCACTCCTGCAAACATTGCAGTAAGCATTTTTCATCCGCCTTCTTTCGCTTAACATCAATCGATCCTGCAATTTCTGCAGCCCATCCTGTTGTGCTTCTCAGGCGGCAACAGCAGACTTTTATTTGCACTTTATTTTCTAAACTGAACTCATTACTATGTATTCGTTATACAGGGTATGTGTTGTGCTGTTGTTTGCACTCACTGCTCAGCAACTATCTGCGCAAACCATCATCAAAGGCAAACTCATCGACAGCCTCAGTAAAGAACCTGTACAGGGAGCAACCATTCGTTGTACCACTGTTAACTGTAACTGCAGCTGCAGCAGTAATGCAGCGGGTGAATTTACGATGCACTGCAAAAGCAATTGCAGCGAACTGTCAGTAACCTCCATTGGTTACAGCAACCGTGTTTTCAAAACTGATCGCAATCAATTACTTCTTACCCTCACTCCTGCTGTTTCCTTTTTACAGGATGTAGTGGTGTCGGCCAACAGAGGCGAAGCTGTTAAACGTTCGCTGGCGCCTGTTGCCATCAGCACACTCAGTAACCGTATGATTCAAGATGCAAAACCTTTTACCATTGACCAGGTATTAAACAAGATCAGCGGCGTAAACATGGTGAGTCTTGGCAATGAGCAACACCAGATGAGCATTCGTCAACCGATGACCACCAAAAGCTTGTTCCTGTATCTGGAAGATGGTATTCCTGTACGTACAACAGGCCTATTTAATCACAATGCCTTGCTGGAAATGAACATGAGTTCGGTTAAAAGCATTGAAGTGATCAAAGGACCTTCCTCTTCGTTGTATGGCAGTGAAGCCATTGGCGGCGTGGTGAACTTCATCAGCATTGCACCAACGGCTGTTCCGGTTTTAAAAGTATCGGTGCAGGGAAATAACATTGGCTACAAACGAAGCGATCTCATCACTTCGTTTCAAAAAGGCAAATGGGGTGTTGCACTGAGTGGTTACTATGCCGACAAACGAAATGGCTATCTCGAGTACAGTGATTTTCATAAAAGCACTGCTACTGCAAGAATCGATTACCGCTTTTCTAATAAAACAATATTCAACAACAGTGCAACCTGGCTCAACTATTACAGCGATATGTCGGGTGGTATTGACAGTGCCATGTTTGCCAGTAAAACATTTAAGAACCTGCAAACATTTACCTATCGCAAGGTGAATGCGTTCCGCTATCACTCTACTTTAACGCATCAGTGGAATGAACAAAGCAAAACAACCGTTACGGTTTTATTCAGGGAAAACAGCATCGGGCAAAATCCTGCTTACCGTATAAAAGATGATTACCGAAAAGTGGGCGCAGTATACAAAGGGCAAAAAGATCTTGCACATGGCGAAATCAACGAAAGCCGTTTTAACAGCTATTCCTTTATTGTACAACACAAACAAAACTTCAACTGGAAAAAAGCCATGCTGATCGGTGGCGTAAATACAGATCTCAGTCCATCAACTTACAACGCCAACTATATTCGTATTCAAAAAGATACGGTTACAAAAAAGTATATGCGTTATCAAAACACCGATAGTGTTTTAACCAACTATGCAACCAAGCTCAACAACTATGCAGCCTTTGCCAGTTTCGAATTCAGTCCGCTTGAGAGATTACGTCTTGTTGCTTCGCTGCGTTACGATTTGTTTCAGTACAAATTCAACAATCACTTAACGCCATCTGCATTCAGTGGTTCACCCGATACGACGAATCTATTCAAGCGTTTCAGTCCGAAGATTGGTTTTACATATAACTTTTCGAACAACATTGGTATTTATGCCAACTACAGCGAAGGTTTTGTACCGCCGCAGGTAACAGAAATGTACACCGGCGTGCAGGTGCCGAAACTTGATGCTTCTGTTTTTTATAACTATGAAGCCGGTGGATGGATCGCCTTACTGAAAAATAAACTGAGTGCTGATGTGAGCGTGTACAATCTTACCGGCACCAACGAAATCATTTCGGTAAAACTCGATGATGGTTCATTCGCCAATCAGAATGCAGGTAAAACACAGCATCGTGGTGTGGAGTTCGGCATCAATGCAAATCCGGTGAAGGATATTACACTTCGTTTCAGCGGTGCTTACAGCAAACATATGTTTATTGATTACACAGAGAAAGGCATCAGCTATAACAATAACCAAATGAACAATGCGCCTAACTGGATCTGGAATACCGAGCTCTGGTACAAGCCTTCTTTCGTAAAAGGTTTGCGTGTGGGTGTGGAGTGGCAGCATGTAGGCAAGTACTTTGCTGATCCAAAAAATACAGCCACCTACAATGGTTATGATGTGTTGCATGCAAGAGCCGGGTACCGCATCAGGAATTTTGAAGTGTGGGCGAATGTGATGAATGTAACCAACCGTTACTACTCCTACATCACAACTAAAAGTGCTTTCGGCTACAGTTACCAGTTAGCAGAACCAAGACATATCAACATGGGCGTTTCGTTTGATTTTGCTCAAACAAAAAAACGCAAGTAACCACCATAAAACCACTAAATAAAAACATCAGTGAAAACAAGATGAAAACCCACCCCAACCCCCGTCCGACTATGTTTTCCAGGCGGGCCTCCCAGGAGGGGAAAACACCGCACCCCGCTTTGGTAAAGGGTTTCATTTATTTTAAAATTATTTCAGCCGATCAATAATAAATAACATGAAATACATTTTTATTCTAACAATAGCTGTCGTTGCCTTTACTGCATGTAAAACAGGTAACGGCGAATTACAACTTACAACCAGTGAATCTATTTTAGTCGATACCATTCCCGGCTCCTGTCCTTATCTCACGAAAGACAGGAAAGGCCATGTGTTGCTCAGCTGGGTCCGCAGCATCAACGATTCTTCTTCGATTTTTTGTTATGCTGTTTCAACCGATGGCAAAACATTTTCTGCACCGGTTCGTATTCCCACCAGTACCAATATTCATCCGCATGCAGAAAACTTACCGAAGATCATTGCCAAGCCATCGGGTGAGTTGATTGCTTTATGGGGAGCAGCCAATCCCAACCCGAAGAACAAATACTCCGGTTTGGTCTTTTACAGCCAATCGTTTGACAATGGAACAACATGGAGTACGGCCAAACAATTAACAACAGATACAGCCAGTTTCGATCAACGGTATTACGATGTGGCGTTGTTGCCCGATGGTGAAGCAGGCATCATTTGGTTGGATAACCGAAAGACAACAACCAAAGAAGGTTCGGGTTTATATTTTGCACGCACTGCAGGTGCCAACGGATTCCAAAACGAGCAACGCATCAGTCAGCTTTGCTGCCAGTGTTGCCGCACACAGTTGTTTATTGATGCAAAGGGTGGTATCCATGCTATTTATCGTGGTATCATCAACGACAGCATCAGGGATATGATGCATATTGTTTCAACTGATGATGGAAAAAGTTTTACCGAACCAATCCGCATCAGTAATGATAACTGGGTGCTGAAGGGTTGTCCGCATACCGGGCCATCTATGACAGAAAACAAAAATGGTTTACAGTTTGCCTGGTTTACCGGAGCAGGAAAGAAAGGCTGTTATTTCACCAGCTCATCCAACAACGGACAAAGCTTTGCAGCAGCAGACAGTGTAAGCAGCAATGGATCGCATCCGCAACTTACTACTCTGAGCAATGAACAACTGCTGCTTGTTTGGGATGAAGCTATTCAACTGAACAATAAAACCTATAAACGCATTGCCACACAAGTACGTAATGCAAACGGCAGCAGCATTGGCAAAACATTTTTAACGGCAGACAGTTCTGTTGCCAGTTACCCGGTTGTTACTGCGTTACCGATGAATAAAGCAATGATTGCCTACACCACTAAAAAAGGAGCGCAACAGTTTATCCGTTATTTAACTGTTGAATAATTCTTCCTTTGATAAGAAAGATACTCTTTGGTACAGGAAGGTTTTTCGTTGTCTGCTCTTCCAATGTTAAGTTTTTACCGATCCTTGACTGGCAGCAAAGCCTGGCGTAACTTATGGTTAAATACAAACAACATGAACTGGCCCGTAATCATCATCGTTGGTCTGTTTTTAATACTGCTCCTGGTGTTTCTCATCCGCAGAAATCAAAAAGATGAGCAGGAGTTTGAACAGCAACTCAACAACGATTTTCACAAAACAAAAGACGCCGAAGGTGATGTTGACAGCGAAGAAGTTGTAAAATAGTTTTTCGTGAACTTTCCGGCTACCTGATACGTATGTATACATGATGCGTTACTGTTTTACTTTTTCACTACTCATTGCTCTTTTTGCATGCAGTCAAAAGGAAACGATTACAACTATCCCGCCTGTGCCTGCACAGCCTGCAGCAACGGTTTATACCTGGCTGGTACTGGGCGATTCGTACAGCATCGGGCAGGGTGTAACAGAGGGCGAACGGTTTCCTGCGCAAACAGTGACGCTTTTATTGCAACAGGGGCTGGCCTTTCAGCAACCGACTTATATTGCAACTACCGGGTGGACAACCGGCAATCTGCAATACGGCATCAACTCAGCGAATCCAAACCCGCATACCATCGTCAGTTTATTGATTGGTGTAAATGATCAATACACACGCAGAGATACCATTGGCTACCGGGAGCGCTTTACACAGCTGCTTGTTAAATCTATTGAACTGGCCAAGGGTAAAAAGCAAAACGTATTTGTGTTGTCGATACCCGATTACAGCGTTACGCCTTTTGCAGCTTCGTACGACACAGCCCGCATTCGTTTAGAACTCGATTGGTTTAATGCCATTAACCGGAACGTAACATCGGCATACGGCTGCTCCTATCTTGATATCACAGCTTCATCCAAAGAAGCACGTTATAACCGTTCGCTTCTTGCAAGCGACGGACTTCATCCTTCCGGTGTTCTGTATAAACAATGGGCCGACCGGTTGGCACCGCTGATTATACAGGCGTTGAAATAAATACGGTTATCTTGCCAAAGACATAGACTGCCTCGATAAAAAAAGATTCAGATTTTTTTCCAACACATCGGTTGAAATGCTGAGGTTACATCCATTGGGCCCTTCAATGAAACGGTTACTGTCGGGCGTACCAAACTGGTAATAATAATCCAGCTGCATGGCATCGGCCAAATGCCAGAAGCATTGATTTTTATAAATACCATTGCGGCGAAATTCCATAACGGCTGCACCGGGTTGCATAAAAAAGGCATTGGTAAGTCCCGCCCCATGAATCGAAGCCAATACAGCCGATGATTGTGCAAATTGTATTTGCTCTTTCATTGACAAATGTTCAAAACGAATGATTTCAAATCCATGGTCGATAAATACGGCCTGCACCTCATGCTCGTTTAATAGTTTTCGATGCTGCGCATCTTCACGGCTGATGTAAATCCGTTTTGCCGGTGGCGGCTGCGTAATGGAAAACGATTTATGCAGCAGCTTTTTTAAACTCATCATTAACGGATCGTGTATGCGGCCCGATTTTACAGGGCGATCGATGATCGTCAGGTTTTTCAGTTTCAGCATGGTACGTGGCTGCACCCATTCGATTGCAGGAGGCTGCAAGCCCATCAGCTGCAGCATTTCCATACCGGTTGTGCGTACATAAGGAGTATCGGGTAATAAGAATACATGCGAACCAAATAAATGCTTGGCTGCATACAATCGTGGAAGAAAATCGCAGATCCAATGATAATGATTGCTGCTGCACGCATCAAAACACAACACATACTCTGCAGCTGTTCCTCTTTTCCTGGGCCAAAACACAATACGTTTGATGTTGTTGAGCGGGTTAATTTTCTTACCATCCACTTTTGTAACAGGCACCAGCTTCAGTGCAGCATCGAACACCATGCCTGCATCGCTCACAAGCACGTTGCGGTAATGAACCGCCGTTACATAATTGGTTTGATAGGCGAACTCCGCCTTACAGAAATCAAAATCGCCGAGTTTATAATTCACCGGCATTTTTCGATAGACAGCTTCGGCCCGGACTAATGTAGGTATAGGTTCTAACATGAACAGAGTATAGATGCTTTCAAAATAGTTTCCGACAAAATAAGACGGCACCGGAGATATTCTTTCAATTCATATATAAAACTCAAAATCAATTTAACAGCTGTGTACATAGCTGTATAACTGTGTAAGCATCCGTTCGCTTTTTTACGCTCCTGTAAATTTTAACCTGTTTTAAACCTTTGCCCCTGCAATCCATCTTACAAACTGTTTTTCTACCTTTAGGGAAGAAAATCCAAACCAGAAAACCTCTATTCAACATGACGCAACCAGACGATAAGGAATTATTGCTGCTATTTCACGACCCCGCCACAAAAGAGAGGGCTTACACACGCATCATTAAAAAATACCAGGAAAAGCTATACTGGCATGTGCGCCGGATGGTTGTTGAGCACGAAGACGCCAACGATGTACTCCAGAACATGTTTATTAAAGTGTGGAACGGACTTGAAAATTTCCGGGAAGATGCCCAGCTTTATACCTGGCTGTACCGCATTGCCACCAACGAAAGTCTTACGTTTCTTGAACAGCGGAAAAAACGATCGGCCGTATCAATGAATGAAGCCGAAGCCGGCCTCAGCAATACTATTAAAGCCGATAAACATTTTGATGCCAACCGTTTGGAGTGGAAACTGCAGCTGGCCATACAGCAATTGCCTGAAAAACAGCGGGCTGTGTTTAACCTGCGGTATTACGATGAAATGCCTTACGAAGAAATGAGCCGTGTGCTGGAAACCAGCGAAGGTGCTCTCAAAGCAAGCTACCATCATGCCGTGAAAAAAATAGAGGATTTTATCCTTAACCGTTAAACTATTTACCCGTTCAAACATCTATATAAACGAACATGACACGCAGTACAGACATAGTGAAAGAGTTAGAGGAGATCAGCCCGGTTGTTGCGCAGCTGAACGCTACCCTGCCTTACCAGGTGCCCGAAGTGTATTTTGAAACCTTGAGCACTGTTATTATGGCCCGGATTGCTGCCGGTGGTAATGAAGAAAACTCATTGCTGCAGGTAGCCGGTAAAAGCATGCCGCAGGATGTTCCTGCCGGTTATTTCGATACACTGGCCGATTCTATCCTTACCAAAATTAAAACAGCCAATAGCGATGTAACAACAGAGCTGCAGGAATTATCGCCTGTTTTGGCCGGTATAGGCAATGCTAATGTGTACACAGTGCCCGTTGGTTATTTTGATACGGTTGCCGATACCGTTACGGCACAGGTAAAACCAGCGTCAAAAACTGTATCGCTGTTTACGACCCGTACATGGCTGCGTTATGCGGCAGCAGCGGTTGTAATAAGTATGGTTGCCTTTGGTATAAACTATACATTGAAAAAAGATGGAGATAGTTTTGCCGGCAAGATTAAAACAGAAGCTCAGTTTAATACACAGCTGGCAAGTATTAGTGACGATGCAATTATTGATTACTTACAAATGACTGCCGATACAAAGGATGCGGAATCAATTAAGCAATTGATTGATGGTTCGCAGTTACCCGAAGAAGCAGATTATATAGACGAAGCCTTCCTCGATGCATTTATGAAAGAACTGGAAGCGAAGCAAACAAATTAAAAACACTACAAGAAAGCGTTATGAAAAAGATGTTTACACTTACAATGATTGTTCTGTTCAGTTGCAGCAGTATGCTGTTGGCACAAGAACAACCCGATAATAAAGAGCAGGAAAAAATACAGGCGTTGGAAATTGCATTCATCAGCCGTAAGCTGAACCTGAACGAAAACGAAGCACAACGTTTCTGGCCTATTTATAACGAATACAAACGGGATGTTCGACAGGTAATGCTTACGCAACGCAACAATCCAAAACGTGATGTATTGGATAATGAACAGATGCTGATTGATGTGCGTAAGAAATATAAAGAACGTTTTGTTGGTGTCATCGGACAGCCCAGAATGAATAAATTCTTTGAAGCTGAACGAGAGTTTCGTGGTGTATTATTAAATCAGCTTAAAAACCGCCCTAATAAGCCAGTGTTGCAACGTCGAAACAGAAATTAATTTGGAATAATTATTTCTTATGCTATAAATTTGCGAATAGGTGTTTTTCATAGGTTAGCAACGGCCGACTCTTTTCAGGGTTGGCCTATTTTTTTGCCCTGAAACGCAGGCCAGCAAAGGGTTTCAGCATTTGTACTTACAATTAAAAAAGCATAAACCTTACTTGCGTAAAGGTTTATGCTCACTCCAAAAACGATTAAAACAGGAATGTTTCAGCGCTTACTAAAAATTAAATACAGGCGTTTTTATATCGTGGTAAAAGAGAAACTTCCAGTTCTCTTTCTGTCCCTGCTCCCACCACTTCACCCGTAAATCGGCTGCAAGCTTTCCATCAAAATCGTATTTGGTTACAAACTTTGTTTTCATCTGAAACAGTTGTGGTGCAACATCACCACCAAAGAAAACTGTTTCGTTGTTTTCTTTTATCCAGAAAGCCTGGTGCCAGGGGCTATGCCCTCCTGTCCATTCGTAATAAATATAATCATCAATTACACCTTCACTTTCCACCAACTGAATCTTATCTGTTTCTGCCAGTATACTTACATCATCAATGGCATACGACTTTGAAAGTTTGCTCAATGCAATTTCAAGTTCCTGTTTGTTTACTACATAAGTTGCATTCGGGAAGCTGAGGAAACGTTGCTGCAGTACCGCATCTTCTTTACTGATGCCACCTGCATGATCCCGATGCAAATGACTCATGAGTACTTTCGTTACTTCCATGGGGTTAATACCGGCCTGCATCAGGTTGTGATGAATTTGCAAGGTACCATCGGGCATGGTAAATCCTAAACCAGTATCGAGCAACAGAATATCTTTTTCAGTAATCACAACAAAGGGTTGTACTTCTACCAGTAAACTTCCTGCCGGACGATCTTTTAACTGATCTTTTGCGGGATCGAACGGAACAAACTTCTTCGTACCATCAACTGTAAAACTGCCTTCGGAAAGTGGAATTATCTTCATGTGTGTATTTATCTTTTTATTGCAGATACAACCCACAATGCATGTGCATTCAGCAGCGCTTGTGTACTTGTTTTAAGTACAGGAACATAACTGCAGCGGTGTGTAAAGCGCTGCAAAGATACAGGCAGGAAACTAAATCAGTTTAACACCAGCTTTGGTGCACCGATCATGGAGTCGAAAATAAAGAGTTCATCTATTTCGTAACGGATAAACGGGCGAATAGGAAACTGCTCAATCAGTTCGCCGGCTTCAAGTTCAGAATCTGCATTAAGTACGACCCAGCCTTTGCTGCGTACTTCGTTTACAGCATAGGTTACAATAACTTCTTCCCGCATTAACTGATTAACGTATTGACGGTGCGAGGGAATGGTTGCCCAGAAATCTTCTTCCAGCAGCGCAGGTAAATAAAATGTACAGAGATACTTTTTCATACAATAACACGATTCAGAAACAGCGAAAAAGAAGCTGCGGCTGTTTTACCGGAGCACCATGCTTCTGTCTGCATCAAGACGGAGCATGATGAAGATGAGAATGGTAAAGGTTACCAGCGATGAGCCGCCATAACTCAGTAAAGGTAGCGTAATACCAATTACAGGCATCAGGCCAATTGTCATACTGATGTTAATCATAACATGAAAGAGCAGAATGCAGGCTACGCTGTAGGCATACACCCTGGAAAACGTACTCCGCTGCCGTTCGGCAATGGTAATAATGCGGTACAACATAAAGAAGTATAAGCCCAGCAGTAAAGCACTGCCCCAAAAACCAAAACTTTCGGCTATAGCCGTAAAGATAAAATCGGTGTGTTGTTCGGGTACAAAATCGCCTTGCGTAGTAACCCCTTTTAAAAATCCTTTTCCTGCAAAACCACCCGAGCCAATAGCGATCTTTGATTGTTTTACGTTGTACGTATAATCCTTTTTCTTACCGCTGGCCTGTTCTTTTTCGAACTGAGCAATCCGTTCGGGGCTTTTTGGTACATAGCTTTTGCCAAACATGTTTAAGACACGTTCTGCCTGGTAAGGTTTCAATACTTTATCGAACACGATATTATCGACAAACCATTTAAAACCGAGCATGGCAAGGTAAAGAAACAGGATGGCGATGATGAGCATAAAATTGCGTTTGAACTGTCGCCAGAAATAATACAGTACAATCAACACAATTGCACCTAATGCAGCTGCATATACATAAAACGATAAAACGATCGACGAAATAAATAATACTACAAAGGAGAACCCTACAATCAGATACATAGCAGGCAAGCCTTCACGATACATCACTAAAAAGAACGAGAAATAAACCAATGCAAGGCCGGTTTCTTTTTGTGCGATTGAAAGTACTGCAGGACCAAGTGTTAATGCAATAGCAATTAAATGCGAACGCAGATTATTAAACTCTGTTTCCTGCCTGCTTAAATATTTTGCCAAAGCCAATGCAGTAAATACTTTACACAACTCGGCAGGCTGCAGGTTAAAACCACCGCCTAATGCAATCCAAGATTTTGAACCACTGATATCTTTACCAATGACAAACGTTAACAGCATGAGTAAAATGCCGGCCATGTACAACAGGTTGGCAATGGTGGTAAAGAATTTGCTATCGGTTAACAGAATAAACACACCCACCAGCGAACTGATGCCGATGAATAATACCTGGCGTGAATAGTTTTTCTTTAATTCCAGCAGCGATTGCACAAACGAATCACCCATACGGAACTCAACAGAAAAGATAGCAATGAAGCCTACCAATACCAGTGCATAGTACAGCAGTACTGTTGTAATATCAACTCCTTTTCCGATGGTTGCCTGTTTTTCCATTAAGCGGTGCGTTGCTGTGGTTGTGTGTAATTGTATAAATTGTATCGTTCACTTGGTAATACCGCAAACCAGTTAAAACCCATGGGTAATTCCTTCGAAGGTCGTTTGGCCGGTAATGGTGTTACTGGGTAAACGCTGCCGATTGCAGTAGAATCGAGACGAACCCGTTTCCGCTGCAGTGAATCTCTCAACTGCCTGATGGAATCTCTTCTGTACAACTCGTATTTAATCTTTGCCGGTGTAATCACCACATTGCTGATGCGTTCAATTTCTGCTTTACGCTTATCGCCGGCAATGGAATCGGTTAAGAATTTTTCCATGAGCAACGATGCAATTGGTGCCGCCCAGGTAGAACCGTAACCTGCATTTTCCACCACCACACAGATCGCAATCTTCGGATCATCTTTTGGGGCAAATGCCACAAAAAACGAGTGGTTCTGTTGCTTCTTGTTTTTGAAATAATTTTCTACCGTACCTGTTTTTGCACAAACCGAATAACCCTCAATGGCTGCATTGCGTGCTGTACCATTTGTTACTACCATTTCCATACCATCAATTACAGCCTGGTAATAATCGTTCGGGATGTGGAGTGGCGAAATCTTTTGCCTGTACTTGCCCAACACCGTATCTTCTTTTGTTTCTCCTTCAATTTCTTTTACAAAATGCGGTGTGTAATACCAGCCACGGTTGGCAATTAAGCACATGGCATTGGCCATTTGTAAAGGAGTGGCCTGTATTTCGCCCTGGCCAATACCCAGCGATGCAATGGTACAACTGCTCCATCCACCTTTACGGAATACTTTGTTGTAACGGGCCGTATCGGGAATGTAACCTGCATATTCGCCAGGCAAATCAATACCCAGTCGGTGCCCTAAACCAAAACCCGACATGTATTCTTTCCACTTCATTAATCCGCCTTCAATATTGCCATACTTTTTATTGTCGAGTGCCATGCGCAACACATGTGCATAATAGGAATTGCAGGAGTTGGCAATGGATAAACTTAAATTAGCAGCATGCCCGGCATTACTGTGTGTACAGGCGGGGCGGCCGCAAGGGCCATAACGGCCAAAACAAGGATAACCAAACGAAGGCGTAATTAATCCTTCGTCCAAAGCAACCAATGCACCCAAAGGTTTAAAGGTTGAACCGGGAGGATAAACACCTTGCATACCACGATTTAATAAGGGCGATGCAGGATCTAAAAACAAACGGCTGAAATTCTTTCTCGATTCAGAACCGGTTAATTCGTTGGGGTCGTAGGTTGGGCCGGATGTCATGGCGATGATGCCGCCTGTTTTTGGTTCAATGGCTACTACACTTCCCACTTTACCGTGCATTAATTTTTCAGCCAGCTGTTGTACTTCAATATCGATGTAGGTATTGAGGTGACGGCCTGCAACCGAAGCGGTATCAAAGTCGCCGTTTTCATACGGACCAATCGGACGATTAAAATTATCTCGCAGGATATACTGAATACCCCGCTGTCCCATCAACACTTTTTCATAATAACTTTCCAATCCACTCCGTCCGGCAAAATCGCCCATCTGGTAAAAAAAGTTCGAACGCTTTAACATGCCTGAATCAACTTCACCTACATACCCGAGAATATGGGCTGCCGCTTTAAACGGATAGCTGCGTATGGGACGTTCCTGTAAAAAGAAAGCCGGTTGAAAACGAAACAGATTCTCGTTCACCTTTGCATATTTAGCCGGCGAAAGCAATGCCTCAAAAACCGAAGGCCTGTTCCGTGAATTTTTAATAATAGCGGATAACACACGCTGTTTAAACTCGGCCGTATCAATTTCAAGAATACGGCACAACGAAAATGTATCCACCCCTTTCAGCTGCGAGGGAGTAACCATCAGATCGTACATGGTTACATTATCAAGAATGGCTTTGCCTTTACGATCGAAAATAATACCACGGCTGGGATATACAATTTTACGCAGGATCGCCTGATCGTTGGCCAGCTTTGCATACTTTGATGTAAACAACTGCAAGGTCATTAACCGTACAAGAATAATAGCAAATACAATTGCAATGATGAGACGGATGGTGGTTTGTCTTGTCTGATTAAATTCGGCCATAGCCTTTGGAGAGGTTTTTCAAAAATGAACGATCAGGTATTGGTTAAAAATTTCTGTTTACGTATAAAGATAATCTCGACAATGGTGATCAGCAACAGACTTACAACTGTTGAGCCGATTATTTTCAGTAAGATATAGAACATATTACCAAACTGAAACGACTGAATTAAAAACAACCATGTATGATGAAAGAGTGTAAGCAACGAAACATACGTTGCATACTGCGAAAAGCCCAAACTGCTTACCGATGGCTCACGATAATTAAATTCAACGCCCTGCTGCGGCATTAAGAGGTTAATTAAAAACGGACGGATATAACCAATGAGCACACAAGCCGCTGCATGCAAGCCCGGTGTTTTGGTAAAGAAATCAACACAAATGCCTGTAATAAACGAAACCAGCAATAAGCCTCCCCGGCTCATGTTAAACGGCAGCCAGAGTATAAAAAGGAAATAAATATAAGGCATGATGTACTGATGCAATGGCGGCACTTCATTAAGAACAAACACCTGCAACAGGATAAATAAAATCAAACGGATGATATTGCGTAAGAGATTACTCATTTTTTCTGTTTCATTCGTTTTTCAAGTTCAAGTTGCTCGGCACGTTGCAGGTTGGCCACTACAAATACATTCTGTAAACGGCTAAAGTCGTTCGAAGGAGTAACCTGTAACAGATAGTTATTGGTACTTTGTTCCAGTATTACTTTTTCAATTCTTCCAATCATAATGCCCGGCGGAAAATCAGAATACTGGCTGGTTAACACGGTATCGCCCACCTGCAGTTTTACACTTTTCGGAATGTCACGCAACTGCACTCTTCTTGGGTTTACGCCATCCCATTCAATACGTCCGCTTTCGCCTGTTTTTTTCAAACGTGCACTAATGCGGCTTTGCTTGTTAAGCATGCTCATCACCGTTGCAAAATTTTCACTTACATCCATTACCACACCTGCCACTCCGTTGGGCGACAGTACCACCATGCCCGGCTCAACGCCCTGGCTGCTTCCACGATGAATGGTAAAATAATTGTTGGGCTGTGTTATGGAGTTGTTGACCACCTCTGCATCCATATAAACATACTTACGCAAAGCACCGGTTGTATCAAACGGAATTGAGTCGGTGATAATACGTTTTGCAGTATCAGGTGTTTGAAAGTTTTCTGCGAGTTTGTTTTGTACTTCGTTGAGTCTGCGGCGGAGTTCTTCGTTTTCTTTTTTAAGATGGAAGTAGCCGTTTACTTTACTGTACTGCGTTTCCAGGGCACCGGTTATTTCGCCGGCAGTATCCATATAGGCCGCCTGGTGAAATTTGTTGTACCTGAATAGCAACACAAAGCTTAATGCCTGCAACAGCAGAAAGAACAATAAAACGGAAAAGCGCCTGATAAAAGCAAAAAGATTCCGCACAGATGGTGGATTTAATTCGTTCCGCCGTTTGAGTATGCCGTCATCAGTTGCGCATCACAAACGGATAGCGATTGTAGTTTTTCAATGCAATACCTGTACCTCTTACCACGCTCTTTAACGGATCGTCTGCAATATGAACAGGTAATTTAATTTTCTGGTTCAGTCGTTTGTCGAGGCCACGGAGCAATGCACCGCCACCTGTAATATAAATACCTCTGCGGTAAATATCGGCCGCCAGTTCAGGAGGTGTCATTTCAAGCGCTTTCAGAATTGCTTCTTCAATTTTGAAGATGCTTTTATCCAGTGCCTCAGCAATTTCCTGGTAGCTCACCATAATCTGCTTGGGAATACCTGTTACAAGGTCACGACCGTTCACAGGAATATCATCCGGTGGATTATCCAGATCTTTCATAGCTGCACCAATCTGGATCTTGATCTGTTCGGCAGTACGTTCACCAATCAACAAGCTATGGTAACGGCGTAAAGCCTCCATAATATCAGCCGTAAACTCATCACCCGCAATACGGATACTCTGATCGCACACAATACCTGCCAGTGCAATAACGGTAATACCGGTAGTACCGCCACCAATATCAACAATCATGTTACCAACGGGCTCTTCTACATCAATACCGATCCCCAATGCGGCAGCCATAGGTTCGTGCAGGAGGTAAACCTCTTGTGCACCGGCCTGTTCGGCGCTGTCTCGCACGGCTCTTTTTTCTACTTCGGTAATGCTGGAAGGTATACAGATCATCATGCGCCACTTGGGGGCGAATAATGGCTTTTTGGTTAATACTAATTTGATCAGCTCACGGATCATTAACTCGGCCGCATTAAAGTCGGCAATTACACCATCTTTCAGCGGACGGACAGTGCGGATGCTTTCATGTGTTTTTTCATGCATCATCAATGCCTTCTTCCCTACTGCCAGTACGTTCTTTGGATTGTTACGATCGAGTGCCACAATAGATGGCTCATTCACTACAATTTCGTCGTTATGTATAATGAGGGTATTAGCTGTACCCAGGTCCATTGCTATTTCCTGAATAAAAAAATTGAAAAGGCCCATATTGTTAAATGGAAATTATTTGTTCCGGTGATTGCAAATTTGAGAGAAAAATTTGGAATAACAACGCTAAAACCGTGCCCGTACGTGTTTTTTCAAAAAAAAAATCACGTAGGGTTTTTCCCTGTGTTTATAAGGGTTTCAGCGCCCTCAACTCAAACAGGAACTACGAACAGTAAAACTTCGTTTATACGTTTCAGTTAGTTTACACAAACTCATACCCGATGTCGGAACGGTAGTACATTTTCATGAAACGGACACCTGCCAGTAAGGCTTTTGACTTAGTTACAGCATCCTGTACATTTTCACCAAAACTGGTAACTGCCAACACCCTTCCGCCATTGGTCACCACCTGTTCATTTTCGGCTTTGGTGCCGGCATGGAAAATGATGGAATCGGCATTGGACTGCTGAAGGCCGGTTATTTCGTACCCTTTAATATAATCGCCTGGATAACCGCCACTTACTGCCACCATTGTTACCGCAAAACGGGGATCCTGCTGAATGGTAACCTGGTCAACTTCGCCTTTGGCGGTTGCAACCAACAGCTCCACCAGGTCATTTTGCAAACGGGGAATCACGACTTCCGTTTCCGGATCGCCCATGCGGCAGTTATATTCAATTACATATGGTTCGTTCTCTACTTTAATTAATCCTACAAACACAAACCCTTTGTACACCATGCCCTCGCTGCGGAAACCGTTGATGGTGGGCTTTACAATACGTTCTTCTACCTTTTGCATAAACACTTCATCTGCAAATGGAACGGGACTAACAGCGCCCATACCGCCGGTGTTAAGGCCGGTATCGCCTTCGCCAATGCGTTTGTAATCTTTGGCTTCAGGCAAAATGCAGTAGTTCTTACCATCGGTAAGTACAAACAGGCTCAGTTCTATGCCGTTGAGGAATTGTTCAATCACCACCCGCTTGCCTGCATCACCAAACTTGTGCTGGTGGATCATCATATCAAATTCTGCAACAGCTTCGAGGTGATTATTGCAAATAATGACCCCTTTACCTGCTGCCAAACCATCGGCCTTGAGTACCACCGGCAAGGGATGATTCATGAGGTATTCCCTGCCCTCATCGAAATTAACATCGGTAAACTCACGGTAAGAAGCGGTGGGAATGTTGTGGCGCTCCATAAACGCTTTGGCAAACGATTTACTGCCTTCGAGCTGCGCTGCATATTTGGATGGACCAATAACACCTGCCCAACCTTCGGCGAACGGATTACGGGCATGTGCTTCTTCAAAATAATCGTACACACCTTTTACCAACGGATCTTCGGGTCCAACAATAACCAAATGCACCGCATGATCCCGACAAAACTGTTCCATGGCTTCAAAGTCGCCATCAATGCGCATAGGAATGTTTACACCACATTCGCTAGTGCCGGCATTACCGGGAGCGATATAGAGTTTTTCACATAAGGGACTTTGTTTCAATTTCCAGGACAGTGCATGTTCACGACCGCCCGATCCGAGTAATAAGATGTTCATTACGTATTTTTTCTCCGGCCCGAAATTAAACGTTCGCAAAGGAACTTCCTAAAACCATTCTCAAAACAGCACGATTTTATGCGAAATGGCCGTTTTCATTATTTGCTTATTTTCGGCACTTACTAATGTTAATTTAAACCAATTGTATGACTGAAACGACCGCACAAAAAGGGCATCCGAAAGGACTATGGATCTTGTTTAGCACAGAAATGTGGGAGCGCTTTAACTATTATGGAATGCGTGCCATATTGATACTTTTTATGACAAAAGCATTAATGTTTGATAAAGCTTTCGCTTCCAGTTTATATGGTGGTTATACAAGTCTCGTTTACCTAACCCCCTTAATCGGCGGTTATATTGCCGATCGCTATTGGGGCAATCAGCGCTCTATTATTGCCGGCGGTATTGTAATGGCACTCGGCGAGTTTATCCTGTTCTTTTGCGGCTCTACATTTCAATCATCGCCAGACTTATCCGCTTTTCTCTTTTTCTCCGGCTTAGGATTTATGATTGCAGGTAACGGTTTTTTCAAACCGAATATATCCTCTTTGGTTGGACAATTATATCCTAAAGGTGATAGAAGAATAGATCCGGCCTATACTATCTTTTATATGGGTATTAACGTGGGCGGCGCCATTGGCCCGTTGATTTGCGGACTAGTTGGAGAAACAGGCGACCCCGCAGATTTCAAATGGGCGTTTTTAGCGGGTGGTATTGCCATGTTATTAAGCGTGGTGGTTCAGTTGATGTTTCATCATAAATATGTGGTTGATGCAGATAATCAAGTGCTCGGTCTTACACCTAAAGACTCTCCAGCGATGTGGACAAAACCTCTCTTTATTGTTTTGAGTCTTGCAGGTTTTTCAGCATTAGCTATTGGTATGCTTTACATTGATGCGAAAGTATTCGGATATCTACCCTATTTACTTGTTGGCTCAGCCATTTTCATTTTTGCAATGATTATGAGTGATAAAACATTGAATAAGCATGAAAAAAGCAGGGTATTGGTAATATTTATCGTTGTCTTTTTTGTTATTTTCTTCTGGAGTGCATTTGAACAGGCAGGTGCTTCTCTTACTTTTTTTGCAGATGAACAAACACAAAGAATTGTCAATATGAAAATCGCAGTCTGGAAAATTTATGCTGTTTTGGCATCATTTCTGACACTCGCCTTCTGGCTGTTTAAAAAGACCGCAAATAATCTTGCAGGCGAGTTTCATGCAAGACTTAGAAATACAGTATATATCCTTTTAGTGTTATTCGTTGGCGGAATTTTTTATGTAGGCTATACAGTTAATGCTTTAAATATTTCAGTTATTGACTTTAAGGAAGTACCTGCCAGTTGGTTTCAATCACTTAATTCTGCATTTGTAGTTTCGTTTGCTCCGTTATTTGCATGGCTTTGGTTAAAACTTGGTAAATACGATCCATCAGCGCCCACGAAAATGGCAATTGGATTACTTCTTCTTGCGATTGGATATTTGTGGATTGCGTTTGGCGTTAAGAGTGCAGGCACAGGTGTTAAAGTAAGTATGATCTGGCTTACCGGAATGTATGCTTTACACACCTGGGGTGAATTATGCTTATCGCCTATCGGATTGTCTTTAGTAAATAAACTGGCTCCCTTTAAATATGCATCTTTATTAATGGCAGTATGGTTTTTAGGTAATGCTTTTGCTAACAAATTGGCAGGTGTCTTAAGTGCATTGTATCCTGATGGAAAAACAACCAGCTTTTTAGGATATGAAATGCACAACACATACGATTTCTTTATGCTGTTTGTAGTAATGGCAGGCGTTGCTTCACTTATACTCTTCTTCTTAACAAAGAAGCTGCAAAAAATGACACACGCTGATAATATACTCTAAGTTGATTCTATATAAAAAGAGAAGGGCGGGTGCTTTGCACCCGCCCTTCTCTTTTTATCAGCACAAAATCTATTTAGTTTTTAAACGAGTTAAAAATCTTATTCGCAGTTGTTTCAAACGCATCACGCTCTCCATCTTTACTGATGTAGGTGAGCACATAACCTTTATTATTTGCTACTACAAACAACTGCTTAATCTGGATATCATAAGTCATTTCGCCATACTTTCCTTTGTATACAATCTGGTAAGCACGAGAACCGTTGCGGTTGAAAAACATCGAGGATACTTCTTTATATCCCTTCATCATTTCTTTAACAGCTTCTACATTAATCTTTACATATTCATCAATCGTCATTCCGCTTTTTACTTCTTCAATCTGCAGGTTCATGTTTTGCTTAAACTGATCGTTGCTTCCTTCGGAAGGTGAAGTAATTTTTACCACCGCTCCCTCTGAGGTATTATCGAACACCCAGTCTGTTGGATAACCAATGGTAAACCGGCCATTCGGATCGCTGTACTTCTTTAACTCGCCACTGTTGGTGGACGGCGTGGTGTTGTTATTGGAAGTATTGGTACTGTTGTTGGGCTTATTATTCGAATTGGTATTAAGATCGTTAACGGGTACACGTGCTGGCTGGGCCCACGCAACCATACCGGCCAACAGGAAGGAAAGGGCTATGATCGTTTTTTTCATTGTGCAGAATTATGAATCTAAAAGTACAAACTTGTTTTCCTTTCTCATAAAAAAACAAATAGCCGGGTTTAAAAATACCGTCTCACACGGATAAACTCCGTTGATCCGGAAGCCATTTTTTGTTTCAAACAGAAAAATAGTAGTTTTGAAACTCTTACAGATTAGCATATGAAGTTCTAATTGGTCTTCGTTTAAGAAGACGACTCTCCCGATTTTTTTTGCTGAAATCTTCAGCACTATTTCTATTTTAACCTTTTTAACCTATTTCATGACGACCAATCACCGGCCAAACAGGCTATCGTATATCTATCAGTTATTCAAACAATCGCTCAGCAGCGAAGAACAGGATTATACCCAGGGCAGCATTCGCCGGGCAGTGGTATTGCTTGCCATACCCATGATTCTTGAACTGAGTCTCGAAAGTGTATTTGCATTAGTTGATATTTTCTTTGTAGGGAAACTCGGCGAAAATGCCATTGCTACTGTTGGACTTACCGAATCGGTTGTAACCATTGTATACTCCGTTGCCATTGGTTTAAGTACCGCCGCCACTGCTGTTGTAGCAAGACGTATCGGCGAAAAAAATCCCGAAGCTGCAGCCCATGCAGGTGCGCAGGCATTACTCTTATCGTTACTGATTACCGTACTCATCAGTATTGCGGGTATTGTATTTGCGGCCGACATCCTGCGCTTAATGGGCGCCAGTGAACAAGTGGTTGCCGAAGGCGCCATTTTTACCCGTATTATGCTGGGCGGCAGCGTGGCCATTATGCTGCTCTTTCTTATTAACGGTATTTTCAGAGGAGCAGGTGATGCCGCCATGGCGATGAAAAGCTTGTGGATTGCCAGCATCATTAACATTATCCTCTGTCCCTTGCTTATTCATTATATGGGCTTAAAAGGTGCAGCAATTGCAACTGTTATTGGCCGAACATCGGGTGTGCTATACCAATGCTGGCACCTGTTTAAAGGCAGTGGTATTTTAAAAATGACGAGGAAGCATTTTGCATTCGATGCGCCACTCATCCGTTCATTGGTCACCATTGCTTCGCCTGCCACCATACAATTTATTGTTGCCAGCGGCAGCTGGATTGTATTAGCCCGGCTGGTGGCCGAAACAGGTGGCACCAGCGCTTCTGCCGGTTACCAGATCGCCATCCGCAATGTGGTGTTCTTTATTTTACCGGCATGGGGCCTAAGTAATGCGGCCGCAACATTGGTAGGACAAAACCTCGGCGCCAAGCAACTCGACCGGGCCGAGAAGAGTGTCTTGCTATCCGCAAAATACAATGCCATTTTTATGAGTTTTGTCATGTTCCTTTTTGTGTTTTTTGCCACACCCATCATCCGTATTTTTTCGCAGGATGCAGCAGTTGTTGCATATGGCGCAAAAGCATTACAGATTATTGGTACCGGTTATATTTTTTATGGCATTGGCATGGTTATGATGCAGGCGCTGAACGGTGCAGGCGATACCAAAACTCCAACCATCATTAACCTCATCGGTTTCTGGCTCTTCCAGATTCCTTTGGCTTATTTACTGGCAAAAGGTTTTGATCTGCAATCGACAGGTGCTTTTATTGCGATTCCTGTAGCAGAAACATTGATTGCTGTAATTGCCTGGTATTATTTTAAACGGGGAAAATGGAAGCTGGTGCAAGTGTAACAAAGATAAAGCCCGAAGTAATCTTCGGGCTTTATCTTTCTTTGAATATGCTGTAGCTGTTACTTACATACGTTTGATACAATCTGTTGCAAAGCGGTTTCGTTTTTCAACAAGCATTGCAGCAACACCAATTGATTACCGGCACGCACCAGGTTGTGTTTTGGGTAACGGGCACCGTAATACACATCGTTGTTGATATAATCGGTGAGGAAACGGATGGCTTGCATGTAAATCATAAACTTACCGGCATACACCATTAAATCCACTTCAGCAGCGGTGAGATCCTGCTTCATCTGCCCGTAATAACCCTGCACGATGGCTTCAAAAATATCTGTACGGATATGTATTTTGCTGTAATCGCTTTCTTCTTCGCTAACAGGTGAAAGATAGGTACGCATCATATCGCCGATATCGCTGATGAAATAGCCGGGCATCACCGTATCCAGGTCAATCACACACAAACCTTTACCCTGTTCATCAAACAACACGTTGCTGATTTTGGTATCGTGGTGTGTAACCCGCATTTTGCAGCCGGGATTTAAACGAATGGCGTTAAACTGTTCTACAATCGACACCTGTTGTTTTACCTGCGCTATCTGTTCCGCTGCTTCTTCAATACGTTCGGTATTGCCTTGCTGCAAAGCAGTAAGAAACTGCTGGTAACGCAACGACAGGTCGTGAAACGATGGAATAGTGATGTGTAATGCAGCTGCATTAAAACCACTAAGCAAATGCGTAAACTGCCCGAACTGAACAGCCGCTTCGTACGCTTCTGCAGCTGTTTCCACTACATCTTTTGTAACCGAACCTTTTACAAACGGAAACATACGGAAGCAACCTTGTCCTTCTACTGCAACTAAGGTGGTGCCGTTTAATGCCTGTACAGGGGCTGTAAATAAATAAGCGGGTGCGTGTTGTTTTAAATAAGCTGCAATTTGCTGAATGTTTACGGCTATATCTTCCGGCTCAGCAAATACCTGCTGATTGAGCCTTTGTAAAATATATGCTTCGCCGGTAATGGCTGTAACTTTCCAGGTACGGTTAATTAAACCGCTGCCAAATGGCTCTACCGCAAAGGGAGATTGTTGCCAGCCGAAAAGTGGCAATATTGTTTCTGCAATAGACGGCTGTTCTGTGTAAATACTATTCCTCATGTGTCATATACATCTGTTGCAAACAACAAAGGATGTTGTTTGCAACAGATATTCTTCGCCTGTTAATAATCGTCGTTTAATGCAAAAACGGGTTTGCGGTACATCCAGCGTCCGCCTGTAAAATCTGGAAACTCAATGGTTTCATTTCCTTTTTCTACAGATATTTCACTGAGTGGTGTAATCGCACTCCAGCTTGCTGCATCGTACACATCCATTGGTGTGGGTTGTTTACGTTTAATGCTTTCCACAAAGGAGTGAATGACAAAAAAGTCCATACCACCATGACCAGCGCCTTCGGTTTCTTTGCTCCAGCGAAGCCATAATGGATGATCGTATTTATCGAACCATTCTTTTGAAGCATCCCATTGATGCGGTTTCGATACCCCTTCAATATGCACGCCTTTATTCACATCCATCCAAATGCCGTTGGTACCCTGTACACGGAAGCCTAACGAATAAGGCCGTGGAAGGTTCGTATCGTGCTGTAATAAAATTGTTTCGCCGTTTGCACAACCGATAGAGGTCGTTACCACATCGCCCAGCTTGAAATTAATTTTTGCGTTCGGATGTTCCGGTCCGCACTTCTTAACAATATGCTCGTGTAAACCTCTTGCTTTGGAAGAGAACGAAGAAATATTTACAAAGCGGTTACCACGGTTGATGTTGATGTAATGTGCAATGGGTCCGATGCCGTGTGTAGGATACAGATCGCCGTTGCGATATACGGAGTGGTGCGTACGCCATCTTGCTTCGCTCCATCCTTTATCGCCAAACTCGCAACCTTTACCATAGGCATCGACACCGTTATTGAATTTCACTTCACGCAAATCGTGTTGGTAGCCACCCTGCAAATGCACCAGCTCGCCAAACAAACCCTGGCGCACCATGTTTAATGCAGCCATTACATCTCTTCGGTAGCAAACATTTTCGAGCATCATTACATGTGCATTGTACTGCTCAGCAGCTTTTACCACATCCCAATGATCTTCTAACGTAATACCCAGCATTACTTCGGTACCAACATATTTAATACCTGCCTGCAAAGAGCCAATGATCATTTCTTTGTGCCACTCCCAGGGAGTTGCAATCACAATACCATCAATACCTTTCAACTCCAGCATTTTTTTCCATGCATAGGGATCGCCGGTAAAAATCTGGGGCATTTTCTTTCCGCTCTTTGTAATCATTTCTTTTGAACGGCTAAGCATACGATCGTCAATATCGCAAATGGCAATAAGGTCTACATCTTTACGACGTAACAAAAGATCGAGATGGTTCTGTCCACGCAGCCCCACACCAATCATCACCATTTTTATTTTTTCATCGGCCGTGCCGGCAAACAATTTTGAAGCAGGTAATACAGAAAGCGAAGCTGCTGTAAGTCCTGTGCTTTTTATAAAATCTTTTCTGTGCATACTATGTTTGTTTCTGATGTAATGAAATGTTGTAATTATAATAGTTCAGCTTAATCGAGCTTTGAAAAATCGATGATGGGTTTTGGTTGTGTGGCTGCTGTTACAAACTCTGTACGCAACGTAGTACGGGTATTAAAGAACCCGCAATTCTGCAAAAAGAATTTTCCGTTTTCCTGTCCGCCAGCATAATCAACCCGGTATTCCTTCTGTGCTGTTGCATCGCCAGTAAATCTTGCTTTTGTTAACTGCCTCCACTCGCCGGTTCTTGTGCAAACCCATTGGTTATGATACCACGCTTTACGTGTAAGATAGCCGGTTGCAGGATCAAAGTTTTCAAGGAAAGAATGTAAGCGTTTTAAATAGGTTGATGTAGCAGGCCGGTTAAAACTGGCAATAAGCATCCACTTGTTTTCTGCTGCTGCATAAAAATAAGCGGTATAATTTGTATAATTATCTGCTACGGGTTTTGCACGTAATAAAAACTTACAGGTTTCGCCGGCTTTCCAGTTATACTTTAAATAACTCTGCCCGCCCGAACCTTCGTTGCCAAATTCGCCGGTGTAAACATCTTTCCCTTTTTTCAGCAGGATAATTTTTTTATCGGCAGGAATCTGTTTCGGATCATCTGTTTGAAAAGGACTCCACACCGAAAACAACACTCTGCGTTCAGTTGGCGAATTTACCTGTATTCCAAAGTATCCTTCTGCAAATCCATTGGCCATGTAATACGAACCGATGACATCGTTGCCTGCGGGTACTGTTATTTCATTATAAAACCATTCCACATCTCCTTTTACATCACTTATATCGTAACCGAGATGTACAGAGGGTCCTCTTCTTCCCCAATAGAAATAATTGCCTTCGTTATTTTTTACAAACAGTGTTTGCGCATCAACAGCGGTACCGGATAACTGCAAAGCATCGGCTGTTGCAAATACAGTTCCTGTTTTGCTGATGCCCTGCACATCAATTTTTACATAACCACTGTCGTTAAGGGTAAACTCACCTAACGTATATTTTTTGGCTGTGCCTTCAATAGCTGTTTGTACTGCTTTGCCCTTAACTGTACAGCTTATCACCGATTTGCCTTCGGGTACTGCAAGTGTTGCCTGAATACGCATTGTTCCTTTTTTGCGCACATACACCCAGGTGCTGAACACTGCATCTGCATGCTGCCAGTTAACCCATCCTGTATTGGTTACACGTTCGCTTCCGGCTTTTGTGGTTACCCAGGAATTACCACCCAACGGAACAATTACTTCCTGTTGTGCAATAACGGCAACCGGCAACATGAGTATGCATAATAACCCTAACAATCTACCTTTTTCAAATGAGCCTTTTATTCGTTGCTTCATTATTCGTTTATATTATTAACTGACATCTGCAAATCGTAACCAATATTAAGCATGTGTAAACGGTTTTTCATGTGCAAACGGTGGCGCAAAATTGAAGTAAATAAACAGGCCACAAACAGTAAAACTGTTTACAGTAAAGGATTACAGCTTGCGCAAACGATTGTTCTTAACAAAGAAAAAAGCAGTTGCCTGTAGCAACTGCTTCACCTGTTGTTCGTGCAAGAAAGAAGAAATCAGGAAAGCGCCTGCTGATATACCACCAGTGTTGGCGAAAGTTCTTCGGTATAAAAAATTTCCTGCGCTGCTTTATCGGTATGCTTGTCTGCTAATATTTTCATCATCAGCTGCATGGCTTTTTCGCCTTGCCCATATGGGTATTGTTCAATCGAAGCTAACGGCGGAAATGCGGTGTAACTCGTAATGGGCAGGTTGGCATAACTCACAAACATCATGCGTTTATTTACAGCAATGTTATGGTGTTGTGCATACTGCACTGCATCCATATGTACATAATCGTTAAAGCTGATGACTGCATGTGGCGGATTTTTTAAGCCCAGCAGTTTTTTCATGGCAGCCTGTGTGCTTTCTTTACTGAGATCGGTTTTTTCCACCAGCTGCATATCTACCTTCAGCTTTTGTTTGGCAATACCATCCATATAACCATTCATCCGTTCTTTACTGGCCTGCAGTTTATCGGGGCCATTGATGAATGCAATACGGCGATATCCTTTATGAAACAACCACCCGATCATTTCCATGGTGCCTTTATACAAATTGCAATACACTTTGTGTGCATCGGCTATGTTGGGCACACGATCGAAATACACAACAGGTATTTCATACTTGCGTAATGCTTCCAGGTGATCGTACCGGTTGGTACCTTTTGAAAGTGAAATAATCAATCCATCTACCCGTTGCTTTTTCATCGCTTCAACCACTTGCTTTTCTCTTTCCGGATCATCATAACTCTGTCCGAAGAGAATGGTGTATTGATGTTCCATGGCAGCTGTTTCAATACCGCTGATGGCCTGCGAAAAAAACTCTTCCCGTATAAACGGTATAACAACACCAATTACAAATGTTTTCTTTTGTTTGAAGAAGATGGCTTGTGCGTTCGGTTCGTAACCCAGCTCCTCGGCCAGTTGCTTTACTTTCAGCTTTGTACCTAAGCCAATACGTGGGTGATCGCTCAATGCTCTTGATACGGTTGATACCGAAACATTCAGTCTTCTCGCAATTTCTTTAATAGTAGGCAGTTTATCCATGCACTGTTTCTTTAAAAGAGGCGGTTGCTTTTACTTCATCAAAAACTACCGGTGCAAAAAAATCCGGTTGGTGAAAATCGGGGTCAGTGGTTTCAATTTTATTCCAGCAAATAAAATGCGGTTCGGGTAACAGATCGCCACATTTATAAACATTCACTTTTGCTTTTTTATTCGCTAATGAAGTTACTGTATGTTTTGTAAACACCATAACCGGTATTTGCAGCAGCAGTTCCCACACATACCCCCCTTCTTCTTTTTTCATACTGCTGTTGGTGCTGATGTTACGTACAACATCGGGTGGCAATAACTCCCTGTTTGTACGGCCGCTTCCATAACCAACCAATGCAGTACCAATGCAGTTAAACTCACAGTTATAATAGCCCGCATCATCAAAGGCAATAAAAAACTCAACACAGCTGTCTTCCCACACCGACTGATTTATTTCGGTGTTCACATGCCGTATTGCTTTTTCTTTTACACGAAATAACAATGCAATGGCCGTACCGCTATGTGCAATGGAAAACTGTACATCTACATCGCTGTTATATGCAGGCCAAGGTTGTTCAGCCACTGCAAAGTTATTGGCGGCCTGCAGTTGTTGTTTTGCTGTATTAAAATTGTCTGATAAAACGCAATATGGTATTTGAAGTTCCTGCATAACAACAATATTCCTTTAAAATAGATACAGCAAGTTAAGTGTAATTCGGCCTGCATCAACTGCATCTGCTGCACAAACGTATGCGCAGGCTGCATTGCTTTTTCATTTTTCATTCAATATAAATCTTGGTAAACACCAAGAACTGTTTTTACGCTCCTTTTCATATTTGTACTCTAAAAAAACACAAATATGAAAAAGCACAAACTACTTCGTTTTACTTCAGCCGGTCTCATTGGCTTTTCGGCTTTTGCCATTCTTATGGTAAGTGTAATGGCCTTTCAAAATCCGCAAAAGGTCATGGACCTTGTACAGGTTAATTTACCCAACAACGATGCCTTCAGCTCTATTCGTGGTGTCTATGGTGGTGTAGGCTTAACCATTTTTATTACGCTCGTTTACCTGTCGTTTAAAGATCATACCAAAGGGCTTGCATTCGCTTCTATTCTCTGGGGATCGTATGCGTTATCAAGACTTATGACTATTTCCATTGAAGGACCATTGGGAGCGTTCGGCACACAGTGGCTCTACACCGAAAGCTTTTTATGCATAGCATCCGTTGTGTTACTCATTATTCGTGTAAAACTGCAGGAAAAGGAAGCTCACCTTGTTGCGGCATAAACAATATTTGCCCGGTTTAAACCCGGCCAAAAGAACGTGAAAGGTTGAATGATAAAAAAGGTCGTCCGGAGTTCCGAACGACCTTTTTTGGCAATACTGCCAAGTAGTAGTCCCGACAGGAATCGAACCTGTATCTAAAGTTTAGGAAACTTCTATTCTATCCATTGAACTACGGGACCGGAAGTAATACAGCGTAACTGTTTGCTTCGGGCGGCAAAAATAACAGAATTAAAGATTCTGAAACGGTAAATCTGCCGTCAAACCCTACCTTTGCTGCCCAATTTGTCGACGTATGAAATTATTGAATGTTTACATCCGCTACAGGCTCATCATAGGAATCGTTTTACTGGTTGTTGCCGGCGTGGTACATTATTACACCAGTTTCTGGCCTTCGTTTATTATTTACCTCGTTGCACTCATCAGCATCGTAGGTCATTTTTTCTTTGGTCCGTTGCGCCTGATCCAGGAGTACATGGAAGCCGGTGATATGGATGGAGCGGAGAAAATCCTTAACTCTGTTACTTTCCCCAACCTGTTGTTTAAACCCATCCGTTCGGTGTTTTATACCTTGAAAGGAAACATCGCCATGATGAAGCAGGATTTTGACGGTGCAGAGAAAATGATGAAAAAAGGAATGGACCTTGGCGCAGGCTCATCGCTGATGCAGGGTACCGAAGGGGCAAGTTTGCTGCAAATGGGCATGCTGGCTATGCAGAAAAATAACTTTAAACAAGCGGAAAGCTATATTCGTCAGGCTTTACGCAAGGGACTGCCCGATAAAGAAAACCAGGCTGCTGCCAATTTACAGATGTGCAGCATTATGATGAATAAGCGTGAATTCAGAGCGGCAAAGGATTACTTTAAAAAGGCCAAAGCCTTGAAGCCTACAACACAGCAGATTGCCGATCAGATTAAACAAATGGAAAAATATATTTCCCGTCTCCCGGGATAAGGTAAAGTAAAGAGGCAGAAATAAAAGGTATTTACAATAAGTTAGATAGCTCTGGGATTTCTGCCCCTTTAAACTCTTTACAGGTAAGCTGAATAGTCAGCGGGTGTGGTAAGGAAAAACAACGGCTTAATAAAACCTACAATGCTGTAAAAATACCCCCGCCTGTTCTACCAAAAAATACCACTTTACGGGTATACCGCTCCTTCTAACAAGCAAAAACCGCCCCTCCCAAAGAGAAAGACGGCTTATGACGTTTAAAGCTGGATTTTAAAAACGGGCTTTATAGACGGTTTCAAGGTAGGCCAAACCGTCGGTTTTGGGTAAGCAGTTGTTGAAGAAATTATCAAACTATTATCCACAAAACCAGCCATTCCGCTAATTTTAAGGGGCTAAACAACTCAGCGTCAAATAAAAGCGTAAACCATCCCCACATGTCTATTCTTAATGAAAAGCTCCGCCAAAAATTCCAGGAAGAATATGAACGGTTAAACGAACAGCAGAAACTGGCCGTAGACCGTATTGAAGGCCCCGTGATGGTTATTGCCGGCCCGGGCACCGGTAAAACCCAGATCCTCGCCAGCCGCATTGGAAAAATATTACTCGATACAGATGCACTTCCGCAAAACATCCTTTGTCTTACGTATACCGATGCAGGCGTGGTTGCCATGCGCAAGCGTTTGCTGAAGTTTATTGGTACCGATGCGTACAAAGTAAACATTTATACCTACCATGCGTTTTGCAACGATGTAATCCAGGAAAATCTTTCGCAGTTCGAAAAAACAGCACTTGATCCGCTTTCCGATTTAGAAAAAATTGAATTGTTCAAAGAGCTGATTGACTCCTTTCCAAAAAATCATCCGCTCAAACGCTATCGTGGCGATGTGTATTACGAAATCACCAATCTCGATAAACTGTTCAGCACCATGAAGCGGGAAGGTTGGACGGCAGAATTCATTAACAGTAAAATCGACGACTACCTCAAAGAGCTGCCCACCCGTGATGATTATGTATACAAACGCAAGTACAAACAATTCAATGCAGGTGATGTAAGAAAAGAAAAACTGGAAGAAGAAACCGAACGCATGGAAAAACTCCGAGCTGCTGTAAATGAATTCGATCGTTTTCAGCAACTCATGCGCAACCGCAGCCGCTACGATTTTGATGACATGATCACCTGGGTGATAAAAGCATTTGAAGAAAACAAAAACATGCTGGCCAATTACCAGGAGCAGTTTCAATATATATTGGTGGATGAGTTCCAGGATTCAAGCGGTACACAAAACCGTATTGTGGAATTACTCATCAGCTATTGGGAGCAGCCGAATGTGTTTGTTGTGGGCGATGATGACCAGAGTATCTTCCGTTTCCAGGGTGCTAACGTTAGCAACATGCTCGAGTTTGCCAACAACTATGCAAGCGATCTGTTAACGGTTGTACTTACCAACAATTACCGCTCTACACAAACCATACTCAACAGTTCAAAAACAATTATTAATCGTAACAACGATCGCTTAACCAAACAACTGCCCGGACTTAGTAAAGATCTGCAATCGGCAAACAGCAAGCTCGCCAACATCAATCATTTGCCTGTTATAAAAGTGTATCAAACGCAACGGGAAGAAATGATCGATCTCACGTTGCAGGTACAGCAATTACTGGCTGCAGGTGTTGCACCCGGCCGCATTGCGATCATTTATCGTGAAAATAAATATGGTGAAGAGCTCACACATTATTTCAATCATTTAGCAGTTCCGTTTTACAGCAAACGAAATCTGAACATCCTGGAACAGCCGCTCGCAAAAAAAATCATCCTGATTCTTAAATACCTGGTGGCCGAACATGATGTACCCTACGGTGGCGATGAAATGCTGTTCGAGCTGTTGCACTTTAATTGGTTTCATATTCCACCGGTTGAAATTGCAAAATTAACAGTAGAAGTATCGGGTTTGCAGTTTGGTGAAAACAGAACATCATTGCGTCGTTTGTTGTACGAGAAAGCACATGCCCCGGCAAGAGATTTGTTTTCGCAAGGCATTCATCATGGCTTGAAAGAAGCCAGTCGCATTTTTGAAAAACTGATTGGCGATGTACCGAACGTTACCTTACAACATCTCTTCGAAAACTGTATCCGGGAAACAGGCATTCTCAAATACATTATGCAAAACCCCGATAAACATTGGCTGCTGCGGGTGCTTACCGGTTTATTCGATTTTGTAAAAGAAGAAACACACCGCAACCCGATGCTCAACCTCGAAGGACTCATTTCCATTATTGAACTGATGGAAAAAGAAGATCTGAAATTGCCATTAGTACAGGTTAGTGGCAGCGAAAACGGCATCAACCTGCTTACTGCACATGGCTCTAAAGGGTTGGAGTTTGAATATGTTTTTGTAGCCGGGTGCAGTTCGGTTTATTGGGAAAAGAAAAAGAATCCTAACAGGGGGTATAAGTTGCCAGATAATTTATTTACTACCACTTCGGTTGATGAGGATTCTTCAATTGAAGAGTTGCGACGTTTGTTTTATGTAGCAATGACGAGGGCCGAAACACATCTGACCCTTTCGTACAGCCGTTTTAAAAACGATGGAAAAGAAATGGAACCATCGATGTTTCTTGAAGAGATAAAAGAAGAACAACCGCTGCAGGATATGCCGGTGGTATTAACGCCGGAGGCCTTGAGCGAATTTACGGCACTGATGCTCGGCGAAGCTCAGGCACCGGAGATTGATAAAATAGAAGAACAGTTTATTGCACCGATACTTGAAAAGTTTGTAATGAATGTTACAGCGCTCAACAACTACCTCAAGTGCCCGTTGGATTTTTATTTCAAGAATCTCATCCGTATTCCATCGCCTAAAAACGAAGCAACAGAGTTTGGTTCCTCGGTGCACCATGCATTGGAACAGTTGTTCCGTAAAATGCAGGACAACCCGGCCAATACCTTTCACAGCAAGGAACAATTTATTGCGGACTTTGAATGGTACATGCGCCGCCACCGGGAGAGCTTTACCAAAGAACAGTTTAACCGCCGTATGGAATACGGACAAGAGGTGCTGAGTAATTATTACGATAAATACATCAGCAGCTTTAGTAAGATTGTGGCCATTGAACGCAACATCCGCAACGTAACCATTAAAGGCGTTCCGTTAAAAGGAAAGCTCGATAAACTGGAATTCGATGGCAAATCGGTAAACGTGGTTGACTATAAAACCGGTGATGTTGACAAAGCCAAAGACAAATTAAAAGGCCCGAATGATAAACAACCCGAAGGCGGCGATTACTGGCGGCAGGCCGTATTCTATAAAATTTTAGTTGACAACTACGAGGCAAAAGACTGGAAAGTGGTGAGTACCGAATTTGATTTTGTTGAACCAGACAAGAAGAAAGAATACCGCAAAGAAAAGATCGTCATAACACCGGCCGATATTGAAACGGTTACGCAACAGATTGTTGCTGTATGGGAGAAAATTCAGAACAGGGAGTTTTACATCGGCTGTGGTAAAGAAGATTGTCATTGGTGCAACTTTGTAAAGACGAATGAAATGGCGGTGGCTTTGCATGAGTTGCAAGAGGAGGAAGAGTCTGAACCATGATTATAAAAGAGTGAATAGATTTTGAAGATTTAATTAGAACATATGAAAAAACACCTTCTCTTTCTTTTGCTTATTGTAACCGCCAGTTATGTAAACGGACAAATTGCTGTTGCAAACAATTACTTCAATTACTTATACGTAGGAATTGAAAATCCTATTTCAATTTCAGCAACTTCTATTCCTGCGCATAATATGACAATAGTAGTAACAGAAGGGACATTAAAAAGTACAGGAGCAGGAAAGTTTAACTGGACAGTTTGCGTTCAAGAGACGAATTCAGTTGTTTTAAAAGTTTATGACAAACTAACATTGATCGATACGTTCCTTTTCAAATTAAAAGCTTTACCAGACCCCAAAATCCTAATTTATACACAAGACAAAGAAATCATGTTTAAAGGCACAATGGGTGTTCGGGCTGAAATTGATAATGTTCCTATTGAAGAAATTCCTGTTGTCACAAATAATTTTCTGGTTACCATAATAAAGAAAAACGGGGCTGAAATTAAAATGGAAAATAGCGGCGGCGAATATACAACTGAAGTTGTGAGCGCCTTTAAAAGTTTAGTTGCAGGTGACAGAGTCATTCTATCAGATTTTCAGGTAACTGTAGGCTGTGAACCCAATCCACGAAAATTAACAACTGTAATAGATCAGGTTTGTTCAGGTAAACCACTTGAATTCAGGTATTGATCGTCTATCAAAATCCTGTTAATCCTTCTCCCTGCTAAAATCACGGTTCGTACAATTAGCCTAAGTTTGCAACTTCTATGACAGCAGGCAGAATTATATCTATCTTCTTTTTCGGCGTATTGTTGATTGGTTTATTCAGTGGTTCGGGTTGTGCCAATATTGTACCTCCCGGCGGCGGACCAAGAGATAGCTTGCCACCTGTTGCCGTCGCTTCTTCGCCCAAAGATTCCGGCACGTTTGTAAAAGAGCAAAAAATCAGCATCATCTTTAACGAATTTGTGGAGCTGAAGAATGCTAACGAAAAAATCATCATCTCCCCTTACCCGGTAAAAGAACCGGTGTACGAATACAAGCTCCGTACGGTAACGGTTCGCTTAAAAGATTCGCTGTTGCCCAACACCACCTATAACATCAACTTTGGCGATGCCATTGTGGATTTAAACGAAGGCAATGTGCTGAAGAATTTTGAGTTCAGCTTTTCTACAGGCGCCAGCATCGACTCCAATTCGTTCAGTGGTAAAGTAATCCTGGCGGAAACAGGCGAAACCGACAGCACCATGTTTGCCTTGCTGTACAAAAAACAGGAAGACTCAACTGTTGCAAAAGAAAAGCCCATTTATGTAGCAAGAGTAGATGCAAACGGCAACTTTCGTTTCAACAATTTACCTGCCGGTCAGTTTTATGTGTATGCCTTAAAGGAAGAAGACGGAAACAAACGATACAACTCGCCCCTTGAGCAATTTGCGTTTCTCGATTCGGTTGTAAACATAGGCGCAACTACCCCAACGGTACAACTGTATGCCTTTGCTGCCGAAAAGCAAAAACCGAAAACTCAATCGACGCAGGTAGATAAAACAAAAGGCTTACTTGGTGCGGCAAATATTGCAGCGGGTGCTTTCGATTTCCTCGACACATTTACCATTACGTTTCCCAAGCCTGTTCGTACAGTCGATGTTTCGAAAATAAAACTGGTGCAGGATTCGGTGCAAACCATCAGCAACTTCACCGTTAAAAACGATTCTGTACGCAAACAAATCCAGATCATCAACAGCTGGAAGCCCGGCTCGAAATATCAACTCTATCTCGACAAAGGCTACGCAACTGATACCAGCGGTTTATCTGTCATTAAAGTTGATACACTTGCATTTCGTGTGAAAGCAGAAAAGGAATACGGATCGCTCCGCATCCGTTTTACCGGTATCGACACGGGCAGCCATCCGGTGCTTTTGTTTTATAACAACAAAGAACTTGTTGGCGGTTACCCGTTTAACGGAAAAGAATTTTATAACAAGCTCTTTAAACCTGGCAACTATAAAATTGCCATCCTGTACGATGTAAATAACAATGGTATTTGGGATGCCGGCGATTATTTTTCCAAACCCAAACGTCAGCCAGAGCTGGTACAACCCATCAGCAAAGAAGTGCTGGTAAAAGACAACTGGGATAATGAACTGGTAATTGATACTGCGGTTAAAGAACCAACCAAGCAGTAATAGTTCTGTTTCCATTGCAATATTAATTCTGCATCCTTCGTACTTTCGCTGCATGTCGTTTTCTTCTACTTTACTGGAACAGGCCGTCAATGAATTTGCCAAATTACCGGGCATTGGTAAAAAAACTGCTTTGCGCCTGGTATTACATCTCATTAAACAGCCGGCAGAAGAAACACAGTTTTTTGCAGATACACTGGCACGTATGCGCAAGGATATAAAATTTTGTACCAAGTGCTGCAATGTGTCCGATACCGAAGTATGTAACATCTGCAGCAACATTTCCCGTAAAAAACAAATTGTGTGCGTAGTCGAAAATATCCGGGATGTCATTGCCATTGAAAGCACCCAACAGTTTAACGGATTGTATCATGTGCTGGGCGGTGTTATATCGCCGCTCGATGGTGTGGGGCCCGATCAGTTAACGATTGAAGCCTTGCTGCATCGTATTAAAGCAGATGAAGTGGAAGAACTCATCTTTGCCTTGAACCCGAATATCCAGGGCGATACCACGCTTTTCTACATCAGCAAAAAATTAAAAGATCAACCCATCAAAATTACCACCATTGCACGTGGTATTGCTTTTGGTGGCGAGCTGGAGTATGCTGATGAATTAACGCTGGCCCGCAGCTTGCAAAACAGGCAGCCTGTAGCAAGTTATGTTACCATGAAATAACCACGAAAGCACTCTTTTAAAAAGCATTCGCTTCGGTTTTCAATACGGCGTTTTACTTACCGGTTCAAACATCGCTTTTCCTCGTTCAGTACGTTTCTGCAGTTGAAAAACAGCACTTCGTTTTACCTTGAACACCTATAGTACCGGATGTTGTACTGGCGAAATATGAAACAAATGAAAGCCATCCTTATTTCACTGCTTTTTGTTGCGCTTCTTGGCAGTGCCTATGCGTGGTTCTTTGTATGGAATAAACCGCAGCAGAATATTAAACAGGCTTCGGCCATCAGCATTAATGCTACCGATTTGTTTAATGCCTATTCCTTAAACGAAGTAGAAGCCAATAAAACATACATTAATAAAGTAGTGGCTGTAACGGGCGAAGTAAGTAATGTGGGCACAAACAACGAAGGTAAAACGGTGGTTCTGTTGAAAAGTGATGACCTGATGTTCGGCGTTAATTGTACATTAGAAGAAGCTGCCCCTATCAAGAACGGCGAAACAATTACACTGAAAGGATTGTGTACCGGTTTTTTAACTGATGTGGTACTGATTCGTTGTTATAAAATAGATGATGCCAGGGTGCAATTATAACGGTTCGGTGTAACTGATTTTATTGAAACAGCAGCCCATTATACAACTACTTAACAGATTAGTACTGCCATGAAGACGAAGCTTATCTCCCTTATATCGCTGAGTGTTTTGCTGCTTACTTCCTGCTATTACGATAATGCCGAAGACTTATACGGACAACTTGCGCCATGCGATACAGCCAATGTAAAATACAGCGTACAGGTGGTAAACATTCTGTCGCAAAACTGCTATCGCTGTCATGGGGGCAATGCCGTTGATGGAGCCGGTGTAAAACTGCAGGACTTTCAGGTTGTACAAAGCAATGCGAAAAACGGAACATTGCTGGGTGTGCTCAAACATACGCCCGGTTATGTACAAATGCCGAAGAATGCAGCGATGCTGAGCAAATGCGATATCGCTGTAATTGAAACATGGATCAGGAAAGGTGCGATTCAAAATTAAATTGATATAAACAAACAAGATAGTATGAAGAAGACCGTTTTTTTTATTGCATTCCTGTTGCTTACTGCATACCACCTGCATGCACAGGATCTGCAATTAACCCGTAACGGCCAGATCAGCTTTTTTTCTTCTACACCGGTTGAAGATATTAAAGCCAGCAACAACGAAGTATCGAGTGTATTGAATACAAAAACAGGATCGCTGCAGTTTGTTGTGCTTATAAAAGGGTTTCAGTTTCGTAAAGCTGCCATGCAGGATCACTTCAACCGGAAAGAATATCTCGACTCTGATAAATTTCCCAAATCAGAATTTAAAGGAACGGTTACCGATATTTCAAAAGTAAATTTTAAAAAAGACGGCACTTACCCGGTTACGGTAGAAGGCAACCTTACACTGCATGGTGTAAGTAATAAAATAAAAGCCCCCGGAACCATTACGGTTAAAGCAGGTAAAGTAAGTGCTGCATCAAAGTTTACCATTAAGCTGGCCGATTATAACATAACGGTACCGGCCATTGTATCTTCTAAAATTGCTGAAAGCGTAGAAATAACAGTGAACTGTAACTACGAGCCCTATCAACCCAAATCCTGATTTCATAAAATCATCCATATGCTGCACAAAACCTGCCTTACTGCTTTACTTATGCTTGCTGCCGCACTGTTGCAGGCACAGGAAATTGATTTAAACAAAATGCTGGAAGAAGAGCAGAAAAAAGAAGATCAGAAAAAAACCAATTACACCGAAGCAACATTTAAAACAACCCGCATCATCAATGGCCACTCGATTGAGAACCTTGCACCGGGCATTATGGATTTTAAAGTTTCGCACAGGTTTGGTACGGTTAATGGCGGTGTGTATGATTTGTTTGGTTTAGATAATGCCAGTATGCGCATGGGTTTCGACTTTGGCATTACTCCCCGTTTTATGGTGGGTGTTGGCCGCAGTACGTTTCAAAAACAATTTGATGGCTTTTTAAAATACAAGATCCTGCGCCAGAGCAGCGGTTATAAAACAATGCCCATCAGCATGGCATTGGTAACAACTGCAATGGTTACTACCTTAAAAATTTCTGACCCATCGCCTTATTATTTTTCAAACCGTTTGCAGTTTGCACACCAGTTGCTTATTGCACGCAAGTTCAGCGAAGGGACGTCGATACAGATTACACCTACGCTCATCCACTATAACTATGTTCCGCTGGCAACCGACCCGAACGATCTGATTGCAATCGGCATTGGCGGGCGCCAGAAAATATGGCCCCGTGTATCGGTGAACGCAGAATATTATTACCTGGTACCGGGTTATAGTTTTGCAGGCACCACCAATTCGTTTTCGCTGGGTGTAGACTTAGAAACCGGCGGCCACGTATTTCAACTGCATTTTACCAACTCAAGAGGTATGACAGAGCGTACCTTTATAACCGAAACCACAGGCAAATGGAGTAAAGGCGATATTTTCTTTGGCTTCAATATTTCCCGTGTTTTCTCGTTAAAAAAGAAACCGAAAAAAATAACCGGCGCTTAAAACCGGTTACTTTACTTACCACAATCGATGCACATGAAAGTTTTACTGCTCATCTTTATGAGCTGTTGTTTATCCGCAGCTGTAGTACAGCCGGGCATTTATACCTCGAACAACGGTACCGTTACTTTCCGTTCGGAAGCTCCGTTTGAATTGATTAATGCAACGAGCAAAGAAATGAAAGGCGCTGTAGATATATCAAAAAACAATTTTGCTTTTCGTATCCGTATCCGTTCGTTTGAAGGCTTCAACAGTCCGTTGCAGCGTGAGCATTTCAATGAAAACTACATGGAGAGCGAAAAATATCCGGAAGCAACCTTCAGCGGCAAGATCATCGAAACCATCAATTACGAGCAGAAAGGAAAATATACGATCCGTGCTAAAGGTATCCTAACCATTCATGGTGTAGAGCAGGAACGCATTATTAAAAGCGAAATGGAATTAACGGGCAAAAGCATTCTCATCAGCAGCAGCTTTACCGTTTTATTGTCCGATCACCAGATTCCGATTCCACGGGTGGTAAAAGAAAAACTGGCCAATGAAATTAAAGTAGATATAAAAACAGAACTGTTACCCAAATAAAGCAACACATGAGGTTGTTCCTCTTCATCAGTTTATTATTTGCCACTTGTAAACTTCCTGCACAAAATGCAGGCGGACAAACTTATTTATTCTGGCAACAGCAACTGAACGAAACAGTACTTGCTGCCAAGCCCAGTTGCTTTACTTTTTCAAAAACACACTTGCTGTTTATTGGTGCAGGCAGTTCGGTTTATTGTTACAACGGATTGTCGGCTTCTGTTCTACCATTACCTGCCATGAAACCATCGCCTGTTACAGCAGTATGTGCCGATAAAAACAATACAGTGTGGGTGGGCTTTCAAAATGGCAGCATTGTAACTACAGCGCAGCAAACAGCTGAATTATTCAACCCCGAAGAAGGATTGCCCAAAAGCAGCATCAGTAAACTATTGTTCGATGCAGACAACCGTCTTTGGTTTGCTACGCAGGGCGAAGGTATTTACGTACAACACAAAGGCAAGTTGTACAACATTAATACAGACGATGGCCTTGCAGACAATTACATTTACGATTTGCAGTTGTTGCCCAACAATGCCATTGCTGCTGCAACAGATAAAGGCCTCAGCATTTGCAGCTTTAACGGCAGTAAAAAAACAATTGAAAATTATAACAGCAGTAATCATGGTCTTACCGATAATATCATTCGCTCCATTACTGCAGACCCTGCTGATAAAAACACGATCTGGCTGGGTTACCAACAAGGAGGCATTGGTACCTTTTCGCTGTTGAATAAAAAGGCCCGGGCATTTCCGGTACCGCAAATTGGCGAAGCACAGGTGAATGATGTGTTGGTACTGGATGAACAGGTATGGATTACCACCGACATGAATTTCTTGCAGGTTGATAGAAACGGCATATTCATCTATCAGCAACCACTAACCTCACCCACACAATTAGCGGTAGATGAAGAAGCCAATGGTTGGTTACTGAGTTACAACGGTGTATTTAAAAGCAACGGCGAAAAATTAAACCAGCTTGTTCATTTCTCAGCCGACGAAGCCAACAATACACATGATGTTTGGCAGGATGAAGCAGGCAATGTTTGGTACAACAATAAAAACATCATTGTAAAACATAGCCGGAAAGAAAACCGCAAACAGCTGATTCCGCTGCCCGGTCTTGACAGCAAAACAGATATTACTTCCTTGTATTACGACGGAGCCGGTTATTTATGGATCGGTACATTGGGGAAAGGCATTTACCGCATCAACATCAGCAACAATAAAGTGCAGCGTTTGAATGAGCTTGCAGGCAATGAAAGCATGAGTATACTTTCCATCAGTGGCCGTGGAGCAACAGTATGGATCTCTTCCTTGCAAGGCATCTTTCGTACCCAAACAAACAGCAGCACATTTACTTTCGAAAACCTCACCAGCCTTTCAGGTATCGGCATCAACTACATTTATCATATTTACGAAGACAGCAAAGGCCGTGTTTGGTTTGCAACCGACGGTAAAGGATTGGTGATGATGGAACAGAACCGCTTCACACATTTTGGCGAACAGCAGGGGCTTGCTGCAAAAGTAATTTACGCAGTTGCAGAAGACCGCACCGGCACCATCTGGTGTTCTACTTTACAGAAAGGCCTTTTCAGTTATAACGGAAAAAACTTTACACGCTTTGGTAAAGAAAAAGAATTGCCCGATACAGATATCTCGTCGCTGGATATTGATAACCGTGGTAATTTATTCTGCATCAGCCGCACAAGTTATTTTTTAATTGATGCTGCAACACATACCGTTATACTGCCGGGTACCGATCGTTTTACCGGTGTATTTTCAACCGATCTTAACTGCACCCATCATTCTGCAAAAGGCACCTTGTTCTTTACTTCTACCGGTGTATTTCAATACAGGCGCCCGTCTTATCAAATCTATAATCAACCGCAAACAAGTATTCAATCAATATCCTTGTTCTTGAATAAACTCAACGAAACAACTGATCGAAAATTTGCATACGACGAAAATAATTTATCGTTTTCATTCAACGGCTTGTACTATACCGATCCGGCACGAGTGCAATACCAATACAAACTCGAAGGTTATAACAACGAGTGGCAACGGAGTAAAAACACAGAAATTAATTTTCCGAAACTCCAGCCAGGTACGTACCGCTTTCGTGTACGTTCTTCTGTTACGGGTAATTTCGATCATGCAACAGAAGCCAGTTACAGTTTCGTAATCAGCAAACCCTTCTGGCTGCAATGGTGGTTTATTACGCTAAGCATTTTACTTGCTGCCGCTATTTTATGGTATGTGATTAAAGAGCGTGAAAAATCGGCAAAGCGCTGGCAGCAATTACAAACAGAAAAACTGCAATCGCAATACGAAACATTAAAGAACCAGGTAAATCCCCATTTCCTGTTTAACAGCTTTAATACATTGCTGGGCATTATTGAAGAAAACCCAAAACGTGCAGCAGAATATGTAGAACACCTCAGCGATTTTTACCGCAGCATTGTAAACATGCGGGAGAAAGACCTGATTTCGCTGGGCGATGAAATTGCTGTAATTGACGATTACTTTTTTATTCAGCAAAAACGGTTTGGCTGTGCATTGATTGTAGACAACCGCTTAACAGCCGAAGAAAAAAGCAAGTACAGCATACCACCACTTACACTGCAGTTGCTGGTAGAAAACGCCATCAAACACAATGTAGTATCAAAAGAATATCCGCTTACGGTTGAACTGTTTATTGAAGACGGGCAACTGGTTGTACGCAACAACCGGAAAGAAAAAACGACGAAAGAAAAAAGCGAAGGCATGGGTTTGCAAAACATCCGTAACCGCTTTTCGCTTATTGCCGATAAAGACATTACCATTGAAAGCACCGAACTATTTTTTACTGTTAAACTGCCTTTAATCAAACACGCATGATCCAGGTATTAATTCTTGAAGATGAAGAACCAGCAGCAAAACGTTTAAAAAAATTACTGCTGGAAGCAACAGAAGAAACCGAAGTGCTGGCTGTACTGGAAAGTATAAAAGCTGCAAAGGAATGGTTTACCAACAACAAACAACCGCAGCTGCTGCTGGCCGATATTCATTTGGCCGATGGGATGTGTTTTGAACTGTTTAAGCAAGTTGAAATAACCTGCCCGGTTATTTTTACAACAGCGTACGACGAATATGCATTGCAGGCATTTAAGTTGAACAGCATCGATTACCTGTTAAAGCCCATTAAAAAAGACGAGCTGCAACAGGCCCTTAAAAAATACAAGAAGATCAACAGCTCTTCATTAAACATCAATCAACTGTTGCAGGCGGTACAAACACCGGTTGACAAATACCGTCAGCGGTTTATTATCCGCTATGGCGAGCATATTAAAACCATCGAAACAAAAGACATTGCTTATTTCTATACTGAAACAAGAAGCAACTTTATTGTTACGACCGATGGCAAACGTTATGTGGTTGATTTTAATCTCGATCAGATTCAGGAAATGATTGATCCTGCCAAATACTACCGCATCAACCGCCAGTTCATCATCGGCATTCACGCCATCAGCCAAATGACTACCTGGACAAAAGGACGGGTACATATCCAACTTAACCCACCTGCCAAACAGGAAACCATTGTAAGTACCGAACGTTCGGCCGACTTTAAGAAATGGCTGGGCGGCGAACTACCGATTCAATCATAAAAATTGCCGCTTCAACCACCTGCATTTGTAACAATAAACAGAAAACAACAATTTTACAGCATAAACAACAAGCATGTTTTTACGTATTTCACTCTATGCCCTCCTGCTTTTCACGGTTGTATCCTGCAAACGGGAAAGCGTAAACAACAATAACACAGAGGCCTTAAGCGGCACCTGGCGCATTAATTACTATTGGGATCAGAAAGACGAAACTTCCAATTTTTCCTCCTATAATTTTATGTTTAACAGTGGCGGTCAGTTAATGGCACATGCAAACTCCGGGGCGGTGGTTACGGGTACATGGAGCGAAACCTCCACCAAGTTTATCATCAACTTCGGCAGCGACCCTGTTTTATCCGATCTGAACAGCGAATGGCTTAAAACCGAACGCACGGGCACGGTTATTAAGCTCAAAGACGATAACCCTTCGCAGGACGATCAGCTGCATTTTATCAAAAACTAAGAATTTGGCTTTGCTTATAGTTCAAACGAACCGCACCATTGCTGGTGCGGTTTTTTCATTTACATTTGCAGTGCTTTACGGCGGATTTGTTTATTGTTCGGCCAAAAAATCCTGAGCGAAGTCGAAGGATTTTACAACTGTTTCGAGCGAAGTCGAGAAACAGTAACAGAACTAATAAACGGCATAAAAAAACCTCATCGGTTTTCTCCAGCGTTTATTGTTCCCATGGCCTTTCAGGACCATCTACCGTAACAACACTTTTTTCATTCTGTGGTTTGCAGCTTAGTCTGCAGCAAACAGTAAACAGCCGTGTTATGGATATCAGAAAAGAACTCGAAAAAAGAATTTTAGTGATTGATGGTGCAATGGGCACTATGATTCAGCGACACAAACTCACCGAAGCCGATTACCGGGGCGAGCGGTTTAAAGACTGGCATTGCGATGTAAAAGGCAATAACGATCTGCTGAGTATTACGCAACCGCAAATCATTACCGGCATCCACAAACAATACTTAGATGCAGGTGCTGATATTATTGAAACCAACACCTTCAGCAGCACCAGTATTGCACAAGCCGATTACGATATGCAATCGCTGGCTTATGAGCTGAATGTTGCTTCGGCACAGTGTGCTAGAAAAGCCATTGAGGAATACTACATCCAAAATCCAAATTCCAAATCCCAAACTCCCAAATTTATTGCAGGCGCTATTGGTCCGTTAAATAAAACTTTATCCCTTTCGCCCGATGTAAATAACCCCGGCTACCGTGCGGTTACATTCGATGAAGTAGTGGCAGCTTATTACGAACAGATCAAAGGATTGGTTGATGGCGGAGTAGACGTATTACTCATCGAAACCATTTTCGACACGCTCAATGCCAAGGGGGCCATCTTCGCTATCAAGAAATATTTTCAGGATACTAATAAGCCGGAACTGCCGATCATGATCAGCGGAACCATTACCGATGCAAGTGGCCGCACACTCAGCGGACAAACGCTCGAAGCGTTTTACATTTCGGTGATGCATGCAAAACCGTTGAGTGTTGGATTGAACTGTGCATTAGGTGCACATGAAATGCGTCCGCACATTGAAGAGTTATCACAGATCGCTTCTTGCTATGTATCGGCTTATCCCAATGCGGGTTTGCCAAATGCGATGGGTGAATATGATGAGAACCCTTCCGATACCGGTCATTACCTGGAAGAATGGGCGAAAGAAGGTTGGGTAAATATTGTGGGCGGATGTTGCGGTACCACACCCGATCATATTAAACACATTGCTGAGCATGTGAAGAAAATAAAGCCAAGAGAATTACCAGTTGTTGAAGCAAGTTTTTAAGGTTGAACCACGAAGACACTAAAAACACGAAGTAACACAAAGCCTATGTATCAGTTACTCAGTGAGCAGGAAGAGTTTCTTGCAAAAGAAATAGTTGACATAGCGATTAAGATTCATAAGGAGCTTGGACCAGGCTTACTTGAAAGTGTGTACGCCAAATGCTTCTACTATGAATTAACACAAAGAGAAATACCATTTCAAAAAGAAAAAGAAGTACCTATCATCTATCAAACATTAAAAATTGATGATGGTCTTCGATTAGATCTTTTAGTTGATAATTTAATTATCGTAGAATTTAAAGCACAGGAGAATTATCATCCGATATGGGAAGCACAGATCCTAAGCTATCTGAAATTATCTCAGAAAAGATTAGGATTCCTTCTCAACTTCCATGTGCCATTAATGAAGGAAGGAATAAAACGTTTAATCTTATAAACTTAGTGCCACTTAGCGCCTTCGTGTCTTAGTGGTTCAAAAAAAACATGACCAGTATTAAACCATACAGCCGCTTTTCAGGATTAGAACCATTAGTGGTTCGTCCTGAAACAAATTTTATTAACGTAGGTGAACGTACCAACGTTACCGGCTCCAAGAAATTTGCACGCCTCATTAAAGAAAATAAATACGAAGAGGCGCTGAGCATTGCACGCCAGCAGGTAGAGAACGGTGCACAAATCATTGACGTAAACATGGATGATGCGCTGCTCGACGGTGTGCAGGCGATGACCACCTTCATCAACCTGATGCAGAGCGAACCGGATATTGCAAAAATTCCGGTGATGATCGACTCTTCGAAATTCGAGATTATTGAAGCCGGTTTAAAATGTGTGCAGGGCAAGAGCATTGTCAACTCCATTTCGATGAAAGAAGGGGAAGCAAAGTTCATTGAGCAGGCACGTATCTGCCGTATGTATGGCGCATCGGTTATTGTAATGGCATTTGATGAAATCGGACAGGCCGATACCAAACAACGTAAAGTAGACATCTGTCATCGTGCTTATAAAATTTTAACCGAACAGGTAGGCTTCGATCCGCAGGATATCATCTTCGATCCCAACATTTTTGCTATTGCAACCGGTTTGGAAGAACACAACAACTACGGTGTTGATTTTATCGAAGCTACCAAAGAAATAAAACAACTGATGCCGCTTACCAAAGTAAGTGGCGGTGTAAGTAACCTCTCCTTCTCGTTTCGTGGTAATGAGCATGTGCGTGAAGCCATGCACAGTGTGTTCCTGTACTATGCTATTAAAGCAGGTATGGATATGGGTATTGTAAATGCAGGGCAGTTAGTAGTGTACGATGAAATTGAACCGCAGTTGAGAGATTTGTGTGAAGATGTAATTCTCAATCGCAACAACGATAACAACGAAGCCACCGAAAAACTCATTGCGTTTGCAGAAACGGTAAAGTCGAAAGGAAAAGAAACTGTAAAAGATGAAGCATGGCGCAACACATCGGTAGAAGAGCGTTTGAAACATTCGCTGGTAAATGGTATTACCGATTATATTGAAGCCGATACTGAAGAAGCCCGTTTAAAATATAGTGCGCCGCTTGAAGTAATTGAAGGACCGCTGATGGCTGGTATGGATGTAGTAGGTGATTTGTTTGGTGCGGGTAAAATGTTTTTACCACAGGTGGTAAAGAGTGCAAGAGTAATGAAGAAAAGTGTGGCTGTACTTACACCCTACATTGAACAGGAAAAAGAAGATCGCAAACAGGCACACCTGGCAGCCGGAACGGTAAATGAAGAAAGTGCAGGTGCTGCAAAAATTTTACTGGCAACAGTAAAAGGCGATGTACACGATATTGGCAAAAACATTGTAGGTGTAGTTTTAGGTTGTAACGGGTATGAGGTAATTGATATGGGCGTAATGGTGCCGACTGATAAAATTCTGGATACAGCACAAAAAGAAAATGTCGATATCATTGGATTGAGCGGATTGATTACACCATCGCTTGATGAAATGGTGCATGTGGCACACGAAATGAAACGCCGGGGCATGAAGCAACCGTTGCTCATTGGCGGCGCAACTACATCACGGATGCATACAGCAGTAAAAATTGCACCGCAATACGAAGAAGGTGTAATACATGTACTCGATGCAAGCCGTAGTGTAACAGTAGCAGGCAACTTATTAAACCAGGAGCAGAAACCGGAATTCCTCGGCAACTTAAAAGCAGAATACGATAAACTGCGGGATGATTTCAACAATAAAAAAGTAGTTAAGCAATTCCTTTCACTGGCAGAAGCACAAGCGAATAAAACAAAAATCGACTGGAGCAATTACCAACCTGTAACGCCAACCTTTACGGGCACAAAAGTATTTGTCGATTACGATTTGGCCGAGCTCCGCAAGTATATCGACTGGAAACCGTTCTTTATTGCTTGGGAACTCCATGGCAACTTCCCCGATATACTTACCGATAAGGTAGTGGGTGCTGAAGCAACCAAGTTGTACAACGATGCCAATGCATTGCTGGATAAAATTATTGCTGAGAAATGGTTAAGTGCAAAAGGCACCGTTGGTTTCTGGCCGGCAAAAAGCGATGGGAAAGACACTGTGGAAGTACGAAGTACGAACGACGAAGTACGATTGGAGTTCTTACGTCAACAAATTAAAAAGGCGGAAGGACAACCAAACATATCATTAGCCGATTTCATTAAGCCTGCTAATGACTCGCAACTACCGGCTACCGACTACATCGGCGCTTTCTCTGTAACCATTCAAGGCATCGAAGAACACATCAAGCGTTTTGAAGCAGCACATGATGATTACAATAAGATTACACTGCAGGCCTTGGCCGATCGTTTGGCAGAAGCATTTGCCGAATGTTTGCACGAACGTACACGCAAAGAGTTCTGGGGCTATGCAAAAGATGAAGTGTTATCAAATGAAGATCTGATCAAAGAACAATACATGGGTATTCGTCCGGCACCGGGTTATCCGGCTTGTCCCGATCATACAGAGAAATATAAATTGTTTAGCTTACTTGGCGGAGAAGAAGCAACCGGTATTCATTTAACCGAATCATTGGCCATGTATCCTGCATCGTCTGTTTGTGGCTGGTACTTTGCACATCCGGAAAGTAAATATTTTGGTGTAGGTAAAATCAGTAACGATCAGTTAGAAGATTATACCAAACGCAAAGGCATGAGCATCGAAGAAGCAACAAGATGGTTACGACCGATTTTAGAATGATCTTCCTGAATATATAAAACGCCCCGCAATTGCGGGGCGTTTTTATTTTAAAAAAATTTTACTGCGTTAAATCCAACCCCAACTCCTCTTCCGTATCTCTTATACTTCACTCAAACAACGAAGTGCAAACAGTTACACTGTTGAAGTAAACTATTCATATCAATTTTAAAAACACAACAAAATGAAAAGCGTAAAGTTTTTTACCGCTGCAGCTATTGCTATGCTTATTTCTGCAGGAGCATCTGCGCAAACATCATCAACAAAAATGAAAGAAAAAACGGTTGAAGTTGGTGGCGCACCAATGTATCCTTCTAAGAACATTGTAGAAAATGCTGTTAACTCAAAAGATCACACCACACTGGTTGCAGCTGTTAAAGCAGCTGGTCTTGTTGAAACACTCATGAGCGCCGGACCATTTACAGTATTTGCACCTACCAATGCAGCGTTTGACAAATTACCTGCCGGTACTGTTGAAACATTGCTGAAACCCGAAAACAAAGGAACGCTTACGGCCGTACTAACCTATCATGTTGTAGCAGGCAAATTAGATGCAAAGTCAATTGCAAAACTCATTAAAGATGGCAATGGCAAAGCAGAATTAACAACTGTACAGGGTGGTAAACTCTGGTTGTGGATGCAGGATAATAAACTCTGGATCAAAGATGAAAAGGGAGGCATGGCTTCCGTTACTATAAAAGATGTATATCAGAGCAATGGTGTTATTCATGTAATTGACGCTGTTGTTTTGCCGAAAGGCTAATGATGTAGTCCTGGTTTTGGTTAAACAAGGCTGGTTTCAACCAGCCTTTCTTTTTTCTGTACAACAATGAATCAATAATCAAGTATAAAAAAAAGGTTATAAAAAAATCCAATAACATCCGCCTCTCGTATCTCTTATATCCGCACAACAATAACCATGTTATAAACTATGAAAACGGTTATTCAAAAAATCACAAATCAAAAAAAACAAAAAATGAAAAAGAGAAAAGTTTTACTGACTGTTCTTGCTGCTGTAGTAGCTGTAAGTGGCGGCATCATTTATGCAGCTGACCATCTTGATGCACCTGCCGTATCGAACCAACCAACCGACATTACAGATGTGTATGTTTTCCGTGGCGAAAACACAAACAATCTTGTTTTTGTTGCTAACACGCAAGGCTTGCTTTCACCATCTGCAACCGGCGCTGCTAAATTCGATGAGAAAACACTTGTTGAATTTAATATCGATAACAATGGCGATAATGTAGAAGATCTCGTTATCCAGGCGATTGTCAAAAACGGTAAGATGAAAATCTACGGACCTTACAAGCCTGCAGCTACCGGAACAAGAAGTGTAATTGCTGAAACTGCATTTACAGTACAAACTGATGTTACGCCTTACGGACAAGCCGCTATCATGGCCGAACAAAAAGGAGTGAAAGTATTTGCCGGCCCACGTGACGATCCGTTCTTTTTTGACCTGACTCAGTACCAAAAAATTCTTGGTGGTGAAGCATCTGGTTTTAACAAACCCGGCAACGACACTTTTAAAGGCACAAACGTATTAAGTATTGTTGTTGAAGTTCCAAAATCGCAATTAGGTAATGCCAGCACATTAAACGTATGGGCTGAATCGAAAAAAGCAATCAACTAATTCGCAACAAAAATCTTCATTCTAAAAAATATTACAATGAAACTAAGCATAAGACTATTTACTTTATTAGCAGCAGGCACGGTGTTATTTACAGCCTGCAAAAAAGAAAACACCCCTCCAACTCAAGTTGTGTACGAAATGGGCGATCAAATGGCTCGTCCTGCCATTAACACCGTATTTGTAGGTGCTGCAGATAAAGATATGTTCAACACCACTGTTCCATCTGCAATGGGTGCAGCATTTGCTGCTAAGTTTAAAGCAAGATTACTCGCTTTAAACGCCGGCTACACAACAAATGCACTGGGACAAAATGCAGATCAGTTTACCGGCTTACTGGCAACTGATGTGTTGAATGTATCAACCACAGCTCCAACTACATTCTTCGACGGTACCAATATTTTAACAGGCCGGGCATTAGCTGATGATGTGATTGATGTTGAATTATTGCTGTTATTCGGCGGACCAACGGGCGGATCAAACCCGGGCCTTACCAGCGATAATGTAAGTGCAAATGACAAAGCATTTCTTACTTCATTTCCCTATTTAGCTACACCTCACTAGAAGAGAGACAAAGCGAAGGTGTAAAAACCTTCGCTTTTTAACCATTTCCGTTTACTACAATCATCTGTTATGTTTAAGCAATTTGTTGTTATTCTTTCTGCTGCTGTTTTTTTTGCAGCTTGTACAAATGAAAAAGCGCCTGTTGCAGAAGAGCAAAGAATTACGGCTGTATTACAACAATCCGTAGAACACAAGAGCGATCTTACGATTATTGACGAGGATATTTTATTCTGGAGTAAGCGCCTTACTGCAAAAACAGATGACCATAATGCAAAAACAAAACTTGCATCGCTTTACAGCAAACGCTTTCAATACAGCGGCAGTATTCATGATGTACACAAAAGCGACAGCTTGTACACTGTAGCCAACCAGCTGCAAAAACATTTTTCATCCGGCATATACCGGTCGCTTGCAGCCAACTGTGTTACACAACACCGCTTTCAACAGGCAGATAAATACCTGGATACAGCATTACAAATGGGCGACGATAAATACCTCACTGCACTCCAGCGCTTCGATGTAAAATTAGAACTGGGTCAATACAAACAGGCCGAACAATTACTCAACAGCCTGCCCCGGAAAAATAATTTCGATTATTATACAAGAGCAGCAAAATTCGAAGATCACAGAGGCAATGCAGATGCAAGTATTGCCTATATGGAACAGGCTTATTCTGATGTAACAGAAAGTAAAAACGAACATCTTTTACTGTGGGTTAAAACAAATCTTGCAGATATGTACGGTCACAACAACCGTGTTGCCGAAGCATACAAACTGTACAACGAAGTATTGGCAACAGATCCTGCTTACTATCATGCATGGAAAGGCATTGCATGGATCGCCTTTTCACATGACAAAAATACCCGGCTCGCAAAAAATATTTTATACTGGTTGCAGGCACATCATCCTATACCCGATTACGATTTGATGCTGAGTGAAATTGCAGCATATGAAAATGATACCCAGGAAAAAAATATCCGCCTTGCCTTGTTCATTGATCAGGTAACACAACCAATTTATGGCGATATGTACAATAAATATCTGTTTGCAATTATGAGTGATGAACGGAAGGATGCTGCTAATGCCTTACAGATTGCACGCAAAGAAATTCTTAACCGACCTACGCCCCAATCCTACGATTTACTGGCATGGTCGTTATACAAAAACGGACAGATAAACGAAGCAGCACGTATTGCCAACGACCGTATCATCAACAAAACATTTGAACCCGATGCCCTTTATCATATAGGCGTTATTTACAAGCAGGCCGGAAATAAAAAAATGGCAAAGCGTTATTTAAACGAAGCATTGGAAAGCAGTTTCGAATTAGGACCTCTTGTAACCAACGAAATAAAAGAAGAATTAAAAACACTTTGATTTCAATGCTGACTGTTTATGAAAACAATTCTATTCTCCTTATCTTTTCTTGCATGCAGTTTGTTGGCGAATGCTCAAACAGTTTTTACTGCACGTATTATAGATACCGTTAATAACGAAGCGATCGAAGGAGCTGTTATACGCAGCAATACCAAAATTGTTACTTCAGCAAAAGATGGCAGCTTTTCCATTTCGCTTTCAGCTACAGAACAAACTATAGCTGTATCTGCTATTGGTTATGCAACAACAGCTGCAACTCCATCAAACAACAGTTTGGTTATTTATCTGCAACGTGCAGCGTTTAATTTAAAAGAACTGGTGATAGCTGCAGGCAATGCCAACAAAGTCTATTCTACCATCAGTAAAATAGATTTAAACCAACGGCCTGTTAATTCGGCACAGGAATTTTTACGGTATGTGCCCGGTTTGTTTATTGCACAACACCAGGGCGGTGGTAAAGCAGAGCAGATTTTTTTACGTGGCTTTGATGTGGATCATGGCACCGATGTAAAGATCACCGTGGATGGTATGCCGGTGAATATGCCTTCGCATGCGCACGGACAAGGTTATGCCGATATGCACTTCGTAATTCCCGAGTTGGTGAAAACAATTGATTATGGTAAGGGAAGCTATTACACCGAGCAAGGCAATTTCAATACAGCGGGTTATGTAGAATTGCAGACAGCCAATAAGCTTACACAAAATACAGTGCAGCTTGAAGCAGGTCTGTTTAACAGCTATCGTGCTTTGGCAATGGTAAATCTGTTACCAGCATCTAACAAGAAACAAAATGCATTTATTGCATCAGAATTTATTTACTCCGATGGTCCTTTTGAAAGTGCGCAGCATTTTAACCGTTTCAACATCTGGGGAAAGTATAATACCGAGCTCAACGAACGTAACAAACTGTTTGTGCAAGCCAATGTATTCAACAGCAAATGGGATGCATCGGGACAAATTCCTGAGCGTGCAGTAAACAATGGAAGTATTACCCGCTTCGGTGCCATTGATAATACAGAAGGTGGTTATACCGGCCGCATCAACTTCAGTACAAAACTGCAGCAGCGTTTACGCAATAACGATCAGCTGGAACATCAGATCTATTACACACGCTATCATTTCAATCTTATTTCAAACTTCACTTTCTTTCTTAACGACCCTGTTAATGGCGATCAGATTCGTCAGCAGGAAGCAAGAGATATTTTCGGTTGGCAATCCAACTGGCAATCGAAACGTACAAAGAGCAACATAAACTTCACCAGCAGTGTTGGCAGCGGCATCCGTTTCGATGCAACACATCATTCAGAACTGTCACACACAAAAAATAAAACTGAAGTACTCGATGCAATTGCTTTGGGCGATGTGCGTGAAGCCAATGGCTGGCTGTATGCCGATGAAAAAATAGAATTTGGCAACTGGATGTTAACGGTGGGTGCAAGAGCCGATTATTTTCACTTTGCTTATAACGATCAGCTCAATCCTTCGTTAGCAGCACAACAGCAATTCATCATCAGCCCGAAAGCTAATTTGTTTTATACGTTTAATAAAAATCTGCAACTATATCTTAAGAACGGAAAAGGATTTCACAGCAACGATACTCGGGTGGTGTTACCACAAACCGGTCGTGAAGTATTACCTGCTTCCTACGGTTCCGATCTTGGTTTTATCTGGAAGCCCTTTAAAAGTTTACTGGTAAACGCAGCCGTGTGGCATTTGTTTTTACAACAGGAGTTTGTGTATGTGGGCGATGAGGGCATTGTAGAACCCGGTGGTAAAACACGCCGCTATGGTGCTGATGTGTCTGTACGCTGGCAACCGTTGAAACAACTGTCGGCCGATGCCAATATCAACTTTGCACATGCAAGAAGCATCGAAGATGCAAAAGGCGAAAACTATATTCCACTGGCGCCAACTGTTACAAGTACAGGCGGCATCAACTATCAGCAAAATAAATGGAGTGCCGCTGTACGTTACCGTTATATTGCCAACCGTGCTGCCAATGAAGATTACAGCATTACAGCCAAGGGTTATTTTATTACCGATGCTTCGCTTAGTTATGCTGTACGCAAATGGGAAATCGGAGCCGTAATTGAAAATCTCTTTAACAGCAAATGGAACGAAGCACAGTTTGCAACCGAGTCGAGATTACGGAATGAAACAACACCTGTTACTGAATTACATTATACACCCGGTAACCCGTTTTTTGTGAAACTTAAATTAGCCGTACACTTCTAATAGAGCCAACAGTAAACGAAGCCACAACAAAACCTGTTGTGGCTTTTTTGTTTTCACAAAACAGCGGCAGGTATTGCATCTTGTCAAAATTGTTTCTACCTTATTCTCTGTCACCCCCAAAACCAACCATCATGCTTAAGAAAACATTGAAGTGGACAGGTATCATCCTGCTCTTTCTTATCGTTGGCATTACTGCCATTGTACTGCTTCGACAGAATACGAAATACGATGCACCTTATCCCGCCATTAAAGCTTCAACCGACAGTACAGTACTTGCAAGAGGTAAATATCTTGTGTATGGCCCTGCACATTGTGCCGATTGCCATGCAAAACAAGGAACAGAAGAAGTGGTGAACAGCGGCGCTGAAGTAGACTTGCCGGGCGGCCGGGATTTTGCATTGCCGATCGGCCATATCTATGCCCGCAACATTACACCCGACAAAGAAACGGGCATTGGTAACCTGAGCGATGAAACCATTGCACGTTCGTTACGCTATGGTGTTGGCCACGATGGAAGAGCCTTGTTTGATTTTATGCCGTTTCATGATATGAGTGATGAAGACCTTACTGCTGTTATTTCGTTTATACGCACATTGAAGCCTGTAAACAATCAGATACCCGACAATAAGATGAATGTAATGGGCAAAATTGTAAAAGCATTTATTATAAAACCTGTGGGACCAACCGGTACTCCACCCAAACAGGTGAAACCGGATTCTACTGCTGAATATGGCCGTTATCTTGCCATGAGTGTTGCCAATTGCCGTGGCTGCCATACCGATCGTGATTTAAAAACAGGTGCGTTTATTGGCGAACCTTTTGCCGGAGGTTTTAAAATGGAATCAATTATTGATCCCGAACATTACATCTGCGAAAGCCCCAACCTTACACCCGATAAAGAAACCGGCCGTATTTATGGCTGGACTGAAGAGATGTTCCGCAACCGCATACGCCAGGGAAAACTTATTAAACACAGCCCGATGGCGTGGGGACCCTTCAGCCGTATGAGTGATATGGAAATAAAAGCCATTTATAAATTTTTGCAAACGGTTAAACCGGTAAACAAAAAAATAGAAAAAACATTTTACGAGAAAAAAGCTTAGTTGTTCGTTTTCGATTGATTCCTGATAGAGACATTGCGTAAGTAATGTCTCTTTTTTTATGTCTGTGTTAGCCGCCTTTCTTACTTTCGTTCACGAATAAATCGGTTACAAAACATGCGCATCATTTCATATAACGTTAACGGCATACGTGCTGCCATCAAAAAAGGTTTTCTCGATTGGTTAAAAACAGATCCTGCTGATATTATTTGTGTGCAGGAAACCAAAGCCACAAAAGAAGATGTTGATCATAAATTATTTAATGATCTTGGCTACCACGATTACTGGTTTAGTGCACAGAAAAAGGGATACAGTGGCGTGGCTGTATTTTCGAAAATAAAAGCTGATGCTGTTATTACAGGTAATGGTCATGGACCGAGTGATGATGAAGGCCGTGTTATACAACTCGATTTTGGTGATATCCGTTTGATCAATACCTATTTCCCCAGCGGCACCAGTGGCGACGAACGCCAGGAGTTTAAATATGTTTGGCTCGATGAATATTTCAAATGGTTGAATGAATTAAAGAAAACGCACCCCAAACTGATTCTTTGCGGCGATTACAACATTGCACATAACGAAATCGACATTCATGATCCAAAAGGAAATAAAAAGTCGAGTGGCTTTTTACCCGAAGAACGTGAATGGATGACGAAGTTTTTCGAAAGCGGATGGGTAGATACGTTTCGTGTATTTCACCACGAACCACACCGTTACAGCTGGTGGAGCCAGCGTTTTCCCAGTGTGCGTTTAAATAACAAAGGCTGGCGTATTGATTACATTAGTGTAACAGAACCTTTGCGGAAGCAATTAAAAGATGCAGAAATTTATCCGGATGTTAAACACAGCGATCATTGTCCTGTGTATGTTGAACTAAAATTAAAATAACATGATTGTATACAACGTAACATCAAAAGTAACCTGGGCTATTCATGAAGACTGGGTGCAATGGATGAAGGAAGAGCATATACCCGAAGTTATTGCTACAGGCTGTTTCACGCATGCACAGTTTTTACGTTTACTTGAAACAGAAGATGAGGAAGGCCCTACCTATACAGCGCAATACTTTGCAGAAAGTAAAGAAAAACAGGAAGCTTATGTTGCAACCCATGCAAATACATTACGGCAAAAAGTATTTGACAAATGGGGCAATCAGTTTATCGCCTTCCGTTCTGTGATGGAACTTGTGCAATAACCCTGCAGCTGCTCAAAGAAAAAATTATCCACATTTCCGGCGCTGAAACGCTTGCTGGCAAAGGATTACAGAAAAACAATCGCTGAAATGCCTGCTGTGCAAGGGTTTCAGCGTTTGCATGTGAACTGTTGCCGCAAATTATTTTTTTGCTGAAATGTTTAAAATCCTTGCCCGGCCTGCATTACAGCATTTTTTTTAGGTGTTTTATGTGAGCGAAAAAAATTTTGTTGGTCTGTAAAACCGTCTATATTTGCTCCACTTAAAAAAACTCTCACTATGAACAAAGCAGAATTAGTTGCAAAGCTTTCTGAAGATGCAGAAATTTCAAAGACACAGGCAAATGCCGTATTGGATTCTTTTGTAGAAGCTGTTACAAAAACATTAAAAGGTGGTGGTAAAGTAACCCTGGTTGGTTTCGGTACATTTTCTGTAACCAAGCGTGCTGCACGTACTGGTCGTAACCCGCAAACAGGTGCAACTATCAAAATCAAAGCGAAAAAAGTAGCGAAATTTAAAGCAGGTAAAGAATTAGCTGCAAAGCTCTAATGACCTACAGGCTTAAAAAAAGCAGGAAACGTTTTTTGTTTCTTGCTTTTTTTATGTTCAACTTTGTACATACGCAGCCAAGCTGCATTTCTATCATTAAATAAACTAATTACCATGGGCAGAGGAGATAAAAAAACTGCAAAAGGCAAACGTTTCAAAGGTTCTTTCGGCAAAAGCCGTCCTGCGAAAGTTGCTGTGAAAAAAGCGGCAAAGAAAGCTGAAACAAAATAAGTTTCCGCATAAACGAAAATTCCTGAAGCAGGTTGTTACGCAAGTGATTACCTGCTTTTTTATGCATTCTACCTTACTTCCAACTTCACACCTCGTATTTTATTACGGTGCTAACCGTTCTATCTTCCAACCTCCGTTATCCTGCAACGTATATTGTATCCGATCGTGTAAACGGCTGCTCCTGCCCTGCCAGAATTCAATGATCACCGGCTTTACTCTGTAACCACCCCAATGTGGCGGACGGGTTAATGGTTCTGTTTTAAACTTTTCATCGAGTTCTTTAACCCGGTTCTCTAGCCAGCTGCGGTTTTCAATAACATGGCTTTGCGGCGATGCCCATGCACCTATCTGCGATCCTGTGGGGCGAGATAAAAAGTATTCATCATTTTCTGCAGCACTCACCTTTTCTACCAAGCCGGTAATACGAACCTGGCGTTCCAGCTCTTTCCAGAAAAACAACAAACTTGCTTTCGGATTTTCGGCCAGCTCCTGCCCTTTTGCACTTTCGTAATTGGTAAAAAACACAAACCCTTTTTCGTCGTACGCTTTCAATAAAACAATTCGTGCACTCGGTACGCCTTCAAGCGAAGCAGTGGCCAGCGTCATTGCATTTACTTCATCAATTTCCGATTCAATGGCCTGCTGCCACCAATCGCCAAACTGTAAAAAAGGATTATCAGCTACTTCTGTTTCAAGCAATGTTTTCAACGAATAATCACGGCGGATATCTGCAATAGACGACATACAACCAACTGTTTTAGTGAGGCGCCAAATCTAATGAAGGAAAAAATAACAACCGCTGATTTACTGATTTTGTCCGGAAGAAATTCGTGCCAGCATGGCTTCAATTTCGGATAACCTTGAAAGTTGCGATTCCAGTTTTTTATTATGATCCGATACCTGCTGCAGATCTTTATTGAGCTCTTCCAGGAAATCGTTGCGCTTACTCAGTTGCTGGCGCTGCAGGTTCGATTCTTTTAACTTGCTTTCCATTTCAATTACATGCTGCGACAGCCTGGAGTTTTCTTCCACCAACTCCCGTTGTTTGCTGCGCAGATCATTTAATTCAACCGATAGCAGGTGATTGGCTTCTTCCAGCTCATCGTAACGCAGCGCATTGGTTTGCGGTACGCTCAACTGCTGCTCCACCTTCATCAGTTTCGATTGAATTTCATTGAACTCGTCGTACGCTGTTTCCAAACGGTTTTTCATTTCCTGTGTAAGTACCGATTGCTGACGGATGCTGTTGAGCTCGCCTTCTTTTTCTGTTAATGAACGACGCAACAGATTCAACTGTTCGCTGAGATATTGATTCTGCTGTAAGGTATCCTGGTGTTTCTGTTCTACTTTCTCTAACAGGTCTACCTGGTTCAGCAGTTTGGAAATACTTTGATTGTGTTGCAACAGATCGTCCTGCGCCCGTTTCAGTTGTGCAAGGTATGCAGCAGGACTTACCTCATCAATCGATGCCGATGTACTTTCAACAATTACCTGCTGCGGACGCTGCTTCAGTTCTTTGATGAGTTCTTTTAACTCATCAATTTCTTCCATCAATGCCTGCTCGGTTTGTTGTGCCGTAATCAACTCTTTCTGTAAATTTTCACCGCTGTCTTTCTGCTGCTCAAGAATGTTGTAATACTTCATGCGCCAGTCGTATGCCTCTTTTTCATACTTCTTTACATCCAGCTCCTGGTCGAACTGGTTACCGTGACGCATACTCCAGAAATAATGAATGACAAAACCCAACACCAATGCCCCGATCTGGAACATGGCAATTTCAAAAACAGATATTTCAATGGCTAACAGGGTGACTGGCATGGAACAATTATTTGTTACGTAGAAGACTGCTTCAGAATAACAATGGAAAGTTACTGGCAATAACAGGATTGCGGAAGTGGAGGCAAGCGAAACTTATCCCCAACAGAACGAAAGTGTGAACAGCTTAGCCGTTTACAATAGTACCCACATGATCGCCGGTAACAACCCGCTTCAGGTTGCCGGGGCGGTTCATATCAAATACAATAATGGGGAGATTATTTTCCATGCAAAGTGTAAAGGCTGTCATGTCCATTACACGCAGGTTTTTGCTGAGGCATTCCTGGAAGGTGATAGTATCGTATTTAGTTGCTGTAGGATCTTTTTCCGGATCGGCTGTATAAATACCATCCACACGTGTTCCTTTTAAAATAACATCTGCATTAATTTCAATGGCACGGAGTGAACCGGCTGTATCTGTAGTGAAGTATGGATTACCGGTGCCTGCACCAAAGATTACCACACGGCCTTTTTCTAAATGGCGAATGGCTCTGCGACGGATATAGGGCTCAGCAATCTGCTCCATTTTAATAGCGCTTTGCAAACGGGTGTATACACCTGCCTTTTCAAGTCCTGCCTGTAAGGCCATGCCGTTGATGACTGTTGCCAACATACCCATGTAATCGCCATGCGCACGTTCAATGCCCGTTTCTGCTTCGTTCATACCACGGTAAATATTACCGCCACCGATAACAATGGCAACCTGTACACCCAGCTCAACAATGGATTTAATACTTTGAGCGTATTGCGTAATTACGGCAGAGTCCATGCCGAAATTCTTATCGCCCATTAATGATTCACCTGAAAGTTTGAGGAGGATGCGTTTGTATTTTGGAAGCATGCTGCGAAGATAAACGATTTGGTTTTACAGGAAAAAAGGAATGCTGTTTTGAAGGGATGATCAATGTCAGGATATTGCAAATAGCAGACACTCGATTTTTCCGGAACGATGATACAGCAACAGGATTGATTTAGAACCTGCCTGCAATAAAATCCGATTAAAAGTTTACATGAACAGGAACTGTAAACTCATCCTCCTTTATAATATAGTTTTCATCAATGGAAATTGCCCGTTCATAAATCGTTTTCCCGTCCTTAAATGCTAACTCCTTTTTTAATACCACCCCTTTCCAGTACCAAATTTTTGAAATCTTTGCATCGTAAACTTCACAGGATCTTTGCAAAAAAGTATCAGTACCGATTTTTGTAATAAAGGGGCTTGAAAGACCGAAACCCATGAAGTGCCGCTTTTGTTTTTCCCCGGTCATGGAAATAAGGTCTATCAAAAAAACCGAATCTCTCGTTTGTATTTTTAATTGGTTGACTTTCTCCGGCATTTGTTTTACCATCAACTTTACTTCAGCGGGCAACATTGCAGTATCAGTTTTCGCAAAGATTACCAGCTTATCAATCAAACCAGAGTCCGTAAAAATCAAAGTCTTAAATCCAGTATTAATTCCATCAAAAAACTCATACTCAATCTTACAAGACTTCAGTTCACACTTTGGCTGCCCTACAGCATCGATAGAACTTACGAATACGATTAAAAATATCAGATAACGTATCATATCTCATTTACAATCTACAAATAAATACGCTCAATCGCATCCCGATACTTTTCCATAATCACTTTTCGCTTCAGCTTCAAGGTTGGCGTCAGTTCACCGCCATCCACCGTCCATTCGTTGGCGCAGAGTTCAAACTTTTTAATTTGCTCCACATGATTGAACTGCTGGTTAAATTCTTCCACAATGTTCTTATACATTTCCAGCACAGCGGGGTTACGGATCAGATCGTGTACCGTACCATAACTGATATTATTTTGTGCAGCCCATACTTTTAAATTTTCAAAGGAAGGAACAATGAGTGCGCCGGCAAACTTGCGTTCAGGACCCACCACAATCATCTGTTCAATAAACTTGCTCTCCTTCATTTTATTTTCAATGGGCTGTGGTGCAACATACTTACCGCCACTGGTTTTGAAAATTTCTTTCTTACGGTCGGTAATTTTTAAAAACTTACCGCCTTCCATTACACCAATATCACCGGTATGGAAATAACCATCTTTGTCAATCACTTCAGCTGTTAAATCGGGACGTTTGTAATACCCCATCATTACATTATCGCCTTTACAACAGATTTCACCATCTTCTGCAATCTTTACATCCACCCCATTAATCACTGTACCAACAGTGCCAAAGCGGCGGTTCTTTTCGTTGTAACGGTTTACGGCAATTACCGGCGATGTTTCAGTTAAACCATAGCCTTCCATAATATTCATTTTACCCGCCGTAAAAATGCGCAGCAAACGCACCTGGCAGGCAGCAGCACCGGTAACAATAGCTTTTACTTTTCCACCCAGCCCTTCACGCCACTTACTAAAGATGAGTTTGTTGGCAATGGCTAATTGCAGCTTGTACACAAAGCCCTGGTTCTTGCCTAATTCAAAGCGGCCGGCAACATCCACTGCCCAGAAAAAGAGTTTGCGTTTAAGACCGGTTAACTCCTGTCCCTTGCCCATAATACGCTCGTACACTTTTTCGAGCAGGCGGGGAACGGTAGTAAACACAGCAGGTTGTACTTCTTTGAGGTTATCGCCAATGGTATCTAAACTCTGTGCATAATACACCGATACTCCATTGAAGAGATAGATGTACGTAACCATACGTTCGAAAATATGATTGAGCGGCAGAAAGCTCAAGGCTTTATCCCCCGGCACACAGAACTCGGTAAACACTTCGGTACTTGACAATACATTGCTGAGAATATTTTTATGACTGAGCATTACACCTTTGGGTGTACCGGTAGTGCCCGATGTGTAAATGATGGTCACCATATCTTCGTACCGGATACTTTGCGCCGAAACAGCAAGTGTTTTAAAATCATGTTCGGTTGCCTTGCTCATAATTTCTTTCCAATGCAGCGAAGGTTGCAGGTAATCGAATGTAAACACGGCCTGCACACTGCTTACCCGGCTGCGTACCGATTGTACTTTGTCGTACAACTCCTGGTCGCTCACAAATACAAGTTTAACGGCTGCATCGTTTAACACAAACTCCAGTTCGTTCACCGCCAGTGTTGGATAGATGGGAACAAGCACAGCACCTGTTTTCTGTACCGCTAAATCGAGCAACATCCACTCGGGCCGGTTATTGCTGATGATGGCAATTTTATCACGCCCCTCCACACTCATATCATTGCCACCAATGCCGAGATGCAGTAAGCCTGCGGCTAGGCGGTCGACTGTTTCTTTTACTTCTGCTGTGGAATATTTTTTCCAGATGCCACCTTCTTCTTTAGCGGCAAACATGGCTTCCTGCGGAAACTGCTGTAACTGTATATCAATACAGTCAAATAAACGGGATGGGTTCATAAAGCATGCAATTCGTTTGAAAAATAGAGCTTTGAAAAGCTGCAGTTGTAAGTTAAGGAGAAATGCTGCAGCAAAAAAATCCTCCGCTAAGGGAGGATTACTGATTAGTTCGACTGTTTGTAATACTGACCCTGCGGTATCTTAAACAGTTTTGATTTTTGAAATCGTGTAAACTCGTTGTACTGTTCGGTATTCAGCTTTGTCCAGCTTTCGTATTTGGCTAAATCACCTGCTGCTTCAAAGATCCACTGGTTGTACGCTTCAAACATACCTTCCTGCAACAGTTGTTTCTGATGATCGAACAAACGATGCGGAAACTTTGCGGCATACTGTTTATTCCAATCGAGCAGAAAACGTGTACGCAACATCGTGAGCGATTCGGTTGTAATACCATTGTTGGTAACAGCACTGTTTTGTTTCATCACTGCAACAAAGGCATCCGAAAATTCATTCTTTGTTTTCGAAGGCTGTGTTTTTTCATCGATGGTGAAGAATTTTTTATAACCATCGAGCAACAGCTTTTTCATTTCGGCTGTACGGCTGGTATAACTTTCCATGTTAATGAACACTTCGCCGTATACCAATGCCCACACTTTATCGGTGGTGAAAAAATAATAACGTGCCGCAAAATAATAGTTGCCGGCATATGCAGGATCGGTTTTAATACCCAGCTCCCACTGCTCAATACTGCCATTGTTATCGTTGAGCATCCACAACAATTCACCATACTCTGCATACAACGGGCCGCTGGTTGGATATTTCTTCAACGCTTTCTTGTACATCTTCTCAGCATCCTTACGTTCGGCCAGTGCTTTGTAAATATTGCCGGCAATCTGGTATACCTGCACATCGGCATCTTCACGTTCAACCAACGGCTTTACCGTTTCACGGGCTTTTGCAAAATCACGTTGATAGTAGTACGTGAGCGCCAGGTCTTTTTGAATGGAAATGCTGTTGGGCTCTTTCTGCAATGCTTTGGTTAACACCAGTATCGCATTGGTCCAGTCGCCGCCACGCATAAACTGTTTGCCGGTTTCGTGCAGTTGCGCTGCATCGGGTTCCTGGGCAAATGCCATCGTACACATCAGCAATAAAACAAAAACACTCAGTAGATTCTTTTTCATATCGGCCCAAAATTAAACGAAAAGAGGCGATTGTAAAACCGCCTCTGCAATATTGCAATTTTATTAAGAAAGCTAAAAACCTTGCCGGACTTTATAATCAGGCTTCGTTATAGATGAGATGTGTAAGCAACCCATCACGCAGCTTCGGTTCAAACCAGGTGCTTTTGGGTGGCATTACATTACCGCTGTCGGCGATATTGAACAACTGCTCCATGGTAACAGGATACAGACTGAAAGCAATTTGCATTTCACCACTGTCCACACGTTTCTGCAGTTCGCCTAAGCCACGGATGCCGCCCACAAAATCGATGCGTTTGTCGGTACGCTGGTCTTTAATACCAAGATGTTTGTCGAGCAGGTTATCGGAAAGAATGGTTACATCCAAAATACCGATGGGATCTGTTTGATACGTTCCTTCTTTGGCAGTCAGCTCATACCAGTTGCCTTCGGCATACAAACCAAACACATGCAGTTGTGCAGGTTTTACTGCTTCTTTGCCCACCGGCTTCACGTCAAAATCATCTTTGATTTTTTCCAGCAGTTCGGCTATGGTTAATCCGTTGAGGTCTTTTACCACACGGTTGTAATCGAGGATCTGCAGTTCACTTGCAGGAAACAAGGTCGTTAAGAAATAATCGCTTTCCGCAGTTGCTGCTTCGCCCAAGGCTGCACGCACTTTTGCAGCGGATGCTGCACGATGGTGACCATCGGCAATATAGGTTTGTGGTACCTGCTGTTCAAAAATGTTACCGATGGTTGCAATAACGGCATCATCATTCACCACCCAAATGGTATGTTGAATGGCATCGTCTGCAGTAAAATCGTAAATAGGACTTTTATCTGCCTTCCACTTTTCAATCAGTTCGTTCATAGCAGCCACATCACGGTAAGCCAAAAACACATTACCGGTTTGTGCACCGCTGATCTTGATATGATTGATACGGTCGTTTTCCTTTTCGGGACGAGTGAACTCGTGTTTCTTGATCACATCCTTTTCATAATCTTCTACCGAACTGCCACACACCAAACCTGTCTGGCTGCGGCCATTCATAATAAGGCGGTAGATGTAATAGCAAGGCTTGCTTTCACGAAACAAGACATCACGCTGGATAAACGCAGCGAGATTGTCTTTTGCTTTGAGGTATACTTCCGGCGCATAATGATCTGTTTCTTCGGGAAGATCGATTTCCGGTTTGGTAATATGCAGGAATGAATAAGGATTGCCTTGTGCTTCTTCCTTCGCCTCTTTGCTGTTTAACACGTCGTACGGACGTGCCGCCACTTGTTTGGCAAACTGTGCCTGCGGACGCAGGGCTTTAAACGGAACGATAATAGCCATATATGTGTTTGTACTTACTAACCGGCTGCAAAGAAAAGGAATTTTCCCCTGCTTGTCCGATAAATCAAATTGACGTCATTTAAAAGGAGTTTCTCCTGATTTCTATCCATGTTTCGCTGCAAACGCCTGCAACAGCTGCAACATCGCTTCCACACTTTCCATCTTCAACGCATTGTATAAACTCAACCGGAAACCACCTACGCTGCGGTGCCCCTTCACCCCATACATACCCTGCTCTTTACACAGTTGCAGAAAAGCTGCTTCTTTTGCCGGATCGTCCATGGTAAACACTACGTTCATTTTGCTGCGGTCTTCTTTAGCAACCGGCAGGTTGATGAACGGAATAGCTTCCAATGCTGCATAAATGAGTTCGGCTTTCTTGTTATTGATCGCTTCAATAGCAGCCACACCACCCTGTTCTTTTAACCAACGCAGTGTAAGCATGGCTACATACACAGCAAACACGGGAGGTGTATTGAGCATACTGCCTTCTTTAATGTGATTGCGGTAATCGAGTATACCGGGTATGGTACGATTGACTTTGCCAAGAATATTTTTGTTGACCACTACCAGGTTTACACCGGCAGCACCCATGTTCTTTTGTGCACCTGCATAAATAAGATCGAACTTGTTGAAGTCGAGCACACGGCTGAGAATATCACTACTCATATCAGCTACTATGGGTACACCACAATCGTAAGGCAGCTGGTGCCACTGTGTACCGGCGATTGTTTCGTTGGTGGTAATATGCAAATAAGCTGCTGTTGCCGGAACCGACAGCTCATGCGGCATGCTTGTGTAATTGGTATGCTTTGACGAACCAACAATTTCAACATGGCCAAACAGTTTGGCCTCTTTAATGGCCTTGCCAGCCCAGGTACCTGTTTCGGTATACGCTGCCACTTCATTTTCGTTGAGCAGGTTCATGGGCGCCTGCATAAACTGCGTGGTAGCACCGCCATGCAGGAACAACACTTCATGCTCATCATCCAGCTGCATTAACTCTTTTACCAACGAACGGGCTTCGTTCATCACATCTTCAAACAACGGTGTGCGGTGACCGATTTCTAAAATAGATAAGCCGCTGTTATTAAAGTTGAGCACTGCCTGGCTGGCCTGTTCAAATACTTCTTTTGGTAAAACCGAAGGTCCTGCGTTGAAATTATGGATCATGCGGCGAAATTAATTCATTTGAAAGGAACGGGTGTTAGGGGAAGAATTACCGTTTATGGTTTATAGTTTTTGGTTTTCCGTTCTTAGCGGGCAACATGCCAACCCCCTCCCGGGAGGGGCGACAACTTGTTACACAGCGGCAAGTTTAACAGGGGGTGGGTTTTGAAAGCTTTTCAGCCCATTCACGCCAGTATACTTTTTATTCCCATTTTACGTTTTAACCATCGGATTATCTTTGTACAAAATCCAATTACTGTTTTATGAAAAAACTGCTCCTGTTCCTCTGCCTCGCACCTGTATTTACATCGGCTCAAAATTTTCATTTATCGTTTCGAGGCGGGCTCGCCAATTACCAGGGCGATCTGCAACGGAAAAATTTCACCTTTAACCAATCGAAATTGGTGGGCAGCATTGGTGCCCGCTACGATTTAACCGAACACCTGCTTGCCCGTACACATATCAGTTGGGGTATGCTGCGTGCCGATGATGCAAAGAGCAAAAGTGCATCACTCCAAAGCCGTAATCTTAATTTCCAGACAAACCTCTTTGAGTGGGAATTGGGTGCGCAATACAATGTTTTCAATTTGAATTATAAATGGTGGACGCCGTATGTATTTGCAGGTGCTGCACTGTACCGCATCAAACCATTTACAGCAGATGATAATGGTGCCAAAGTTTTTCTGCAACCGTTGAGTACCGAAGGACAAGGATTTGTGCCGGGTAAAAAAGTATACAAATCAACCCAGTTTGCGATACCGTTTGGTATTGGTGCCGAATACCTGTTAACAGAAGATATTCGTGTGGGTTTGGAATTAGGTTATCGCAAAACATTTACCGATTATATTGATGATGTAAGCACCCGTTATGTAGACAGAACCGCCTTACTTGCAGCACGTGGACAAACTGCTGTTGATCTGGCATACCGTGGTAATGGAACGTATCCTACAGGTGGCACACTGCGTGGCAGCGAAAAAAATAAAGATGCATACTACTTTGTACAACTGACGCTGGTATGGCGACCGTTTGTTGATTGGTACGAACGCACATCGGGCATCGCATCGTTCAAGAAAAACAAAAAAGTAGGTTGCCCGGGAACAAGAGAGAAAGGCTACTGACCGGTCGATATTTGGAGTTGTGTTGTTGCTGTATTATTTTTCAGAAAAAACAACATGAAGAAAACACTTTTGCTTGCGATTCTCTTTTTAGCACACACTGTAACCTTTGCCCAGGATTTCCGTTCATTAGCCGATATAAAATTTGCTACTGCAGAAGAATGCCGGACTTATAATTCCAAAGCACTGGAGGCTGCAAATTTTATTTTATCAACTCCTGTTAACAGCGCAGATGCAAACAGACTTTCTGCCATGTCTTTTTTAATCAAATGGATGATGGCAACGGCTGATTATTCTTTTGAGCTGAATGCAGATGTAACGAAATATGGAAAAGATGACGACATGTTATTAGGTGTTTACATGGCTAGTCTTACGAAATTTGTAATGGATAATGCAGACAAAGGAAAAGACAGCAAAGAAATAACGTATGGTGCCATGAAGCTGTTTGCCGATTACTGTGCAACCGAATCAAATAATGTACAATCCAATAAAAAACTAAAAAAACTGCTCGAAGCAAACAAAGAAGGAAAGCTGAGAGAATATCTTAAACTATAAAAAAAGCGGAGCTCATCACTCCGCTTTTTATTTCTCGCAATTACTGTTATTCTTTTCCTTCTTTCGGCAGCTGAATTAAAAATCCGCTGTTACCGCCTGCAACTGTTGTGGGCACCTGTCCGCTCCATTTTTGAATTTTAATATACTCGATATACAAAGAGGTTAACGACAATTGCTCTCTGCGGATTGCTTCTGCACGACCGGCTGCCTGTATAACCGCCTGTGCCGAATCACCTCTTGCTTCGGCAATCTTTCGCTCGGCTTCTGCAACAGCAACCTGTCTCCTGTTCTCCGCTACCTGCACTTCCTGGATAGCTCTTGTTTTAGCAACGATTGACTCTGAAATTTCTGCAGGCGGTACAATATTGGTACGCAGCTGCGATACATTAAACCACTTCGATACACGCTTGTTACATTCTTTCACGATATCCGATTCAAACTCCTCCCGGTGATTAAAGATTGAATCCACTGTGTAACGGTTAGCCACATCGTTCACCGAACCTACAATCGCATTCTTTAACCAACCCTGCTCCATATCTTTTACACCCACCCGCAGGTTTTGAAACATATCGGCTACGTTACCGGCATTAATGGAGTAGTTGAACGATGGCTTAATGGTTGCACGAAAGCCGCCTTTGGTTACAATATCGTTGGCTTCATAATCGATATGCTGCTGATGAATCGGAAACTCATAAATACGGGAGATCCAGGAATTGTAAAACACCCAGCCAGTTACATATTCCGTACGGCCCACACCACGGTTATCGCCCACATTACTTACTTTAATACCTACATGACCGGCATCGATCCGCTCCACATCAATCGGGTTAATGGCCACTGTAATAAAGGCAACAATGGCTACCAGCAAAGGCCGTAGTAACCCCAAAGGCAGAAAGCGCCCGTTTTCGTTTACATACGTTGATTTTTTAAACATACCACTTAACAATCCGGCTATTAAAACAACCAGGATAAAAACAATCAAAGAAATCATAAGCTATTATTTAGTTTGAATAAAACGGATGAAGGAAACAAGATGACTGATGAATGCTACCAGCAAAACCACACACAGGAACAGGAAAAGAAAAAACCTGATCCAGCGACCCGACAGATCGAAATCGAGTACATAAAATAAAATGAAAAGAGAAGCGAAAAGGTGTAGAAGTAAGGCGGTGATGCGGAACGCAGTGTTATTCATGCTGACTGTATAAAACAGTGTTTTTTTATACACTAAAATTACAACCTACATTGAATTGCAAATAAAACAACAGCGAAAATATTTTAGCAACAATACTGCAAAACAGTTATGCCTGTTTATTACGCAGTCGTTCGTAAAACGCCACGTTCATTAAAATCAACAACATGCCGTAGAAGATATCCTCCACCGGAATATTGTTCATGGGCCAGGGAAGAAAAGAAAAAATGCGGATACCCAGATTCTCTGCATCGTTATACAACACCACGGGAATACCCGTCAGCAATCCATTCACAATCAGAAAAGGAATCACCACAATCAAATAACTCAGCAGAAAAGCAGAGGCATTGAAGCCTTTAAACCATTTTGGAAAAACAAACAATACTCCAATAAACAACGCATTAAACAACGACGTATAAAACGTGTAGGCTTTGCCGTAAGTGAACATAGCAGCAACCAGAAACAACACACCCATCAGCAACAATACAGGCTTGCCCCAGTTTTTTTGTTTTACCGAAGGAAAATAGCAAACAATACATTCGTAAATAAACACACAGCAGTAGGGCACAAGAACGAAGAATAAAATTTCTTCCAGCGGCAGCGTTGAAAGTTTCATACCGGTAATATGTGCGTCGCTGAAACTCCACACCCCTGCTTTTGTTTTCAATTCATCCCATACAATAAAAAACAAAGCCGGCAACAACATTGCCGGAAACAGGTACTTCCATTTTTGATAGTAGGCTACTTTTTTATCAAAGCTCAACAGCAATGGACCCGCAATGGAGCCAAGCAGAATGAGGAAATAAGTGTAGTGTGAATTCAAAATTCTATTTCTATTTAAAAAACGCTCGACCTGACAGGTTGAGCGTTCACATGTTGCATCTATTATTTTAAACAAACGTAAGCGTTGGCATAACCTGTCAGGTCTGTTTACGACAAACGATTATTCTTCATTCTGCAATAAACCATTATTTAATATTCGGATTCAGCTGCTTTTCCTTCCGCACCTTTTCCCAGTATTTTTTATGCACGAACAGCATACCAAAACTTTCACCATCTTCTTTATCCATATGCTTGTGGTGCATTTTATGTGCCCAGCGAATTGCACGCACATAGGTACTGTTCCAGCGGCTGAAAATTTTAAAGCGTTGATGAATAATGATATCGTGCACAATAAAATACGCAGCACCATACATGGCAATACCGGCACCGATACTTACTACCCAATACACGCCGTTCATTAAACCCAGCATAATACACAACCAGCTGGGGATGGCAAAAATGAGAAAGAACGCATCGTTCTTTTCAAAGAAACGGCCACGTGGCTGATGATGATCTTCGTGCAGGTACCATAAAAAACCATGCATCACAAATTTGTGGGTAAGCCAGGTAATACCTTCCATGGTAAAAAACACCACAAATGCCAGTAAGATGTATAAAAACAAACTCATAATAATGTGCGTAAGATTAAAAAGAACATGAACTGGATCAATAACAAATTTACTGCGAATTGGTTTTGTTTCGGAAAACTTAACAGGCGGAACAACAGCATCAGCAACGCACTGATGCCAAACCAGCACACATAGTTGAACATTGGGATGGATCCATCGCCCAGCCATTGCCAATAGCCCAGCTTTACCGCAACTGGTTCCATAATCCAGTCGAAGAAAGTAGCCAGTAAGGCACTGTCGAGGATCACTGCAATAAACCCAACATTGGTTCGGGCAGGCTGATCGTCGTCTTTTAATTTATTCCAGAAATAATTCAGCATCTGCTGGATGGTAATACCGCAGCAATACATCATGATAAACCAGTTCACCCCAATCACCAACGGAATGTTTTTCCATTGCCAGCCCATTGCTGATCCGTATTGGTAATCGCCAAACAACAACCGATGATTCACGCCGAGATATTCCACCACATAACCCGTTACATAACAAACAGCCACAAACACAAAAAAATGCAGGTTCTTTTCTTGTTGTGTATAGATGAGTAAGCCGGCACTCAGCAACAGATTCATGGGCGTGAGCGACGCAAACAATGTTACATCATAGAACAACATACCCCCTAAGCCAATGCAGTGAAAAAGCACGGCAACCGCAGTAGCAATTTGTTGTTTACTGTAATGTTGCAGCATTAATGATGTGTATGTTTTAATTGATCTTGCTGTATAAGTTCGGTGGCAATTTTTGCACTCTTAAAGCAAAGCGGAATGCCGCCGCCGGGATGTACACTGCCACTGCAGAAATACAAACCTTCGATCTTCTTCGTAAAGTTGGGATGACGCAGAAAAGCTGCCATCTTGCTGTTGCTGCTGGTGCCATACAACGAACCCATGTACGAACCGGTGCGTTCTTCGATGCGGATGGGATCGAGATATTCTTCTGTTGCAATCGCAGCAGCAATATCGGTTTGCAGTATGCGACTGAGTTTATCAATCACCTGTTGACGTAAGTTGATGCGTAACTGTTCCCAGTTCTGTCCAATGTTTGATGGAGCATTAATGAGCAGGAACCAATTCTCTTTTCCTTTCGGTGCAAGTCCTTCTTCCATTTTAGAAGTGATGTTCACATACACCGTAGGATCGCTATACAAGCGCTTTTGCTGAAACAGGGTTTGAAATTCGGCAGCGTAATTGTTGCTGAAGAAAATATTATGCAGGTGCAGTTCCGGAAACTCCCTGTTCATGCCCCAGTAAAAAATCATACCGCTGCAGCTGCGTTCCTGTTTCAATACTTTTTTTGTTTCAACCGGATCGTTGAGTAATTCTTTGTACGTGAAATACACATCCGCATTACTCAACACCACATCAGCAAATATATTTTCATTATCAACCACCACACCTCTTACTTTTCCTTCGTGTTGAATGATGCGTTCAACCGGCGTGCTGTAATGAATGCGTACACCTTTCTTTTCGGCGAGTTGTACCAATGCATTGGTAATGCTGATCATGCCGCCTTTTGGATAAAAAGTTCCTTCATTTAATTCCAGGTGTGGAATCAAACTCATCATGCCCGGTGTTTGATACGGATTGCTGCCGTTGTAGGTAGCAAAGCGATCAAACAACTGCACCGCTTCTTTTGTACGGAACGATGATTGATTAAACCCATGCAAGGTGCCGAGCAAATGCGGCATACGCACAGTCTGCAAGGCTTTCAGCACCGGCTTTTGCAACCAGGTGCTGCGTTTATGCAAGGAATGATTTAAAAAAATGCTGCCGATATTGTTGTACAGGTTTTCACTCTTGCGCAGGTAGTTGAGCACATTGTTTCTGTCTTCCCCCAATTGAATTTGCAATTCATCGGCTAAACGTTCGGCATCTGTCCACGCCTGTACACGTTTGCCATTTTCAAAAAAATAATTGCAGGAAAGAGGAACACGTTCGTACTGAAAATAGTCTGCAATCGGTTCGCCGGCAAAAGCAAATAACTCTTCTACATTTTGTGGTTGGGTAAATAACGAAGGACCGGCATCAAAAGCAAAACCATCTTTTTCAAAATAAGAAAGTTTGCCACCGGCATAGGCATTGCGTTCAAACACATCAACCGAGTAACCCATTACAGCAAGTCGTATGGCACCGGCCAAACCGGCAACACCGCTGCCGATTACCACTGCTTTAAGCTGCTGCATAAGTGGGATGATTTTGTTGCAGCCATTCTTCTAACAAAGGCAATGCAATTTTAAACCACTCGGTATAACTGCCGGCATCGTGGGTTATTTCATCTTTAATAACAGCAATGGATTTGTAACACACTTCACTCACTTCTTCTGCATTCAGTTGCATGGCACCTTCGTACTCGCCAATAAATACATGATCAAACTCGTGCTCGGTTAAGCCGTTATCAAATGCGGCTTTATAAGTAAAATGAAACGCTTTGTGTACAGGAGTGGTAAATCCTAGTTCTTCTTCCAGCCGGCGGAGAGCAGCCTGCTCGGTTGATTCGCCTGGCATAGGATGACTGCAACAGGCATTGGTCCATAACGAAGGACTGTGGTATTTCGTTGCAGCTCTTTTCTGCAACAACATTTCACCATGTTTATTAAACAGAAAAACACTGAATGCACGGTGCAGCAATGCTTTTTCATGTGCTTCCATTTTTTCCATGGAACCAATAGCTTCGTCCAACTCGTTAACGAGAATTACTTCGTGCATCAATCAAAAATAAGTGATTATCGGTTACATGATATTTAACTGACTGCGTACACCGGCCCTTAACAAAATCATCACTTTGTGATAATCCGGAATACGCACCCGCTCCTGCATAATAACAGCGGGCTGCAGTTTCTTGATCTTACGGAAAAGAGAGAGATAATATTTATACGCTACATACACACCAAAGCGTGCTTTGGCCGGCAGCTGCATAATACCTGCATAGGCATCATTAAAATCCTTTTGAATATCTTCTTCAATTTCACGTTTCTGCCGGTCGGTAAAATTGGAAAAATCAAGTCCCGGGAAATAAGTTCGGTCCAGTTGTTTATAATCGGCCTGCACATCACGCAGAAAATTCACTTTCTGAAATGCAGCACCTAAAGAACGTGCAGATGGTTTCAGCTTTTCGTATTGCACGGCATCACCTTCGAGAAAAACATACAAACACATCAACCCTACCACCTCAGCACTGCCATAAATATATTCGTTGTACCCTTCATTGTTATAGTGTGTTTTCTGCAGATCCATTTCCATGCTGTTGAAAAAAGCATGAATCAGTTCGTGGTCGATTTTGTATTGATTCACGGTTAACTGAAAACTGTGCAGGATTGGGTTCAAACTGATACCACGTTCAATTGCCTCGAACGTTTGCTGACGGAAATCTTTGATAAGTGTGGCCTTATCATGATCGTGAAAAGTATCCACAATTTCATCGGCAAACCGCACCAATCCATAAATGTTGTAGATCGGCTGTCGCAGATCTTGATGCAACAAACGGATGGCTGATGAAAAAGAAGTACTGTAACGCTCCGTTGTATTACGGCTGCACAACTCACATACTTCATGAAAAAGATTCATCATAAGCGCTCTGCTGTTTGAACAGGTTTTGAAATTTGTTTATTGATCAAGGTGGCCACGACTTCTCCACTAATAAGACTGGGTGGTACACCCGGTCCCGGCACCGTCAACTGGCCTGTATAAAAAAGATTCTCTACTTTTTTACTGCGGCATCCCGGTTTCAAGATAGCGGTTTGCAGCAAAGTATTCGCTAAACCGTACGCATTCCCACGAAATGCGTTGTAATCATCTACGAAATCGGTTACCGAATACGATTTTTTATAAACAATGGAACCGGCAATTGGTTCACCGATCCGCTGCTCAAAACGGGCAAAGATCTGTTGAAAATATTGATCCCGCAGTTCCTCTGTATCACCTTCCAGCCCTGCAGCCACTGGTATCAGGAAAAACAGGTTCTCACAACCTTCGGGTGCACCAGACGGATCAGTTTGGGTAGTGGCACTTACATAAAACAGCGGATCACTGGGCCATTGCGGCGTATTGTAAATTTCTTTCCCATGCTGTGTAAAGTCCGTATCAAAAAACAAACAGTGGTGCAGTACATTCTTTAACCGCTTGTTTAAGCCCACATAAAACAGCAGGCAGGAAGGGGCCATTACACGGTTGTCCCAGTAAGCTTCCGAATACGATTGATCGTGGTGATGCAGCAACTTGGTTTCGGTAAAATGATAGTCAGCTCCGCTTACAATCACATCTGCTTCACGGTATTCGCCATTTACGACCACACCGGTTGCTTTACCGTCAACGGTTTTTATTTCTTCTACATTCTGATTAAACAGGAACCGAACACCCTGCTCTTCCGCAAGACGGTGCATGGCTTTCACAATTTCATACATACCCCCCACCGGAAACCAGGTACCGAGTTTTACATCGGCATAATTCATTAAACTGTATAAAGCCGGAATTTTTTCGGGCAATGCGCCTAAAAATAACACCGGGAATTCCATTAACTCACGCAACCGGGGATCGGTAAAATGCTTTTGTACATGCTTCTTCATCGAAGCAAAAACATCCAGCTTAAAAATCCCCTTCACCAGGTCCATATCGGCAAACTCAGTAAGCGAAAGCCCGGGCTTATGTACCAGTTTATTAATGCCTACTTCATATTTATAAGCCGCTTCATCCATAAACGCATCAAGCTGTTTACCGCTGCCCGGTTCAATTTCTTCAAACAATGCTTTCAACGCTGCGTAGTCGGCAGGTATATCAACAACATCATTTTTATAATAAATACGGTACGAAGGATCGAGTCGTTTCAACTCGTAATAATCGCTTACTTTTTTACCAAACTGGTTAAAGTAGCGCTCAAATATATCGGGCATCCAGTACCAGCTGGGTCCCATATCAAAGGTAAAACCCTCGGCATGTAATTGCCTCGCTCTCCCGCCGGGCTGATGGTGCTTTTCCAGCACAGTTACATTCCAGCCTGCCTTTGCAAGAAATGTGGCGGCAGACATACCCGCAAAGCCACTACCAATAACAATTACATCTTGTGCCAAATGAATAAATTTAATTTCTGCTGATTTGTTCTTTCAACAATTTACGGGCAAAATGGATACGGCTCTTAATTGTTCCCAAAGGCTCGTTGAGAATATGGGCTATTTCGTGGTACTTAAACCCTTCGAAATACAAGGTAAAAGGCTGTTTAAAGATAGCGGGCAACTGGTGAACAGCGGCCTGGATTTCTTTCATCTTTAAACTCGATTCGGCCTGGTTACTCACAGTAGCCTGCTGGTAATCGAGAAAAAACTCGTTGGGTGTAGAATCGAAGATCGTATTCTGTTTCACCTTACGACGATAGTTGTTGATGAAAATGTTACGCATAATGGTGTACAGCCATGCTTTAATGTTTGTGCCCACATTATACTTCTCACGGTTGGCCAAAGCCCGAAACATCGTTTCCTGCAACAAATCCTTAGCCGTTTCATTATCCCTCGTCAATGTAAAGGCGAAGGGTTTCAGAAAGTCTGTGTTGTTCAAAAGCATCTGATTGAATTCTACTGTTGACATAACTATCTGTTTAATTGTTGATGAGGTAAAGTTAAACAAACAAGCCTTAGTCGCCAACTATTTTGTTTAATATTTTTGTTAAAAAGTTAAACAGCTTACCAGCAAGTACTTACAAAAAAAATCCCCCGAAAAGCGGGGGATTTATAATGGAAATGTTTGATTTTTTAGGCCAGGCCCGACATAAACTCGGTTACTTCAGCAAAGGATTTCAGGAACCGGATGTTCGAAGGAACACTCTTTTTCTCGAATGTTTGTGCAAGCAAACCCGAAATCAATACCTGCTGTTCGGGGAACCGGTTCTTTAAGTTATTGATAAACTTATCGAAATTAAACTCCTTCATGACAGTTGTAAGGTGGGTATAAATAAAGTCAGGCTTCTTGGTTTCCACAATAAACTCCAGGTCTTTTACCGGTACGTTGGCACCGAGGTAAATTACTTTTACACCTCTCGACTTTAGCATGTAATGCAGGAATAACAATCCGATTTCGTGATGCTCATTTTCCGGAAGGAAGAGGAGCATCTTTGTTTTAAGCGATAAAATAGTGTTGATGCCATCGATACCAACAATCAGTTTCTGGCGGATAATATTGGTGGTAAGATGTTCCTGCGCCGGGTTAATATGATCGGTTAACCACAGGATACCAATACGCTCCAGGAATGGAAAAATGATATAAGTGATGGTTTTTTCAATACCCCGAACATTGATGTATTGATCCAGCACTTCCTCGAAGCGTTCCATTTCCAGATCTACCATGTGCTGGATGAGCTCATTAACAATACGCTCCTGTTCGGCAGCAGGATTGGTTAATAAGATGGTCTTTTCACGCAGCTCTTCATTACTCATACGGTCAATGTGCGAAATCTTGTACCCGTATTTGTTGAGCAGAGAAATATTCAGCAACATCTTTAACTCGTGGTTGCTGTAATAGCGGATATTCGTGGCCGTACGTTGCGGCTTCAGGAACGAATAACGCTGTTCCCATATCCGGATCGTGTGGGCTTTGATGCCACTCAGATTTTCAAGGTCTTTAATAGTAAACTTGTTCATCGTTTCTTTGCTTCAGCACTAATTACAATGCCAGCCAAAAAAGGTTTACAGTTTTGCTGAAATAATTGACAATGAGGCCTCATAACAGCTTTTGTGCCGACAAAAGGCTATTGTACAAGCCGGAAAGTTCTACAAACTCGGTGGTATGCGAAAAACGGTCCTCAGCTGTTTTGGCGGCCATCTGCCCCATACGGTCGGCAAGTGCGGGCTGCTCCAGCAGTAAACGAACCTTGGCCGAAAGCGCTTCGGCTGTGCTGCCAAAAAAGCCGGTTTCATCCGCAACTACAAGTTCAGCTATTCCCCCCACGTTGGTAGAAATAACGGGCTTACCGGCTGCCATGGCTTCCATAATAGAAACAGGCGTACCCTCGTTGAGCGAGGTAAGTAGTACAATATCCAACCCCGCAAACACAACATCCATATCGGTTCGCCACGAAGTAAAAACAAATGGAGCTGTAAAGGAGGTAGCTTCAGCGGCAGCTTGCCAGCTGTACCCCTTTTGTTCAATATAGTGTTGCAGCGGTTGTTTTTCGGCACCATCGCCGATAATAAAAAACTGCAGTTCCGGCAAATAGGCCTGTTGTTGTAACAAGGCGATAGCTGTATCAATAAACAGCCGGTGTTGTTTAATCGGTACAAGGCGGCCGGCGATTCCGATTGCTTTTGTATGATCCTGCAGCTGAAATGCAGTTCTGAATTGCCGGCGTTTATGGCCGCTTTGATCGTGAAACGAAGCGGTAGCAATACCCAGCCGCACCAGCTTTACTTTGTCTGCAGTTGCAATACGATAGGTATGCACAAGTTCCTGCTGCAACACTTCACTGATGGCTATAAGGGCGGTTGAATAACGGGCCAGCCATCGTTCAATCTGCACAATACAGGCGGATACAAAACTCGAAAAATACGAATGAAACACATGCCCGTGAAACGTATGAACAACCACCGGCACTTTACAGCGATGGGCAGCTAATCGGCCCAACACGCCGGGCTTGGTGCCATGTGTATGCACAATGGCCGGTTTAAATTCACGGATGATTTTTTTGAGTTGACGATAAGCCCGCCAGTCGACCGCAGGTAAAACCGAACGGCGCAGCGTTGCTATTTTGAAAAAGCGAAATCCTTTGTATTGATCCAGCAGGTAATCGGCCGGCTGTTCATCAGCATTCGGTTCTCCTGCCACCACGAGTACATCAAACGCATTGCTTAAAGCAGCGGCCATACAAAGCGTATTCAAAGCTGGTCCGCCTGTTGCAAGCCGGTTGAGAATAATAAGTAGGCGTGGTTTGTTCAAAAGAAAATTAAAGACGGGCGTTGAGGATATTGTTTAGCTGCAAAACAGTTTGCAGCTCCTGCATGATTTGCGGATGCTGCATCGCTTCGAGATGACGTTGATGATGCAGATCGGTACCGATGAGATCAACCAGTTTTTCCTGTACTAAAAAATGCGCTGCATCCTGCACACTTTTTCCATAATAACCAATCAGCGATAACAGGTTTACCTGTAACAGACATCCCTGATCTTTAAAACGATGATAGATCTCCTTTTTTGAATGATAAAAATTGTAACGTTCAGGATGTGCAAGCACGGGCTGGTATCCTTTTACAATCAGTTCAAACAGCACTTCATTTAAATCGGGAGGTGGCTGCATGAACGATATTTCAACGAGCACAAAATTTTGATGCAGTGTAAGAAACTGTTCATTGTTTTTGATGCGGTCAATAAACGAATCATCAATAAAATATTCAGCAGCAGCATGTACCTCCACATCAACCGCTTCTTCCTTTAACTGCTGTTGTAAAACTGCAAGAGCAGCCCGGATGGTTGCCGGATTATTCGGGTACAGATCGGGATATGCATGCGGTGTGGTAATAAACTTACGGTACCCCAGCTCCATCATTTTTTTAATATAGCTCACAGAAGTAGCTGCATCAGGCGAACCATCATCAATACCCGGTAACAGGTGCGAATGCATATCCACACCCAATGCGCTGTAATCAATGGTTACAATTGCCGGCTCTTCCTTCTTCTTTTTAAATAATCCAAACATAGTTCAACCTTAACCTCATACTTAACCTTATCCTAAACCTCAGCCTTAAACATCAACCTTACTAAAAAGGCAACGACTTCACCTCTTCATACACCCGTTCAATTCCTGCACGCAGACCGGTCTTTGCTTTCCAGCCACGACTGTGCAGCTTCGACACATCCAGCAACTTGCGGGGCGTACCATCGGGCTTGCTGGTATCAAACTGCAGTTCACCTTCGTACCCTACAATATCTTTAATCAGTTCGGCCAGTTCTTTGATCGACACATCTTCACCCACACCAATATTCAGCCAGTCGGTTCCATCGTACTCCTGCATCAGAAAGAAACAGGCATCGGCCAGATCATCTACATGCAGAAACTCACGGCGTGGCGTACCCGAACCCCAGATTTCTACGGCAGGTTGTTGCGTGCGTTTGGCAACGATCATCTTACGCAGCAAAGCCGGTAACACATGCGAGTTTTGCAGATCGTAGTTATCATTCGGACCATACAGGTTTGTGGGCATGGCCGAAATAAAATTGCAACCATACTGACTGCGGTAGGCATCACACATTTTCAGCCCGGCAATTTTTGCAATGGCATAGGGTTCATTGGTTGGTTCCAAAGTACCTGTTAACAGATATTCTTCTTTAATGGGCTGTTCAGCAAACTTTGGATAAATACACGATGAACCCAGGAACAACAACTTGGTTACACTATGCTTGTAAGCAGAATGAATGACATTGTTCTGGATCATCAGGTTCTCATACAAAAAATCGGCACGATACGTATTATTGGCAACAATACCACCTACTTTGGCTGCAGCTAAAAAAACATAATCGGGTTTGTGCTCTTTAAAGAACGTATCAACCGCTTCCTGGCTGCGCAGATCCAACTCAGCAGATGTACGGAGTAACAGGTTCTCATAACCTTCTGCCTGCAGCTTCCGCACAATAGCAGAGCCCACCATTCCTCTGTGCCCTGCTACATAAATTTTATCTTTCTTGTCCATTACTCAAATTGATTTTTGATCTTATAACCGCTTTCGTGCAACAGTTTTTCTTTCATGAAAATTTCTACATCTGCTGCCACCATTTCTTTCACCAATCCGTTCAGATCGTACTTCGGTTTCCAGCCCAATTTTGTATTGGCTTTTGTTGGATCACCGATCAACAGATCCACTTCTGTCGGACGGAAATAACGTGGATCAACAGCCACTACTTCGGTACCAACAGCAAGGGGATAATCAGGATTGTTGCTGCTCTTTACAAAACCTTTCTCATCGATGCCTTCGCCCGTAAATTCAACTTCTACACCCACTTCTGCAAAAGCCATCCGCACAAAATCACGTACAGGCGTTGTAACACCGGTTGCAATAACAAAATCTTCAGCTTTTTCCTGCTGCAACATCAACCACATGGCTTCTACGTAATCTTTTGCATGACCCCAGTCACGCTTGGCATCAAGATTACCTAACCACAATTTATCCTGCATACCTAATGCAATTTTCGCAACTGCACGGGTGATCTTTCTTGTTACAAATGTTTCACCACGCAAAGGTGATTCGTGGTTGAAAAGAATACCGTTACATGCATACATGTTATAGGCTTCACGATAGTTTACCGTGATCCAGAAGCCATACATTTTGGCAACAGCGTACGGCGAACGGGGATAGAAAGGAGTGCGTTCACTTTGCGGAACTTCCTGCACCAATCCATATAACTCAGAAGTAGAGGCCTGGTAAATTCTTGTCTTTTCGGTTAAGCCAAGTAAACGAACCGCTTCCAGAATACGCAATGTTCCGATGGCATCGGTATTAGCTGTATACTCCGGTGTATCGAAACTCACTTTTACATGACTCATCGCACCGAGGTTATAAATTTCATCGGGCTGTACTTCCTGGATAATACGGATGAGGTTAGTGCTGTCGGTAAGATCGCCGTAATGCAATACAAAATGACGGTTGTTGATATGCGGATCTTCGTACAGGTGATCGATACGATCGGTATTGAACAACGAAGTACGGCGCTTGATACCATGTACTTCATATCCATTCTTCAATAACAGATCGGATAAATAGGCGCCGTCCTGTCCGGTAACACCCGTAATTAATGCTTTTTTCATTGTCGTAATCGGTTTATGCAATGCAGTTACAACTGCGTTTTTACTTTAAATATGTTTTGTACGCTGTACCCGTTTTTAAAAACAGCTACGTACTGATTAATGTGTCACGAAGTACACAAAGGTTTTCACGGAGTATACAAAGAAGCCACCCATTTGTGAGCTTTGTGCATCCTTAGTGTTCTTTGTGCTCCTGCCTTTAATTCAACCATTGTAAGCGAAGCGCACAATTCTCTTTTCCGTCTTCCCCTCTTTGATCTCTTAGCCTCCCGTTCTTTGTGTTAAAAATTGCAAGCGAAGCGCCGCAAACCCTCTTCGTGCATCTTCGTGTCTTTCTGTCTTCGTGGTTCAACCCTTGTAAGCGCAGCGCACAATCAAAATCCCACATCAAACATCTTCCTCACTTCTTCCTCCTCCCAAACTCCCACACCTTCACAAAATACCTTGCATATAACCGAAGGTAACTCGATGGCAGCTGGTGATCTTTTAAAATCTGTTTGATTTCTTTATTGATCCGGACTGTACTGCTGAGACCATTGGTGCTTTTTCCACCCATATTCATTTTCACCAGCATCTCCGGAATATATATGGCAGACAATTGATGCTTACGCAGAAAACGCAGCAGCAAATCAAAATCGGCTGCAATTTGCAGATCTGTACGATAGTATCCAAATTCTTCAAAAAAACGGCGGTAACAAAAGAACGTTGGATGCGCCGGCATAAAACCCCAGGTAAAAAGTTTCGTTCGGAAAACAGCCGAAGAATAATACCGTACAATTTTCTGGTCCTGCGATTGCCGCACAAACCCCACATCACCATACACCGCTTCAGCTTCGCTATTTGATGCAAAGCGCTCAGCAATTTTTGCAATCACCAGGTCATTCGCAAATTCATCATCTGCATGCAGAATGCCCACCACATCTCCCGTAGCCATGCGGATGCCCTTATTCAAGGCATCGTACATACCCTTGTCTTTTTCCGATACAATCGTATGCACACGGTCTTTGTATTGCTGAAGAAGTTCAGCAGTGCCATCGGTGGAGGCACCATCAATGATAATATACTCAATGTTGTTGTACGACTGGCCTAATACCGAACGGATCGCCCGTTCAATAGTGGCAGCCCGGTTGTACACAACGGTAATAATGGAAATCTTCATGTAGTTTGAAACGCACGCTCTTTTACAAATACAGCCGGGTTACCGCTGTTGATCGAATACGGCTGCAGCTCGTTGCGGGCAACCGATCCGGCTGTTACAACCGCATGCGTGCGGCAAATAACACCCGGACAAACAATGGCTTTTGCTCCGATCCACACTCCATCTTCCAAAACAATGGGTTGCACCATTAAATCGAACGTGCTTTTTTTATAATCATGATTGCCGGTTAAGAGATAAGCACCTTGCGACAAACAAACATCGGTACCAATAGTTACCTGTGTAAGATTATCGATCCATACATGTTCACCGATCCAGCTGTAATCGCCAACCGATAAATACCAGGGATACTTCACCTGCACGCCGGGCTTAATCACAACACCTTTGCCAATCTGCGCACCAAACAAACGCAGCAACACAATACGCACAGATGAAAGCGGGTTCCAGCTGCATTGCACAAACAAAGCACTGGTCAACAACCAAAGTAAACGGACAATAGAAGACCGTCCCGGTTGATACCAATCATTATTGTAGGTGGAGAGTCTTGTCTTCATACTGCAAACTTAACTGAACAAGGATTGATACGCAGCTCGCAAGGCAGCCGTATCGGTTTTTTTATTGAGATAAGTTTGCGTGGCTTGCACACAAACACGAAAAGCGGCAGCATCCATGGCAGCAAAGGCCTGTATACTTTTCTGTAACCCTTCTGCCAATTTACCGGGCTCAACAGCATAACCGCAATGATCCTGTTCCAGATCAACAAACGGAGTAGTGGTAGTAGTGATAACAGGTTTACCTGCACTCAATGCTTCCATAATGGCATGACCAAAATTTTCACTTTTGCTCGGCATAATAAACACCTGGAACGACTGCATGGCTGCTTGCAACTGCGGTGGTGGCAATTCAGCTTTATAAACCACCTGGATGTTTGAAGGCAGCTGACTGATCAATGCTTTGCATTCGTTCCAGTAGGCTTCATCTTTCACCGGCCCGTAAATAAACCAGTGGATGTTTGCAGTACAGTGTTGTAAGGCCTGTAACACAGCCAAATGATTTTTCATAGGGCTGATCAACGCAACCGTACCCAGGTACAATTCATGCTCTTTTTTTTCAGGCCCGGCAACAACGGGTAATAAGTTGGGAAAGTTTGCAGCAACTTTCACTTCCACCTTTTTTCCCATAGCCGATTGAATAAAGTTCACTTCACGGTCATCGGTTGCATGCCAGCACACAACTTTGTGCAGACCTAGCAACTTAAATAAAAACAGGAAAGGTTTTTTCTTACCGCTTTTTTGCGAAAGTGCACCTTCATGCAACATACCTCTGGCAGAGAGTACAATGCGTAAGTTCTTTTTCTTGGCCTTGTACTGCACAGAATACCAGAGCGGAAAAAAATTAAAGTACAGCGAGTAAATACCGTTGATATAAACCACATCCGGTGAAAGTGCATCGAGTACATCCAACAGCTGGGCTTTTGCACTCCAGCCATACTGCCAGTAATAAACCCTGGCCTTAACCTCAAACTCAGCCTTAGCTTTAACCTCAACATCTTCATCAACCTCTTCCTTCCCCCACTCCATCCATGTATTTACCTGAATGCCTTCCAGCAAAGTTGTTTCACCCCGTTCATGTGGCTTACACACAATATGCAGTTCATACACATCGTGCAGCTCACGCACCAGATTCACCAACGATTGTGTGGGCCCCCCTGCTTTATAGGAAGGATAAAAATGATCGTAAAAAATAAGGATACGTTGTTTCAAAAGTAGAAGTGCTGCGTTCGAAAATATTTTTTACATCAGTGTATTAACATCCGAACCTGTAATAAGTATTGCTAATCTGTTTTGTCGAACATTGTATGTGCAGCGCACAATTCTCTTTCTTTCCTTCGTGCATCTTTGTGCCTTAGTGCCTTTGTGGTTCAACCATTGCAAGCGAAGCGCACAATTTTCTTTTCCTTCTTCTCTCTTACTCTTAACCTCTCTTCCTCTGTGTTAAACATTGTAAGCGCAGCGCAAAATTCTCTTCTTTTCCTTTCGTGCTTCTTTGTGTCTTTGCGTCTTCGTGGCTCAACTATTGCAAGCGAAGCGCACAATTCTCTTCTACAGCTTCAACCGCAAAAACCTGTCCCCCGCCCAGTAACAAAACCACACAAACATCAATCCTTTCAAAAGCGAATTCACACACATCAGGATATCCGTTTCCGTTTGTACAGCATTTAAAAATAATACAGGCAACCACAACAAAATCGTTGGCCTTCTTTTTCCGACATTTAATAAAAGCGTGATCACCAATGCAAAGAAGAGTCCGTAAAAAAACATAAAAACAACACCACCGTCTACATCAAAATTACCGTAAGCTTCTCCAAACGGACTAACATTCATACTATATCCCTGAATGATGAAACCGGTAAAGCGCTCCATATTGATTTTGCCCCCAGATATAGGCTTATCTGGCCACAACAAGCGGGGAACAAAAGACGCAGCAAGGCTGGTAAAAATAGTTTCACCTCCGGCAAAAGGCGCACGGGCAGGAACATGATCCATTACCTTGCCGATAATCATTCCCTGGTTGGCCCGGTTAACCATCGGGAACATACTGGTCCAGTCGAAATAACGCCCCGGCTCACTGATATGCTCTCTTAACAAAGAAAAATACAACCCGGCACCACCTTCTCCGGCCCCCTTCCAAACAATATCCCGGTAATCCGATTTAACACTTTGAATCAGTACCACAAAAATGACCCCTAGAACTGCTATACTGTATTTCAAAAAGGAGCCGATCTTCTTTCCCAATAATACTAACAAACTGCCGAGAACTGTGATATAAACCAGTTCTCCAAACATTCCGGACAGCAATGACTTTGAAAAAATCGCAAAAAAAGCAATTCCTAAATACAAATTCTTGCTTTTGTAATCAGAGAAATAAATATAAAGTACCCCTACGTACAATAATTTTTCAAACAGGTAAACCACATACCCCAAATCGCCCGGCACAAAAATGGTGAGGAAACCGGCAATGAAACCAATAATAATAAACAACAATCCGATATTCCCTTTCCCCTGAAGATGCAGCTTTGCCCGCTGAATTGTTTGATAAATACGTTCCTGGTAAGACTTTTGTAAAAGTCCGGGTAGTTTGATACCTGCTATAAGAGCCAGGATAGCCGGGAACATGAAACCATAATAGCGGTCGGCTGTTACAGACATATCATACTTTAACGCAATCACAAGCGCATTATCATTGTACACATGAAACACGATGATCGGCATCAGCATACATTGCAACAATGCAATAAGAATGAGAATATCAAGTGGATTATACGACTTCCCGATTGAATCAATGAAGTTCAGCAGAAAATAGATAAACAAACCAATTGCTGCCAGCTCATCAAACCGGTAAGTTTCACCGGTACTCATAAGCAGTGGAACAGAAAAAGCAAGCAAGGCAAAAATGATCTTCGATAAACTCATACAGCTTCTTCTAAAGATTCAGCAATGGATTGAATACAAAAACGATGTACAACAGAACGGATGGATGAAACGGAAAACTGCATGTTGTGTATTGTGTGCATAGATGTTTTTAAAGAACCTCTGTTGCCGGCCTCAAAGATAAGTCCGTTTTCTCCAGGCACAACAAGATCAACTGCACATCCGCACTTATTACTCACCAGCACCGGCCGGTCGCACGCCAGTGCTTCATTTACACTCAGCCCCCATGTTTCACCCGGTCCTTTCGAGGGCAATACAAACACAGTCGCTAATCGATAGACCACCGGCATCTGTTGCTGATTTTGAAACCCGAGAAAAAGGATGCGTGGATCATTCCCTGCTTTTTGTTGCAGCGCATCTTCCAGTACTCCCTTGCCAACAAAGATCAACCGGATCTTTTCCTGGTCAAGCTGTTGAAATGCTTCTAACAACAGCAACGGATCCTTTTTGGGCTCCAGCTTGCCGGCAAACAGAAATACCTTCTCATCTGTACCAATCCCCAGCTGTGCACGCCATTGAACAGCAGCCTGCTCATAACGACCGTCTTCATCATAAAACCGTTCGTTTTCTACAGCATGTGCTGCGTACAGGAGTTGATGTTCCTTAAGACCGTACTTAAGATAGTATGCTTTATTGGCTGCACCGGTGTACAAAGCAATATCTACATGCCTGTAAAGCCAGGTAAGAAAAACTGTGCGGAGAATCTTCTTCACCGAAAATCCTTCTGCCTCATCCAGCAAATTCGAATCACCACGGAAAATAATTTTTTTCCGGCCACTGTAATGCCGCAATACCCGTAAATGACTTTTGAAACTCCATCCAAACACCAGCAAAGCATCCGGTGCATAACGGTCGATCCGTTCAATCAGGTCTTTGTTATCAATTCCGTTGAAGCTTCCGGCCGTAGGATGTTTCGATATATTCTCAACAAACTCTTTTTCATACCCCTCCAGCAATGGAATATCCCATGTAAAAGCAGCTTTAAAATCCGGATCATACACAAATCCCTGCTCCGTTTGTCCCCAGGTATAAAACACTTTTACATCCAGCTTCCCTCGTTCCGTTAGCATACGAAATAAGGGAGCATTATACTGTATCGGGTGCGATGTAACAATCGCCAATCGTTTTTTTTGCTGCATTTCCATCAACTAAAACCCATGAACTATAAACATTAAACCATAAACCTCCACCCCAATTATTGCCGGCAAAGCGCCGCAATCATCTGCGTTCATCTATATCTATCTATGGCTAAAAATCCTCCGTGTTGTCTTATTGCAAGCGAAGCGCTGCAATCCTCTTTTTTTCTCATCAAATATCTGTGCTTTTGAACCTCCGTGTTCAACAAATTGTAAGCGTATCCCTCAAATCTGTGTCTTCCGTGAAATCTGTGAAAAACCAATTGCCAGCGAAGCGCCGCAATCATTCGTGTCCATCCTGAGCGAAGTCGAAGGACTGTGTTATTCGTGGCCAACTATGTTGCAAGCGTCAGCGCAGCAATCCCCTTTTCTTCCCTCTTCGTGCTTCTTCCTGTCTTTGTGTCTCCGTGGTTCAATCATTGCAAGCGCAGCGAGCAATCAAATCTGTGTACTCAGTGAAATCTGTGAAAAACCAATTACCAGCGAAGCGCCGCAATCATTCGTGTCCATCCTGAGCGAAGTCGAAGGACTGTGTTATTCGTGGCCAACTATGTTGCAAGCGTCAGCGCAGCAATCCTCTTTTCTTTCCTCTTTGTGCTTCTCCGTGTCTTTGTGTCTCTGTGGTTCAATAATTGCAAGCGCAGCAAGCAATCAAATCCTACATCAGTCATCTCCCATCCTACTCTCTATCGCCTCCGCTACCGCCTCCAGCGAAAACCGCTGTACATATGCCAATGCATTTCTTCCCATAACATTTGCCGTTTGCCGGTCAGTAAATGCTTCCATCGACTGAAGTAGCGAACCTTCATCACCCGATCTGAACACAAATCCATTCACACCCGCCTGTATCAGATCCGGTGCACAACCGCAACGGTCACTCACAATAGCAGCCCGCCCGCAGGCCATGGCCTCATTTACTCCGAGCCCCCATGTTTCGCTGTTACTGGGTAACACAAACACATCGCCCATGCGGTACACCCAGGGCATTTCGCTCTGGTTTCGGAACGACTGAAATAAAATACGGGAATCAGTGGCAGCCAGCTTCCGCAACGCCTGCTCCTGCTCGCCATTGCCCGTTAACAACAAACGGTAATGTTCGCCTTTCAGTTTTTTAAAAGCACCAATGAGCAGATCCAGTTGCTTCAGGGCATAAAACTTACCCGAATATAAAAACACAACAGCATCAGCAGGTATGCCAATTAATCGCCGTTCCTCAATTGCTCTTTCCTCCATGCTGTCTGCGCCAAGCATAAACCGGGCATTATCCACAGCATGAAAAGCAGTAATCAACTGCGCTTCGCTTAAACCGCAATCCCGCATATAGGCTTTGTTATGCGTGCCCACCACAAAAGCAGCATCTACATTTCGGTACACAAAGCGCAGGGCCATCCGTTTGATCCGGGCCTTCAATCCCTTGCCTTGCTGCAACAGGTGCGAATCGCCACGAAAAAACAAAGCAGGCTGTTTGCCCAATCGTTGCAGCAACAGAAAATGACTCCACACACTCCAGCGGTAAATCAACACTGCGTCAAATTGCTCTTCTTTTAATCGCTTGTATAATCCGGGATTTACAATGCCCCAAAACCGGTTCGAATCAGGATGCCGGGAAGTATTTTTTTCAAACACACTTTCATACCCGTCAAGCAACGGAATATCCCAGTTACGTTCAATCCCAAACCGGGCATCATACACTTTTCCTTGCGATTGCTCCCAGGTATAAAATACTTTTACCGCAATACGTTTGCGTTCATGCAGCAAACGGAACAACGGTGCATTGTACTGGATGGGATGGGTAGTTATGATGGCGAGTTTCTTCAACTTTTCTTTTGCTTAAAATAAAACGACTCCAGCAAAGTATAACTCAAGTAACTGATTGGAAGTAAAGCCAACAATGTAACCGAAAAAAGCACAGGAACCGATAAGCCAGAATCGGGCAGATATGCTGCAATCAAAGAAAAAACAGCACTCAATACAGCCGAATGCCAGAGATAAAAACTATAGGATATTTTACCGATCCATGAAAACAACCTGTTTCCAATTAACCCGAATGATCGTTGATTAAAAAGCGAAGTATAAATCATACAGGCAAAACCAAAAGTCATAATCAATGGCCCGGCACTTTGTAACAACTCCGAAAAAGAAGGAAAGCGCTGAATAACTCCGGATGAAAACATCAACTTTCCGGTATAGGCAATCACTAAACCGATAAGCAATGAATAATTTCGGGATAAGAATCCGATCCTGATTTCCTTTTTAAAGAGATAACCGGCAAGAATACCCCAGGCAAAATGTCCGATATTATTAAAAATGGAATACCACCATTGATCTCCCGGATAAAAAGAACCGTAATAATGAAACACACTCAACCCAAAACACAATACTATCAATCCTGCAATTGTTTGCACAATACCCATGCGGTTAATGGCAAGAAAGATCAGGGGGAGTAACAGGTAAAAATGCCATTCAACTGCAAGCGACCAGAAAATGGCATCAACTTCAGCTCCCGGTATATGATTGTGTAAAAAAATAAAATTGAAAAAAAGTTTATAGAGCAAATCACTGATTGAACCGGTGCCATGTACAAACGCCAGAACAATACATGCGGTGTAAAAGGCTGGTGCAATTCGAAGCCAACGCTTTTTCCAGAAAGCAAAGGCCGTTTTAAAATCATATTGCTGCTGTTTCTCAAGTACCAGATAAAAACAAAATCCACTGATTACAAAAAACAACTGCACACCATTACCCCACAAATTCAACAATCGAAATACATCAACTCCTCCAACATTCAAAACCGGGAAGGAAAGTGTAGCCCATACATGGGTATACAAAACACCTAACGCTGCAACTGCCCGCCAACCATCAATACTCTCAATACGTTTATTCAAAAGAAACTTGTTTTAATTGTTGGAAAAGCTGTTCGTTGATAGGCAATGAAGGATCAAACTTCCCCTCATAATGTTGATCGTTAACAGACAAAGGACGCAGCGTTGGATGCCATTCGTCCGGATGCTGCAATACAATCCCCTCACTTAAAAAACCGCCCCAGAAACTGAACGTACTGCTGATCGAAAGCACACAGATTTTGCTGCGGCTTAACAACAGGATGTCAACGATATCAGCCTTGGCTGCACTGATGCTTACTGCAGGCAAGGCAAGTAACTCGCTCAGCTCATCTGCATAAGCATCCGTAAAAACAGTAACGGGCAGCTCCCTGCCATGTGCACGACGGATAGCCCGGATGCTGTCAATAAAAAAAGATAAAGGCGTGAGTGTGGAACCGAATTTAAAATCGCCCCGGCGGATATGCACCCCAATCACGGGAGCAACCATGGATTCCAGCTCTTGCCGTAAGGCTGGCTGCAGCATGCCATACAAGGCCTCTTTCACTTCCTGCCGGTAGGGCTTAATGCATTCAAAATAATCAGCACTGGTGACAACCGTTTTAAACCGGTACAAAACAACAGCCGTATCAACCAATGTGGTCGGTTCATCAATTACTTGCGCCCGGCGTTGAAAGAACAGCAACCGAATACGTTTCATCCAGCTGTCCTCTTTGAAATAACCCAGGTACAAACGCTTTTGTTTTTCATTTCTGATCCATGAACCAACATGAATACCCCACCATGGCGCACAGAAAAACTCAAGCTGATGTTTTTGCGCAAACACAAATGCTTTTGCCCAGATCAGCAGTTTATTACCGAGCCCTGTATCGGGAAAAGAAGCATATACTTTTTGTTTTGGATTAACCGGCATAAACCATATCGAGTAAACGGGCCAGTTCAGCAGTCACTGAACGGGCCGAGTAAAGATCAAAGACTGTATGATCGATGGCTGCAGCATCATAACTGGACTGAAAGGCCTTGAATGCTGTAAACACCGAAATAAACTGTTGCTGTACTTCCGCTAAGCCTTCTTCTCCGGGAAAGGCAAGCACCACACCGGCACCTGATTGCTGCAATACGTTCACCGCAGTACTGGCACTGTGCAACACAGCAAGGATGGGCTTCTTGCTCAACACTCCCTGGTAGGTTTTCGAGGGGGTATAATGCGGTTCGGTACTGCCCAATATAAACACGGCATCTGCAGCTTCTAAATGAATCAATACATCGAGATAAGGAATACGCTTCGGATATTCAAACACAACCGATTGCCACAAACCGGAACGCTCGGCCAATGGTTGAATGTTGTAACCCTGCGGATCATTCGGCGTTTTACCTGTACCGATAAAATGAAACTCCACCTGCTCAAACAAGTCCCGATGTGCAGCAATGGCTTTGAAAATTTCTTCCAATGGTTTGTAAGCTTTCGGCAACATGGCACCCGCATATACAAACTGTAATTTGCTGTTGGCTTCAAATAAATAAGGCTTCAGCTGCAATTGTTGTAATCCGCTATGATCAGCTGCTTCGCCGCCATAAGGCATCGCACCGGTTACACAACCTTGTTGCAGGTGAGGATTCCGTTCAAGTACCCCTTTGTAATATCCTTCGGCCACACCCGTAATAAGCGAAGCATGCTTCACTGCTTTCGGCTCCAGCCATTTGGCAAGCTTAGTGCTGAACCAATGACGGGAAAACAGTTTGTCCGAACCCGGGAACACATGCACCCATGGATCAATATAATCAATGCCATACTTCACACCTGTTTTGCGGTGCAGGTAAGGACCAATCAACGATACATAAAACGATGGAATAGGAATGTATACAAAATCAATCTGCTCTTGTTGAACCAGCTCCAGTGCCCGTTTCCGCAGTTGAAAAAAAGCACGTAAACCAATATCGCCAATCAGTCTTGGTCGGGTCACAGGATAAGCCCGCACTTTTTCAATACGCTGTCCTGCCGGCAACAGCTTTTGCAGATTCCGATCCAATTCCTCTTCGTAAAAATCTTCGTGTACTGTTAACAGTACAGGCTCCCAGCCAAATGCAGGTAAATGTTGTGCAAACAATCGGCTGCGATGCACTGCTGCCAGGTTGCTGGGCGGATAATGCGGTGTGATGATGAGAATTTTTTTCACAAAAAACTATAAATCAGAAACCAGCTTCAGTAACTGTTGTTGCTCGGCCTCCCAGTTGAAAAATGTTTTACCTAATGATAGAGCTGTTGCCCGCTGTCTGTTTAAAAGTTGTCGGTCTTGTGCATATCGTTGCAGAATTACTGCAAGCTCCTCTGCATTATCATGCGGATAGATAGCGCCTGTTTCCGGATAGCTCTTATAAAAAAATGTTTGCGCTTTGGTATTTGAAAACAGAATGGCATTCCCGGCCAATAAATACAAAAAGATTTTATTGGTTAAACAGATATCCCGGTTAACCATATGCGGTATCTCGCAAGCCAGGCCAAGATCATGTGCAGCGGCAATGGAAGGAATGGATTCCTCGGCTACTGCAGGCATAAATAAAAGTTGATCTTCGGTTAATCCTTTTTCGTTTGCAAAAGAAACAAAATAGGCTTTGATATCTTCGGCACAATTACCTAATAAAGTGAGAGAGATATTTTTCTCTCCGGTTTTTCCAATCGCTTCAATAATTGTTTCAAGACCTCTTTTCTTCCCTACAAACTGCGAAAACCAAAATAGTTTTAATCGGGTGGTGTCATGCAAATTCAATTCGGATTGCAGGTAACGGATCGAAAAACAATTATTGATGGTTGTAAACTTCATTGAAGGATATAATTGAGCATACGCTGCGTTAATAAGCGGACTGGCAGTTGTTGCATGATGAAGCAGGGAACTATATTGGTCTTCTACAATCTTCGTTTTGATCCAATGTAGTGAACCCTCCTGATCCTCCCCTCTGTGAAAATCCTCAAAATCAAATATTGCAGGTACACGATGCATATGCGCTGCTTGAACAACCGCCGGTAAAGCACTTAAATTGTGTCCGGCATAAACATCACCCTTGATACGCTTTGCAGCAGAAATTAATTCCTGTGTAAATAAAGACATGGAGCGTACTGCTGTAAATGCATTATGGATGCCTGCAAGAAAAAGGTATTGATAAATTTTTTGACGCAATCGTGCAAATACATACAAGGCTTTCTGTTCGGAGGAATGATACCCTGCACGAACCCATTTAATGGATGCGTATTTTTTAAATAAAGCCCTGTCATAAATATCTGCCCAGGGCGATAAAGGGCAATACACAACCGTTACCGCATAACCTGCTTCTGAATAAGCAACAGCCTCCTTCACCAAACGGGGATTGGCAGAAGGTTGACCGGAAGAAACTAAAACAATATGCATGAAAAATAAACGACCCGGATATTAAAACCGCTTACGAAAAGCCAGTTTGTTATAGAGTAACTCAACGTAGGGAATAAACCGGCAGTTAATTAAATGAATCACATAAACCTGTTGCATCCGCTTTCTGTTGCGATGAAAAGGAATCATCAGCGTAAAATAGTAGCGCAGGCGATACAATGTTGAACGTACCCATATTTTTCGGTTTGCATTCAGCCAGTATTCCGGTACCAGTGAATAATTGTAACGGGTATCCAGTTCCTCGACAATACCCTTTGAAAAAGCAAGCTCATTAATAGCTCCCTGATCGAATGGTCCCCATACCTCGAAACCATCGGTTGTAAGATGAATTCCCTTTGCAACATGTTTTTCAAAAACTTCTTCAAACAGAGAACAATGATTTTTACCAAAAAGTAAAAAGCCGGTATTGCCATTAAAGCGGACATAAGGAGCTGTGGTATGTCCCTGGTTTGCATCCCTCGCCATAAAAAAACTGTCATCTGTCGTAGCAGGTAATGCAGGAGCAAATTTCGAAACAAGGATATCATCGTCTGCTACCAGGTAGGTATCATAACCGGGAAAATACTTTGGAACTAAACATTTATTAAAATGTGGCGGCCGTTCATAGCCGTATTTTGCCAGCAGATTTTCTTTCAGTAAAACAGCTTTATAGCCATACTGCTTGCACCAGTTTTCAAAACGGGGCCAGGTAATATCCGTTAACCGGCTGCGTTCACCCACCGACACCATTACACAAATCAGATTCCGTTGCATGTTTCCTGCTTTCCGTAATTTATAAGAGACGGAGATAATGCGCTGCCACCACCGACACATCAAACTGTGCTTCCGCAACGGTCCGGCATTGTTCCCGGTTAATAGAACCAAGTTTCCCCACAGCAGCAATCATTTCTTCTTTGTTTTGAACAACAAAACCCGTAATGCCTTCTGTTACTACTTCCGGTACCGATCCGCTGCTGAATCCAATCACAGGAGTACCGCAGGCCATTGCTTCGGTCATCACCATGCCAAATGGTTCGTTCCATTCGATGGGAAACAGCAATGCTTTCGCCTGCCCGAGATAATGATTCTTCTGTTCATCATTCACCGCACCCACATATTGTATTTGTGTACCATCGATCAACGGTTCAATTTCCTGTTCAAAGTAGGCACGCTCATCGGCCAGTGGCGATACGTTGCCTGCAAGAATTAAGCGATGCCCCGTTGCTTTGGCAACAGCAATGGCCGTATGTGCTCCTTTAATACGTTCAATGCGTCCTAAAAACATCAAAGGTGCGTCGGCTGCAACAGTAGGTTGTACGGTGTACTGCTGAAAAGGAATCGCATTGTAAACCGCTTCCCATCGCCCGCCTGCCGTAACCCGGCTGATAAGATCTTTACTGCAACCGGTATACACCAGGTTCCGGTTCGGCAATCGATTCATCAATTGAATATTCCGACTGCTGATTTCACGACCATAGGTCATGATTTTTTTAATCGGGTGGTTCAGGATCGGTAACAGGTAGGCCAACCGGCCAAAATTGTGTACGAGGTCAAACCGGTTACGATGCTGCCACAAAAATTTCCAGGCAGTAGGAATCGCTAAACGTGCATCCCATTTCTTCGGAGGAAATCCTTCCTTGCCAAACGGGTGTACCGTGCAACCTTCCACCACCGATCCGCTGGTAACCAGCAAATGCACTTCATGCCCCAACCGGGCATATTCCCTGGCAAACATATATACTAGGCGCTCATGACCACCATATCCTTTCGGCGGAACAAGAATACCCGGATCCATCACAAGTAATATTCTCATGTAGTAATTAACTTGGCAAATTGGTTACGTAAAAAAATACGGCTGGGCTTTTCAACCAGTTCATAACAAATGGCAGACACAAGCAGCAACACCAGCAGGTAGAAATAAAAAAAACTCGTAGCAGATAAACTGGCTTTCAATCCAAAAGTTTGCGTAAGCAAACGGTAAACAGGTACCTGCAAAATATAAATACCATAGCTGATCTCGCCCAGGTAAACAGGTAACCGTTTACGAAAGCCGTTAAAGAACCGGCGACGGTTCAGCGATACAATAAAAATAAACAGCAGGAACACCGGCGCAGGCAACCCGTCATGGTACACCTGGCTGAAAACAACATTACCGGTAAACATCAAAAACAACAGCAGCAATGCGCTCACAAGAAACACCCGTTCAAAGATGGACTGATGTGCCAGCACCCACGCATGCTTTTCTTTGTACAGCATACCACCCAGTATCCCCACCACAAATGTGCTTACATGAAACAACGGATGATACAGTACCCAAGCTTCTTTTTGCTGGGCAAACACAATAAACAGCACTTGCATCACCGCCCAGAAAACAGCTACAACAACCACCCGCTGTTTAAACCTTAGTAATTCCAGTCCTTTAAATACAAATGGAAACAGCACGTAAAAAAACACTTCAGCCGATAACGACCAGCCGGGATAATTATACACCAGTGCATACTTCTCTGTCCACGATTGTACCAGGAAAACCGACAACAGCACCCGGTGAAAATCCAGCGAAAAATCAAACGGACGTAAACTGCGTATCAACGCAAGTGTGGCCAGCAGCGCAAACAGATACAGCGGATAAATCCGGGCGAAGCGGTTAAAATAAAACTGCTTCAGATTAATCTTTTCTTTTGCATTGATAGCTAAAATAAAGCCCGACAATACAAAGAAATAACTCACCAGTACATTCAGGAAAACAGTAAACCGGTCGATGCCACTCACCGAAAACGGAAACACTTCCTTACTGAAATGAAAAACAACAATAGCGATCGCCGCCACAAACCGGGTAAACGTCAGCTGCTCAATCTTCATCAACTCTTCACCATCTTAAATTCCATCAAATCAAATGTATTCTAATCAACCATTGCCAGCGAAGCGCCGTAACTATTCGTGTCAATTCGTATTATTCGTGACCAACTATTGCAAGCGAAGCGCCGCAACTATTCGTGTCAATTCGTGTTATTCGTGGCCAACAATTGTAAGCGAAGCGCACAATCATCTGTGTTTTTTTGTGTTCATCCGTGGCCACACAAATTGCAAGCGCAGCGCCGCAACCAAATCTGTGTCCTCCGTGAAATCTGTGAGAAACCATTTGCCAGCGAAGCGCAGCAATCTTATTTCCTTCTTTTCCTTCGTGCTTCTCCGTGTCTTTGTATATCCGTGGTTCAATCATTACAAGCAAAGCGCAGCAACTATTCGTGGCCAACAATTGTAAGCGAAGCGCACAATCATCTGTGTTTATTTGTGTTCATCCGTGGCCACACAAATTGCAAGCGCAGCGCCGCAACCAAATTTATTTAGCTGCTGATGCAAGTAAAATACTACGAACAACAATCAAATTCATTTTAGCCACGGATGAACACCGATAAACGCAGATATGTCTTCAACAACATACACGATTGACCACGAATTGCACGAAACAAAACATGCATCAATTCATTTCATCTCGCCGCTTTGTTTGTGCTTTTTGCTGCCTTTGCTTCTTTGTGGCCAACCATTGTAAGCGAAGCGAACAATCTTCTTTTACTTCTTTCCCTTCTTTACTCTTAGCAATTCTTCTTCGTGAACCTCTGTGCCTCTGTGTCTCCGTGGTTCAAAAATTGTAAGCGAAGCGCACAATCATATCTGTGTATATCTATCCAATCTGTGTTATCAGTGAATCTATTTCTTTTTTGCAAGCGTCAGCGCCGCAACACTTTTTTACTTCTTCACCTTCTTTAGCTCTTAGCCACATAACTCCCCATACAACTCCACATACCTCCTCCCCACCTCTTCAAACCCCATCGGCGCTTTTACCCCGTTTTTTAATTGCTGATACAACCCTTTCTCTTCCAGTAACCGCATCAATTGTTCCTTCAACGAATCAACACGGTTAAATTGAAACAACAACCCGTTCACCCCATGCTGTATCTGCTCCGCATTACCATACACCTCACTCGCCAGTACCGGAATACCTGCCGCAAACGCCTCCTGTATCACCAGCGGACTCATCTCCGAAAATGTCGAACACAAACACAACACATCATGCGCCTGCATCGTTTTCACCACGTCAGGCTGTGCAAGTTTTCCATACCAGCGGATATTCGTTCTGGCAATAGTACGCTCCCGCAAATCCGACTCATACGCAGCATCATCGGAGTTGCCGTAAATCGAAAGTTCCACCAGCGATGCATCAATACGGCTCAATGCATCAAGCAATAAATGCAAACCTTTAAACTTGTTAATACGGCCAAGAAAAAGCAAACGCAACGGACCACCTGCTGCTCGTTCAACAGCACTTGCGTTAGTGGCCAATGGTAATCCCTGGGGTATATAGTGAATCTTGTCTTCGCTCACCGCATTTGCCTTCAACACTCGTTCATACCATTTTGTAATCGTAACCACCTTGTCACAGGCAGCAACGAGTGCATGCAAATCATTTTTTAATTTAGAAAGAAGAGAAACGGTACCCAATGCAGTGCCGATCTTATGTTTCCATTGCGATGGATCAATATGCATTTTATGAAACAAAGATGAAGCAGCTGTTAAATAAGGCGCAGCTGTTGCAGAACCTCTGGCATGCAAATAACAGGTACTGCATTTTTGTAAATCAATCACACCATCACACAAGGTCTCACCTTTATAAACCAGCGTGCCCGTTTTGCATGAGTAACCGGCCAGGTGAAACGTCATCATCACTTTCGCACCGCTTGCTTTGGCTGCCTGCACATGGCGTAGTGTTATACCATTACTCCCCGCCAGCTCATGAAAATGAACAAGATCCGGTTGTTCCTTTTGCAAATACGAAATAAAATGTTTCAACCCATCCGGTGCACGAAAACCCATGATCAGCGAACGGTCTACCACCGATGGTTCGGCATACTGATGCACCGCCAATCCGTCGTATACATAATCTGCATCCTCCGTTTTTCCGTAAAGAGGAATCACCACTTGCACAGCAATACCCTGTTGTTGCAACTGCTTGCTCAACGCCCAGGTATACACTTCAGTACCGGCGGTTTGCTGCGGAAGAAAATGATTCAAAACCTGGAGAACTTTCATCTAGGCCTGCACTCGTTTAAAAAAGTAATTGCGCCCATCCGGCATAGAAATATCTGCAACAAATCCATTTGCCCGTAGCAGATCAAAAATCTCGTTCATCTTCGCTTCACCTAAAATAGACGGATGAAGTTCTACTTGTATCTTTTTAATTGTTTGAAAGCGGATCATACGAAAAACATCATATTCTGCCCCCTCGATATCCATGATCAAAAAATCAGGTCGTAACGCTTCAATGGTTTCATTTAAATTCAATTGCGGTACCTGTACAATCTCCCCGGATGTCTTTAATAACGAAGAAGCAAGGCGGCTTTTGCGGTTTACCGGAAAATCAATCATCCCTTTACAATCTGCCAGCAGGGCATTCTGTAAATGAGGTCTTACATTGTTTTTTTCATAAACACGTAAGGCCATCTCAACATTCAAAGGATTTGCCTCGAAACTGTATACCTGGTCGGAACCAACTATTCTGGAGCAATAGGCCGAAACAAATCCCAACCCGGTACCTATTTCCATAATTCTGTCGGACGGTTCAATCCGTTGCCTGATGAGTTCAATCTCTCCTTGTTCATATTGGCCGTTAACAATCCAACGGAGTGTATTGAATCCGATATCGCTTGTTAAAGGCAGATAAACACCTTGCACAACATGCCAGTAATTTCGAAACAGATTTTTTGTAAATACAAACAGCGTTACATACAAACGGGTTTGCCAGTATTTAATTCGATGCACGTGTAGTTGGTTTGGTAAAATGATAATGATTCATCAGTGGATTTCCAAGATCATAGGAAGGCTTATAGGAATAATCTCCCTTCTTAAATAACAACAAAAGATCTTTCCACTGCAATCTGATCTTTTGACGAAGCTTAAAAAAATCAAGAATCTTTCCTTTCAAAAGGGTTGAACTGAAAAATAACTTGACCGTACTTATGCGCAAATTCCGTTCAATCAATACTTTGTCACTACCACTTAATGGAAAAGCCGGATCTTTCAGAATTGCTTCATCAATGGCCACTCGTTCAAAAAAGCCAGACAATCCACCTGCTATTTTTTTAGATGCCTGTTGCGGACTTTGCCGCCAGAACATAAAACCTATTGACACAAACAACACCGGGTTTGATAATGCCAGCTTCTTCTTGATATACGTATCTCCAATCTTAAACTGCTCACTCATACCACCAATACTTCGAAGCAAGTCTGTTTTAAATAACATCTCGCCGAAACCAACCGTTGAAATAGGGATCGCTGTAGTATAAATTAACTTCATTGTTTCAGCAGGCTGCACCAGGTATGGGAATACATAAAAAGGAAAAAGTTGCGGATTTAAACCCCATAACATTCCGGCTTCCGGAAAAGCCTGTACATATTCCGATAGATTGCGAAGTGAATCACGATACAAAATATCATCGCCATCTACAAAAAGAATATACTTCCCCGCAGCCGCCTCTATTACTTTATTCCGGTTCGGATATTCGCCCAGATTCTGTTCATTACGCCATGCCCGGATGCGTGGATCCTTGTATCCTTGTACAATCGACCATGTATCATCGGTAGAACAGTCATCAGAAATCAACAATTCAAAATCAGTATACGAAGAACATAAAATACTTTCAATAGCCTGACTCACCCATTTACCCGAATTGTACGTAATGGTGGCTACTGTAAAAAGAGGTTGTCCTGTACTCATGAAATACTTGCTAAGAGATGATGCAGTCGCTGCAATTCTGTTGCTTCGTTATAGTTGAAGCGGATGCCCGTATCGGGCAGCATTGTTTTTCCGCTGAAGATGGCACTCAATTCTTCCGTTGTTGTGTAGAGCAACCCGTTTGTTTCATTCACCAACTCGGGTGCACCGCCGCTGTTTCTCACGACTACACGTAATCCTGCTTTGTTTGCTTCTACAATCACACGTCCAAATGCTTCTGAACGGGAAGCTACAAGCAACACCTTATACTTCGGCATCTCCTCTTCCTTTACAAAAAATCCTGTTTCAATTTTCACTTGTTCAGTTAACCCATGCGTGGTAATCAATTGATGTAAACGCTTTAAGTAAACAGGGTCTTCACAAGGTCCTTTAATATGCAACTGAACCCGGTGGCCCTCCTTTGCACTCAACGCCATTGCCTCCAATACCTCCGGGTGTCCTTTGGAAGCAACAATTTGTCCAAACATCAGGTACTCCGCTTCGGTGGCTGCAGGCTGTTGCGCAGGTACACGCCAGCTCACCGGCTGATAGATCCGCTCTACCTGAACAGCAGGCAATAACGTTCTGAATTTTTTCGTAACAGCATCGGAATTACAAATAATGAGTTTACTCCATTGCTGCATGTTCGTATAAGCAGTGGCAGCATCACCATTACCAATGCTGAAACCAAAATCCTCTTCGCCGTACTCGTGTATCCACCATATATGCGGCAAACCCAGCTTGTACGCAGCCTTGGCAGCAACAAACGGCACAAGGGTATTGGTACAAACAAGTGCAGCCTTTGTCTGCTGCAGCAATTGTTCTATCGCTTTTACAGCCATACGGGTGCGTATAAAACGCTTGATCCGTTTAACAAAAGAACCTGCAGTAATTGTTCCGGCCCAACCATACTGCGGAAGAATGCTCAGGGGTATATGTCGTTCAGTAAGTGCTCGGCGCATACTTCCTTCGTGTGGCAAAATCACATGCGAACGATACGTATCCTGCAAGGCATCAATATATTCCAGCATGGCAATATTGGCCCCACTCAGGTTTCCCTCGTGCGCCTGCCATACAATCAATGGCTTTTCCTGTTGATCCTGTATGTGAACACGATTGTTCATTCGTTAGAAAGCATCAGACACAACCGCATCAATTCTATTTGTGTCCATCCTGAGCTAAGTCGAAGGGCTGTGTTATTCGTGGTCAACAAATTGCAAGCAAAGCGAGCAATCAAATCTGTGTTTATTTGAGTTCATCAGTGGCCAACTAATTGCAAGTGCAGCAAGCAAGCAAATCTGTGACCTCTGTGCAATCTGTGAGAAACCTATTGCAAGCGTAGCGCCGCAACCATTCGTGTTAATTCGTGTTATTCGTGGTTATCTAATAGCAATCAAATCTGCGACCTCTGTGCAATCTGTGAGAAACCTATTGCAAGCGTAGCGCCGCAACCATTCGTGTTAATTCGTGTTATTCGTGGTTATCTAATAGCAATCAAATCTGCGACCTCTGTGCAATCTGTGA